>Ga0126362_10000043_pt1 | contig 168106 bp, 139 predicted proteins | sample ANMtaG_FD_126269 | JGI IMG/M metagenome (GOLD analysis project Ga0126362, IMG submission 126269) | Continental margin sediment microbial communities from North Pacific Ocean - ANME2c_DSS_Sorted | ecosystem: Environmental > Aquatic > Marine > Continental margin > Sediment | place: Pacific... | reverse complement strand
CGAGAACCGCATCATCGAGGCCAAGAGCCGCGGCATCTACGAGGCTCCCGGCCTGGCGCTGCTGTTCATTGCCTACGAGCGCCTGGTCACCGGCATCCACAACGAGGACACCATCGAGCAGTACCGCGACAACGGCCGCAAGCTCGGCCGCCTGCTCTACCAGGGCCGCTGGTTCGACCCGCAGGCCATCATGCTGCGCGAGACGGCGCAGCGCTGGGTGGCACGCGCCATCACCGGCGAGGTGACGGTCGAGCTGCGCCGCGGCAACGACTACTCGATCATGAACACCGAGTCGGCCAACCTCACGTACAAGCCCGAGCGCCTGAGCATGGAAAAGGTCGAAGGCGCGTTCACCCCGCTGGACCGCATCGGCCAGCTGACGATGCGCAATCTCGACATCACCGACACGCGCGAGAAGCTGGGCATCTACACGCAGGTCGGCCTGCTGTCGTCGAGCGAAGGCGCTTCGCTGCCGAAGCTGGCGAACGACGGCGACGCGAGCTGATAGCGACGACCCCGGTCTCCAATGAAAACGGGCCCCTCGGGGCCCGTTTTTCTTGAGTGCGCTACTGCCGACAGAGTCGGGTCAGTCTCCGCCGCCTCCACCGCAGCCACCGCCACATCCACCACCGCCGTCGGATGAGCCCCCGTCGCCCGATCCACCACCGTCGCCGCTGCTCGACGACTCGCTGCCGCCGAACCCGCTGGCATCGCCAGCGCTGCCACCATCGGACGAAGAGTCGCTGAAGCTGGTGCCGCAATGTGAGTCGGAGCCGATGTGGCGCTCGACCGCCCGGCAATCGGGCACGTAGTGGAAGCCTCCGGCGATCGCGAACTTGATGTCCAGCGCAAACAGCAGCGGCAGGCGCGCCGGCTTGCGCGGATCGATGCTCTCCTCCTTGCAGGCCCAGTACCAGGTGCGGCGCAGGCCGTCGTTGCGCCGTGCGTCCCTGCCCAGCACCTCGGCCGGGCTGTGGTGCAGCATGCCGCCGAAGGCCGCCTTGCACCAGTTCTGGTAGCCCTGCGTGTGCAGGATGAACTCGTGCCAGGCCGTATCGACCACCTTCGAGGGCATGGCCACGAACTTGCGGTCGCTGCGCAGGTGCGCCATGAAAAACTGCCGCAGGCCGCGCAACACCAGTTCGGCGTCGCGCCGGCTGAGTTGCGGGTGCGCCTCGCACAGCTTGCCGATGAGAAAAGGCGGCCGCCGTGCCTCGCGGATGAACTGGCGCCGCAGGCTGGTCTCGAGGAACTTGAGCACCGCCGAGAAGAGCAGTGCAAACACGATCACCGCCACCACCGAGCCCCAGCGGCGCGTGCCCAGGAACAACGCGAGCAACGCAACGAGCGGCACCGCCCGGCGGGCCCACACCAGCGCGCCGATGCGGCGGCGGTAGTTCAGTTGCAGGAAGTCGAGATCCATGCCGCCGAACGGTCCGTCAGACTACCACCGGCTCAGGCTCCAGCCGGATGCCGAAGCGCTCGTACACGCTGGTCTGGATGGCCTTGGCCAGGGTCATCACCTCGCCGCCGGTCACCGGGTTCTCGCGGCCGCCGCGGTTGACCAGCACCAGCGCCTGCCGCTCGTAGACGCCGGCGTTGCCCACCGACTTGCCCTTCCAGCCGCAGGCATCGATGAGCCAGCCGGCCGCCAGCTTGATGCTGCCGTCGTCCATCGGGTAGTGAACGATCTTGGGGTCGCGCGCGATGATGTCGGCGCACTGCTCGGGCGTGACGGTCGGGTTCTTGAAGAAGCTGCCGGCATTGCCCAGCACCCGCCAGTCGGGCAGCTTGGCGCGGCGGATGGCGCAGATCCAGTCGAAGATGTCCTGCGCGCTCGGCGTGAAGTTGCCGGTCTCCTCCATCTTGCGTTCGAGATCGAGGTAGCCGACCACAGCCTTCCAGGGCTTGGGCAGGCGAAAGCGCACCCGGGTGATCACAGCCTTGCCCGCCAGGCCGAAATCGTTCGGGCCGCTGCGCACGTGCTTGAAGACCGAGTCGCGATAGCCGAAGGCGCACTGAGCTGCATCGAGGGTGAAGCTGCGGCCGGTTTCGAGATCGAAGGCGTCGAGCGAATCGAAGCGGTCCTGCAGTTCGACACCGTAGGCGCCAATGTTCTGCACAGGCGAGCCGCCCACCGTGCCCGGGATGAGCGCCAGGTTTTCCAGCCCCGGATAGCCGTTGCGCACCATCCACTCGACGGCGTCGTGCCAGGTTTCGCCCGCGCCGGCCTCCACGATCCAGGCACGCGGCGTTTCTTCGAGCAGCCGGAGGCCCTTGATCTCGACCTTCAGCACCAGCGACTTGACGTCGCCCGTCAGCACGATGTTGCTGCCGCCGCCCAGCACGAAACGGGGCGCGTCGCGCCATGCCGGATCGGCATGCAGCGCGGCCAGATCGGCCTCGCCGGCAATGCGCGCCAGATGCTGCGCACGCGCGACGATGCCGAAGCTGTTGTAGGGCTGCAGCGGGACGTTGGACTCCACGATCATGGGAGAATTGTCGCATCTGCACCCGTGAAGAATTCAGGAGAGAGTCCATGCCGTCCTTCGATACCGTCTGCGAACCCAACCTTCCCGAGGTGAAGAACGCAGTCGAGAACACCGCCAAGGAAATCGCAACGCGCTTCGATTTCAAGGGCACGGCCGCCGCCGTCGAGCTCAAGGACAAGGAAATCACGATGATCGGCGACGCCGAGTTCCAGCTCGTCCAGGTCGAGGACATCCTGCGCAGCAAGCTCACCAAGCGAAGCGTCGACGTGCGCTTCCTCGACAAGGGCGACGTCCAGAAGATGGGCGGCGACAAGGTCAAGCAGGTCATCAAGGTCAAGAGCGGCATCGAAAGCGATCAGGCCAAGAAGATCACCCGCATCGTCAAGGACAGCAAGCTCAAGGTGCAGGCCGCGATCCAGGGCGACGCGGTGCGCATCACCGGCGCCAAGCGCGACGACCTGCAGGCGGCCATGGCACTGATCAAGAAGGACGTGCCGGACATGCCGCTCACCTTCAACAACTTCAGGGATTGACGCACACCCCCAGGCTTGCCCACTTCGTGTGGCCGCCACCCCCCTCGCCGGGGGCAATACCGGCGGCCCGGCGGAGCCGGTTCCGCGGTATTCCTGGTCTATTCACGCCGAACAACCGGCACTTGGAGTAGCAAGCCTCGTATGAAAAAACTCGTCGTCGCAGCGCAGCTCTTCATTGCCGCTGCCGTGGCGCACGCAGCCGGTTCGGTCACCCTGACCGGCAGCATCGGCAGCCGCGCGATCCTGATCGTGAATGGCAATCCGCCCAAGACAGTGGCGGTCGGCGAGAGCTACCAGGGCGTGAAGCTGGTGTCGCTGCAGGCCGACCAGGCGGTGGTCGAGCTCGAGGGCAAGCGCGTCAGCCTGCGCATGGACACGCCGGTCAGCATCGGCGGCGGGGGTGGTGGCGGAGGCGGCGGCAGCCGCGTGGTGCTGTCCGCCGACAGCCGCGGCCACTTCATGACGCAGGGCGCCATCAACGGCCGGCCGGTCACCTTCATGCTCGACACGGGCGCGACGGCCGTCGCGCTCTCGGCCGACGATGCACAGCGCATCGGCCTGGACTACAGCAAGGGCCAGCGCGTCATGATGAACACGGCCAACGGCACGACCACCGGCTACCGGCTGCGCCTGCAGTCGGTGCGCGTGGGCGACGTGGAGGTGTATGACATCGACGCCATCGTCTCGCCGCAGGGCATGCCCTACGTACTGCTGGGCAACAGCTTCATCAACCGCTTCTCGATGCGTCGCGACGCGGACCAGATGGTCCTCGAGAAGCGGTACTAGTTGCTCGCCCCCAGGCTGCGCGCACTGCGTGCGCTTCGCCAACCCCCTACCGGGGGCGGGCCGGCCGCTTCGGGCGGCCGTGCGCGGCGGCCCTCGCGAACAGACTTCCCCTGCCGCTCAGGCCTGCGCGGCCGTGACGACGATCTCGATCTTGTAGGCCGCGTTGGCCATCTTGGCCTGCACGGTGGCGCGCGGCGGCGTGTTGCCGGCCGGAATCCATGCGTCCCACACCTCGTTCATCGCGGTGATGTCGTTGATGTCGGCCAGGAAGATCTGCGTCATGAGAATGCGCGACTTGTCGCTGCCGGCCTCGGCCAGCAGGCGGTCGACCATGCCGAGCACCTGCGTGGTCTGGCCGCGGATGTCCTGGGTGGTGTCGTCGGGCACCTGGCCTGCGAGGTAGATGGTGCCGTTGTGCACGGCCGTCTCCGAGAGACGCGGGCCGACGTGATAGCGGGTGATGGAAGCCATGGAGAGTGTTCTTTCTTCAGGTTGATTTCTTCTTGGAGCCGAGCTTCGACTCCGTGCCGGCCGCGAGCCGGCGGATGTTTTCGCGGTGCCGCCAGATCAGGAGCAGGCTCATCGCAATGATCGCGACCAGCGCCGTGCGGTCGAGCGGCCATGCGATGCCGCCGCCGATCAGGTAGTAGGCCGGCGCAAAGAAGGCGGCCACCAGCGACGACAGCGACGAATAGCGGAAAAAGACGGCAATGATCAGCCAGGTGGCGCCGGTTGCCAGCCCCAGCCAGGGCGCGACGCCCACCAGCACGCCGGCAGCGGTGGCCACGCCCTTGCCGCCCTGGAAGCCGAAGAACACCGGATACAGGTGTCCGAGGAACGCCGCCAGCCCGGCCAGCGCGGCAACACCCTCCCCCAGCCCCCACTGCGCGCCGAACTGGTGAATCAGGAACACCGGCACCCAGCCCTTGAGCGCGTCGAGCAGCAGCGTCGCGAGCGCCGCGCCCTTGTTGCCCGAGCGCAGCACGTTGGTGGCGCCGGGGTTCTTGCTGCCGTAGCTGCGCGGATCGGCCATGCCGAGCGCCTTGCTGACGATGACCGCGAACGAAAGCGAGCCGATCAGGTACGACGCCACGATGGCAATGATGGAAGGCAAGGTGAAACTCAAGACGGCACTCCGCGAGGGATGGTTGTTTTTCTATCCGGCGACGACCGCCAGAGGCAGCGGTTGAATTCAGAGGACGGTGGCGTCGCCATGGCGCCGGCTATTCTGCCAGCGCGCATTGCACGGGCTTCGCGCCCAGCAGGGCCACGCACACCTGCGGATCGATGCCGATCAGGTAGCCGCGCCGCCCGCCGTTGAGCACGATGCGCGGCAGCTCGAGCACGGTCGCCTCCACATACACCGGCATCTCGCGCCGCGTGCCGAAGGGCGAGGTGCCGCCCACCATGTAGCCACTGTGCCGCTGCGCCACCTCGGGCTTGCAGGGCTCGACCGATTTCGCGCCGATCTGGCGCGCGAGGTTCTTGGTCGACACCGTGCGGTTGCCGTGCATCAGCACGATCAGCGGCTTGGCGTCCTGGTCCTGCATCACCAGCGTCTTGATGACGGTGAACGGGTCCAGCCCCAGCATCTCGGCGCCGCGCTGCGCGCCGCCATGCTCGACGTACTCGTAGGGGTGCTCGGTAAAGGCGATCTTGTGCGCGCGCAGCAACTGCGTAGCGGGTGTCTCGGAGGTGTGGGTGCTCTTCTTGGCCATCTCGGTGGCAGTCCCTGGTTCAGGATTGCTTCAGGAAATTTATTGTTTTACGATAAAAATTTGCCGTATCCCATTGAATACCGGCTCACGCATGCAGCATACGCCAGCCCCGGCCGCCACGCCCTCGTTCTACCTGAAGCGCCACGCGCAGGTCGTGCAGGCGCTCGTCCTGGCCGGGGCTGCGCTGCTTGTCGCGCAGCCGGTGCTGCTGCTCACGGCCAGCGACTGGCTCGAAATCTTCGGCCTCGGCAGTTTCCTCGGCCTGCCCAACCTGCCGGCCGACGCAGCGGGCCGCTGGCGCACCGCGCTGGTCAGCCTGCTGCCGGTGGGTGGCGGCCTCTACGCGCTGCTGCATCTCTGGCGGCTGTTCGGCGAGTACGGCCGTGGCCGCGTCTTCGGCGCCACGGCTCAAGACGCGCTGGTGCGATTCGCGTGGGCCGTGCTGCTGCTGGCGTTGCTGCTTCCGCTGGCGCGCGGACTGATGACCGTGGCGCTCAGCATCGGCAACCCGCCGGGCCAGCGCTTCCTGTCGATCAGCATCGCGTGGTTCGACTGCCTGCACATCCTCTTCGGCGCCGTGCTCGTGGCCATCGCCCGCGTCATGGTCGAGGCCCGGCGCCTGGCCGACGACAACGCCGGCTTCGTCTGATCCCGCCATGCCCATCGTCGTGAACCTCGATGTGATGCTCGCCCGCCGCAAGATGCGCTCGCGCGAACTGGCGGAGCATGTCGGCATCACCGAACAGAATCTCTCGCTGCTCAAGAGCGGCAAGGTGCGCGGCGTGCGCTTCGACACGCTGGAGCGCATCTGCGAGGCGCTGCAATGCCAGCCTGGCGACCTGCTCGAGTGGCAGCCGCCACCGCCGCCAGAGGGCTGATGCGCCGCCCCGCCCTGACGGCGCTCGTGCTGGCCGTGGTGGCGATGCACGCGGCGGGGCTCTGGCTGCTGGTGGTCGCTACGAAGCCGCATGGCAGCATTGCCGGCCCGCCGAAGCGCATCGCCATGGAAGTGGTGCAGGTCGTGCCTCCCGTGAAGGCCGCGCCTCCTGCGCGGCTGAAGGAAGCAGTGCCGCGAGCTCCGGCCTTGCGCCCGGCAACCAGGCGTTCGACCATCGCCACTCGCGACAACTCGATCACGGCACCCACTGCACCGACCGCAGCCGCGGAGCCGCCGCAAACCACAAGCCTCCCGCCCCTGATCCTCAACTCGGAAAGCACCCGTCGCGCCCTGCGCGACGTGGGCCGCGAGCGCTCCTTTGCCGACCGGGCCAGCCAGGACCTCAACGGCAGCCCGCGCCCGGCCTTCGATTCGAGGTTGAGCGCAGGCGTCGCGGGGGCCGCGCACGGCGACTGCATGAAGGGCCAGTTCAAGGGCAGCAACATGGGCCTGTTGAGCCTGCCCGCGCTCGCGCTGGCAGCAGCCCAGGGCGAATGCGCCCGTTGATCTACTGACTCACGCCGCAGGGTCGCGGATTTCCCAGCGGATCTTGTCGATCTCGGCCAGCACTTCCGGCGACAGCGTGGTGCCGTACGCGTCCAGGTCTTCTTCCAGCTGCGCCAGCGAGGTCACGCCGATGATCGTGCTCGCCACCTGCCACTTGGTGTAGCAGAAGGCCAGCGCCAACTGCGTCGGCGTCAGGCCGTTGTCTCGCGCGAGCTGGTTGTAGCGCTTCGCGGCGCGCAGCGAATCGGGGCGGCCCCAGCGCTGCTTGCGCACCGATTCGTAGCTGGAGATGCGCGCGCCCTTCGGCGCATCCGGCCCCTCGATGCCGCTCTGGTCGTACTTGCCCGTCAGCAGGCCGAAGGCCAGCGGCGAATACGCCAGCAGCGAAACACCCAGCCGGTGCATCGTTTCGTCCAACCCGTTCTCGTGGCCGCGGCTGATGAGGCTGTACACGTTCTGCACCGTGGCCACACGCGGCAGCCCGTGCTGCTCGGCCAGCCGCACGAACTCGTGCACGCCGTAGGGCGTTTCGTTCGACAGGCCGATGGCGCGCACCTTGCCCGCCTTCACCAGCTTGCCCAGCGCCTCGAGCTGCTCGTGGATCGGCGTCTTCGAGGTTTCCTTCGCCGGGTCGTAGTAGATGTTGCCGAACAGCGGCACGTGGCGCTCGGGCCAGTGGATCTGGTACAGGTCGATGACGTCGGTGCGCAGCCGCTTCAGGCTGGCGTTGCACGAGGCCTCGATGTCGGCCGCCGTCATGCCGCTGCCTTCACGCACCCAGGGCATGCCGCGCGAGGGGCCGGCCACCTTGGTCGCAACCACCAGCTTCTCGCGCGCGCCGGGGTTGGCGGCGAACCAGTTGCCGATGATGGTCTCGGTGACGCTGTAGGTTTCCTTGCGCGTGGGCACCGAGTACATCTCGGCGGTGTCGATGAAATCGACGCCCCGCTCCAGCGAGCGACTCAGGATGGCGTGGGAGGTGGGCTCGTCGACCTGTTCGCCGAAGGTCATCGTGCCGAGGCAGATCGGGGTGACGTGCAGGTCGCTTTGACCGAGTTGGATCTTTTTCATGCGCGGGATGCTACCGCCCTGCCCCATGGCCCGCTGGCCGGCGCGCCAAAACCCGAGCGCCGCGCGTCCGAGCACTGTCCTGTGCCGGACTGCGTCAGTACAAAGGCCTCCTTATCATCGACGCCCATGTACCAAGCCCTCCGCCCCTCCCGCAGCGAATTCGTGCCCGTGCGCAACCTCAGCTACCACGTGCGGCTGTGGGGCCAGCCTTCCGACACGCGCCCGCCGCTGGTGCTGGTGCACGGCTGGATGGACGTGGCAGCGTCGTGGCAGTTCGTGGTCGACGCGATGGAAGAAGACCGCTTCATCATCGCCCCCGACTGGCGCGGCTTCGGCCTCACCGACGGCGGCGGCGTCGACAACTACTGGCTCGCCGACTACCTGGCGGACCTCGAGTGGCTGCTCGACCACTACGCGGGCGAAGGCGAAAGCGGCCGGCAGGTCGACCTCGTCGGCCACAGCATGGGCGGCAACGTCGCCATGCACTACGCCGGCGTGCGGCCCCAACGCATCCGCCGCCTCGTCAACCTCGAAGGCTTCGGCATGCCCGCGCGCAAGCCCGACGAAGCCCCCGCGCGCTACGGCCAGTGGATCGACGAACTCAAGCGCCTGCACCGCGGCGAGATGGCGCTGGCCGGCTACTCGGCCGTGGACGGCGTGGCCCGCCGCCTCATGAAGACCAACCCGCGCCTCACGCCCGACAAGGCCAACTGGCTCGCCAGCCACTGGTCGGTGAACCACGCGCAGCCCGACGGCAGCGAGCGCTGGCAGATCCTCGGCGAGGCGGCGCACAAGATCGTCAACGCACACATCTTCCGCGTCGACGAAACGCTGGCGCTCTATTCGCGCCTCACCGCGCCGCTGCTGATGGTCGAGGCCTCCGACGACAGCCTGCAGGGCTGGTGGAAGAACCGCTACACGCTCGACGAATTCCACGAGCGCCTGAAGTCGGTCGGCAACGTGCGCATCGAGCGCCTGGAAGACGCCGGCCACATGCTGCATCACGACCAGCCGCAGATCGTGGCGCGGATGATCGAAGACTTCCTGGCGGCGGGCTGAAGCAATTCAACCGCGGCGCGATTCGCTGTCCAGGCTCGCCATCTGCGCCGCTGCATAGCGGTCGCCGGCGGCGGCGCCCTTCGGCACGGCGCGCTCGATGGCCGCGAAATCATCGGGCCCCAGCTTCACGTTCAACGCGCCGAGCGCTTCGTCGAGCCGCGTGCGCTGCCGCGCGCCGACCAGCGGCACGATGTCCTCGCCCTGCGCAGCCACCCATGCGATGGCGATCTGCGCGACGGTCACGCCCTTCGCGTCGGCGATCCTGCGCAGCGCCTCGACCAGCGCGAGGTTGCGATCCACGTTCTCGCCCTGGAAGCGCGGGCTGTGCGCGCGGAAATCCTTCGCGCCCGCGGCATCCTTCTTCCAGTGCCCACTGATCAGTCCGCGCGACAGCACACCATAAGCGGTGATGCCGATGCCCAGTTCGCGGCAGGTGGCGAGGATGTCGTCCTCGATGCCGCGGGAGATCAGCGAATACTCGATCTGCAGGTCGCAGACCGGATGCACCGCCGCCGCTTTGCGGATGGTGTTCGAGCCCACTTCCGACAGGCCGATGTGGCGCACGTAGCCCGCCTTCACCAGGTCGGCGATGGCGCCCACCGTGTCCTCGATCGGCACGTTCGGGTCGAGCCGGGCCGGACGGTAGATGTCGATGTGGTCCACGCCCAGGCGCTGCAGCGAATAGGTCGCGAAGTTCTTCACCGCAGCCGGCCGCGCGTCGTAGCCGACCCAGCCGCCGGCCGGGTCGCGCATGGCGCCGAACTTCACGCTGACCAAAGCCGCATCGCGCTGCGAGGGCTTCAGGCCCTTCAGGGCCTCACCGATCAGCATCTCGTTGTGGCCGCTGCCGTAGAAGTCGCCGGTGTCGAGCAGGGTGATGCCCGTGTCCATGGCTGCGTGGATGGTGGCGATGCTTTCCGCGCGGTCGGAGGGGCCGTACATGCCCGACATGCCCATGCAGCCGAGGCCGATGGCCGAGACCTTGGGGCCGGTAGCACCGAGTTGGAGTGTGTTCATTGGAGCTGTCCTTTCAGGGGAGCCGGACGCGATGGCGAGCGGCATGGCGGTAGTCTGGAAGCAAACACGCCGTTCGATAATCCGTCCGCCATCGCACGGGTTGTGCGGAAAAACGCACAATCTCGCGATGACCGAACCCGATCTCTCCGACTTGGGCGCCTTCGTGGCAGTCACCCGCGCGCGTGGTTTCCGGGGCGCGGCCGCCTTGCGGGGCGTATCGCCCTCCTCGCTGAGCGAGGCCATGCGCAGGCTCGAAGCGCAGCTGGACGTGCGACTGCTGAACCGCACCACGCGCAGCGTGACGCCGACCGAAGCGGGCCAGCGGCTGCTCGACCGCATCTCGCCCGCGCTGGACGACATCGCCGGCGCGCTCGACACGCTCAACAGCTTGCGCGACAGCCCCACCGGCACCCTGCGGCTCAACGTGCCGACCATCGTGGCGCAGCGCGTGCTGCCGCCGCTGGCCAGCCGCTTCCTGCGCACGCACCCGGGCATCACGCTGGAGATCACGACCAACGACACCTTCATCGACGTGCTCGCGGCCGGCTTCGACGCGGGAGTGCGCTACGACGAGAGCATCGCCCGCGACATGATCGCCGTGCCCCTGGGCCCACGCACCCAGCGGTTCGTGGCCGCGGCATCGCCGGCCTACCTCGCCGAGCACGGCGTGCCGAAGCACCCGACCGACCTGCTGCGGCACGCCTGCATCGGCCATCGCTTTCCCAGTGGCGTGCTCGCGGCCTGGGGCTTCGTGCGCAAGGGCAAGACCGTGAAGATCACGCCGAGCGGGCCGCTCATCGCATCGATGCTCGACCTCGAGCTGCATGCGGCCGAGTCGGGCCTGGGCGTGATCTGCACCTTCGACGAGTACCTGCGCCCTTCCATCGAGCGAGGCACGCTGGCGCCGGTCCTTGAGGACTGGTGGCAAGGCTTCTCGGGGCCTTTCCTCTACTACCCGAGCCGTACGCACATGCCGGCGCCGCTGCGGGCCTTCGTCGATTTCCTGAAGGCGCAGAGCCAGCCCGACTGATATTTGCCGAGCGGATAACCAAGCGCGTGAATCTTCGTTCGCGCGCCACCTGCCGCGCCCTAGAGTGCCCAACTCCTTTCGCCGTCCCCCTGGAGTTGTCGTCATGTCTTCCTCTTCGCGCGCACCGTCCTGGCTGCGCCGCTTCGCACCGCTGCTCGGTGGCTTCACCCTGAGCCTGGCTGTGCAGCTTTCCGCCCACGCCGCCGACCTGCGCGTGGGCTTCATGCCCGGCCCGTACCGCGATGCCTTCACGAACGGCATCGAGCCCCAGCTGAAGAAGCTGGGCTACACCGTCAAGTACGTCGAGTTCAGCCAGGGCGTGCAGCCCAACGACGCGGTGGAGCGCGGCCAGATCGACGCCAACATCTTCCAGCACACGCTGTACCTAGCGGCCACCAACAAGCAGCAGGGCTTCGACCTGGTGCCGGTGGTGCACGTGCCGACGCCGCCGATGGGCCTCTACTCGCAGCGCCACAAGTCGCTCGACACGGTGCCTGATGGCGCCACCGTCACGCTGCCCTCGGACCCGGTGAACGCGGCGCGCGCGCTCAACATCCTCGCGGGCATCGGCTGGGTGACGCTCAAGCCGGGCGTGAGCCCGATCTCGGTGTCGGAGCGCGACATCGTGGCCAACCCCAAACGCCTGAAGCTCGTGCCGCTCGAAGCCGCGCAGGCCCCGCGCTCGCTGGCCGACGCCGACATCGCGGCCGTGCAGGGCAACTTCGCGATCGCCTCGGGGCTCAAGCTCACCGAGGCGCTGAAGCTGGAGAACATGACGCTGCCCTACGTGAACGTGGTGGCCGTCAAGCGCAGCAACGAGAAGGCGAAGTTCGCGCAGGACATCGCGGCCGCCTACCAGTCCGCCGAGTTCCAGCGCTTCTTCAAGGCAAACCCGGCATGGGCCGGCTACCGACTGCCGGACTACTTCTCCCAATGAGCCTTCCGAACAAGACCCGGCCACGACAGCTGCACCTCAACGTCAACATCCTGCATTCGGGCTTCGTGCCCTCGGCGTGGCGCCTGCCGGAGAGCGATCCGCGGGCCTTCGTCGACATCGCGCACTACATCCGCACGGCGCAGATCGCCGAGGCGGGCAAGCTCGACGCGGTGTTCCTCGCGGACAACGCGGCCATCGTCGACCAGATCCACTTCCGCCCGATCACCGCGCTGGAGCCCACGGTGCTGCTGGCCTGCGTGGCCGCTGCCACCACGCACATCGGCCTGATCGCCACCGCATCGACCAGCTACAACGAGCCCTACAACATCGCCCGCCGCTTCGCCACGCTCGACCATGTGAGCGGCGGCCGCGCGGGCTGGAACGTGGTGACCACGGCCGACCTGCCCTCGGCGCGGAACTTCGGCCTCGACACCGTGCCCGACCATGCGAAGCGCTATGCGCGCGCCTCGGAGTTCACCGACATCGTGAAGGCGCTGTGGGACAGCTGGGAAGACGACGCCTTCGTCGGCGACAAGGCCACCGGCAGCTTCATCGACACGACCAAGGTGCATGCCATTGCGCACCGCGGCGAACACTTCGCGGTGCAGGGGCCGCTGAACCTGCCTCGCCCGCCGCAGGGGCACCCGGTGCTGGTGCAGGCCGGGGCTTCCGCTGACGGGCGCGAGCTGGCGTCGCGCCACGCGGAGGCGGTGTTCTCGGCCTCGCAGTCTTTCGAGGAGTCGCTGGCCTATGCCAGCGCGCTGAAGACGCGCGCCGCCGAACTGGGCCGCGGCCCCGACGCGGTCAAGGTGCTCGCGGGCCTGACCACCATCGTCGGCTCCACCGAGGCCGAAGCCATTCGCCGGCGCGACGAACTGGTCGACCTGATCCCGTGGGACTACAGCCTCACGCGCATCGCCGGCACGCTGGGCATCACGCCCGACCGGCTGAAGCTGGACGAGCGCCTGCCCGACAACCTGCCGCTGCCCGCCAATGGCAACGGCAACCACACCTTCTTCAACGCGGTGGTCGCGGCAGGCCGCACGCACGGCTACACGGTGCGCCAGCTGATCCGCGAACTCGCGGGCGGCGGCGGGCACCGTGTGATCGTCGGCACGCCGGAGCAGATCGCGGACGACATCGAGCGCTGGTTCAAGGCGGGTGCGGCAGACGGGTTCAACCTGATGCCAGATGCGCTGCCGCACGGGCTGCAGGATTTCGTGGACGGCGTGGTGCCGATCCTGCGCAAGCGCGGGATCTTCCGCACGGAGTACGAGGGGCGCACGCTGCGCGATCACTTGGGGCTGGCGCGGCCTGGCGGGAGAACGGCGCAACGACTGGCTGCCTGAAGCGCGACAGGCAAGGCAAAGTAAAAGGCCGCGAGAACCGCGGCCTTTTTCGTTTTCCTTTTCGTCACTCCTCGTCGGCGTCGTTGCCCGTGAGCGACAGCACTTCCTCGACGAAGGCCTCGAAGAGCGGCAGCTCCGCGGGAAGGCCCTCGATGGATTCGGCCTCGCCCGCATCGAAGAAATGCGGCTTGCCCGCCGGCATCGAGGCCCACTCGCCGGCTTCCAGCAGCAGCCCCAGATAGCCGTCGGCGGTCGGCACATAGAACAAGCCCGCGCTGTCGAGCACGCGCTGCCCCTTCTTCTTGCCGCGCCCCCAGCTCACGCCCTGCCCGGCCAGGTGTTCGGTGATCCAGCCGTCGCACACATGCGTGTCGCGCCAGCTTCCCTGAGCATCGAATACGGCCAGAACGGGCATGGGATGTCCTTTTCCGCAGGAAGAGTTATTGCAGGAAGCTGGGCTTGGCGTAGCCCTGGAACTTGCTGTCGACCACCGCCTTGAATTCCTTCGATCGGTAGGCCTCGGCGATGTCCTTGGCCCACTGGGTGTTCTTGTCGGCGGTCTTCACGGCGACCACATTCAGGTAGTAGTCGGGCGTCTTCTCGAGCACCACAGCCTCGGTGAGCTTCAGGCCCGACGAGATCGCGAAGTTGCCGTTGACGATGGCGTACTCGGTGTCGCCGAGCGAGCGCGGCAGCTGGGCGGCTTCGAGCGGAATGAACTTCAGCTTCTTCGGGTTCTCGGCCACGTCCTTTTCGGACGCGCGCAGCGGGTCGATGCCGGCTTTGATGGTGATCAGCTTGTTCTGCTCCAGCAGCACCAGCGCGCGGGCCAGGTTGCTCGGGTCGTTCGGCAGCGTCACACGATCGCCTTCCTTCACGTCGGCCAGCGTCTTGCGCTTGGTCGAGTACACGCCCATGGGCGCGATCGGGCCCTGCACCAGTTCGGCGAGGTCGAGCTTCTGGTCGACCGCGAACTTCTTCAGGTAGACCTGATGCTGGAAGAAGTTGGCATCGAGCGAGCCCTGGGCCAGCGCGAGGTTGGGCTGCACGTAGTCGTTGAACTCGACCAGCTTCACCTTGTAGCCCTTCTTCTCGAGGATGGGCACGATGCCCTGCTTGAGCTGGTCGGCGTTGGAGCCGGCGGTGCCGCCGATCACGAGGTTCTTCTTGGCGGGGTCTTGCGCATGGGCCTGCAGCGAGAAGCCGCCCAGCGAAAGGGCTGCCAGCGACAGGGCGAGAACGGAACGGCGCAGGAAAACGGTCTTCATGAGATTGGAGAAACAGTAAGAAAGAAAAGGAATCAGCGCTTGTCGAGCCTGCGTGCCGTGGCGTTGCCGGCGAATTGCAGGATCTGTACCAGCACCACGAGCAGCGCCACGGTGAGCACCATCACGTCGGTCTGGAAACGGTAGTAGCCGTAGCGGATGGCCAGGTCGCCGATGCCGCCGCCGCCCACCACGCCGGCCACGGCGGAGTACGAGAGGAAGCTCACGGCCAGCACCGTCAGCGCCAGCACCAGGCCCGAGCGGGCCTCGACCAGCAGCACGCGCCAGACGATCTGCAGCTCGGTCGCACCCATGGCGTGCGCCGCCTCGATCACGCCGCGCGGCACTTCGCGCAGGCACTGGTCGACCAGCCGCGCCAGGTAGGGAATGGCCGCGAACGACAGCGGCACCGCGGCCGCCAGCGGCCCGATCGACGTGCCCGCGATCACCCGCGTGAACGGCACCAGCGCCACCAGCAGGATGATGAAGGGGAACGAGCGCACCGTGTTTACCAGCCAGTTGAGCACCAGGAACGCCGGCTTGTTCTCCAGCGACTGGCCCGGCCCCAACAGGAACAGCAGGATGCCCAGCGGCCCGCCGATCAGCACGGCGGCCGAAAGGCCGATGGCCAGCATCATGAAGGTCTGGCCGGTAGCGACCCACAGCTCGGGGAGGATGGGGGCGATGTTCTCAAACATAGGCCAGCTCCTGTGCACCGAACTGCGCCGGCGATTGCGCCGAGCGCGATTCGCGCGCCTCGCGCTCGCGGCGGCGCACCAGTTCGTCGATCTCGCGGCCCAGCGCGGTCTTGCGCTCGGCGGCGCCTGCAGCGTCGACCGCAAACTGCTCAACCAGCCGGCCCTTCTCGAGGATGGCCACGTTGCGGCACAGCACCTCGACCACCGACAGTTCATGCGTGACGATCACGATGGTCACGCCGATCTTCTGGTTGATGTCGCGCAACGTCTCCAGCAGCGAGCGGGTGGTTTCGGAATCGAGCGCCGAGGTGGGCTCATCGCACAGCAGCACCTGCGGGCGCGGCGCCAGCGCGCGGGCGATGGCCACGCGCTGCTTCTGGCCGCCGGAGAGCTGGGCCGGGTAGGTGTCGATCTTCTCGACCAGGCCGACCAGGGCCAGGCACTCGCGCACGCGCGCGTCGATCTCGGCCTTGGAGTGGCGGCCGTGGATCTTCAGCGGAAAGGCCACGTTGTCGCACACCGTGGCGTTCTGCAGCAGGTTGAACTGCTGGAAGATCATGCCGATGTTCTGGCGCGTGTCGCGCAGCTCGCTGCGCGAGAGCGTGGTGAGGTCGCGCCCGCCGACGAAGACCTGGCCCGCGTCGGGCCGCTCGAGCAGGTTGATGAGGCGCAGCAGCGTGGACTTGCCGGCGCCGCTCTTGCCGATCAGGCCGAACACGTCGCCCTGCTGGATGTCGAGCGATAGCGATTGCACGGCGTCGAACACCTCGCCGTTGGGCAAGGCGAACGATTTCTGCACCGATTGGAGACGGATGACTGGCGCCGCGTGATCGCCGCGGCCCTGGTCAGGCGTAGGGTGGGTCATGGAGAAGAAGCGCGGCCCGCGCGGGTGGCGCAAGTCGCGTAGGTTCGAAAAAAGGTGCCGAGTATGAAAAGAAACGCAGCGAAAGGGAACGAACAAAAAGGATGCTGTTTATATGCATCTGCACATAAGAAGATGGTGTAGCGAGTTCGACACGCCATATCGATATGCGCATTGGTTCGTTCCCTTCCCGGCCGGGCAATGCCACATTCGCGCCTTCATTTTTTTGTTTTCGCGCAACCATGCACATCACTTTCCGTCGCCGCAGCCTGTTCGTCGCCGCACTGGCCGCCTCTCTCTTCACCGGCGGCGCCGCACTCGCCCAGGACAACAAGAACACCGTCAAGGTCGGCATCTCCGTCGGCAGCGCCGAGCAGGTGTTCGAAGTGGTCAAGAAGGTCGCGGCGAAGGACGGCCTGAATGTTCAGGTCGTGGTGTTCAACGACTACCAGCTGCCGAATGCGGCGCTGGCCTCGGGCGACCTCGACGCCAACGCCTTTCAGCACCAGCCCTTCCTGGACAACCAGAACAAGGCGCGCGGCTTCGACATCGTGCCCGTGGGCCTGACCATCACCGCGCCGCTGGGCTTCTACTCGCGCAAGATCAAGGCCATCGACCAGCTGCCCGACGGCGCCTCGGTCGGCATCCAGAACGATCCGTCGAACGGCAACCGCGCCCTGCTGCTGCTGCAACAGGCCGGCCTCATCACGCTGAAGCCCGAGGCGGTGAAGAACAACACCGCCACGCCGCTCGACGTGGTGACGAACCCGAAGAAGCTCAAGCTGGTGGCGCTCGACGCGGCCCAGCTGCCGCGCTCGCTCGACGACCTGAGCATCGCCGCCATCAACAACGACTACGCCGAGAAGGCGGGGCTGTCGCTCAACAAGGACGCGGTCATCAAGGAAGCCGCCAAGAGCCCCTACGCCAACCTGATCGCCGTGCGCCGCGCCGACAAGGACAAGCCCTGGGCCAAGCGCCTCGTGGCGGCCTACCAGTCGCCCGAGGTGAAGAGCTTCATCGAGACCCAGTTCAAGGGCTCGCTCGTACCGGCGTTCTGACACGCACCCGGTTGTCCCCCTCGCCCCTTGTGCGCTCGCGCCGCGCCCAGGGGGCTTTTTCTTTTTTACGCCTGACATGTGTCTGAAGGTATCTTTCGGGCTTCATCAACCCGGAGGGTCCTTTCCATGTTCTCTCGACGCACCTTTTCCGCCGGCCTTGGCGCCTTCGCGCTGGCCGCCGCGAGCACCGCCCCGGCGCAGCTCGCACTCAAGGAAGCCGGCAACCAGGCACCCGGCCAGATCAGCGTGAGCGGCTCGGCCGCCGTGCGCGTGGCGCCGGACGAGGTCTACCTCACGGTCGGCGTCGAGAGCCGCGACAAGAACCTGCAGGTCGCCACGACCGACAACAGGGAGCGCATCGCCAAGGCGCTGGCGGTCATCAAGCGCTACGGCATCCCCGAGAAGAGCGTGCAGGTCAACTACATCGACGTCCAGCCCACTTACAACTACCAGACCAGCTATACCGTCCCGCAGGCCTACGTTGCCCACAAGAGCATCGGCATCAAGGTGACGAAGCTAGACACCTTCGAGCCGCTGCTGACCGACCTGTACGCGGTGGGCGTGAACCAGGTCGAGAACATCGAATTCCGCAACACCGACATGCGCAAGCACCGCGACAAGGCCCGCGAGCTGGCGGTGATCGCGGCGCGCGAGAAAGCCGATGCGCTGACCTCCCAGCTGGGCGCCAAGCGGGGTCGCGCGATGCGGATCAGCGAAAGCTCGGGCTGGAACTGGGGCGGCTGGAGCGGCCGCTACCGCAACGAGGGGCAGCTGATGCAGCAGAACGTGATGCAGTCCGCCCCGCGCTCCGGCGGCCAGGGCGAAGGCGGCGAAGGCGACCTTTCGGTCGGCCAGATCAGCATCACGGCCACGATCAGCGTCGACTTCCAGCTTGAATAACGCTGCTTCCGGGGTCATCTGCCACCCGTGAGAAAATGGCGGGTTCCCCGGAACACCTCCCACACACAGTCAGGACACCCCATGGACGCAGAACAGATCAACCAAATCGGCGCAATGCTCGCGGACCTGAGCGCCCGCACGGTCGATTTACGGAGGTATCTTTGACTACGATGCCAAAGCCGAACGTCTGAGGACGGTCAACGCATCGCTCGAAGATCCCAACGTCTGGAACGACCCGAAGAAGGCCCAGGAGCTGGGCAAGGAAAAGAAGGCGCTCGACGACGTGGTCGTCACGCTCGACCGGCTCACCAGCGGCCTGTCGGACAACACCGAGCTCTACGAGATGTCGAAGGAAGACGGCGACATCGCCGGCCTGCAGGCCATCTCCGATGACGCCGAAACGCTCGAAGCCGACATCAAGCAGCTCGAATTCCGCCGGATGTTCAACAACCCGGCCGACCCGCTGAACGCCTTCATCGACATCCAGGCCGGCGCCGGCGGCACCGAGGCCTGCGACTGGGCCAGCATGCTGCTGCGCCAGTACACCAAGTACGCCGAGCGCAAGGGCTTCAAGGCGCAGCTCGAAGACGAAACGCCCGGTGACACCGCCGGCATCAAGAGCGCCACCATCAAGGTGGAAGGCGACTACGCCTTCGGCCTGCTGCGCACCGAGACCGGCGTGCACCGCCTGGTGCGCAAGTCGCCGTTCGACTCGTCGGGTGGCCGCCACACCAGCTTCGCCAGCATCTTCGTATACCCGGAGATCGACGACTCCATCGAGATCGAGATCAACCCGGCCGACGTGCGCACCGACACCTTCCGCGCCAGCGGCGCCGGCGGCCAGCACATCAACAAGACCGACTCGGCCGTGCGCCTGACGCACATCCCGACCGGCATCGTGGTGCAGTGCCAGGACGGCCGCAGCCAGCACAGCAACCGCGACGTGGCCTGGAAGCGCCTGCGCTCGCGCCTGTACGACCACGAGATGCGCAAGCGCCAGGAAGAGCAGCAGAAGCTGGAAGACAGCAAGACCGACGTGGGCTGGGGCCACCAGATCCGCAGCTACGTGCTGGACAACAGCCGCATCAAGGACCTGCGCACCAACGTCGAAGTCTCGGCCACGCAGAAGGTGCTCGACGGCGACCTCGACGTGTTCATCGAGGCCTCTCTCAAGCAAGGCGTGTAACACCGATGAGCCTGCAAAGCCTGGAGGGTGGCAAGGTCGAAGCCTTCATCTTCGACATGGACGGCACCATGATCGACTCCATGCCCTGGCATGCGCGCTCGTGGGTGGAATTCGTGGCGCGCCACGGCCTGAAGCTCGACGTGAGCGACATCCTCGCGCGCACCACGGGCCGCACCGGCACCGAGTGCATGCGCGAGCTGTTCCAGCGCGAACTCTCCGACGCGGAGTGCCAGGCCATGGTGCACGAGAAGGAAGAGATCTACCGCGCCATGTTCAGCGACAACTTCACCGAGGTGGCGGGCTTTACGGCCTTTGCCAAGGCCGCCGTTGCACGCGGCCTGAAGGTCGCCGTCGGCACCGCAGGCGACAGGCACAACATCGAATTCGCCATGTCGCGCCTGAAGATGGACCCGCTGCCGCTGGCCATCGTGGGCGGCGACGAAGGCTTCACCGGCAAGCCCACGCCCGCCATCTTTCTCGAAGCCGCGCGCCGCATCGGCGTTGCGCCCGAGCGCTGCATCGTCTTCGAAGACGCCCCCTTCGGCATCGAGGCCGCCCGCCGCGGCGGCATGCGCGCCGTGGCCGTGTGCAGCACCCATACCGCCGCCGAGCTGGCGGGCCCCCATGTGATCGCCGCGGTTCGCGACTACGACGAACTCGCCCATTCGAATTTTCTGGAGACCCTCGATGCTGCTACGTGACGCACAAGGCCAACCCATCGCCATCCGCCGCGAAGACTACGCCGCCCCGGCGTACTGGATCGACACCGTCGACCTCACCTTCGACCTCGACCCCGCCAAGACCCGCGTGCCCAACCGCATGCAGATGCGCCGCAACCCCGAGGCGCCGGTGCAGCCGCTGCGCCTGGATGGCGACGAGCTGAACCTGGCGCGCGTGCTGGTCAACGGCCAGGGCGCGTCGTTCCGCATGGAGGGCGACCAGCTCGTCATCGACGGCCTGCCCGACGCCTTCGAACTCGAGATCTTCACCACCTGCTGCCCCATCAAGAACACCAAGCTGATGGGCCTGTTCGTGAGCGAAGACACCTTCTTCACGCAGTGCGAAGCCGAGGGCTTCCGCCGCATCACCTACTTCCTCGACCGTCCGGACGTGATGGCGAGCTACACCGTCACCCTGCGCGCGGCCAAGGCCGCCTACCCGGTGCTGCTGTCGAACGGCAACCTGGTCGAGCAAGGCGAGCTGCCCGAGGGCCGCCACTTCGCCAAGTGGGTCGACCCGTTCAAGAAGCCCAGCTACCTGTTCGCCCTGGTGGCGGGCAAGCTGGTGGCGCGCGAGCAGCGCATCAAGGCGCGCAACGGCAAGGAACACCTGCTGCAGGTGTACGTGCGCGCCGGCGACCTCGACAAGACCGAGCACGCGATGAACTCGCTCATCAACTCGGTGCTGTGGGACGAGGCCCGCTTCGGCCTGCCGCTCGACCTCGACCGTTTCATGATCGTCGCCACCAGCGACTTCAACATGGGCGCCATGGAGAACAAGGGCCTGAACATCTTCAACACGAAGTACGTTCTGGCCAACCAGGCCACCGCCACCGACGCCGACTACAGCAACATCGAGAGCGTGGTCGGCCACGAGTACTTCCACAACTGGAGCGGCGACCGCGTGACCTGCCGCGACTGGTTCCAGCTCTCGCTGAAGGAAGGCCTCACCGTCTTCCGCGACCAGGAATTCAGCCAGGACCTGTGCGCCGACGCCTCGGCCCGCGCCGTGAAGCGCATCGAGGACGTGCGCGTGCTGCGCACCGCCCAGTTCCCCGAGGACGCCGGCCCCATGGCCCACCCGGTGCGGCCCGACAGCTACATCGAGATCAGCAACTTCTACACCGTCACCATCTACGAGAAGGGTGCCGAGGTGGTGCGCATGATGCAGACACTGGTCGGCCGCAAGGGCTTCGAGAAGGGCATCACGCTCTACTTCGAGCGCCACGACGGCCAGGCCGTGACCTGCGACGACTTCGCGCAGGCCATTGCCGACGCGAACCCCGAATCGGAACTCGCCCGCCTGCTGCCCCAGTTCAAGCGCTGGTACAGCCAGGCCGGCACGCCGCGCCTTGCCGCCCACGGTGTGTACGACGCGCAGAACCGCAGCTACACCCTGAGCGTGGTGCAGAGCTGCCCGCCCACGCCGGGCCAGCCGACCAAGGAACCCTTCGTCATTCCGCTGAACATCGGCCTGCTCGACGCCAGCGGCCGCGAGCTGCCGATGCAGCTCGAAGGCGAAAACGACGTGACCCGCGGTACCCGCACGCTGGTGCTGTCGCGCGCCGGAGAGCAGATCACCTTCGTGGGCCTCGACGCCGAGCCCGTGCCTTCCATCTTGCGCGGCTTCAGCGCGCCGGTGATCCTCGACTTCGAGTACACCGACGCCCAGCTGCTCACCCTGCTGGCCAACGACCCCGACCCGTTCAACCGCTGGGAAGCCGGCCAGCGCCTGGGCCTGCGCGCCGCGCTGCAAGGCATTGCCGCCCTGGCCACCGACACCACGCCGGTGCTGAACGACGCGTATATCGACGCCATGCGCAGCGTGCTGCGCAACTCGCAGCTCGACGCCGCCTTCAAGGAACTGGTGCTCACGCTGCCGTCGGAAACCTACATCGCCGAGCAGCTCGACGTGGTCGACCCGCAGCGCGTGCACCTCGTGCGCGAAGCCATGCGCGCCCAGCTGGCCACCGCCCTCTTCGCCGACTGGCAGTGGGCTTATGAAGAGAACCACGACACCGGCGCCTACAGCCCCGACCCGACCTCCTCGGGCCGCCGCGCGCTGGCCGGCATGGCGCTCAACTTCCTGTGCCTGGCGGCGCGCTCCTCGGGCGACGTCGTGTGGCCGGGCAAGACGCTGCAGCGCTTCAAGGACGCGGGCAACATGACCGACCGCTTCAACGCCCTCAACGCGCTGGTGGCGTCGGGCCACAGCCTGGCGGCGCAGGCGCTGGCGCGCTTCCACGCCATCTTCAAGGACGAGGCGCTGGTCATCGACAAGTGGTTCTCGCTGCAGGCCGGCGCGCCCGACCGCGGCGGCGACATCCTGCCGCTGGTGAAGCAGCTGATGAAGCACCCCGACTTCTCGCTGAAGAACCCGAACCGCGCGCGCAGCGTGATCTTCAGCTACTGCAGCGCCAACCCCGGCGCGTTCCACCGCCCCGACGCGGCCGGCTACGTGTTCTGGAGCGAGCGCGTGATCGAGCTCGACGCCATCAACCCGCAGGTTGCCGCCCGCCTCGCGCGCGCGCTCGACCGCTGGAGCAAGCTGGCCGAGCCGTACCGCAGCGCCGCTCGCGAGGCGATCGCCCGCGTGGCGGCCAAGCCCGACCTGAGCAAGGACACGCATGAAGTCGTGACCCGCGCCCTGGCTGGCAACTGAAGCAGAAACCCGAACCCGGAAGACACATGGCTCAAAAGATTTCCCTCACCCGCTATCTCGTCGAACAGCAGCGCGCCGACGGCCTCATTCCCGGACAGCTGCGCCTGCTGCTCGAAGTGGTCGCGCGCGCCTGCAAGAGCATCAGCCAGGCCGTCAACAAGGGCGCGCTGGGCGGCGTGCTCGGCACGGCCGAGAGCGAGAACGTGCAGGGCGAGATCCAGAAGAAGCTGGACATCATCGCCAACGAAGTGCTCATCGAGGCCAACGAATGGGGCGGCCACCTCGCGGCCATGGCCAGCGAGGAAATGGACAGCATCTACGTGGTGCCCAACCGCTACCCGCAAGGCGAATACCTGCTCATGTTCGACCCGCTCGACGGCAGCAGCAATATCGACGTGAACGTCAGCATCGGCACCATCTTCAGCGTGCTGAAGAAGCCCGACGACCACCCCGGCGTGCAGGAAGCCGACTTCCTGCAGGCGGGCACCCAGCAGGTGGCCGCCGGCTACTGCATCTACGGCCCGCAGACCACGCTGGTGCTGACCGTGGGCAACGGCGTGGCCATGTTCACCCTCGACCGCGAACAGGGCAGCTTCGTGCTGACGCAGGAAGACATCCAGATTCCGCCCGACACCAAGGAATTCGCGATCAACATGAGCAACATGCGCCACTGGGACGAACCCGTGAAGCGCTACATCGACGAATGCCTGGCCGGCAAGGAAGGCCCGCGCGGCAAGGACTTCAACATGCGCTGGATCGCCAGCATGGTGGCCGACGTGCACCGCATCCTGATGCGCGGCGGCTTCTTCATGTACCCGTGGGACAAGCGCGAGCCCGAAAAGGCCGGCAAGCTGCGCCTGATGTACGAAGCCAACCCGATGAGCTGGCTGGTCGAACAGGCCGGCGGCGCGGCCACCAACGGCAAGCAGCGCATCCTGGACCTGCAGCCCACCAAACTGCACGAGCGGGTGAGCGTGATGTTGGGTTCTAGAAACGAAGTTGAGCGTTTGACGCAGTACCACGCCGAGAAGGCGTGATTTCTTGGCTATAATCTGAGGCTTCGCCGGTGTAGCTCAGTCGGTAGAGCAGCTCATTCGTAATGAGAAGGTCGGGTGTTCGATTCATCTCTCCGGCACCAAAAACTAAAAAGCCCGCTATCTAAACGATAGCGGGCTTTTTTGCTGTAGGGCGATAGAACAACAACTCCCGCGCCCAAGCTCAAGGGATTGGCTAGCTCTCTGTTGCTTCGTGCAAGAAGCCCAGACGCACTGCATCGTCATGCAGCTTGCGTCCCTGCGCAGCCTGTTTTCTTGACGGAGGCTTGCTTTGGCCAGCGAGCTTGCCAAGGCTAAATGCAATGCTACGTTGCCACGAGGCAAGCGAGTCGGTCTTCTTTGCCCACGCGGAGATGCCGAACCATACCTCGGCTGGCACCCCCATTGCCCAAGTGATCTCGGCGTCCTCTTCGGCGGTCGGCGCATCGATACCGGTCGCCCCAAGTTGATCAAGCCCGCCAGCGGCGTTTTGCAGTACTTTCGGTAGCGGCATGTCGAGTGCTTGGACCTTCTTCCAACAGGCCTCATTCTTGTACCAGTCAGTAACGTTCTTCCCCCCCTCTGGCGTAGCTATGACTGGATGTATCACATCTACCAAGTGACCAAAGAAAGTCACTAACTCCTCGGAGATAGACTGTTCACGCCACACAGTCTCGAAGTCAAACCGTTTGGCGAGGCGATGGGATACCCAAGCAACTGCATAAGCCACTACTTGTGCTTTGTAGCTGTACTTCCGCTGCAGCGTGATCCGGTCGACTGCATCGAAAAGAATGTGGCGCGCGATCAGGTGGCGAAAAAATATCTCGTCTGGGCGGTAATTGCCACCACGCTTCGTGACCTCTTCATGAAACACCACAAAGCATTTCTGCGCTCCGCGGCTGACGATATGCGGATACTGGGCCCAAGCCATCTCACTCTTCGCGACGTCGGTCTTTCCAAAGAGCTGTTGCTTCGGATATTCCCGCTCGAAACGGGACTTCTTGGCCGGAGTGTCTGCGCGCGCCAGTTCGTCGGCATATTGTGCGCGCGCGCGCTCGTAGAACCATTTCGTCTCAAGCTGCGAACTACCTATAGCAGGAGCCCAGATTGTTCTTGAGTACTCTTCTAGCTTCTGGTTGAAAGGATCGTTGGCAGAAAGATCCGAGACGCTGACTTTGTTCTGCGAGTTCGCGTATTTCGAGATGTGTCCGACCAACGCGTCAAGTGCTTCGGGATCGCGAACTCGATTGAGCTTGACTTGGACAGCGATGCGACTGACGTCAGCTTTGTCCTTTCGTACTGCGCGAAAGAGCGATGCAGTAGTCTGTCCACCATTAACGATCTGCAGATCTACTAGCCGCCTCAATCTCAACGAACCGTCGTTAGTGCGCTCCACCTCGATCTCCGCCGCCGTGGCAGTCAAACCGTTGTTGTACGCAAGAAAACGATCTGGTTCAGACAGTATTGTGGAGCGAATTCCTTTGTTGATGTCACCTCGTACCTGCAGGAACGAACGTACATTGCGCTCCAACAGGCGCGGGCCGTAGCGGCTGTATATCGACACGAGCACCTCGGCCGGAAATATTGCGAGGTAGCTTACATAGTCAGCCCCTGGTTGATCGAACTCCAGGCAGTACACCGGTGGAAGGTCGCGCTCCGTTAGATCGACAGCGATCTGCTCTCGGTCGCGCCCGGAGCTATACCAACGGAAGAGCCGCTCGATGTCCCAGACGTGCAACGTCACGTCGGCTACGCCCATCTCCGGCACCTCGGGCAATCGGTCAACGTTGACGATGCCATCAGTGACAAGGAATAGTCGAACGCGGCTGAAACCTTCAGCTTGCTGATGCTGACGATGAATGAGTTGGGCGAGAACGAATGCAGGCTCAACTTCCTCCATCCTGTTGTGCCATCCAGCCGTCGCCTTAGCATAGAAACCCGCTAGTTGACGGAACGCAGCCTCGACCTTCGACTTTTCGAGCCGGATGGGTACCAAGCTGTCCGCTCGTACTGCTACGAAGAGATCGAGCGTGTCCTCGTTTTCGTCAGCGGCATAGCCATCTGCACGCATTCCCGTGCGTGCGTAATAGCAGACCTCAGCATCTGCGATCTCCCCGGCTTCAGCCAGAAGATCGAGGAAGCGGCGCGTAAAAGCCTCGGCAACGAAGGTCTCTCCACCCTCGATGCCTGAATCACGCTTCACCTCATTGCGTAGAGCTTGAAAGTAGTCGTTTAAGGTCATGAGGAAATTCTTCCGAGCTGCAGACCAGTCAACGTGCTGATAAGTTCACTTTGATCGCACTCGCATGCGCTGCAAGCCTTCAGCTCGACTTGGTATTCAACTTCACTGATGCCCAATGCGAGTTCCCCACTGAGAAGCCTAGGGAAACGACTATCGACGCGAAAAAAACGCCGCTGGGCGACGCGGAAACGCCTTTGCGCGTAGCGGTGCGAGTGTCGCTCTGTCCATCCGGCTTGTATCAAACGTCGATCAAGCAAGATGGAAAACTCGGGAGCGCCAACTGTCAGCCTGCGAAGCTCACCTACGATGTGGTTGAGATCCTCACCTTTTTCGTCGTCTAACTCGAGCCGCAGACATACAAGAAAAAGGCACGCAAGACCTACGTCATCGAGTTGACGCTCACCATGAATCCGTATCTGCGAGAGCATTCTTGCTACTGACGTCTTCACCTCAATGGCGCATACGCTTGGCACAACAAAGTCTTGAGGCGCGCGCTGCGCGCCCGTCCAAGACTCAATCGATCCGACGCCGCCGATCGGCATGAGGATGTCACGCAACACCCAAAGCTCACCGAACAGCCCCACTACCTCGCTGGAACTCAACCCATCGGTTGCCTTATTGAGAAACTCCTGCCATCGCTCAAGACGCCTTAGCAATAGAACGATCGCTTCAGCGACTTTCGCACACCGAGAGATCCCATCGACCAAGTCAGCGCCGAAGACGTTGAACACGTCGGCGAATTGCGCGTCTTCGAGTTCGACCGCTAGTGAACGCTGTCCAGTTGGAACCCCCTCAAGCGGAGGCACGAGAGCAACCGACAGTCCGCCAGTAATCGGCAGATCGCGAAGACCAGCCATCGAGAGAATGGGAATGTCGATCATTATCGAGCGCGCTCCACCATGGCATGCCACCGCTGCATATGCTGGGACGGTTGCGCCTGGATTGATAAGGCGCCTAACCCATCCAGTCTGCTCGATCTTGTGCGACGCCTCGATTTCACACCAGAGTTGCTCGAGTGGCCTACTCGTCAATTTCGGGCTCCTCGAGTTGGTCGAGGTGCAACTGCCGATAGACCTCATTTACTTGATACTCGATGGGCACAGCCGTTGCACTAGTGGGAAAGCTCAACACGCAAGTCATGATGGACCTTGGTTCCGCGGCAAACTCGACGGCCGCAGCGTCGAGTGGATAGAGCAACAGCAACCCATGGCTGGTCCGACGCATATCGCGCACCACTGCTCCGAACGGCCGTTCCGGCGGTTGCTGCGTCGCGCGAATACGACCAGCCTTTTTGTCAGCCGCGTAGCGCAACAAACTAATCTGCTGAGCGACATCAAGTGCATCGCGGCCCACGGCCTGCTCTATGACTTCACGCTCAAGCAGCATGTCCACACCGAAAGCGCGTTTGGTCAACAAATGCTGCACCCAGACAGCATCGAGCTTCATTCCCTCCAAGTCGATCGCTTGATCAGGAGGGTTAAGTACGTTGCTGTTGGAAAGCACGTAAAGCCCTCTGACCTTGTCGCTGCCTTCGGCAACGTTCTTACGCTTGACCAGATTCAAACCGAGCCCTGCGATGGTGTCTGGCGCACCACCGTTTGCACTGAGCAGCGCAACCGTCCACTCGACCAATTCGCCTTGGTTCTGCTGTCGGCGTACGAACTGGGCAATCCGCTTTGAATCGAAGCCATTTGTGCCCATTGGTGAATCAAAGGCGTCAAGGAAGACGCATACATCCTCAGCGCCGACACCCGACCAGACGTAGGTTGACGAGCCTTTCTTACGCGCGCGGGGCGGCTCCAGTCGGCCAACAAGCCCGGTCACGGCATAGTCATTGCGCTTGCGCACTTCATCGCGAGTTGCGAGCACTACGCACTGCGCAAGCGTCCCTTCGTAGGAAACCTGCAGCTTCTTGCTTGCACGCGCCTTATTGAGAGCCGTCACAAGCATGCCATCCGGGTGAGTGCGGACGCGCAGTCCGTACTCCTCGGGCGTAGCCTTGAGAGCAGCCATACGCTCAAACTCTCGGCGCAACTCCGCCTCAGCCAGCGCGATATGGCGGTACCACGCGATCAGATCTGATGAGGTGTAGATGCGACAAAGATCGAGGTAACCAGGTCGATACCCAAACCAACGCCCCATCTGCAACAGAGAGTCGTACATCTTGGAGACGCGCATGTAGTAGGAAACCGACAAGCCTTCCAGAGTCAGTCCACGCGAGAGCTTGTCTCCACCAACGGCGATAACACTGATGCCCGTCGCTCTATGCTTCTCATAGTCCAAGACATCAGCTGAGGTACCGTTTATCTCAAGCACGCGTATCTTGGAGACCGCCGGATGCAACGATCGCTCGATCTCCTCCCACGCCATCAAAGGGCACGCCGGATCGGAAACTGCGCGGGTTGTCTCGACAAAGTCCAACTCCCATAACTCGCGAAGCTCTTTGCGCAACGACAGCGTTGCATCCTCTCCTTCATTAGCTATACGCCGCTGCAGAAACAAAAGCTCGGTCGTCACAAGTTCTGCAAGCTTGCCTTGAGCTTCCACGAAGCGCGCAACGTGCACCAGCATCGAGTTGTGCTTTGTTTTCTGTCCACGGGCGTGCCGTGCGGTACAAACGAGCAGATATGAACGAATGGCCTTCTTCAGCGTTCCCGGAAGCTCGCCAGGCACGAAGCTCGATGGTGCTTTCGGAGGAAAGAAGCTATCGAAGTCATCGACCAATCGTGTCAAAGGCAGCCCTTTTCGCTCCTCCAATCCAGAGTCTGGATCACCGTCGCGACCGAAGACTTTGTCAACGCTGAAGTAGTTGTCCGGCGGCGGCAATGAGACGATGAAGCTGCGCGGAAAAAGGTCATCACCGAATTTCCCGTGCGAAGCCTTGGGATCAACAAATATGTTGGCGAAGGGGGTTGCCGTATAGCCAACATAGGCGCTCTTTTCGAACGCGTCCAGCAACTCTCGTATTCGCTGGTTGATTTTTGTGGGATTGATGTCCTCCGGAGTAACCCCATCGGCCGAGACGCGACTGATTTTCTTCGTGTTGATTGACGAGTGATCCGCCTCGTCATCGATCACAAGCATCGGAATGTCTCGGACAATCTTCCCTCCATCGGGCTTCTCAACACCCTTCTTAATCGTGAGCCAAGTCCGAAGATTGTTGAGAATAGACGCATGCTTCTTTACGACGACGATAAATGGCGTCTCCCCAAGATGCATTACTGTTCCAAGATTTCCCGCTCGAAAGTCACCATTTTCTGCTCGCGACGTCATTGAGTTGACGGGAAGTTCAGGGAAGGAGAGCGTGCCTACTCCAACTTTCGTGCTTGCTTCCTCGAAGAATAGACTGGAGTCGGTGTTGTAGCCCAGCAGCCCTTCCTCCATCCGAATCTGAGTCTGTGCACGAAGGCTGTTGTGAATACCCGCAAGAATGATCACAAGCTTGTAGCCAGAGTCCAAAGCCTTGCATGCCAGCCCGAGGAAATTGCCCGTCTTACCCGACTGCACACTGCCCACGACCAGCCCGCGACGATCCCACTGTCCCGCGCGCGAAGGATCTTCGAGCATCTCAAGGATGCCCTCGGTGCGAACATCTACCGAGTTAATTACGGGATCAGGCAATTGCTCAATCATCTGCAGAAAGGTCTGGTAGCGCTCCCAGAATTTCCAACTGATCTCACCGCGCCTGGCGGGTAACCAATCGGAGTGGCCGCGGGCGTCCGACAACGATTGCATCGGTGCAACAAAGACGTTACTGTTCTCAACGAAATACTTGACGAGTTCCTCTATGTCAACGGTGCCCTCGCCGGTATCCTCTTCGGTAAAGCGCTTGGCTTTGCTGCAACATTGCCGGATCTCGTCAATGCTTGGATTTCTGTAACGGACCAACGCGGTACGGGCCTGTTCGCGGGCCTGCTCTTGCGCGTCGGGGTCAGGGCTAGATTTAATCGAATTCATCAGTCGAGTTCCTTGGGAACAGGGGGAGAGGCGTCGAGCGCGGCAATCAGATGAGGGCGCTTCTTCGACGCCGACAGCGCGGAGAGACTGGCGATGGCCTGTTGATGGCTACGCCCAGAAGCCAGAACGCCTAGATAGAGATCAGAGAGCATCTCGCCGAACTGTTTATCCTTCGTGTCGTCAAATGGCGCGGGCTGCTCCTCAGGTGCCTCGGCGTGACGGATGTAGATCGACGCAAGCGGAAGTGTCTGCTCGACTAGCTTAAGCAGGGCCTCGACCGCACGCCCACCATCGTCGTTCGCGGTCAGTGCCTGGACGACAGGATGCTCGCGATTGACGCGGAAAATGGTGCGTCCACGCATAAGCCGCCCCTCCCAGACGCTCGAGTGATCATGGGACGCCACGGCAAGGATTTGGCGACCGCGATGACGATAGACCTCTTGAGCCCGTTCGCGCGTCAGCCGAGCGATACGCCGAAGCTCTTGTCGTAATGCCACTGGAGGACTTGCCACAGACTTACGCACATCAAGCTTCCAGTCGAAGTCGAGATCATTGCCAAGGTCGATGCGGATGCGTGCAAGCTTGAGATGTTCGTCGCGCGTCAATCCGAGCGATAGCCAGCCACCGGCTGAGATCAATCGGTTATTGCGATAGATATAGAAGCCCTGATGCGCAGTCCATCCCTTTGCTCCGGCCGCCCGCTCGAACTCATCCTTCGTAAGCTTCGAGTGGTGCGGTAGGACGTAAGGCTGAACGGCCACGCTGTGATGCCCCCAGCGCAGTTCCTCGATCGGTAGGATCTGGGTTGCGACGTGATCGCGCATGAATGGATCCCAGCGCCCGAGCTTCACGTTACCCACTTCGAACCTCACCGGATTCGCCCCTGCGAGGAACTCGCCGAACACCATTGAGAGATGCTTTGCGACGCGGTCAGCAGCCTCCAAGAACGCCTGGTGCGCGTTCGTGTTGTCGCTTAAAGCATCACCAACCAGGCGATCGAGTCGCTCCCAAACGACGGTCGTTCCCGAGGGCTGGCCAAGCATCCAACTTGCATGCCGACGCGCTTCTTCGCTTGCTTCGCGCTGAAGAATCCAATCGTTAGCAGCGGCCATGAACGGCAGATCCCAAACGCGCGCGGCTTCGGCATGGCCAGCAGCGCGCGTGATAACGCTCAAGCGACTGGCTTGGGAAAACGACGCGGTCTTCAATCCCAAGCCGAAGCGCCCGAGGTCTTGAGGGGCGCGGTCAGCACGCGGGTTGTGAGTACCGGGCCGCATCGCCTCGATCAACTGCGGCTCGTCCATGCCATGACCGTTGTCGCTGATCGACAGGGTCGAGTCTTGGCCTGCCCAGTCAAACTGGATGCGCACGTGTGTCGCACCGTGCGAGATGCTGTTATCCACAAGGTCCGCAACAGCCGTCTCGAGCGTGTAACCCAGCGAGCGCATCGCCTCAATTAGCGCCGCGGGATGAGGCGCAGCTCGATCGGGGTTCTCAACACTCTTTGCTAGCCTCTCCACCGGCGCTACATATGTTTTCTCGTGCGTCAACAAGCTAGGATCCTCCTTTAGAAACTGATCAATGCTGCCCCTGATCACCCGCCAAACAACCCTCGGAAGAATTGAGACAGCCTAGTCTTCTATGTCAACGTCTCGGCATCGGAAGCAGCACAGTGCAAAGAACGCGACGCCTATTCCTTTGGCCGCGAGTGCTAAGCAATTCCGAACACCCAAACCAGTAGAAACCCTAATTTCTTTGGCCGAACTGGAATCACTGGGCGACAAAGCAGCATCGCCTCTTTTCAGAACGTCTCCCCACTCTTAGACATCTGTAAAGTAACACATTTGTTACCCGTGGTGATGAGCTTTGGCCAACGTTACCGCGTCCGGACTGCGGTCGCGGTTAGCGGCGAAACTAAGGCATGCCGTCACCCGCCGCAAAACTCCCCACTCCCCCCCAGCGAAGCAGAATGATGGCGGGCATTCGCGGCAAGAACACTTGGCCCGAACGGGCCCTTCGTTCAGCGCTCTTCGCCTCGGGGTTTCGCTATCGGCTTCACGTAAGAGGCCTTCCTGGTACTCCGGATTTGGTTTTTCCGAAACACAAAGCAGCGCTATTCGTACACGGCTGCTTCTGGCACCGACATGAAGGTTGTCGCTACACCACCATCCCGAAAGCGAACGCTGATTTCTGGATGAAGAAATTCACCGATAACGTCACCCGCGACGAGAAACATGTCGGCCTGCTGCGAGACCGAGGTTGGCGCGTAGCCATAGTCTGGGAATGCACCCTCAAGCGTTCGGTCGAGGACGTGGCCAAGAACGTCGGTACGTGGCTACAAGGAAGCGATGCAGAACTCACTGTTGAGTGACGGTTCAGTCCACTCAAGCGATCGCGGGTACAGACTTCCTGCGCGGCGCATCCTCGCCGGGTTGCGTTGCGGCGTCCTTCTCCAAGGCTGCGCGCTTCCTTCGCTGCTCGCGATTCAGTTCGGCCAACAGGCCGCGCACCACTTTTGCCAGCTTGTTGGCCAGCAATGGAGGCACGGCATTACCGACCTGCGTGTACTGCTCTGTTCGATTGCCCGCAAAGAAATAGTTATCGGGAAAGGTCTGAAGCCGAGCCGCCTCTCTCACCGTGAGACTCCGGCACTGAGTGGGGTCATAGTGGATGTAGTAGTGCCCATCCTTTGCGATGTGCGCGACCACAGTCGTTGACGGCTCCCCCGCGCACTGCACGCGGAATCGATCCTTGAAAGGAATGACCCCAGTTGTGCTGTTGCTCGCCGCATTCTTGTGGTTGGGCAGAAGCTTGGGCGGAAAGCAATCCAATCGAGGGGAATAGCCTTGTGACTGAGCGAAGCTTGCAGCAAAGAGGTACCTAGCCAAATCAGACGCCATGTGTGATCGCGCTTCGTGCTGGCAAACCCCTTCCAATTTTTTATCGTGCAGCCAGAGCTGAAGCTCAGTCGATTTCTTGGGGGTCTTGTAGCTCCTTTGAACAAAGGCTTCGCCAATGCTCAGGCTCCGTGCAGCTGCCGCGGATACATGCATCAACGCAGTCAAATCCGACTCGCACTCCGCATCCCATCCCTCCATAAATGAGGGCGCCTTCTGTACTGCGCTTCTCCAAGCCTCCACTGAATCAGCCTTCGACAAACGGCTTCGCAATCGAGGCAAATCATCGATTGCGTGCTTAACGGTCACAGGTTTGGCGACCTTTGAAAGTAGTTCATGCCGCGAGGCACCCACATCCTTTCTTACACCCAGCAGGATCACTCGGTGCCTGCTCTGCGGAATGCCGTAGTGCTCGGCTTGGATGATGAAGTCTGTTGGCTCCAGCGAATTGCTGTCGCCCTTCTTGATGAAGGAGCGAATCTCGTACTCCACCCCTTCAGCAGGCTTCGACAGGTCTTCGATGATCCTGTCGAACATCGAACTGCCGGAATGCTGCGAAGAAAGCAGCCCCTTGACGTTCTCCATCACAAAGATGGTTGGCCGATGAACCTGAATGATTCGGAGATATTCCTTGTACAGAAAATGCTTTTCGTCCTTCTGGAAGCTCTTGTCATGTGCCCGCCGAGACCGCCCCGCCAACGAATACGCTTGGCACGGCGGTCCACCGATCAAGATCCACGTCTCACGACCATTGAGGGCAGCTCGTATTTCATCGTCGATGCCGGTCTCGTCAGACTTCCCCAATTCCAGGCAACGAGCTTCGCGATTCGCGTGGACGAAAGCTGCGGCAACAGCAGGCTGCTGTCGAAATGTCTCTTCGTCCATCTCGCCCTGGATGTAGCTGTAGTAGTGCTTCACATCCTTCGTGCCTCGAAGCCGCCGAAACACTGCGCGCAACGTAAGCGTCTGGTGCGCAATAGGGTCTTTCTCGATGGAAAGACCGATTTCAAAAACGGGTTGCTGCTTGTGATCCTTGAGAGCGGAAAACCCCTCCCCCAGTCCCCCTGGGCCCGCGAAAAGATCAATGATGGGAATCGACATTCGAATTTTCTGGAAAAGGACCGGCACTGGTCTGCTTGCTGCGGACCGGAGGCTGCATTCTAGAGAGCTGGACCGCAGGCGCCGCGGCCCTCTTCCCCTGTCCGACCTTGGGCCCCGGACTCATCCGCTGCCTCTACTTTTTTCAGAAGTACCTGTGAAAGTTCAACAGCCTCGGTCGCCAGGTCAGCCGCAATCCACATGATGTTGTCCCGATGCTTCGTCCCGATCGCATCGAACCATTCGCACCAGTCCCCATAGCAGCAACTCAACAGAGATTGCAATTGGGTCAACTTGTTCTCAAGAATGTCCGACGGATCCTGCTGATGGGTTGCGTCGTCGGATACGGGCGTGTTTTGCCCGGCGATAATTTGATCAGCCATTTGATGTGCTCTCTTTCGAAGGGTATGCACGTTGAGTGGTCAGACGGCCATGGTGTTAGCGCACCTTGGCCGTCGCCTTTTGTGCCTCACATCGACATCGCTGCGGTGTGCATCGACGTCCCGCCGTGAGGCGCGGCGGTCGTTCAAATGTATGGGAGAACCGCGCTGGCCGGCGACTCCATGCAGTGAACAAATTGGGGATCGCATCGACTTTGCGTGCGTGACCGCGATCGTTGCGGTGTTAGCGCTCAAACCTTGATCTGCTCACCCTTCGCACGAACGAGTGAACGTCGGTTCGCAGCAGGCCTGCTGGGCCCTACTCGTAGCACCCACGCGCCAGCAACGTGACCCGGTAAATGCGATCTTCAAGAAAGCTGTAGAGCACATGAACATCGCAGAGGTCCGTGCGCCACAGCTGATAGCCATCGTCGCGATCCAGCGCTTCCTTGAATGGGCGCGCCGCGGCTTTGGACATCGTCACGTCGACGGTGTCGCTCATCTGCAAGCCCCATGGCAAGGGGCCTGCGTAGCCGCTGCTCTGAAAATCCAGATCCGTCCGGTAGCGCACGCCGCTCAGGCAGGGTTCGCTGCTTCGTGGTGCTCCCGGCACGGCATCCGCCATCTCGGCGCCTGGCTTGAAGTAGAGCTCGACGCCGAACTCCCGGGAGTAGTCGGCTTCGCCGTAATCGGCAATCTCGCGGGCCTTCACGCCCAGGGAGAACGGAGCGAACTGGGCGTCCTCCTGCAACTCGGCCAACGGTCGACCGAATTGCCGCGCGAACTGTTCGGGTGTGGGCATCGCGCTTGCAGATACCGGAGCCACACGGGGCGGCGTCATCGTCACCAGCTTGAGCCGCCCCGTGTCGCGCTCGAAGCTCACGTCCACGTCGGCATCCGGCGTGGACCATCGCGCCTTGAAAACATTCAGGCCTACCCGCCACAGTTCCGCCGGCGAACCCAGTCGCCGCAGCACATCGCCGACCATGTCGTCGGCGCGGAGCGCGAGAGGCAATGCACCCGCGTACGGAGTCCATTGCGGGTCGAAGTGCAGCAGTAGCGAAACCCGGCTCAGTATCAGGTTGCCCTTGCTGCGAGGCTCGCCATATCGAGCCTCGTAGCTGTCCGCATCGGTGAAGAACAGGTAGATGCCTTCCGCCGGGTTCACGAGCGAGAGGCGATGGTCCGTGCGGGCTTTCTTCAGCGCCTCGTCGTCGATCCACTCCAGTTGCTCCCAGCCTTCGACCAGCGCGCGCACCCGCGCGCTCTGCCAGGCGTGGCCCAGCAGATAGTTGCTCGTCTCGAAGGCGTGGGTCTGGCTGCTCATCTGCGGAACCAGGGCGCGCAAGGCGTCACTTGAAGGGAACGGAGAAGGAGAGATTCCACAACGAACCATCGTCGTTGTAGGTGGCGCGCACTTGCAGCCCGTCCTTGATCCACTGGTCCCACTCGACCACGTCGTCGTCTTCCTCAGTCAGGTCCGGCGTGCCGAACTCGGTCAACGCATCTTGCCGCTTGGCAATCGGACCGCCGCTGAACGGAACTGTCCCCTTGTAGGGCTTGAAGCTCTTGCCGCCCGGGCCATACGCAAACACGGCCGCCAGGATCGCCTTGCCCGCGTCTTTCGGGGCGCCCATTTTTCGTTCGTAGCCTTCACGCTCCCAGAATGCCAGCTCGAGCCCCAGCGACTTGAGCTCGATGGCGTCCGAGCCTTCGGCGCGGAGTGTCTTGGCCGACAGAGCCTGGACGCCTGCTCCCACGGACTTCAGGAGTTGATCGAGGTTGGCGTTCAGCTCGGAATGTCCGAGGAAGGGCAGTAGTTCGTTCAGTGTCATGCGTTGCGCTCCTGTACTTTCAAATCATTTTCTAGCCGATTTCATGGCCTGCTTCAGCCACTTCGTCCATTGATCGTGGGTCATCTTGGTGATCTCCTCGGCCGCCTCGCGGTACTTTCCCTTGCAGCCGGGGTCGTACTTGTCGATCTCCTGGAGGATCTTCTCGGTGTTCTCCTTGGCGGCTCTCTGCAGGTCTTGCGCATCCCTCGTCGGGCGCCTGACACCGTCGATCTTCTGATGCTGCCGGCCGCCGAACGATTCGCTGTGGTCCCGGTGCAGTTCGGTGGGTGTGGCAATGGTGGGGGCGCTGTCGACGATGGCGGTCTTCTCGGCCTTGGTGAGCGGCGCTCCCTTGATCTCGGCGGCACGCTCGAGCAGCGCCTTCTGTGACGGGATGTGGTCCCAGTTCATCCCTTCATTGTCGTGTTTCAACCGATCCTTGTAGGGGCCCTTCTGCCCGCACTTCGGCTTCGGCTTGACCTTCTTCTTGACCTGGGTGTCTTTGTTCTTCGATCCGCCACCCGATTCGGCCTTTGCAGCTGCGGCTTCCTTCTCGGCCTTTTTTGCCGCGGCCTCCGCTGCTTCTTTCTCGAGCTTCTCTTTCGCGATCCGCTCGGCAAGGAGCTTCTCGGCCTGCTTGATGCCGACCCGCTCGCCGCCCTTCAGTGCGCCCTTGATCGCGATCTTGCCCGCCTTGGCTGCAATGCCGCCACCCGGCACCAGGTTGGCGGCGGCCGATGCGCCGGAGATGGCGGCATTGACGTAGTCGCCTTCGGCCGCATAGATCGCCGCGTTGGCACCGTCGGCGAAGATGCCCACCACGGGAATGACGCCGCCGACGTCCAGCACGGTGTGGGTGATCGAACTGCCCCAGCTGCTCCACCAGCTCCCTTCCTTCGGCGTCTCGGGCTTGACCTCGGGGTTTGCCTGCTTGGCGGGCACCTGCGTGGACGGGGTGTCGCCGACGGCGGGGCCGAGCGTGTTTCCATTGGCGTTGGTGCCAGGCTTCCTGGGCTTGAAATCAGGAAGCTTGGTGTTGGGTGTGTCTCGCTGGAGCTTTTCGTACTCTTCCTGGCTGAGCTGAATGAACGAGGTCGGCTCGCCCTGCGGTGGGTACGTGGGGTACCGCATGATCACCACCGGCTTCGGAACATCGGCCGGAATGAAGGCAATGCCGATCGATCCGCCGTCCCCCGTCGGGACAAAGGTCGCGGAGGTCGTGAGTTCCGTCATGCCCTACTTCCCGTTCATCCAGAACAGATCGTCATGCCGCACCACGAGCTTGCCCTCTGCGCGCACGGTTGCGCTGTGATCCTTGGGATAGCACTTGCCCTGCACGGTCCCGCTCTTCACACCCTTGGCAGCACCCGCCGCGTCGCCGATGGTGGTGGGTACGATGCTCATGTCGTACACCACCACCGGATGCCCGTTGGCGCGCACGCTGAGTGCCACCGACGTCGTGCTGTTCAGCTGCGCCGTCACGGGGTAAGGCACGGGTGGAATCGAGCTGCCCATGGGCGTCTTGCAGACGTCGGGGGCAAGGCTCACGACCTTCCAGCCTCCCTGCTTGCGCGCGGCGACGTTGGCGCTCATGGCGTGGGCTCCAGCGCCGCCGTCTGGCCGGGTTGTGGCGCAGAACGAACCAGCGGTGCATGCGGGTCGGTCTCGAAGCGCGCCTCGATCACCCGCACGGGCGCATCCGACGGAATCCACACGCGATGCACAAGCGACAGCGTCAGGGCTTCGGCATCCACGAGCACGGTGTCGGTGACCATGGGCAGCGGCAGCAATGCACCGTTGTCGAGCCGCAGCAGCACCAGCGCGCGGTGGCCAGGCAGGGTAAAGGACAGGTGGCCGTCCGGTGTCGACGCGGGGTCGGTCAGGTTCCACAGCTCGATGCGCGCGTCGGGCGGCAGATACGGAATCTGCTGGTCGGCGGGCGCCGCGTTCCAGTAGCCGAAGTCGAAGTCGTGCGGTGGCCAGGGGTGGCGCTGCGCGAGCCATGTGTCGTCGTAGGTGCCCGCGAGCGCCAGCCTGGGTGCCCAGGCTCGGCCCACGACGCCAAGCCCGGCCGGTTCGCGGCCATAGCCCTGCGCGACTTCGGCCATGGCCCGCGCATCCAGATTCACCCCGGCGTGCTTCGCCAGCACCGGCTGTTGCATGCGCTCGTGCGCTGCTTCGATCTGGGGTGCGGGCATCCGCTCGACGGCGGGCAGCCCGGCCTGGCGCGCCAGATCGCCGGCACGCCGGTCGACCCAGCCCTGGCCCAGCGGGTTGGAGAAGCAGACCTCGTTCAGCAACGGCGGCTCATCGTCGGGAGCGTCGGGCCGGCGCAAGAGGCTGCGCCCGCCGAAGGCATGCTCCCAGCGCACGGGCACGCTCTCGACGGGCTGCGAAACAATGCGCGCCCATTCACGGCCATTGCGCAGATAGAGCAGAGAAGGACCGCTGACGAGCAGCCGCTTGTCGAGCACCGTGCGCGGCGCGGCCAGTGCCTCGGCCCGGCGCTTCTCGTCTTCCCATGCGGCTTGCTGCTGCGGCGTCAGCCGGGCCCCCGGGTGAAGCGGCTTGGGCGGCTCCGGTGGTTGCGCCCACTGCTGGCCGGCCGTCACTTTCACGCGCACTTCCCATTCGGGTGCGGGAATCCCCTCCGGCGCATGGGCGGTGGCATTCACGATCACGTCGCAGCGCGGCTTGTAGGGAGCCAGGTCGCTCTCCTCGCGCGGGCTCGATGCGCCCTCCTCGCCCCAGTAGGCATCGGCCAGTGCCAGCGGCACCGGGTCTTCGTCGTTGACCTCGGCCTGCCAGCGGCCTTGCCTGCCGCGCACGAGCCTGTAGCCGACCTTCATGGCGACGACCCTGTACTCGCGGTCGCCCGGCGTGGCCGCGCGAAAGCACAGCGCGTCGAAGGGCGTGAGGTTGCGAAACTCCACTGCGAGGCACTCAGTTGAGGTCGATGTCCTTGCCGCTGATCTGCACCGGCCCGCTCGCGGAGAAGTCGAAGGTCGACCCGCTGATGGTGACCGCGCCATCCGAGGTCATGACCAGCGAGCTCTTGCCGCACACCAGCTCGATGCGATCGCCGGCATGCAGGGTCAGCGACTTGCCCACGTCCACGCGCTTGGACTGCCCCACCTGCTCGGTCTGCATCAGCGCGACGGTGGTGTTCATGGCCGCGCCCACCGTGATCTGGTAGCCGAGGCCGATGGTCAGCGCCTTCGCGAGCCCGATGGTCTCGGCCTTGGCCAGCGCGATGGTCTCCATCTTCGCGCCGCCGATGGTCACGGTCCGGTGCTCGCCGATGTTGATGGTCTCGTTCAGCCCGACCTTCTCGGTGCGGGTCATGCCGATGCCGATGGTCTCGTTGAGGTCGACGGTTTCGGTGCGGTTCTTGTGCACCGTGATGGTCTCGTCGAGGTCCACGGTTTCCGTGCGGTTCTTGTGGATGGTGATGGTCTCGTTGCCATCGACCGTCTCGGTGCGGTCGTTGTGCACCGTGATGGTTTCGTCATGGTCCACGGTCTCCGTGCGGTCGTGCTTCACGTGCACGGTCTCGTCGTTGTCGATGGTCTTCGTGCGGTCGTGGCCGACCCAGTGGGTTTCGTCCTTCTCGACTTCGATGTCCTGGTTGCGCTCGGCGTGCAGCCATACCTGTTCCGCGCCCTTCTTGTCCTCGAAGCGCAGCGCGTTGGCGTTGGCGTCGGTCGCGCCTTCGGAACTGCGCGTGAGCAGGCCGCTCTGCGTGGCGTTGTCGGGCAGCGTCCACGGTGGCATGTTGTCGGCGTTGTAGACGCGACCGGTCACGATGGGCCGGTCGGGGTCGCCGTTCTCGAAGTCGACGATCACCTCCTGCCCGATGCGCGGGATTTGTATGCCGCCGAAGTTGGTGCCGGCCCAAGGCGAAGACACGCGCACCCAGCAGGAGCTGTTCTCGTCCTTGGTGCAGTAGCGGTTCCAGTGAAAACTGAGCTTCACGCGGCCGTATTCGTCGGTCCAGATCTCGCGGCCTGCCGGGCCCGTGACGATGGCGGTCTGCGGGCCCGTGGTGCGCGGGCGAGGTGCTTCTGGCGCCTGCGCACGAAAAACCTTGCTGCTGGGCAGGACCTCGAAATCCACGCGGCACTCGAACTCCTGCTGCGCGCTGGCATCGCCGATGTCCTGCAGCCGCAGGTGCGCATCGGTCACGAGGTACTCGCGGTTGGAGTCGTTCTGCGGATGCCGCTCAAGCGTCATCAGGCAGCCCGGCACCACGGCGCGCAGGTTGCCCGAGCCGCTGGCGCGTTCGCCCTGGCTGCCGGTTTCTTCCATGCGGGTGCGCACCAGCTGCTCGCCCTCGGACTCGACCACGTAGTCGCCGGGCCAGCCATAGCGCTCCTGGCTGCCTTGCGCGGTCTTGCGCGGCATGGCGCTCACCTGCTGCAGCCGTGCCTTGGGCCGCTTGAAATCGAAGTCGTCAGTGACCCAGCGGCCGCTTTGCAGCGTCTCGCAAGCGTTGAAGCGGTCGCAGTGTTCTTCGCGCACGGTGTCGTCGGCGCCATGGAACGGAATCTTCTGGTAGCCCCCGCTGGCGTATGGCTGGTGCGCCGACATGTCGTCCACGATCACCAGCTTGTGGGTGCCCTCGGCATGCTCGAAGAAGTAGTAGAGCCCCCATTCGTGCATGAGGCGCGCGACGAAGTCGAAGTCGCTCTCGCCGTACTGAACCTGGAATTCGCGCGCCGGATAGCTGCGGGTGGCCTTCACTTCGTGGGCGAACTCGTAGTCGGACAAAACCTCGCCGAGGATGTCGAGCACGGTCTTGTTCTGGAAGATGCGGTAGTCGCTCGTGCGCGTGGCCAGCGTGAGCCAGGGCTCGATCACTCCCTCGTACAGTGCGCGTCGGTTTTCCAGGCGCAGGAAGCGCACGCGTGTCACAAGGCCCGAGATGTGGCGCTTGTCTTCGCCCGCGCCCGGGCGCCCATCGAGCACGATGTGCACCGTGAGCGTCTCGCCCACGAGCTGCTTGATGTTCACGTTGGCGGCCTGCCGCTCGTTGTAGCCCGCCTGCTCGGGCGTGCTGAACGTGATGGTGTAGCCGAACAGCTTGCTCAGGCCCTCGTCGCCTTCGATGGCGATGGGCTCCAGTGCGGGTTGCCCACCAAGCGTGGGCATGGCGGCACAAGAAGCGGTCAGAACGCGGATTGCCCGCGCTGCGCCTGTTGGCATGACACTCTCCCTGGAATTCGGATCAACGCACGAAAGTCAGGACATCGGGCCGATCCTCGCGGCCCGGTGAAACGGAAGCGGCCCGCTTCCGTTTCACGCACAAGGAAGGATCAGGCTTCCTTGTTTTCCTTGATGTTCCAGGCCAGAACCGTCTCGGCGCCCTTGCCGCCCTTGTCGGTCTGTTCCCAGTACTGCTGCTTGACCTTCGCGGCCTGGAACGCGTACTGCACGAACGCCGCATCCGAACCCTGCTCGGCCGTGTACTGCACCGACGTCACCAGCACTTCTTCCAACGTCACGCGCGTGTATTCGATCTGCGAACCACCGGCCTTGCACACCGACACTTCCACCTTGCTCAGGTGCTTGCCGCTCGCGCAGTTCTTCATGACGGACGGTGCCGCCTTGTCGATGCGCGCCAGAACCTGCAGGTCGTTGAAGCTGGCCTTGCCGACGCCACCGCCACCACCGCTGACCATGTTGCCGGGCTGCGTTGCGCCCCATGCAAACGACTTGATGTCCGTCCACTCCTTGTGGTTCGAGTCCTTCGATTCGCCGTTCGCGCCTTCAACGCGCATGAACATGTCTACTGCCATGACTGATTGCTCCCTGGGTTGTGGCGCCCCCTCCGGGCGCCGTGAACATTTACCGCCACTGCGGCGGCACGATTGAAATCCGGTCATGGCAGCACTCATGTCGTGCCGCCACCGGAGCCAAGTGAGTGCGATGTTCGGATCGGACTGTGACAAACGGATTGAATTCGGACGAATTCCTTTCCTGATCGCGTCATTTCTCACAAATCATTTTTCGAGCGCCTCAAAGACGACAGCAAAAAGAGTTAATCAAAATTAACCAATGCTTCAAATCCGAAAACCAAACAGTTCATTGGCCTGATTTCTCATCGAACGAAAAAACCCGCCATCGAAACGATGGCGGGCCTTTTCTGATTTGCAGAGCCAAGGGCAGCTACTCGGCCATGCGCGCTTCGCCCAACCACTTCGCTGCCAGCGCAGGCACGATCTCCGCCGCCTTGCCCTGCAGGAAGGCGAAGCCGCGCGGCACCTCTTCCATGTCGAGCGCGACCAGCACCTTCTGTGCAGCGCGATCCGCATATTGCACAAGGGATGCCGCCGGATAGACCGTGAGCGATGTGCCCACGACCAGCACACGCGCCGCCGTGGCCACGTGCTCCTCGGCTTTCTCGAAGTGCTGCACGGCTTCGCCGAACCACACGATGTCGGGGCGCAGCTGGGTGCCGTCTTCACACAGCTGCCCCATGGCGATGGGATCGCCATCGATGCGATAGCGCTTCGGCTCGGGCTCCGATGTGCCCCGTGCATATGCGAGCTGCCCGTGCAGATGCACCACGTTGCGCGAACCCGCGCGCTCATGCAGCGCATCGACGTTCTGCGTGACGATCACGACTTCGTATACCGACTCGAGCGACGCGATGGCAAGGTGCGCGGCATTCGGCTGCGCCTGCCACGCCTTCTGCCTGCGCTCGTTGTAGAAAGCCAGCACTGCCTCCGGATGCCGACGCCATCCTTCAGGGCTTGCAAGCTCCTGCCACGAGTAGCTGTTCCACAAGCCCTTGGCATCGCGGAACGTGGGCAGGCCGCTCTCGGCGCTCACGCCGGAGCCCGACAGCACGACGATCTTGTTCGGCTGGACCTGGGGTTTCATGCTTCGGCACTCCTCTGGCTTTGTGGATGAATTATTGGCTCCCCGAACACGGATCGAACGTGTGACCTGCGCATTAACAGTGCGCCGCATCTACCAGCTGAGCTACCGGGGAAAAATCGATACTGATGAAGAGGTGAATGGAGGCGCGACCCGGAGTCGAACCGGGCTGGTCGGATTTGCAATCCGCTGCACTGCCGCTTTGCTATCGCGCCAAAACCTGGTGATGAAGTTGAAGAAAAAGTGGTGGATCGTCTTCGAGTCGAACGAAGTATTCCGAAGAGACGGGGTTACAGCCCGCTGCAGTCGCCAGTGCTGCTCACGATCCAGGCAAGGATGAAATGAATGGCGCCCCGCAGGGGAGTCGAACCCCTGGCTTCCTCCTGGACAGGGAGGCACTCTGGCCACTGAGTTAGCGGAGCGAAGAAGAAAGAAAGCTGGCAGGCCCTCAAGGATTCGAACCTTGGATGCCGGGATCAAAACCCGGTGCCTTGGACCACTAGGCGAAGGGCCAGTAAAAATGGTGCCTCGTGTGGGATTCGAACCCACGATCTTCGGGATGAAACTCCGAGGTCCTTGACCGCTAGACGAACGAGACGTTGAAGCAAGAATGAAGAAATGGCGCGCGCGGAAGGAGTCGAACCTTCAACCGTTGGGTTTGGAGTCCAGTGCTCTGCCAGTTGAGCTACACACGCGTGGAAAGGCGAAGAAAGAAAAGATGGTCTGAGTGGCAGGATTTGAACCTGCAGCCTCCTGCTTCCAAGGCAGGCCGTCTACCAGATTGACACTACACCCAGAGAAATCCGAGAGAGAAAAATTGGTGCCCCAGGGGAGACTCGAACTCCCAGAATTCCGCTTCTAAGGCGGACACGTCTACCAATTGCGTCACCAGGGCTGAAAAATATTTAGCGAAGCGACGACACGTTTCAGTGGCCGGTCTCGCTTCGGTGTCTGTGAATTTTTAAGGAGCGTCACCAAGCCGGGGCTCGGTGTGTCGCGGCGTGATCGCCGCTTGGAAGGAAGAACAAGAAGAAAGCAAAGAGGCCCGGAACCTTGCGGTGTCCGGGCCTCTGCTGAAGAGAGCTTGGGAGGTCTGCGCCTATGCGCTTCCTCCACCCGGTTGCACCTGATCCTCGCAATCGCACGGCCACAGATTGGCCTGCGGGTTCTGCATCGGATACAGGGACTGCTCGAGCTGCTGCAATGCCGGCAGCAGGCCAAAGCCGAGGCCATCATGCGAAGCGATGCGCACGAACACGTTGCCCGATGCGGGGCAAGTGCTGTAGATGCGGATCTTTGCGGCTTTCACGATGTGTGTCCTGTTGGCGTCGAGTGGGTTTGGACTGTAAATAGTCTTTACACAATCGTCAACAACTTTGATCGGCTTTTTTTCAAGTACCGTTGCGGCAACGCACTCCCTCCCTTTCACCTCCAGGAGCCTGCATGGCGTCTTCGACCCTCGCGACACATCCGCACTACGACCGTCTGATCGCAACCGCGCGCAACCTTCCTCCGTTGCGAGTCGCGGTGGTTCATCCCGCCAACGCGGTGTCGCTCGAAGCGGCGCTCGCTTCCGCGGCACTGGGGCTCATCGCACCGACGCTGGTAGGCCCGCGCGCGAGGATCGAAGCTGCCGCGCGCGAGATCGGCATCGATCTCTCCAGCATCGCGATCGTCGACGCACCGCACAGCCATGCCGCCGCCGATGCGGCCGTCGCGATGGCGCTGCGCGGAGAAGTCGATGCATTGATGAAGGGCAGCCTGCACACCGACGAGCTGATGGGCGCCGTCGTGCGCCGCGAAGGCGGCCTGCGCACCTCGCGCCGCATCAGCCATTGCTTCGTGATGGACATCCCCGGCCACGCACAGCCGCTGATCATTTCGGACGCGGCGATCAACATCGCGCCCACGCTCGAGGAGAAAGTCGACATCGTGCAGAACGCGATCGATCTCGCGCATGCGCTGCTGATGCCGGCGGTGCGCGTGGCGGTTCTCTCGGCAACGGAAACAGTGAACGCCAAGGTACCGTCGACGCTCGATGCCGCGGTGCTGTGCAAGATGGCCGACCGCGGCCAGATCACCGGCGCGGTGCTCGACGGCCCTCTCGCGATGGACAACGCCATCGACGCCGAGGCCGCGCGCATCAAGGGCATCAACTCGCCGGTGGCGGGCCGCGCCAACGTGCTCATCGTGCCCGACCTGGACGCCGGCAACATGCTGGCGAAGAGCCTCACCTTCCTCGGCGGTGCCTATGCGGCGGGCATCGTGCTGGGCACGAAGGTGCCGGTGATCCTCACGAGCCGCGCCGACTCGGAATCGGCACGGCTCGCTTCGTGCGCCGTTGCCTCCATGCTCGTGAAGGCGGGGCGCGACAAGCTCATCAAGGCGGTGGGCTGAGCGCTATCGAGCGCCCGCCACGATCGCGATTCCCCTGATCTGTCCGGCGGCCGCTGCGCGCTCCGGCTTCGGATAGCGCGCCGGCGCAAAGCGGTGCAGCAGCTCCGCCTCCTGCACCTTGGCAGCTTCGAAATTCGCGAGCTTGACGTGGCCGAAGCCACGAATCGACAGCGGCAGCGCCGCAATGCGCGCGGCCGTCGCCTGGTTGCCGGCCGAAAGCTCGTCCGCCATGGCTTCCAGCAGGCCGTCGAAATGCGCGATCAGTTCGCGTTCCATCCGCCGCTCGCCGGTACGCCCGAACGGGTCGAGCGCCGTGCCGCGCAGCCGCTTGCCATGCGCCAACCAGCGCATCGCAGGCAGCATCCAGCTTCCGATGCGGATCTTGGCGGGCGCCTTCCCATGCGCACCGCGCGAAAGCACCGGCGGCGCCATGTGGAATTCGAGCTTCAGGTCGCCCTCGAACTGCTCCTGCAGCTTCTGCACGAACGCACCGTCGGTATAGAGCCGCGCCACTTCGTACTCGTCCTTGTAGCTCATGAGTTTGAGCAGGCTGCGCGCCGCATTGCGCGTGAACGGCAGGCTCGCATCGCCGCCCTGCAACCCGGCCTCGCGCGCACGCAGGCCTCGGATGCGCGTCTCGAAGCGGTCTGCCCACGCAGCGTTCTGGTAGCCCGTCAGGTGGCGGCGCGCATCGGCGATCAGCACGTCGAGCGGGCGCCCGTCGACAGAAGAAGCCTGCGCATCGACAGGCGCGGCACGCAGCGCATCGAGCGCCTCGGGGTTGCCCGCCGCAAGTCGCCCCAACGAGAAGGCCGACTGGTTCGCAGCAACCGCCACGCCGTTGAGCTCGATCGCATGCATCAGCGCTTCCAGGCTCAGCGGCACCAATCCGCGCTGCCATGCGTAGCCGGCCGCGACGATGTTCGCGGCGAGCGTGTCGCCCAGGAATTCTTCCGCCAGGCTCTGCGCATCGAAGGTCTCGACCTGCTCGTCGCCGGCCACGAAACGCATCTTCTCCAGCAGCAGGTCGACGTGCAGGTCCGCGTCCGGGTTGCGCAGTGCTTCAGCGACCGGAATCTCGTGGATGTTCGCGAGCACGCGCGTGCGCCCGTGCCGCACGGTCTGCAGCGCGTCGGCCGAAGCGCCCACCACCACGTCGCAGGCGAGGATCGCGTCGGCCTGCTGCGTGTCGATGCGCACCTGGTGCAGCCGCTCGCGCGAATCGGCCAGCCGCACGAAGCTCAGCACCGAGCCGCCCTTCTGCGCGAAGCCCATGAAGTCGAGCACGCTGGCAGCCTTGCCTTCGAGGTGCGCGGCCATGGCGATCACCGCGCCCACCGTCACCACACCGGTACCGCCCACGCCGGTCACGAGCAGGTCGTAGGGGGCGGTCCATTCGTGCTCCGCCGGGTACGGCAGCGCGGCCACGCGATGCAGGAAGGCATCGCGCCCCGCCGCCAGCGCGCCGCTCTTGCGGCGCAGCTTGCCGCCCGTCACGCCCACGAAGCTGGGGCAGAAGCCCTTGGCGCAGGAGTAGTCCTTGTTGCAGCTGGTCTGGTCGATCTTGCGCTTGCGGCCCATCGGCGTTTCGTGCGGCAGCACCGCCACGCAGTTGCTCTGCACGGTGCAGTCGCCGCAGCCTTCGCACACGGCCTCGTTGATGAAGAGGCGCTTGGGCGGATCGGCCAGCTCGCCCTTCTTGCGGCGGCGGCGCTTTTCGGCCGCGCAGGTCTGCTCGTAGATGAGCACTGTCACGCCCGCCATCTCGCGCAGGCGGCGCTGCACGTCGTCGAGCGCGGCGCGGTCGTGGAACTCGGTGCCTTGCGGAAAGCGGCCCTTGATGTCGTCGTACTTTCCAATGGCATCGCTCACCACCACCACCTTGCTCACGCCCTCCGACTCCACCTGCCGAGCGATGGCGTCGACGCTGATGACGCCGTCGACCGGCTGCCCGCCCGTCATCGCCACCGCGTCGTTGAACAGGATCTTGTAGGTGAGCGTCGCCTTGGCCGCCACGGCCTGGCGGATCGCGAGGTAGCCCGAGTGGTAGTAGGTGCCGTCGCCCAGGTTCTGGAACACGTGCGGCGTCTTCGTGAACATGGCGTGCGAGATCCAGTCGACGCCCTCCCCGCCCATCTGGATCAGCCCTGCGGTGCTGCGGTCCATCCAGTTCGCCATGAAGTGGCAGCCAATGCCGGCGCGCGCCGTCGAGCCTTCAGGCACCTTGGTGCTGGTGTTGTGCGGGCAGCCGGCGCAGAAGTACGGCAGGCGCTTGACCGCATCGCTCGCGTTGCCGAGCAACTCGGGCGGCGTGAAGTCGCGCACGTGCTGCAGGTGGTCGCCCAGGTCGTGGTTGTCGGGGAAGTGCACGGCCAGCCAGTGCGCGACCAGTTCGATGAGCCGCGACGGGCGCAGTTCGCCCAGCGCCGACACCAGCGGCTGTCCCTCGCGGTCATGCTTGCCGACGAGCACGGGGCGCGCATCGGCGGGCGCGTTGTAGAAGATGTCGCGCAGCTGCGTCTCGACCACTGCGCCCTTCTCCTCGACGATGAGGATCTCCTCCAACCCCTGTGCGAAGGCCTTGATGCGCGTCTGCTCCACCGGAAAGCTCAGGCCGATCTTGTAGAGCCGCACGCCGGCGCGCGCCAGTTGCTCCGGCGAGAGCTCGAGCCGGCGCAGCACTTCCATCAGGTCGTGATGTGCCTTGCCGCAGGTGACGATGCCCACCTTCGCGTGCTCGCTCACGATCACATGGCGGTCGATGCTGTTGCGCTTGGTGAATGCAGCTACTGCCGCCAGCTTGTCCTCGAGGCGCGACTCGATGCGCAGCGAAGGCAGATCGGGCCAGCGGTAGTGCAGGCCATCCGGCGGCGCGCGATGGCCGGTGGCTGAACTTACGGCCTCGGCGTCTTCCCACGCTTCGATGCGGCTGTTGATCGCATCCAGGTCGACGGTGCCCGCGCTTTCCACCACCTCGGACAGCGCCGCCATCCCGACCCACGCGCCCGAGTAGCGCGAGAGCTCGTAGCCGTACAGGCCGAACTCCAGGTACTCGGCCACGCTCGAGGGCTGCATGATGGGCATGCGCCAGGCCATGAAGGCGTGGTCGCTCTGGTGCGGCATCGACGACGACACGCAGCCGTGGTCATCGCCCGCCACCACCAGCACGCCGCCATGCGGCGACGAGCCGTACGCGTTGCCATGCTTGAGCGCGTCGCCCGCGCGGTCCACGCCGGGGCCCTTGCCGTACCACATGGCGAACACGCCATCGACGGTGCGCTCGGGGTCCGATTCCACGCGCTGGGTGCCCAGCACCTGCGTGGCCGCGAGTTCCTCGTTGACGGCCGGCACGAAACGGATGCCGGTCTGCTTGAAGCGTTCACCGGCCTTCCAGATCGCCTGGTCGACCATGCCCAGCGGCGAGCCGCGGTAGCCACTGACGAAACCCCGCGTGTGCAGGCCGCGTTGCGCATCGCGCCGGCCCTGCATCACGAGCACGCGGATCAGCGCCTGCGTGCCGGTAAGAAAAACCGAGCCGGATTCGGCCCAGAGGTTGTCGGAAAGTTGGTAGCCGGGCCGTCTTATCGCGGTGGCGTTGTGTGGGGCATCCATGCCCGGAATTGTTCTGCCGCCCTCCGGGGAAGTGCTTCTTCAATGCACTAGCGCAGACCCTTGTTTCGAGAAGAATTCACTCCAATAGAGGCTTGAAAGTCAGTTTTCTTTTCCATTTCCGCAAAAGAAGAGAAAACACACTCCGCCAGAATCAGTCCTGCCTGCGCATCGCGAAGAAGCCTCCCGCCACCAGGATGAACGCCCCGATGATCACCTTCTGCCAGGTGCTGGGCACGCCGGCCAGGATCAGCACGTTGTTGATCAGCGTGACCAGCACCACCCCCAGCAGCGTGCCGCCCACGGTGCCGCTGCCGCCGGTGATGCGCGCGCCGCCGAGGATCACGGCCGCGATCACGTCCAGCTCGTTGCCCACCAGGTCGAAGGGGTTCGCCAGCCGCGTGCTCGACACGTGCACGATGCCCGCAAGCCCCGAGAGGAAGCCCGCGTACGCGAACACGAAGACGTGCACCGTGCGCAGGTTGTAGCCCAGCCGCTCCGCGATCGCGAGGCTGCCGCCGATGGCGTACACCGCGCGGCCGATCAGCGTGCGGTTCAGCAGCCACCAGGTCAGCGCCGCCGCGAAGACCAGCACCAGCACGGTGGCGGGCAGCACCACGTGCAGGCCCTGCGGTGTGTCGAAGCGCCACAGCGCCAGCTTGCCGAAGGCGTCCATCGGCGCGGGCACGTTCATGAAGAACACGGTGCCCACGAAGGTCAGCAGGATGCCCCGGTACAGGTACTGCGTGCCGATGGTCACGATCAGCGACGGCGCCTTCAGCCAATGCACCAGCAGCCCGTTGAGCACGCCCAGCAGCGCGCCGCTCGCCGCGCCGGCGATCAGCAGCAGCGCGATGGGCGCTTCCGGAAAGTAGTTCAGCACCAGCTTGGTGATGCTGTACATGGTGAGCGCCGCAATGGCCGCGAACGACACGTCGATGCCGCCGGCGGCCAGCACGATCAGCACGCCCAGCGCGAACAGGCCCAGCACCGTGCAGGCACGCACGATGTCGAACAGCACCGGCAGCTGGAAGAAGCTCGGGTTGATGGCGCCCACCGCCAGGCTCGCCAGCACGATCAGCGCGAGCGTGAAGACCGAGGGACGCTGCGCGAGCCAGCCGCGCAGCGAGAACCGCGCCTCGGGCGGGAGCGGAGCCGATTCCGGCGTGGCCGGCGCTGGATGCGCTTGCATGGTGGAAGCCGTCATGAGAATGCGGGGGAAGGTGTGTCGGAAACCAGCGCGTGGTAGAGATCGCTCTCGGCGAGCCCCTGCGCGTCGAAGTCGTTGGCGATGCGGCCCTTGCGCATCAGCAGGATGCGGTCGCAGTTCTGCAGCAGCTCCTGCAGGTCGTCGCTCACCAGGATCACGCCCAGCCCCTGCTCGGCCAGCCGCTGCACGATGCGGTAGATGGTGTCCTTCGAGCCCACGTCCACGCCCACGGTGGGGCCGTGCAATATCAGCACGCGCGGCCCGATGGCCAGCCAGCGCCCGATGAGCACGCGCTGCTGGTTGCCGCCCGAGAGCGACTGCACCGGCCGGTCGACGTCTGGCGTGGCGATCTGCAACTCGCCCACGGTTCGTTCGGCCAGCGCCTGGCACTGCCGCATGTCGAGTGCGCCGAAGCGGCCGCGCAGGCGGTTCAGCACGGCCGTGACGATGTTGTCGCGGATCGGCTTGTCGAGGAACAGGCCCTCGCTCAGTCGGTCCTCCGGCACATAGCCGATGCCCTGGCGGATGCCGTCGGTGGGCGTCTTCAGCACGATCTGCCTGCCGTCGAGCAGCACGCGCCCGCGGTCGGCGCCCTGCACGCCGGCCAGCGCCAGCGCGAGCTCGTTGCGGCCGGAGTCGAGCAGCCCGGTCACGCCGAGGATCTCGCCCTTGCGCAGCGCGAAGCTCACGTCGCTGAACTGCGCGCCGCGGCCCAGCGATTCCACCTTCAGCAGTTCGTCGCCGCCGTGCGTGCCGTGGCGGTAGCGCTCGCCGTCGAGGTGCTTGCCGGTCATCCAGTGCGCGATCTGCGCCTTGGTGAAGTCGCGGATCGGCCCCTGCGCCACCTTCGTGCCGTCGCGGAACACGATGGCCTGGCCGCCCATGGCCATGCACTCGTCGAGCTTGTGGCTCACGAACAGCACGGCCACGCCCTGCTCGCGCAGCACCTCCACCACATGCACGAGGTTGTCCACCTCTTTCTGCGTGAGCGAGGTGGTGGGCTCGTCCATGATGACCATGCGCGCGCGAGTGGCCACCGCGCGCGCGATGGCCACGAGCTGCCGGGTGGCAATCGGCATCTCGTCCACGCGCCGCGCGAGAAAGGCCGCGTCGGTCGGCAGCTTCACCGCCTGCAGTGCCCGGGTGGCGGTGGCCGCGACAGCCTTGCGGTCGAAGCGCCGCGCCAGCCTGCCGCCGGTGGCGACGAGCTGCTCGCTCAGCGCGACGTTCTCGGCCACGCTCATGTTCGGCAGCAGCGACAGGTCTTGATAAACCGTCTCGATGCCCAGCGTGAGCGCCTGCAGCGGCGACAACGATTCGTACGGCTGCCCGTCGATCACGATGCGCCCCTGGCTCGGCGGCTGCGCGCCCGAGATGATCTTGATCAGCGTGCTCTTGCCGCAGCCGTTCTCGCCGAGCAGGTGGTAGATCTCGCCGGCCTCGATGACGAGGTCGATGCCGCGCAGCGCGTGCACGCCCGCGAAGCGCTTGTGCACATCCTGCACCTCGAGGAAGACCCGGCGTCCGGCCGTGCTCTTTGAGCTTGCCGGACTTGCTTGCGTGGAAGGCGCGGTAAGAGTCATGGCCGGCGGAAGCTCAGAACGAGTACTTCTTGTAGTTCTGCTTGTCGACCTCGACCCAGGCCTGGCCCGTGACGATGATGCCGACGCCCGGGCCCTTCTTGACCGAGACCTTGTTGTAGCCCGGCACGCCCATGTCGGTGCCGTCGGTGATGGTCTTGCCGTCGAGCAGCATCTTGGCGGCCTTGTTCATGACGATGCCGGCGTCCTTCGGGTCCCAGAAGGCGATGCCGCCGACCGCGCCCGACTCGAGGAACTTGGCCGCCTCGCTCGGCAGGCCGGTGCCGAAGACGCAGATCTTGCCCTGCAGGCCGGCCTCTTCCACCGCGCGGCCGATGCCCAGCACGTCGAGCGAGGACGAGCCCTGGAAGCCCTTCAGGTCGGGGTGCTTGCGCAGCATTTCCTTGGCCTTGCCGTAGGCCTTCTCGGCGTCGTTGAGCGACTCGTTCTTGGCGTCGACCAGCTGCATCTTGGGGTACTTCTTCGCGTTGGCCGCGCCGCCGTCGGCCCATTGCACCTGCGACTGGCTGCCCAGCGAGCCGACCAGCGAGGTCCACTTGCCCTGCTGGCCCATGCAGGCGGCCAGGCGCTCGTTGATGCGCGCGCCGTAAGCCGTGTTGTCGAAGGCCTCGATGTCGACCATGGTGTTCTTCTGGTTGTCGGCCTCGTGCGTGACGACCTTGATGCCGCGCTCCATCGCGCGCTTGAGCACCGGCTCCAGCGTGGGCGGGTCCATCGACACCACCGCGATCGCGTCGACCTTCTTGGCCACCAGGTCTTCCACCAGGCGCTGCTGCTGCGCGGCGTCCGACTGGGCCGGGCCGATCTGGCGCGTGGCCACGCCCGGCGTGCTGCTGCCGAACTCCTTCACGCCCACTTCCATGCGGTTGAACCAGCTGATGCCGGTGATCTTCACGACGGTGACGATGTCCTGCGGCTTGCCCTGCGCATGCAGCGCCGAGGCGAAGGCCACGGTGCCGAGTGCCAGCACGGTGCAGGCGATCTTGGTTTTCTTCAGCATGTTCGTTTGTCTCCTAGCCCTCGGTGGTTCTCTGCGTCGCGCCAGGAGGGGGCTGATGCGGCGGTGCGCTGGTGCGCGAAACGGAGATGAAGCTGCGCAGGTCGCTCACGCTGAAGCGCGCCGATGCCAGGAAGAACAGCAGCAGCAGGCCCCAGGCGCAGTCGCGGAAGAAGTTGGAAATGCCCAGCAGGTTGAAGGTGCTCGACAGCAGCTGCAGCGCCACGGCCGAGAAGAACAGGCACACCATGCGCCCGTAGCCGCCCTGCGGCCGCACGCCCGCCATCACGGTGATGAGGATGGCGATGAGCAGGTAGGAGTTGCCGTAGTCCGACTTCACGCTGGCGGTACGGCTCGCGATGATCACGCCCGCCACCGCCGACAGCACGCCGCACAGCGCGTAGGTGGCAATCAGCATGCGACCCTGCGGAATGCCCGCGTAGCGCGCCGCCTTGGCATTGGTGCCCAGCAGGAAGAGCCGGATGCCGAACGGGCTCTGCTTGAGCAGCCAGCCCACGGCCAGCAGCATCGCGATGAAGATCGCGAACGGAATCGGCACGCCCAGCACCATTTCGTTGCCGATGGCCGAGAGCGGCTCCGCGTTGCCCACGCGCAGGCTGGAGCCGCCGGTGAGCACTACGGCCAGGCCGGTGTAGAGCAGCTGCGTGCCCAGCGTACAGAGAATGGGCGTGAGCCCGGCGCGCGCGATCAGCACACCGTTGAGCAGCCCGCCCACCAGCCCCACCGCGATCGCGATCGCCGCGAAAGCGCCGGTGTAGAGCCACGGCGAAGCATCGACCTCCACCAGCATCGGCGCCAGCGTGGCCGCCACGACGCCCGAGAGATTGGCCAGCGCCACGCCCGAGAGGTCGATGCCGCCGTTGCCGGAGATCATCGACAGCGCCACGCCCATGGCCAGCAGGCCGAGCTCGGGCAACTGGCCGCCCATCGACTGGAAGTTGTAGACGTCGAGGAAGTCGCCCCTCGAGAGCACGGTAGCGACCACGAGAATCGCGACGTTGATGCCGACCAGGAAGTTGAGCTCGCGGTCTGAAAACCTGAATTTCACGGAAGGCTCCTTTGCTGCTCGCGGTTCAGGCCACTGCCAGACCCAGCAGCGAATCGACTTCGGCGCGCGTGGGCATCGACGGTGCCGTGCCCGCGCGCGTGACCGAGATGGCCGCCACGGCCGATCCGAAGCGCGCGGCCTCCAGCGGCGACGCGCCCTCGGCCAGCGCGGCCGCGAAGCCGCCGTTGAAGGCATCGCCCGCGCCGGCCGTTTCCTTCACCGCGCCGGCATGAAACACGGGCAGGTGCACCGATTCGCTCGCGCTGTGCAGCAGCGCCCCCTTGTCGCCGAGCGTGATGAGTGCGCAGCCCACGCCCTTCGCGAGGAAGAAGTCACCCGCGCGGCGCGCGTCCTCGATGGTCTCGACCGCGATGCCGCTCAGTGCCGCGGCCTCGTGCTCGTTGGGCGTGATGTAGTCGCACAGCGAGTAGAGCGCGTCGTCGAAGGGCAGCGCCGGCGCCGGGTTGAACACCGTCACGGTGCCGGCAGCGCGCGCAAGCTCGAGCCCGCGCTGCGCGGCGCCAGCGGGCTGCTCCAGTTGCGTGACGAACACGCGCGCACCGCGGATGGCATCGGCGGCAGCCTCCACATCGGCGGAGTCGATGAGCGCCGCCGCGCCGGGCACCACGATGATGGCGTTGTCGCCCGTGACCTCGTGCACGTAGATGAAGGCCGCACCGGTCGGCTGCGTCGTCACCTGCGGCACGCGCGGCGTGATGCCTTCCTGCGCCCAAAGTGCCAGCGCATTGGCGCCGAAGGCGTCCTGCCCGAGCTTGGAGATGAAGGTCACCCGGGCGCCGGCACGCGCGGCGGCCACCGACTGGTTCGAGCCCTTGCCGCCGGGGCCCATGGCGAAGCCGGAGCCGGCAATGGTCTGGCCCACGCCCGGAAGGTCGGCCGCGCGAAAGGCGAGGTCCGCCACGAAGATGCCGAGCACGGCCACGCCGTGTTGTTGCTGTTGATGCTGTTGCGAGGAAAAGGCAGTCATCGCGATCAGGCCTCGGGGGCGAGCACGCCCTTCTTGAACACGAAGCAGCCGTAGAAGCGGCGCTCGCCGGTGGCGATCACGCAGTAGGCGCGGCGCGCGGCCTCGTAGAAGGCGAAGCGTTCGATGGAGCCCATCGGCCGCGCGCGTCCTTCCGCCGCATCGATCTCGCGCTGCATCTCCTGCTGCACGGGCGGAATCTCGTTGGGCGCGCCCATGATCTCCATGCGCCGCGCCGGATCGTCCACCGCGTTGTCCAGCGGCAGCACCGAAAGAATGGCGCGCGCCGCCTCGGCGGTGCCCACGCCGTCGATGCGCAGCAGCCGGCCCAGCGCAGTCTGGCGTGCGACCGAATCGGCCGGGAAGTTGGCGTCGCACAGCACCAGCTCGTCGCCATGGCCCATGGCGCGCAGGGCGTAGAGCACATCGGCGTTGAGCAGCGGATGAATGGACTTCAGCATGCGGTCTCCTCGAAATGGAACGGCTTTCGCGGTTGCGATCCTAGACAAAGAAAACGTTTGCGCAAACGTTTTCCTTTCGGGGATTTCCCTTGGTTCCGGTGATGCGGACAAAAGCCGCGCACTCATTCGCCATAGGGAATCCAGATGTTCTTGACCTGCGTGGCATGCCGCAGGAATGCGGGGCCCTCGGCCGATGCGGCGTCGTGCCAGTCGGTGGCCAGGCCGTGGTCGACCAGGGTGCGCTTGAGGTTGCCCACAGACAGCCGCTCGGCTTCGCGCGACAGTTCCTTCGCGCCGAAGACCCAGAGCGCATCGACGTCGTCGTGCTCCGCCAGCGTGCGCGCGAGGCTCGCGGCCGGGCCGGTCACGAGGTTGACGACGCCCGCCGGCAGGTCGGAGGTTTCGAGCACCTGGTAGAAGTCGGTGGCGACCAGCGCATGCTTCTCGCCCGGCACGACCACCGTGCGGTTGCCCATGGCCAGGAGCGGCGCGAGCCGGCTCACGAAGGACAGCAGCGGGGCCTCGTCGGGACACACCACGCCCACCACGCCGATCGCCTCGACCGTGGCCAGCGCCACGCCGCGCAGCGGCGGCACATGCACCGTGCCCTCGTACTTGTCGGCCCAGGCGCCATAGGCGAACAGACGGCTCACCGATGCGTCGACCTCGGCCTGCGCGGCTTTCGCAGGAACGCCGCTCAGGCTCGCGATGCGCGCGGCGAATTCGCCTGCGCGGGCCGAGAGGTTTTCCGCGAGGTAGTACAGCGCCTGCGCGCGGCGATGCGGCGTCGCGCTCGACCAGCCCGCCGCCGAACGCGCTGCGGCGGCGGCGTTGCGGATGTCCTTGCGGTTGCCCACGCCCACCTCGCCGGCAGGCTGTCCGTTGGCAGTGAAGACCGGGCGCGAGAGTTCGCCGTCGGGCCGCGCCTGCTTGCCTCCGATGAAGAGCTTGGCGGTACGGTCGATGGCGGGCAACGCCGGCTCTTTCACATCCGCACTCTCGTTCGCCGCCGCTGCCGAAGCAACAGCCGCAACGGCAGTGCGCGGCTTGCGCTGCGCCCAGGCACGCGGCTTCAGGTATTCGTAGCAGCCCTCTCTCCCGCCCTCGCGGCCGTAGCCGGACTCGCGGTACCCGCCGAAGCCCACGCCCGCGTCGAAAAGATTGGTCGCGTTGACCCACACCCCGCCCGCCTGCAGTTGCGGCGCAATGCCCAGCGCGAGGCCGATGGTCTCGCTCCACACGCTGGCGGCGAGGCCGTAGCGCGTGTTGTTGGCCAGCGCGACGGCTTCGTCGGGGGTGCGGAAGGTCATCGTCACCAGCACGGGCCCGAAGATTTCCTCGGTCGCGACGGTGGAGGCGGGCTGCACGCCTGTCAGCAACGTCGGCGGAAAGAAGCTGCCACCCGGTGGCAACGCGCACGGCGCCTGGTAGCAGCTCGCACCCTCGCGCACGCCGGTCGCCACCAGCGAGCGCACTCGCTCTAGCTGCGTGGCGTCGACCAGGCTGCCCATGTCGATCGCCTTGTCCAGCGGCGGGCCCACGCGCAAGGTCTGCATGCGGCGCTTGAGCCGCGCGATGAAGTCGTCGGCGATGCCTTCCTGCAGCAGCAGCCGCGAGCCGGCGCAGCACACCTGGCCCTGGTTGAACCAGATGGCATCGACCACGCCTTCCACGGCAGCGTCGATGTCCGCGTCGTCGAACACGATGAAGGGCGACTTGCCGCCCAGCTCCAGCGTGAGCGACTTGCCCGTGCCCGCCGTGGCGGTGCGGATGAGCCGCCCTACTTCCGTCGATCCGGTGAATGCGATCTTGTCCACGCCCTCGTGCGCGACCAGCGCCGCGCCCGTGGCGCCGTCGCCGGTCACCACGTTGAGCACGCCGCGCGGCAGGCCGGCCTGCGCCGCCAGTTCGGCGAAGAGCAAGGCGCTCAGCGGCGTGAACTCGGCCGGCTTGAGCACCACGGTGTTGCCCAGCGCGAGCGCGGGCGCGATCTTCCACGCGAGCATCAGCAGCGGGAAATTCCACGGAATGATCTGGCCGACGACGCCCAGCGGCACCTGGTCGGCGAACTCGCGCTCCTGCAGCTGCGCCCAGCCGGCATGGTGATAGAAGTGGCGCGCGGCCAGCGGCACGTCGAGGTCGCGCGTCGCGCGGATCGGCTTGCCGTTGTCCAGCGCCTCGACCACGGCGAGCAGGCGTGCGTGGCGCTGCACCATGCGCGCCAGGGCGTAGAGATGCCGCGCACGGCCATGGCCACCGAGCGCGAACCAGCCGGGCTGCGCGGCGCGCGCCGCCGCCACCGCGGCGTCCACGTCCTTCGCGGAACCTTGGGCGATGCGGGCCAGGCGCTGGCCGGTGGCCGGCTCGGCCGTGTCGAAATGCGCGCCCTCCGATGCAGGCGTGAAGCGCCCGTCGATGAAGTGGCCGAAACCTTCGGCATGGCGCGCGAGCCATTCGCGCGCGTCGGTGTCGCTCTCTGGCGCGGGGCCGTAGTCCATGGTGTCGAAGTAGCGCGCGACGCTGCTGTTGCTGCTGTTGTTGTTGCTCATCGGGCTCATCCGATCGGGTGGCGGTTGTAGGCCGAGTAGCGGCCTGTGACGTGGTGCTCCAGCTGGCGCTCGATGTCGGCCAGCAGCGTGGATGCGCCGATGCGGAAAAGATCAGGCTCGAGCCAGTCGCGGCCCAGCTCTTCCTTCATGAGCACCTGGTAGTCGAGCGCCGTCTTCGCAGTGGAAACACCGCCGGCGGGCTTGTAGCCCACGCGGAAACCGGTGCGGGCCTCGTACTGCCGGATCATCCGCAGCATCGCGAGCGTGACCAGCGGCGTGGCGTTCACGCCCTCCTTGCCGGTGGAGGTCTTGATGAAGTCGGCGCCGGCCATCATGCAGACCATCGAGGCCTTCGCGACATTGCGCAGCGTTTTCAGCTCGCCCGTCGCGAGGATCGCCTTCACATGCGCCTCGCCGGCGGCGCGGCGGAAGTCGAGCATCTCGTCGTAGAGCTTCTTCCATTGGCCCGCGAGCACGTGCTCGCGGGTGATGACGATGTCGATCTCCGCCGCACCGTCGCGCACCGAGGCTTCGATTTCCTTGAGCTTGAGTTCGTGCGGGATCAGCCCCGCCGGAAAGCCCGTGGACACCGCCGCCACCGGAATGCCGGTGCCGGCCAGCGCCTCCACGGCGGTCGACACGAAGCGGTGGTAGACGCACACCGCCCCGGTGTGCAGCTTGCGGTCGGCAAAGCCGAGCGCGGCCAGCAGGTCGGGACGCACCGGCATCGCGGCCTTGGCGCAGAGCCGCTTCACGCGCTCGGCGGTGTCGTCTCCGCTGAGCGTGGTCAGGTCGATGCAGGTGATCGCCTTCAGCAGCCAGGCCGCCTGCGCGTCCTTCTTGACCGAACGGCGCCCTGGCAGCGTGGCCACGCGGCGCTCGGCGGCCGAGAGGTTGAAGCGGATGCCGTCGATCCAGCCGGTATCGAAGGGTTGGGCGGTGTTGCGAGGAACGGCGACGTGGGTCTGCGCGGGCGTCGTCGGCGCTGCTGCTGTGGCCGAGGCCGGCGCAGCCGGACGCGAGCGCACCGCGCCGCTGGGGCGAACGAGGGAAGTGGAGGTCATGGATGAACTGGCGCCGTGGCGCGCGAAGGCCGCGGCTGCGGCGGGCAGGCAAGGGGCATGTCTTTTGTCTCCGGGCTGCGTCGCGTGGCGGCGCTGCCATGATGTTGTTTGTGTTGGCACAAATGTTATTACAAGAACATTTATTTGTGCAATATGTTTTTTCAACAACATCAACCCGGCTTGCGATGACCGATACTCCGGCACGTGGACCTGAGGAGACCGAACATGCGAAGAACCGCCGGAGCCGAGGCCCGGGCCGTGCGCCTGGCCAGGATGCAGGAACTCGTCGAGGCCGGCGGCCCGCTGCCGATCAAGCAGGCGGCCCAGCAGCTCGAAGTGACGGAAATGACCATCCGCCGCGACCTGTCGTCGCCTGGATCACCCCTCAGCGCCCTCGGAGGCTACGTGCTCGCGACCACGCTGCCGGGCGCCGAGCGCTACTCGCTCGACGAAGCCGGCGACCAGCACGCGGCCAACAAGCGCCTGGCTTGCGAGCGCGCCGCCGGGCTGGTGCAGCCGCACGACAGCCTGTTCATCGACTGCGGCACCACCATGGCCCATTTCGCCGAGGCGCTGCCGCCCGAGATGCCGCTGAGCGTAGTGTGTTACTCCACGAACATTTCCTCGGTGCTGAGCCGCCGTCCGAACACGCAGCTGATGCTGCTGGGCGGGCTGTACCACCCTTCGTCGGCCACCTTCTTCTCCGACGAGGGCCTGCAATACCTCAGCAGGCTGGGCGTGAACAAGGCCTTCATCTCCGCGGGCGGAGTCGACCTGGAACGCGGCGCGAGCTGCTCCAACTTCCACGAAGTGCCCGTGAAGCAGGCAGCCATCCGCAGCGCATCGCAGAGCTTTCTGGTGCTGGACGAAAGCAAGCTCGGCACGCTGAGGCCCGCCTTCTTCAGTCCGCTCGATGCCTTCGCGCGCATCGTGGTCGGCGGCTCGCCGGAGGCCGCCTTGAAGAAGCAGTTCAAGGACCTGCCGCTGGAATACGCGTAGAAAGAAACGCTTCGCAGCGGCCTGCGCACGGCCTTGCCCGGCCGCATCGATCAAGGAGAATCGCGACGATGGCGTGGACCGGCATCCGGTCCACACACCCCACCCACTACCTTCGATCCCGCGATGAATGCCGGCCCCGTTTCCCTCGACGAGCATTGCCTCAAGATCCTCTCCGCGCTGCAGCATGACGGCCGCCAGACCGTGCAGCAGATTTCGGAGGCGGTGGGCCTGTCGCCCACGCCCTGCTGGAAGCGCATCAAGGACATGGAGGCCGCCGGCGTCATCCGCGGCTACACGACGCTGGTCGATCCCGAGCAGGTCGGCCTGCACGTCTCGGCCGTGGCCGAGGTGAACCTCGACCGCCACAGCGAGGCGATGGTGCAGCGCTTCGAGGAGGCCGTGGCCGCCAGCCCGCAGATCATCCGCTGCGTGTCGGCCACCGGCCCGGCCGACTACATCCTCAACGTGACCGTGCCCGACATGAAGCACTACGAGCGCTTCCTGCACGAGGTGCTGTTCAGCCTGCCCGGCGTGACGCACGTGCGCTCCAGCATCGTGCTGCGCGAGATCAAGTCGGAAGCCGCGCTGCCGCTTGACCATCTGCTGCCGGGCACGCCGCGCGCCTCGGGTTCGCGGCGCGGCTAGCCTCGTACTGGCACCAGCAAGAAAAACGACACGCACATGACCTTGCCCAAGACGCTCCTTCTTTCCCGCCTCGCGCTCGCCGCACTCGTTCTTTCGATGAGCAGCACGGCCTTTGCCGCAACGCCGGCCGCGCCGCAGCCCGCGGAACAGAGCGCTGCCAAGGCCATACCCGGAGCACCGGTGCCCGCAAGCTCGCCGCTGCGGACCGGCCCCATCCGCTTCCAGTTCGCCATCTACTACCCCAAGGCGCCCACTGCCGATCCGATGGCCGCGCTGCGCGGCGTGCTCGGCAAGACCGCCGGCAGCCCGAAGCTCCTGGCGTCGCTTCCAGCCCCCTCCTCCGTCACCGCGCCCGTGGTCTTCGCTAACTGGAACACCACCACGGTGCTCAAGGAATACCGCGCGCCCGACATGGAGTCGCTGCAGCGCTTCGGCCGCGGCATTACGCGCGAGCAGGCGGAAGCACTGCAGAAGGCGGACAAGGCGCTGATCCTCGATTTCGCGCACCCCTCGCAGCAATCTCTGGCCGTGATGCAGAAGGCGCTGCTGGTCACGCTGCAGGTCGCGCGGGACACCGGTGGCCTCCTGTGGGACGAGGAAACGCGCGAAGTCTTCTCGCCCGACGAATGGCAGAAGCGGCGCGTCGACACCTGGGCCAACGGCCTGCCCGACGTCTCGCAGCACACGATCATCCACGCCTACCGCAGCGGCGAGATGGTGCGGGCCATCACGCTCGGCATGGGCAAGTTCGGCCTGCCCGACGTTGTGGTGAGCGATTTCTCGTGGTCGAGCAACCGGCCGATGGGCAGCCTCGTCAACGCTTTCTCGCAGGCGATGGCCGAGGGCATCACGCTGGCGCGGCCTGGGCAGTTCGACATGGACCTGCGCGCGCTCAGGCATGCCGCCGCGCGCGACCCGATGCTCACGGGCCTGAAGCCCAACGCCGCAGCCGTGGCCAAGCTCTCGCTGGTCAACGGCACCTGGGAAAGCGGCGATCCGCAGAACAGGCTCTACGAAATTCGCTTCGACCGCTACAAGGGCCCCGACCGCTATGCGCAACAGGACGCCATGGTGAGCTCGGTCTTCGGCACCGGAGAAGACTCGGTGACCCGCGTGAAGCACAACGACGAACTGCTCGCCGCCAGCAAGGCCGCCACCGCGCAACTGCCCAAGCTGCGCGAGGCTTTCGCCAAGGGCTTGCAGCCGGGCGAATACATCCTCGTGAAAGCGCCGTTCACCACGCGCGACGGCGGCAACGAATGGATGTGGGTCGAGGTCGCGCGCTGGAACGGCGACGCCATCGAAGGCCTGCTGAAGAACGAACCTGTCGACGTGCCGGGCCTGCACGCCGGCCAGATGGTGAAGGTCTCGCAGGCCAAGGTCTTCGACTACATGCGCCGCTACCCCGATGGCCGCAACGAGGGCAACGAGACTTCGAAGATCATCGCGCGCATGCAGGGCGCGAAGAAGTAGCGCCAGCGGCGGCCGCAGACGGCCCGCCGGGAATGACGACGGTGAACGCGCACCCCCGGCCGCCCGGCGCCTGCGCGAGCCCGATGGTGCCGGCCATTCGCTGGCAAGCCTGCCGCGCGATCGAAAGACCCAGCCCCGTGCCCTGCGCCACGGTGCCGGAGCCGCGATGAAAGCGCTCGAACACCAGCGCATGCTCCTCGACCGGAATGCCCGGTCCGCTGTCGACCACCGAGAGCACAAGCTCCCGCGCCTCGCGCCGCAACGTCACCACGACCTGGCCACCGCTCTCGACATACTTCACAGCGTTGTCGAGCAGGTTGCGCAGCACCGATTCGAACAGCGGCACGGGCAGCTCGAAGACCAGGCTGTCCTCGGACTCGAGGATCAGCTCCAGCCGCCGGTGGTCGGCGTCTCTCGATGCCTGCGCGAGATGCCGCCGCGTCAGTTCGGCGACGTCGATGTACTGGGTTTCGGGGCGTTCCGCGCCGTCCATTGTGGCCAGCTCCAGCAACTGCTGGATGAGATGCGAGCCACGCGCGATGGCATGCGCGAGATGCTGCGCGGCCTCCTGCCGCTCCTGCGGATCGGTCGAGCGCGAAAGCACGTGGGCCTGCGCGCCGATCACCGCCAACGGCGTCCGCAGCTCGTGCGCGGCGTCGTTCACGAACGAGCGCTCCCGCTCGACCTTGCCCCGCAGCTGCGCCAGCAGGTCTTCCAGCGCCCTCACCAGCGGCTTCAGCTCGGCGTACTTCGGGTCGACGCCCAGCGGCGACAGGTCTTCCGCGCCACGCGTCTGGATGCGCTCGCCGAGCAGGCGCAGGGGCTTGATGCCCTGTGCCGCGGCGATCCACACCGGCGCGAGCACGAACGGAAACGCGATGAGGAAAGGCATGAAGAGCGAACTTCCGAAGAGGCCGATCAGCCACGGAATGCCCGAGTGCGGTTCGCCCAGCCACACCTGCCAGCGCGCGCTGCTGCCTTCGTACAGCCAGTAGCGCTGGCCGCCCAGCGTCACGTCCACCATCTTGTCGGGCTCGCCGCGCAGCGCAAGGCCCTTGATCTCGGGGGAAACGTACAGCAGCCGGCCCTCGCGGTTCTTCAACTGGAAAACCACGTTGCCCGGCAGGCCGCCTTCGCTGCGGCGCAGCTCGTTGATGATCCGCCCCATCGTGTCCATCACGCCGGCGGCGACGTCTTCGTTCTCGATGCCGGCCAGCCCTGCGTTGATCTCCCGGCCGGCGCGCACCACATTCGAGTCGGTGTTCATGGTCCAGCTGAAGCTCAGGTACATGTAGACGACCAGCACGCCCCAGGCCAGCGCAAAGGCGAGCATCAGCGACAGCGCCACGCGCCGCACAAGGCTCCGGCGAAACAGCCACATCATGGCGCGAGCATGTAGCCGACGCCGCGCACGGTCTTGATCCGCTCGGCGCCGATCTTGCGGCGCAGGTTCGACACGTGCACCTCGATAGCGCCGAAGTCCACCGGCTCGCCCAGCGGGTCGAGCCGCTGCGACAGCGTGCCCTTGGGAATCACAGCGCCGGGCTCGCGCGCGAGCTCCAGCACGAGCTGGAATTCGCGCGGAGACAGGTCGAGCGCGGCGCCGCCGAGCCGCGCCACATGGCTGCGCGGCTCGATCTCCAGTTCGCCGAAGGACCACACGTCGCTGGCCTGGTGCGCATAGCGCCGGCGCACGGCATGGATACGCGCCACCAGCTCGGGCGTGGCGAAGGGTTTGACCACGTAGTCGTCGGCGCCGCCGTCGAGGCCGGCCAGCCGGTCTTCCAGCGCGGAACGCGCGGTGATGACCACGATGGGCACCGTCACGCCCGAACGGCGCCAGCGCGAGAGCAATTGCAGGCCCGAGCCGTCGGGCAGGCTCACGTCGAGCAGCACGCAGCCGCAGGCGTCGCCTTCGAGGGAGCGCGGGGCGTCGGCGATGCGGCGCAGCCACTCGATGCTGAAACCCTCGGCCTTGAGGGCCTGCGAGAGGGCGCGGCCCAGGTCAAGGTCGTCTTCTATGAGCAGGAGGTGCATCATCCGGATTGTCCGGGGGGAACCTTAAGCATTGCCAAAGGTTCGGCGAAGAACAATGCTTCGCTCCTCATCCCAGAGCCTCACGATCTTCCAGAGCCCTCGAGCATTCCGGAGTCGCACAGAGTGAACACCACCCTCGCAACCATGCTCCTCGCCGCCGCCTTCCTGTCGGGCTGCGGCAACGACGATACCGGCACGCGGCCTGCCAGCTCCGGCCTGCAGCAATCCGCCGATGCGGTGACGGGCCACGTCACGCCGGCCGGCAGCGACTTCGGCGGAGCAGGCCTGGCCGGCGCCAGGATGCTCTTTCCGGTCGGTGCCGACGCGAAGGCGATGACGGCCATGATCGCCGCGCGCCTGGTCGAGCGCGGCGCCCTGCGCTGGAACACGCGCATCGCCGAGGCCTTGCCCGAGCTGCGGCGCATGATGCTGCCGGCCTACCGCAACGTGACGCTCGAAGACCTGCTCGCGCACCGCGCCGGCCTGCCGGCCTTCACCACCGAAGACGAGTTCCGCCGCTTCCTGGCCGTCCTGCCCGAGGCCGTCCCGGCCGGTGCGCTGCCCACGACCGACGCCGGGCGCCGCCTCTTCTTCGCGCGCTGGCTGGTGCGGCAGCCGCCCGCAGCGGGCACTGGCTTCCTGTATTCGAATGCCGGCTACGCGCTCGCGGCCACGATGATGGAGCGTGCCACCGGCCTGAGCTACCGCGCGATGTTCGAGCAGGAACTGACCCGTCCGCTCGGCATCGCCGGCACATGGCGCGAAGCCGACGCGCGCGACCGCGCCAGCCCGCAGGCCTGGCTCGACGCGATCATGCCGGCCAACCGCTACGCCACCACCGCGTCGACCTACGCGAGCTGGCTGCGCTGGCACCTGCGCGCATTGCAGGGCGATGAAACGCCCCTGCCCTTCGGCTACGTGGAGCGCCTGCGCGGTCTCTCGCCCGGCAGCTACGCGCTCGGATGGACCGGCGCGCTCGTCCAGGGTCGCCCCGTGCTGCGGCACGCGCGCGGCGCCGAAGCCTCGTTGGCCGAAGCGCAGTCCGACGCCATCATCGACACCGACGGCGGCAGCGCGAACTTCGTGCTGTCGTTTGCCGGCCAGGGCAGCGACGGCCCGCGCGCCTCGGCCTTGCTCGACCGGCTCATGGCCGGCCTGGCCAGCGACACGCCCACCGCCAGGCCGCTCTTCGCGCAGCTGCGCTGCAGGCTCAGCCGCTGCAGCTTCGTGATGCGGCTGCACATCGACCGGCTGATGCGGGCGCTGCTGCACTGAGCCGCGCCGGCGCTATCTGGCGCAAACTGGAGCGCCACCCGACCACCGAGGAGCTTCCGATGCGCATCCGCGAACTCGCCACCGGCCTGCAGTTTCCCGAGGGACCGATCGCCATGGACGACGGCTCCGTGCTGCTGGTCGAGATCGCGCGCGGCACGCTCACCCGCGTGCGCGCCGACGGGCTCGTGCAGGTGGTGGCCGACCTGGGCGGCGGCCCGAACGGCGCGGCCATCGGACCCGATGGCGCCGTCTACGTCTGCAACAACGGCGGCTTCAGATGGCACACCGAGGCCGACGGCTGCCTGCGGCCCGTGGGGCAGGCCGAGGACTATTCGGGCGGACACATCGAGCGCGTGAACCTCGCCACCGGCCGCGCCGAGCGCCTGTACGACACGGTGGAAGGCGGCGCGCTGTGCGGCCCCAACGACATCGTGTTCGACGCGCACGGCGGTTTCTACTTCACCGACCTGGGCAAGGTGCGCGAGCGCGACATGGACCGCGGCGGCCTGTTCTACGGCCATGTAGACGGCAGCGCCGCCAGCGTGATCGCGCGGCCGGTGATGACGCCCAACGGCATCGCGCTTTCGCCCGATAGCGGCACGCTCTACTACGCCGAGACAGAGGGCGCGCGCGTCTGGGCCTTCGACATCGTCGCGCCGGGCCGCGTGCGCAAGGACGGCTGGCCCTCGCCGCACGGCGGACGCATGCTCTGCGCCTCGCCGGGCGGGCACTACCAGCGCTTCGACTCGATGGCGGTCGACGCGCTGGGCAATCTCTGCGTGGCGACGCTGCTGCACGGCGGCATCAGCATCGTGGCGCCCGACGGCAGCACGGTCGAACACGTGCCGCTGCCCGATCGCTACACCACCAATATCTGCTTCGGCGGACGCGAGCGGCGCACGGCCTACGTGACGCTCTCGGGCAGCGGGCGGCTGATCGCCATCGACGACTGGCCGACGCCCGGCCTCGCACTGAACTTCGAGGCTTAGGAAACGACCTGGTAGTACAGGTTCTGCGGGTGCCGGGCCTGCGCGAAGAAGAACCAGCGCTCGGCCAGAAGCCCCGGCGCCTGCACCAGCGCCGCGAGCAGCCATGGCATCGCCCCGGCTCCCGCAATGCCCCAGGCCAGCAGCAGCGCGGGCAGCACGAAGGCCAGCAGCTGGAAGCCCAGCTTCATGTTTCCCAGCGCCGCCAGCGACGCGCCATGGAAGAACTCGCGCGTGTTGAACGAGCCGGCCGACATGCCCATCGATTTCTGCACCAGCTTCTGCGTGCGGATGCCCGTGGCGGACTGCAGCGTCGACTTGTGGCGAATGCCCGCATTGCGCCGGAGCGCCGTGCCGCGCGCAGCCCACGCCGCGAGGGTGGCGACGAGCGCACAGGGCCCGAACACCTGCACGAAGCGCGCCTCGCCGGCCAGCGCCGCCATCGCACAGGCCAGCACCAGCCCCGACGACAGCCCGATCAGCGTGAAGTTGACGATGGTCAGCGGATGCGCCCATTCCTCGATGAAGCGAAGGCAGGCGTAGATCATCGCCGTGCAATACCAGAGCAGTACCGCGCCCCACAGCGCGAACAAGGGCAGCAGCCACGACCACGGCGCCCCCATGCCGGCCCGCAGCGACAGCCCCCACACCGCCACCAGCGCGATGAAGGCCGGCAGCACGATCACCTCGCGCGACATCCACGAGGTGCGCCACATCAGCACCGCGCGCCATGCACGCGTCTTGCGGCCCAGGTGCATGAACGAGGCGGCCAGCCCGGCCACCAGCAGCACCTCGGCCACGCCCAGTGCCAGCCCAAGGAAACCCGGCGCAAGTTCGAGCCCGAAGAGCACCGCCAGCGCGAGCGCGAACACCAGCCCCTGCGCGGCGCCAGCCAGCGTGGTGAAGAAAAGAATGGAGAACGCGGGATGCATGCGGCTTATTCCTGTGCGTCCTGCCCTGCAGGCGTGATGCGCCGCGGCAGGTAGCGGTTGGCCGGGTTGGTCTCCCACTCGGGCATGAGCTGATAGCCGCCGCGCTCGCGGATCGCCTTCGACACTTCCGACTCCGGGTCCTTCACGTCGCCGAAGAGCCGCGCGCCGGTCGGGCAGGCCTTGACGCACGCGGGCTTGCGGTCTTCCTTGGGCAGCTGCTCGTCATGGATGCGGTCCACGCAGAGCGTGCACTTGGTCATGACCTGGCGCTCCTCGTCGAGCTCGCGCGCGCCGTAGGGGCAGGCCCATGCGCAGTACTTGCAGCCTATGCACTTGTCGTAGTCGACCAGCACGATGCCGTCTTCCTTGCGCTTGTAGCTCGCGCCCGTGGGGCACACGGGCACGCAGGGCGGGTCTTCGCAATGCAGGCAGCTCTTGGGGAAGTGGATGGTCTCGGTGCCAGGGAACTCGCCGGCCTCGTAGGTCTGCACCCGATTGAAGAAGGTGCCGGTGGGGTTGGCGGCGTAGGGCCGCTCGTCGGCCAGCGGGCCCGCGCTTCCGGAGGTGTTCCACTGCTTGCACGAGGTCACGCAGGCATGGCAACCCACGCAGACGTTGAGGTCGATGACCAGCGCGAGCTGCTTGGCGAGCGTCTCGCCCTGCTCGGCGCGGCGGCTACCGCCCGCGGGCGACGGCACGAAGGCCGGGGCCGGCGCCATCAGGTCCTTGAGCCACTGCATCATTTCCTGCTCCTTCCGGCGAAGTAGGTCAGCACGCTCGCCGCCTTGCCCAATACACCGGGCACCGCCGGCATGCTCGCGATCTGCGGATAGCTCTCTTCGGGCTCGCCCGGTTCGGCCGGCCGTATGCGCACGCGCACGTCGTACCAGCCTGCCTGCCCGGTCACCGGGTCGGAATTGCTGATGGTTCCGCTCGCGGTGCCTGCGCAAGGCAGCTCCTCGCTGATCAGGTGGTTCAGCAGGAAGCCCTTGCGCGCCTCGTCCGCGCCCGGCGCGAGCTGCCACGCGCCGTCGGCCTTGCCGATGGCGTTCCAGGTCCACACCGTGCCGGGCTCCACCGCCTCGCTGTGGCGCAGCATGCAGCGCACCTTGCCCCAGCGGCTCTCGACCCAGCACCAGCCGCCGTCGGCGATGCCCGCGGCCTGTGCGGTCACCGGGTTCACGTGCAGGTAGTTGTGGCTGTGGATCTGCCGCAGCCACGCGTTCTGCGAGTCCCACGAGTGGTACATGGCCATCGGGCGCTGCGTGAGCGCATTGAGCGGAAAAGCCTCAAGGTCGGTCGCGGCCTCTTCGAGCGGCGGATACCAGAACGGCAGCGGATCGAAATACGTGTCGATGCGCTCGCGCAGCGCATCGGGCGGCTGCCGCCCCGGGCTCTTGCCCTGCGCGGCGAGCCTGAAGCTCTGCAGCGTGTCGGAGTACAGCGCCAGCTGCACCGGGTCGTTACGCTGGCGCCAGCCCTTGTCCTTCGCGAAGTCGAGGTACTCCCGGTTCCAGTTGCGCATGTAGTGCATGGTCTCGGGCATGTGGTACTGGAACACGCAGTTGTTCTGCGCATAGGCCTCCCACTGCTTCGGATTGGGCGCGCCGCGCAGGTGCTCGGTGCCGTCCTTGCCGCGCCAGCCCATGAGAAAGCCGATGCCCGGCTGCGGCTCGAAGTTGACGACGAAGTCGGGATACCCGCTGTACTTGCGCCCGCCCTCGGGCGTGGTGAAGGCCGGAAACTTCAACCGCGAGGCCAGCTCGATCAGCACCTCCTGGAACGGCCTGCACTCGCCCGTGGGCGGCACCACCGGAATGCGCACCGAATCCACCGGGCCGTCGAACTCCGAGATGGGCCGGTCGAGCATGCCCATCACGTCGTGCCGCTCGAGGTAGGTGGTATCGGGCAGCACGAGGTCGGCGAAGGCCACGGTCTCGCTCTGGAAGGCGTCGCACACCACGAGGAAGGGGATCATGTGCTCGCCCTTCTCGTCCTTGCGGTTGAGCATCTCGCGCACCGCCATCGTGTTCATGCTGGAGTTCCAGGCCATGTTGGCCATGAAGATCAGTAGCGTGTCGATGCGGTACGGGTCGCCCTTCACCGCGTTGGTGATCACGTTGTGCATCAGCCCGTGCGCCGACAGCGGGTGCTCCCACGAGAACGCGTGGTCGATGCGGATCGGCGAGCCGTCGGGGTTGATCGCCAGCTCGTCGGGGCTGGCCGGAAAACCCAGCGGCGCGGCATTCAGCGGCGTGTTCGGCTGGATCATGCCGGGGTCGTTGAACGCGCGGTAGTTCGGCACGATGTGCCGCGGATACGGCGCCTTGTGCCTGAAGCCGCCGGGCGCGTCGATGGTGCCGAGCACGCTCATCAGCACGGCCAGCGCACGCACCGTCTGGAAGCCGTTGGAGTGCGCCGCCAGCCCGCGCATCGCGTGGAAGGCCACGGGCCGCGCCTGCGTGGTTTCATGCTTCTTGCCCCACGCGTCGGTCCACGGGATCGGCAGCTCGAAGGCCTGCTTCAGCGCCGTCTCGCCCATCTCGCGCGCCAGCTTGCGGATGCGCGCCGCGTCGATGCCGGTGATGGCCTGTGCCCACTCGGGCGTGCAGCTCGCCACGCGTTCGCGCAGCAGCTGGAACGAAGGCGCGACGCGCGTGCCGTCGGACAACGTGTAGTGGCCTTCGAGCGCCGGGTCGCAGCCGTCGACGATGCCTTCGGGGTACGCGGGCTTCACGCCGCCGCTGGCCTTGTCCCACACCAGCTTGTTGTGCGGATTGCGGCCGTCGCCCGGCGGGCCGCGCTCGGGGTCGAAGGCGAACAGCCCTTCGCGCTCGCAGTCGTCGAGCACCACGAGCTGCGGCGCGTTGGTGAAGCGCTTGAGGAAGGCGTGGTCCACGAGCTCGTTGCCGATCAACTCGTGCAGCAGCGCCATGAAGAGCGCGCCGTCCGTTCCGGGCTTGATCGGAATCCACTCGTCGGCAATCGCCGAATAGCCGGTGCGCACCGGGTTGATGGAGATGAAGCGCCCGCCAGCCCGCTTGAACTTGCTGATCGCGATCTTCATCGGATTGCTGTGATGGTCCTCGGCCGTGCCGATCATCACGAAGAGCTTGGCGCGCTCCAGGTCGGGGCCGCCGAACTCCCAGAAGCTGCCGCCGATGGTGTAGATCATTCCCGCGGCCATGTTGACCGAGCAGAAGCCGCCGTGTGCCGCGTAGTTGGGCGTGCCGAACTGCCGCGCGAAGAGGCCCGTGAGCGCCTGCATCTGGTCGCGCCCCGTGAAGAGCGCGAACTTCTTCGGATCGGTCGCGCGGATCTTCGCGAGGCGCTCGGTCAGGATGTCGTAGGCGCGCTCCCAGCTGATCGGCTCGAACTCTCCCGCGCCGCGTTCGCTGCCGGCCTTGCGCAGCAGCGGCTGCGTGATGCGCGCGGGCGACACCTGCTTCATGATCCCCGAGGAGCCCTTGGCGCAGATCACGCCCTGGTTCAGCGGGTGGTTCGGGTTGCCGTCGATGTAGCGGACCTCGGGGCCCTTCTCGCCCTCGCGCAGGTGCACGCGGATGCCGCAGCGGCAGGCGCACATGTAGCAGGTGGTGGTCTTGACCGTGGTGTCGGCCGTGGGCGTGGGCGCGACCAGCGGGTCGTGCACGGGCTCGCGAGACAGGAAGCTGAACACTTGGCGGTCCTTTGTTTTCAGGCGGGGTCCGTGCGATGTTATGCAGCCTCGATCAAACGAAAAAGCAGAGAATATCGCTCACCATGACCGGAAAAACAGATCAAGCACAGAGCCAGCGCCTGCGCCTCAACCTGCGGCAGCTCGAGGTGTTCGTCGCCACGGCGCGCGAAGGCAGCACCCGTGCCGCGGCCGACCGCATCGCGCGCTCTCAATCGGCCGCGAGCAGCGCGCTGGCCGACCTGGAGTCTTCCGTGGGTGTACAGCTCTTCGACCGGCTCGGCCGCCGGCTGGTGCTCAACGAGAACGGCCGCGCGCTGCTGCCCAAGGCACAGGCGTTGCTCGACCAGGCGGCCGAGGTCGAGGCGCTCTTCAGCGGCGAGCATGCGGCGCCGCTGCGTGTGGCGGCCAGTTTCACCATCGGCGAATACCTGCTGCCGGAGCGGGTTTCAACCTGGACCGCGCAGCACCCGCAGAGCCAGGTGCACCTGCACATCGCGAACACGCACGACGTGATCGAGGCGGTCGCGGGCTTCGACGTGGACGTGGGCTTCATCGAAGGCCCGCAGACGCACCCCGACCTCGTGGTGCGCGCCTGGCGCGAGGACGAACTCGTGATCGTCGCCGCGCCAGGCCACGAGCTGGCGGGGCGCATCGCCACGCACAGGCAGCTCTCGCAAGCGACGTGGGTGCTGCGCGAGCACGGCTCGGGCACACGGCAGGTAACGGACGCATGGCTGATCCAGAACCTGGAGCAGGTGCACGTGGGCTTCGAGTTGGGCAGCACCGAGGCCATCAAGCGGGTGGTGGCATCGGGCACGGGGCTCGCGTGCCTCTCGCGCTACACGGTGGCGCAGGCGCTGGAAGACGGGCATCTGGTCGAGCTGCGCACGCGGCTGCCGGCAGGCGTGCGGCGGCTCGCGACGGTGATGCACCGCGACAAGCTGCTGGGCCGCGCGACGGCCGACTTCCTGCGCCACTGCGGCGCCATCGTTCCGCGCCGCTAGGAATCTTCAGCCGCCGGCTTGCAGCACGCGCGCCGTGTGACGCGCGATCACCGCTTCTTCGTCGGTGCGCAGCACCCAGGCACTCACCGGGCTCTCGGCAGTGGTGAGCCGCGCGGCGCCACTTCGGTTGGCTGCGGCATCGACGTTCACGCCCAGCCATTCGCAGTCTTCGAGGATGCGTTCGCGCAGCGCGGCGCCGTTCTCGCCGATGCCGCCGGTGAACACGATGGCGTCGACACCACGCAGCGCCCCCGCGAGGCTGCCCATGTGCTGCACTACCTGTTCCGCAAAGTGGCCGATGGCCTCCGCAGCGGCAGGCTCGGCCGAAGCCTCGAGCACGCGCATGTCGCTGGACACGCCCGAGATGCCGAGCAGCCCCGATTCGCGGAACAGCAGCGCCTCGACCCGGTCGGCCGACATGCTCTGCGAGCGCATCAGGTACAGCACGACGGCCGCATCGATGTGGCCGCAGCGGGTGCCCATCGTCAAGCCGTCGAGCGGAGAGAAAGTCATGGTCGTCGCGACCGATCGGCCCTGCGCGATGGCGCACATCGAAGCGCCGTTGCCCAGGTGCGCGACGATCACGCGCCGCTGCGCCAGTTCGGGTGCGATGCCCGCGAACTGCGCGACGATCGATTCGTAGGAAAGGCCGTGGAAGCCGTAGCGCCGCACGCCCGCGTCATGCAGCGCACGCGGCAGCGCGAAGCGGCGGTTGACCTCCGGTTGCACCGCGTGGAAGGCGGTGTCGAAGCACGCCACCTGCGGCACGCCGTCGAAGGCGGCCATAGCAGCGCGCACGCCCGCAAGGTTGTGCGGCTGATGCAGCGGTGCCAGCGGCTCCAGCCGCGCCAGCGCGTCGAGCACGGCCGCATCGATGCGCACCGGGGCCACGAAGTCCGCGCCGCCATGCACGATGCGATGGCCCACTGCCGCGATGCGCCCTCCTCCGGACTGCTTCGCGTGCCAGTCGAGCAGGGCCGCGAGCGCGCCCTGGTGCGAGGCCTGCGCGCCTTCGAGCGGCGTGTCGTGCAGCGTCTGCCCATCGGCATCGCGCACGCGCAGCCGCGCCTTCAGGCCCGCGCCGAGCCCGTCGGCCTGCCCCGACCAGCGCGCCGCCGGCAACGCGGCATCGCCATCGCCTGCCGCGTCGAACAACGCGACCTTGATGGAGGATGAACCTGCGTTGAGCGTCAGCAGCGAACCGGTCATGGAGTGGCTTGAGTTCAGACGTAGTCCTTGTACTTGTCGAGGAATCGTACCGGCTTCGACAGCGCATCGCGGCGGAAGGGGTCGCCCAGCTCGCGGGTGCACATGATCTCGATCACGCAGGTCTTGCCTTCATTCATCTGCATGTCGATGGCCTTCTTCAGCGCCGGGCCCACGTCCTCGAGCCTGTCGACCACGATGCCCTCGGCGCCCATGGCCTTGGCGATGCCCGCGAAGCTCTCGCTCTCGAGTTCGCCCGCCACAAAGCGGCGGTTGTAGAAGTCGACCTGGTTCTTCTTCTCCGCGCCCCACTGGCGGTTGTGGAAGACCACCGCCGTCACCGGGATGTCGTGGCGCACCGCCGTCATGATCTCGACCATGCTCATGCCCCATGCGCCGTCGCCGGCATAGGCCACGGCCGGGCGATCGGGTGCCGCGCACTTCGCGCCGATCATGGTGGGCAGGGAGTAGCCGCAGTTGCCGAAGCTCATCGGCGCGAAGAAGCTGCGCGGCTCCTCGAAGCGCAGATAGCTGTTGGCGATGGCGTTGATGTTGCCGATGTCGGTGGAGACCATCACGCGCGGCGGCATGGCCTTCTCGAGTTCGCGCAGCACCTGGCGCGGGTGCAGGTAGCTGCCGCCGGTGGGCGTCTTCTCGCCCTTGGCTTCCTCGATGACGTCGAGGCTGAACTGGTCGCGCTCGTGGGTCCACTCGTCGAGCTCTTTTTCCCACGCGGCCTTCTCGGCCTTGATCTTGTCGGCGCGTTCGGCCTTGCTGGCATCGCAGGCCAGCGTCTTGCCCTGCAGGCGCTTGAGCAGTTCCTTGGCCGTGGCCTTGGCATCGCCGTGGATGCCCACGGTGATCTTCTTCACCAGGCCGAGGTTGGTGTGGTCGGCCTCGACCTGGATGATCTTGGCCTCCTTCGGCCAGTAGTCCATGCCGTGCTGCGGCAGCGTGCCGAAGGGGCCCATGCGCGAGCCGAGCGCGAGCACCACGTCGGCCTGCGCGATCAGCTTCATCGCGGCCTTGGAACCCTGGTAGCCCAGCGGGCCAGCCCACAGCGGGTGGCTCGCGGGGAAGGAGTCGTTGCGCAGGTAGCCGTTGGCCACCGGCGCGCCCAGGCGCTCGGCGAGTGCCTTGCACTCTTCCACCGCGTCGCCCATGACCACGCCGCCGCCCGAGAGGATCACCGGGAACTTGGCCGAGGCCAGCAGCTCGACGGCCGCGTTCAGGCTGTTCTCGCCGCCCGCGCCGCGCTCCACGCGCATCGGCTTCGGGATCTCGCACTGGATCTCGCCATAGAAGTAGTCGCGCGGAATGTTCAGCTGCGTGGGCCCCATCTCGGAGATGGCCCGGTCGAAGCAGCGCGCCGTGTACTCGGCCATGCGCTTGGGGTTGTTCACGTGGCCCTGGTACTTGGTGAACTCCTGGAACATCGGCAGCTGGTTGGCCTCCTGGAAGCCGCCGAGGCCCATGCCCATGGTGCCGGTCTCGGGCGTGATCATCACGACAGGGCTGTGCGCCCAGTAGGCGGCCGCGACGGCCGTCACGCAGTTGCTGATGCCGGGGCCGTTCTGGCCGATCACGAGGCCGTGGCGGCCCGACACGCGCGCATAGCCGTCGGCCATGTGGGCGCCGCCCTGCTCGTGCACCACCGGGATCAGGCGGATGCCGGCGGGCGCGAAGATGTCCATCGCGTCCATGAAGGCCGAGCCCATGATGCCGAAGATGTCGGTCACGCCGTTGGCGACCATGGTCTCGACGAAGGCCTCGGAGGGCGTCATCTTCTGCACGCCCTTGACGGCTTCGCGGGTGGGTGCGGCGGGTTGCTTCTGGCTCATGGAAGGCGTCTCCTGAAGGGATGGGGGCAGTGGGTTGAAGCGCGAAAAGTCGGAACTTCTTGTTCCGGAATTCGTTTCGGCGGAATATAGGACGCCATCCGCCTTGCGTCAAACAATTTACAAAAAACGGAACGAATCGTCTCTTTTTTTGTAAAACGCATATGATCCGCGCCATGAAAATCGTCAAAGGCCTCACGCCGGAAGCGCAACAGGAGCCGGCGGGCCCGGGTGGAGACTCGCCCACCATGCGCCTGTTCGCGCTGCTCGAAGTCATGGCAGCGAAGGACCAGCGCTACTCGCTGCAGGGCCTCGTCGAAGAAACAGGCCTGCCCAAGCCCACGCTGCACCGCATGCTCCAGCAGCTCGAAGGCGCGGGCCTGCTGCAGCGCGAGGGCGACGGCAGGCACTACGGCATCGGCACGCGGCTTCGGCGGCTGGCCGAGAACCTGCTGCTCAACGACAGCCTGCACGGTGCGCGCCACACGGTGCTGCGCCAGCTGGTGGAAGAGATCGGCGAGAGCTGCAACCTCACCGCGCTTTCGGGCAGCGAGGTCGTCTACCTCGACCGCGTGGAAACCGCCGCGCCGCTGCGCTTCTACCTGCACTCGGGCTCGCGCGTGCCGGTGCATTGCTCGGCCAGCGGCAAGATCTTTCTCTCGCAGATGAGCGCTGCGCAGCGCCGCCGGCTGCTCTCGCACGCGCCGCTGGAACCGTACACGCAAAGAACGCTGACCGACCCCGAGGCGCTGGAGAAGGAAGTGCAGCGCGTGCGCAAGGACGGCTACGCCATCGACCACGAAGAGTTCCTGCCGGGCCTGCTGTGCATCGCCACGCTGGTGCCCTCTGGCGACGACGCGCCCTCCAACCTCTGCATCGCGGTGCAGGCGCCGGTGATGCGGCTCGATGCCGCCAAGGCGAAGACGCTGCTGCCCGCGCTGCAGCGCGCGGCGCAGGCGCTCAGCCGCATCGACGCCGACGCCGCCTCCGATCGCGCGCAGGCCTGACCACCACACATCTCCGGGAACCGCCATGACCGACACCGCCGACCTTCGACCCGACCGGATGCTCAGCGTGCGCGAGGTATTCGGCATCGACACCGACCTGCGCGTGCCCGCCTTCAGCGAGCGCGACGACCACGTGCCCGAGATCGACGCGGTCTACCGCTTCAATCCCGACGTGACGCTCGCCATCCTCGCGGGCTTCACGCGCGACCGGCGCGTGATGGTTCAGGGCCTGCACGGCACCGGCAAGTCGACCCACATCGAGCAGGTGGCGGCGCGGCTGAACTGGCCGTGCGTGCGCCTGAACCTCGACGGCCACATCAGCCGGCTCGACCTCGTCGGCAAGGACGCGGTGGTGCTGCGCGAGGGCCGGCAGGTCACCGAGTTCCAGGAAGGCATCGTGCCGTGGTCGCTGCAGCGGCCGGTGGCGCTGATCTTCGACGAGTACGACGCGGGCCGGCCCGACGTGATGTTCGTCATCCAGCGCATCCTGGAGCGCGACGGCAAGTTCACGCTGATGGACCAGAACCGGGTGCTGCGCCCGCATCCCTTCTTCCGCCTGTTCGCCACGGCCAACACGGTGGGCCTGGGCAATCTCAACGGGCTGTACCACGGCGCGCAGCGGCTCAACCACGCGCAGATCGACCGCTGGAACATCGTGGCCTCGCTCGACTACCTGCCGGCCGCGGAAGAAATCGCCATCGTGCAGGCGCGCGTGCCTTCGCTGGCCGACGAAGCGGGCACGAAGCTCGTCGCGTCGATGGTTGCCGTGGCCGACCTCACGCGCAAGGGCTTCGCGGCGGGTGACCTGTCGACGCTGATGTCGCCGCGCACCGTCATCACCTGGGCCGAGAACGTCGAGATCTTCAAGGACCCGGCGCTGGCATTCCGCCTTTCCTTCGTCAACAAGTGCGACGACGCCGAGCGGCCGCTGGTGGCCGAGTACTTCCAGCGCTGCTTCGACCGCGAACTGAAGGAGTCGCACCAGCTCTCCGCAGGCACGCGCGAATGACTGCCGGACCCGCGAGCGCGATGCAGCGCCGCGTGCGGCAGGAGGAACAGGTCGCGGAGCTTTGCGCCGGCGTGGTGCGCGCCTTCAGCGGCGAACCCGACCTGCACTTTCGCGGGCGGCGGCTGCATCGCGGCCGCCTGGCGCTTCCATGGTTCGCGCCGCACCTGCATCCTTCGCCGGACACCGACGACTTCGCATCGTTTCGCGGCGTGGCCGACGGGCTCGCGCTGCGGCTCACCCAGTCGGATGCCGCGCTGCACGAGCGCCTGCGCCCCGAGGAGCCGGTCGAGCGCATGCTGTTCGAGATGCTCGAGCAGTTCCGCGTGGAAGCGCTCGCGCCCGAGCTCATGGCCGGCATGCGCCACAACCTTCGGCACCGGCACGAACAGTGGTCGCTCGCCTTCCATCACTCGGGCCTGACCGACACGGCGCGTGGCCTGCTGCTGTACGCCGTGGCGCAGATCTGCCGTGCGCGCGTCAGCGGCGAACAGGTCGTCGAAGAAACCGAAGACATGCTTGAAGCCACGCGCTTCGCGCTCGCGCCGTTGATCGGCCATGCCCTGGCTGGCCTGCGAAAGGATCGCACCGACCAGGCCGCCTACGCCGCGCACGCCCGTGCCATCGCGCGCACCGTCGCAACCATGCTGCACGAGGCTGGAGAAGAAGGCAGCGATGCCGCGCGCGATCCGCATGTGGACGACAAGCGCAGCGTGTTCAGTCTCGTGGCCGACATGGACCAGGAGATCGTCGAGCGCTTCACTACCGCCGAGTCGGGCCGCAGCGCCGTGCTAGATGGCGCGGGCGGCGCCTACCGCGTCTTCTCCGATGCCTACGACCGCGAGCACGACGCCGCCACGCTCGCGCGCAAGGAGGTGCTCGCAGGCCATCGCGAGAAGCTCGACCGCCGCATCGCCGCGCAAGGCGTGAACATCGCCCGCCTCGCCCGCGAACTGCGTGCGCTGCTGGCCGAGCCCGAGCGCGACGGCTGGGACGGTGCACAGGAAGAAGGCCTGGTCGACGGCCGCCGCCTCGCGCAGCTCGTGGCCTCGCCCACCGAGCGCCGCCTTTTCCGCACCGAGCGCATGGAGCCGGCGGCCGACTGCATCGTCACCTTTCTCATCGACTGCTCGGGCTCGATGAAGGAGCACGCCGAGTCGGTGGCGATGATGGTCGACGTGTTCGCGCGCGCGCTCGAACAGGCAGGCGCGGCCAGCGAGGTGCTGGGCTTCACGACGGGTGCATGGAACGGCGGGCGCCCGCAGCGCGAATGGGTGCGCGCCGGAAGGCCAGCGCATCCGGGCCGGCTCAACGAGCGTTGCCACATCGTCTTCAAGGCCGCTGCGACGCCATGGCGCCGTGCGCGCCCGGCAATGGCGGCGCTGCTCAAGGCCGACCTGTTCCGCGAAGGCATCGACGGCGAGGCCGTCGACTGGGCCTGCATGCGGCTGCGCCAGCGCGGCGAAGCACGCAAGCTGCTGCTGGTGATTTCCGACGGCTCGCCGATGGACAGCGCCACGCACCTGGCCAACGACGAGCACTACCTCGACCACCACCTGCGCGACGTGGTGGCGCGCCAGGAACAACGCGGCGACATCGCCATCGCGGGCATCGGCGTGGGCCTCGACCTGAGCCCCTACTACAGCCGCAGCCATGTGCTCGACCTCGCGACCTCCAGCGGCAACAGCATCTTCCGCGAAGTGATCGAGCTCATGGCTGGACGTCATCGGCGCTGAGCCGCTGAGGCCTTTGGAACTACATCCAAGTCCCCGATTGACAAAGGGCGCGTCGGGTTCATACATTGCGTTTCAAATTCAAGAACGTTGTTCCAATATATGGAACAACAAGGAACGCCAAAGCTTCATGGACTCCACGCTTGCCAAGGGCCTCGCCGCCATCGAATGGATGGTGCGCCAGCAGCGCGAATGCCGCGTCACCGAACTGGCACAGGCCTTCGGCATGGCGCGCAGCAACGCGCACCGCACGCTGCAGACGCTGGTCGAATGCGGCTGGGCCGTGCAGGACCCGGACACGAGCACCTACCGACCCAGCCTGCGCCTCTTCGAACTGGGGTCCATGGTGTCCGACGCATCGGACATCGGCACGCTGCTGCGGCCCCATCTCTCGCGGCTCGCACAGGCCACGGGCGAGACCATCCACCTCGCGGTGCTCGACGGCGCCGAGATCGTCTACCTCGACAAGTTCGACAGTCCGCTGCCGGTTGCCGCGTACTCGCGCATCGGCGGCCGTGCGGCCGCGTACTGCGTGGCATCGGGCAAGGCGCTGCTCGCGGCGGCCGGGCTCGGCGTGCCCGCGCTGCAGGAGTGCCTCGGCACGCTGGTGGCACACACGAAGAACAGCATCACCGACTTCGACGCCCTCTTCAACGAACTGGAACGCTCGCGCGCCCGCGGCTACGCGGAGAACCGCGAGGAATGGCGCATCGGCGTCTGCGGCCTCGGCGTGCCCGTGCTCAACGCGCGCGGCGAGGCCGTGGCGGCCGTCGGCATGAGCGTGCCCTCGATCCGCTTCGCGCGCACGCAGGCGCGCGGGCTGGCCGACCACCTGATGGCCTGCGCGCGCGATGCCAGCGTCACGCTGGGCTATCGCGTGGGCGCCGCACCGGCCGGGCCGTCGCCGATGTCCATCGCAAAGAGAAGGAGACCTGAATGAAGCTGTTCCTCGCCCCCTGGCTGCACGCCGGGTTGCTGGCCCTCGCCGCTTTCGCATCGCCCTTCGCGGCGCATGCGGACAACGGCGACTACCCGACGAAGCCGATCCGCCTCGTCGTGCCCTACCCGCCCGGCGGCGGCACGGACGTGATCGCGCGCATCGTGCAGGAGCGCTTCGCGACGCTGCTGGGCCAGCCGGTGCTGATCGACAACCGGGGCGGCGCGGCCGGCTCCATCGGCACCGAGCTGGTGGCCAAGTCGGCGCCCGACGGCTACACGGTGCTGTTCACTCTGTCTTCGCACACCATCAACCCGGCCATCTACGCCAAGCTGGGCTTCGACACCGCGAAGGACTTCGCGCCCGTAGGCATGGTCGCCTCGCTGCCGCAGATCCTGGTGGCGAACACGCAGTTTCCGGCGAACACGGTGGCCGAGCTGGTCGCGCTGGCCAAGGCCAAGCCCGACAGCATCTCCTTCGCCTCGGTGGGCAACGGCTCTCCCGGGCACCTCGCGGGCGAGCTGCTGAAGCTGCGCACCGGCACGCAGATGACGCACGTGCCGTATCGCGGCGGCGGCCCGGCAGTGACCGACGTGATGGGCGGGCAAGTGCCGCTGCTGTGGGTGTCCATTCCCGCCGCCGCGCAGTTCGTGAAGGCAGGCAAGCTCAAGGCGCTCGCTGTGTCGACAACCAAGCGCAGCGCGGCCTTCCCCGACGTCCCGACGATGCAGGAAGCCGGCGTGCCAGATTTCGACGTGGACTCCTGGTACGCCGTGTTCGTGCCCGCGAAGACACCGAAGCCCGCCGTCGACAGGCTCAACCGCGTGATCAACACGGTCGTCAAGGAGCCGGAGATCCGCGACAAGCTGCTCGCACAAGGCAGCGAAGGCGTGGGCGGTACGCCCGAGCAGCTTGGCAAGGTGGTGACCACCGAGCTCGTGCGCTGGCAGAAGCTCGCCAAGGAAGCAAGCATCAAAGTCGATTGAGACGCACAGGTCCCCATGGAACATCCGAACACCCCCTCTTCTCCCATCGCCGAACTGGTGGCGCGCGCCCGCGCCGCGCAGCGCATCTACGAGACCTGGTCGCAGGCGCAGGTCGACACCGCCGTGGTAGCGGCTGGCTGGGCCATCATCGAGCCGGCGCACAACCGCGAGCTGGCCGAGCTGGCCGTGAAGGACACCGGCGTAGGCAACGTCGAGGACAAGGTGCGCAAGAACCACCGCAAGACCTTCGGCCTGCTGCGCGACCTGCACGGCGCGCGCTCGGTCGGCGTGATCACGGAAGACCCGGCGCGCGGCATCGTCGAGATCGCGCGGCCCGTGGGTGTGGTGTGCGCCATCACGCCATCGACCAACCCTGGCGCGACACCGGCCAACAAGATCATCAATGCGCTCAAGGGACGCAACGCGGTCATCGTCGCGCCCTCGCCCAAGGGCTGGTCGACAGCAGTGCGACTCATCGAATTCATCCACCAGCAGTTCGACCGCATCGGCGCGCCGCGCGACCTTGTGCAGCTGCTGCCGGCACCCGTCAACAAGCAGTCGACCGCCGAGCTGATGCGCCTGTGCGACCTGGTGGTGGCCACCGGCTCGCAGGCCAACGTGCGCGCGGCCTACGCGAGCGGCACGCCGGCCTTCGGCGTGGGCGCGGGCAACGTGGCGGGCATCGTCGACGAGACGGCGGATGTGGAAGCCGCAGCCGATCGCATCGTGCGCTCGAAGACCTTCGACAACGCGACGAGCTGCTCGTCGGAGAACAGCCTCGTCATCGTCGACGCGGTGCGCGCCAAGATGCTCTCGGCGCTGAAGGACCGTGGTGCCGTGATGCTGGCCGACGCGCAGAAGGCGACGCTGCAGAAGCTGATGTGGCCCGAGGGCAAGCTCTCGGCCGCCGTCATCGGGCAGTCGGCACGCGTCATCGCCGAGCGCGCGGCCGAGGTCGATGGCGCCAACCGGGCCGCGTGGCAGGCGATTGCCGAGGCCGACCCGCGCATCCTCATGGTGGCCGAGGACGGCGTGGGCCACGACCACCCGTTCTCCGGCGAGAAGCTGAGCCCCGTGCTCGCGGTGTACGCGGCGCGCGACTTCGACGAGGCCGCCGCCACGGTGGCGCGCATCTACTCGTACGAAGGTGCGGGCCACTCGGTGGGCCTGCACAGCGCCGTGCCCGAACGCGCGCTCGCGCTGGGCCTCACCCTGCCGGTGTCGCGCGTGATCGTCGACCAGGCGCACTGCATCGCCACCGGCGGCAGCTTCGACAACGGGCTGCCTTTCTCGCTGTCGATGGGCTGCGGCACCTGGGGCAAGAACAACTTCTCCGACAACATGAACTACCGGCACTACCTGAACATCACGCGCGTGTCGCGGCCGATTCCCGAGGTGGTGCCTAGCGAGGAAGACATCTTCGGCGCCTTCTTCGCCAGCCACGGCGCGAAGTGACCATGACGGCGGCCGCCACCACGGTGCATGCGCTGATCGAGCGCCAGGCACAGCAGCAGCCGCACGCGGTGTACGCGCGCGCCACCGAATCGGAACAGCACATCGCCTACGGCGAGCTCGCGCGCGGATGCCGCCGCGTTGCGGCCGTGCTGCGCGGACTCGGCATGCAGCCGGGCGATACCGTGTCCGTCGTCATGCCCAACGGCCTGCAGACCCTGCGCCTGCTGCTGGGCGCGATGTATGGCGGGTTCCGCGTGAACCCCGTCAACCTGCTGTCGCAGCCCGAGCAGATGCACTACGTGCTCTCGCACTCCGACTGCCGCATGGTCTGCGTCGCGCCCGAATGGGAAGCACGCGTGCGCGGCATCGTCGACACCTTCGACCGGCCCGTGAAGCTGATCGTGGTCGACCCCGAGGGCGATGCGCTGCCCGGCGAGGAAGAAGCGGCCGACGACGTGCCGCCGCCCTCGCCCGATGCCGTCGCGCTGCTGATGTACACCTCAGGCACCACCGGCAACCCCAAGGGCGTGATGCTCACGCACCGCAGCCTCGCTGCCAACGCGCACGCCATCAGCGCGGAGCACGAGCTGCGCCCCTCCGACCGTGTGCTCGCAGTGCTGCCGCTCTATCACATCAACGCCTTCGCAGTGACCATGCTCGCGCCGCTGGCGCATGGCGGCAGCCTCGCGATGCCGCCGAAGTTCTCGGCAGGCCGCTTCTGGGAGCAGGCCACGCAGACGCAATGCAGCTGGATCAACGTGGTGCCCACCATGATCTCGTACCTGCTCGAAGGCGACAGGCCGCCGCTTTCGCAGACGCTCGCCATCCGCTTCTGCCGCTCGGCCTCGGCCGCGCTGCCGCCGGAGCACCTGCGCGCCTTCGAGCAGATGTTCGGCATCGGCATCGTCGAGACCATGGGCCTCACCGAGACGGCGGCGCCTTCGTTCTCCAACCCGATGGACCCGGCCGCGCGCAAGCTCGGTTCGGTGGGCCGCGCCTCGGGCTGCATGGCCGGCGTGGTCGACGACAAGCTCGCAGCCGTGCCCAACGGCGTTACCGGCGAGATCGTGATCCGCGGGCCCAACGTGATGCTCGGCTACTACAAGAACGAGGAAGCCACCCGCGCCAGCTTCACGCCCGACGGCTGGCTGCGCACCGGCGACCTGGGCCACCGCGATGAAGACGGCTTCTTCTTCGTCACCGGCCGCATCAAGGAACTAATCATCAAGGGCGGGGAGAACATCGCGCCGCGCGAGATCGACGAGGCCCTGCTGAAGCACCCTGCCGTGCTCGAAGCCGCCGCGGTGGGCGTGCCCGACCGCCACTACGGCCAGGAGATCGGCGTGTGCATCGTGCTGCGCGAAGGCAGCGCCTGCACCGAGGAAGAGCTGCGCGACTTCGCCGCCACCGTGCTCGGCCGCTACAAGGCGCCCGGCCACTACCGCTTCGTGCAGGACCTGCCGCGCGGCCCCTCCGGAAAGGTGCAGCGACTGAAGCTGACGCCGCTCTTCGGGGCATGACGGCGGCCGAACTGCTGGTGCCGCCGCTGGCGCCGGCGACGCTGGCCTACAGCCTGTGCGTGGTGTTCGCGGCCGGCATCGTGCGCGGCTTCGCGGGCTTCGGCTTCTCGGCCATCACCGTGGCGGGCATGTCGCTGGTGGTCTCGCCCGCGCTGGTGGTGCCCGCGATCTTCATGCTGGAGATCCTCGCCAGCCTGAGCCAGCTGCGCGGCATCGCGCGCGACGTCGATATGCCGTGGCTGGGCTGGCTGATGCTCGGCAACCTGATCTGCATTCCCATCGGCGTGGCGCTGCTCGCATGGCTGCCGGAGACGCCGCTGCGCCTCTTGATCGGCGTGCTGCTGATGGCCGCTGCCCTGCTGCTGCGCGGCGGCGCGCATGTCGCGCTGGAATCCACGCGCGGCCTGCGGCTGGTTGCCGGACTGGCTTCGGGCTTCATCAACGGCGTTGCGGCCATCGGCGGCATCGCGGTCGCGGTGCTGCTGAGCACCGCGAAGATGGCGCCTGCGGCATTGCGCGCCACGCTGATCGCGCTGCTGCTCTTCAGCGACGTGGTGTCGCTCATCAGTGCCGCACTGATGCCTTCGTCGGCGCACGCCTCGGGCAACCTGCTGGGGCCCGACACGCTCAAGTGGGCGCTGTGGCTGGCGCCGGCGATGCTCGCGGGCATCTGGTGGGGACAGCGCTCGTTCAAGGGCGTGTCGCCGGAGCAGTTCCGGCGGCAGGTGCTGAATCTGCTGATTGCGTTGGCGACGGTGAGCGTGGTGCGGTCGGTGGTCGGGCTGGTCTGGTGAGGCCTAGGGCCTGTTCACACTATTTCCAGGGTCGCGAAGGACAGCCAGGGTTGGTGCTCCAAGGGGCCGTCTGCGGCGTTGCCCGCGCTTGCAAGGCGCCAGCCTTGCTGCGCACGGGCGCCTTGCAGCCAGCCCCTTGGAGCACCAACGCGACCCTGGAAATAGTGTGAACAGGCCCTAGGCAGTTGACTTGAAGACGCCCGCGTCGTAGGCCTCGCTGTAGACGTCCCAGTCCTTCACCACCTGCGCAGCGCACTGGTGCGCGGCGTCGAGCAGATCCCTGCGCCACGGCTTGGGCGAGGTGCCGAAGTCGATCAGCGCGTCCGCGATGGCCGAACCCTGCCTGCCCGAGCTGCGCAGCTGCGCCCAGGCCATGAGCTGCCCCATCTCGGCGATCACGCCGCTGATGTCGCCGAGCCGCGTGCGGTGCACGTCCAGCATCACCCGGTCTTCGCTGGGCTGCAGGCCGCGCAGCACATAGGAAGCCTTGGGCCCCACGATGGGATGCAGGAAGGCCATCGACACGGCCTGCATGCGCCGCTGCAGTCCGACCACGCGATGCGCCTCTGAAGGCCATGCAGGCTGCTTCGTCTTCAGGTGCGGCGCGAGCGAGGACGGCAGCGCCTGCTTCAGGTCGAGCAGGAAGTTGCCGTCGGGCGAACCCTTGCCTTCGACCAGGATGATGTAGCGGTCCACGCCCAGGCTGCCGGTGCCGGCGATGCGCCGCGCCACGTCGAGCACCCTGAAGAAGTCCGGGTTGGCCTGCGACGCGGCGAAGCCGTCGACCAGCTTCGTGACCCGCTTGCGCTGCGCGTCGGTGACCTCCAGCGCGTGCTTGCCGTCGCAGCGGATGAGGCGCTTGCGCCCTTTGCGTTCGCTGCGCCGGTCGAGGAAGACCGGGCGGGTTCTCTCCTTGAGCGTGTCGAGCAGTTCCTTGACCAGCCCGCCGGCGGTGTCGCGCTCCACCCAGCGGGCCTTGCCGAGCGAAAGCGCACCCGCATACGAATCGAGGAAGACCTTGCACAGCGCATCGGCGTCGTCGGTGGTCTTGCACAGGCCGTCGCCGGCCACCAGGATGCTCGTGAGGAATCGCACCAGCTCCCACGTCACCGGCGCGAGCGCCGATTCGTCGAAGTCGTTGAGATCGAAGTACACGAGCCGGTTGTCGCCCTTGTAGCTGCCGAAGTTCTCCAGGTGGGCGTCGCCGCACAGCCAGGCCGCCGGCGCCTTGGTGAATAGCGATCCCGAAGGCAGGCGGTCATAGAACAGGTGGCAGGTGCCGCGCAGGAAGACGAACGGGCTGGAGCGCAGGTTGGTGTATTTCATCGCCAGCCGCTCGGGGTCGCGGCTGGCATTGAAGTTGCGGATGGTTTTCACGACATTCGGCATGCTGTTGGCTCCCGCTTGATGAGTGGCGGATTCTCGGGCAACAGGCGCAGCGGGAGAAAAATATTCACCGGCCCGCTGCCGCCCTGCAGACCATCGCACCCAGCGTGCGCAGGCCCTTCTCGATGCGCGCGTCCCAGCCGTGGCCGCCGCTCAGGCGCATGCAGTGGCCGTACTTTCCGCTGCCGGAAAACACGCCGCCGGGCGCGAAGCAGACACCCTTTCGCAGCGCCAGCGAAAACAGCTCCCTGGTGTCGACCTGCCTCGGCAGTTCGAGCCACAGAACGAATCCGCCCTCGGGCCGCGACACCCTGGTGCCCGGCGGAAAGGCCTGCTCGATCACGCGCGCCATGCGCTCCAGCGTGTCTGAGAACGAACGCCTCAGGCGGCGCAGGTGGCGGTCGTAGTCGCCGTTCTGCAGGAAGCCGGCCAGCGCCACCTGCGTGAGCACGGGCGTGGCCAGCGTGGTGGCGAACTTGCTTTCGAGCACGCGCCCCATGTGGCGGCCCGTGGTGATCCAGCCGATGCGGTAGCCGGGCGCGAGCGTCTTGGAGAACGAGCCGCAATGGATGACGTTGTCGTGCGTGTCCAGTGCGCTGAAAGGCAGCGGCCGCTCTTCGCCGAAGTGAATGTCGCCGTACACGTCGTCCTCGATCAGCGGCACGCGGTGCCTCGCCAGCAGGCGCAGCACCGCGCGCTTCTCCTCCTCGGGCATGGTGCAGCCCAGCGGGTTGCAGAAGCTCGACGCCAGCACGCAGGCGCGCACCTTGCCAGCGGCCAGCACCTCCTGCAAGGCATCGACCGAAATGCCGGTGACCGCATCCGTCGGCAGCTCGACCACCTTCAGGTTCTTCGCGCGCAGCACCTGCAGCAGCCCGAAGTAGCTCGGCGACTCGATGGCGACCGCGTCGCCGGGCTCGGTGACTGCGTCGAGCGCCAGCGCGAGCGCCTCGGTGCAGCCGCAGGTGATGGCGATGTCCTCGGGCGACAGCGCCTTCCCGAAGCGCAGCATGCGCCGCGCGATTTCCAGCCGCAGCGAGATTTCGCCGCGCGGCGGCGAGTAGGTGTTGCAGTGCCCGCCCTTCACCCGGGCGGTGCGCGCAAGGATGCGGTCGAGCTTCGACGACGACAGCAGTCGCGGGCTCGGAATGGCGCAACCCAGCGGCACGAAGGTCTCGTCCGACGCATGCGCCAGCAGGTCGAGCATGAGCCCCGAGAGTTCGACCTTCGCGGGCCGGGAAGAAGGCCGCGTGGCCGCCGGCACCGGCAGCACGGGCGCCGCCTTCGCGACGTAGTAGCCCGACTGCGGCCGCGCTTCGAGGATGCCCCGGTCCTCGAGCAGGCGATAGGCCTGTACCGCCGTGCTCAGGCTGGTGCGCTGCTGCGTGCTGATGTCGCGCAGCGAAGGGGCGCGTGTACCGGGCCGCAACGCGCCCCTGGCGGCCAGGCCGGCGACGAAATCGGCGACTTCCTCGTAGCGAAAGCGGGGCTGGGTCGGCACGGTGCGCTCCTGTTCTGCCGGGTGGGACGACCTCAACTGTACTGCTGCGAATTTCGGAAAACTGTGGCTGTTATCGAAGGCTGCCGCCGCGCAACATCGTCGCCATCGACACCAACGCATGGAGCAGGCACGCATGGCACGCTTTCCGGACAACGAAATGATCTCCCTCGTCGGCGAGGTGCCGCGCTTCGATCTCGCCGAAAGCGTGGGGCCGAGCCTGCGCCTTTCGGAGCTGCTGTCCACCGCGCCGGGCGGCGGCGACGACATGCAGCTGGGCTACGGCAGCGCGGCCGGCAGCCCCGAGCTGCGACAGGCCATCGCACAGGCGCATGGCGTGGACGCGGAAGACGTGGTGGTCACGGTGGGTGGCATGCACGCCCTCTTCCTCATCGCGTTCACGCTGTGCGAGCCGGGCGACGAAGTCATCGTCGCGGAACCGGTGTTTCCGCTGGCGCGCAACGCGCTGACCGCCGTGGGCGCGCGCACGCTGACGCTGCCGCTGGGCTTCGACACGGGCTACCGGGTCGACCTCGGCGCGCTGCGAAAACTGCTCTCGCCAAAGACGAGGCTGGTGAGCCTGGCGTCGCCACAGAACCCCTCGGGCGTCGCAATTCCCGCGCGGACGCTGCGCGAGATCGTGGCGATGATGGCCGAGCACGCGCCGCAGGCCTGGCTCGTGCTCGACGAGACATACCGCGAGGCTGCCCATGGCGACGACGCCGCGGCGCCGAGCGGCGCCGGCCTGGGGCCCAGGGTCATCTGCGTGGCTTCGCTGTCCAAGTGCCACGGCGCGGCGGGCCTGCGCATCGGCTGGGCCATCACGCGCGACGCCGCGCTGCGCCGCCAGCTGACGACCGCGAAGTTCAGCACCGTGATCGCCTGCTCCCAAGTGGACGAGGCGCTGGCGCTCGCCGTGTTCCGGCAAGGCGAGCGCATCGTCGGCGAGCGGCGCGCGCACCTTGCGCGGAACCTGCGCATCACGGCAGAGTGGGTCGCACGTCACGCCGCTTTCGTCGAATGGGTGCGGCCCGATGCCGGCGCGCTGTGCTGCGTGCGCCTGAAGCGCGAGCGCTTCGATGCGGCGGCCGTCGAGCGCTTTCACTCTGCGCTGGCAAGGCGCGGCACCCGCGTCGCGCCCGGTGCATGGTTCGGCGACGAGGCGGGGGTGTTCAGGCTCGGCTTCGGGCTGCCGACCCCGGAGGATCTGGAGCTTGCGCTGGACTGCGTCTCGGCGGCGCTCACCGAGGCAAGCGCCTAGAGCTTCTTCAGAGCAGCGCGGCCATCTTCTCCGCCGCGGCCTTCAGCGCGTCGATGCGACCTATCGCATCGTCCATCGACATGCGCGCCGTAGGCGCATGCACCGCCAGCGCGGCGCGCACCGCGCCCGACGCGTCGCGCACCGGCACGGCCACCGCCACCAGCCCGGCGATGAACTCCTCGTTGTCGCGCGAATAGCCCTGCGCCGCGATCGTCTCGCACTCGGCGCGCAGCGCGTCGGCGCTGGTGATGGTGTTGGGCGTCATGCGCTCCAGCGGAAGCCCGCCGATGAATGCATCGCGCGCCTTCGCCGGCATCTGCGACAGGAACAGCTTGCCGCTGGCCGTGCAGTGCAGCGGCACGTGCGAGCCCACGTCGAGCGTCAGCCGCAGCGGCCATTGCGCTTCCACCCGGTCGAGGTAGAGCACCTGCGCTCCGTCGAGCGTGGTGAGGTTGCAGGTCTCGCCCACCTGGCGCACCAGCGCCGACAGCACCTCGTGCCGCAGGCCGCGCACCACGCCGTGGTTCAGCGTGTCGATGGCCAGCCTGCGCAACGCGGGGCCGGTGGTGAAGGAGCGCTCGTCCACGTCGCGCGCCAGGAATCCGATGGCCAGCAGCTGGGTGCAGATGCGGTGCGCGGTGCCCTTGGGCAGGCCGAGCTGCGCGGCCAGTTCGGCGAGCGTGAGGGCGCGGCCTTCGCTGGCGAGCAGCGCCAGCAGGCGCAGGCTGCGCTCGGCGGAAGAGCCGGAGGCGGAAGCGGATTCGGGTTCTTCCGGGGAAGACGCTGCGGCTGGCGCGCGCGCGGTACGGGGCATGCGGTAAACCTCGAAAAAGAAAAATCGCTCGGAGGAGCAATGACCTGGGACACGGCCGATCGAAGCGATTGTTCCACCGCCCGGCACACGCCCTTCCGGAACCTCCCCGAACCTTCTTGCGGCCGTCCGAACCACGCTTGCGGCACGGAAAGACTGGCGCTGGCTACGGCCCGTCAAAGAAGATGAAAAAGAAGAATGATGAGAGAAGTTGCCTTGTAAACAAAACAGATCATTTGTTATCAAAGCAGAAAAAGAAAAAGAAGGACTTAAAAACCTGCATTCACGACCGAAAAGGAAGGCACGGAGATCGGCCGACGCACAGCGCGGCACTCCCGGTAATGCGTCTTGCGTTTTTGCCCTCCCCCTCCCTGGAATCGGATTCATGAAAAATCTCTCGACCCGAAAACTCCTCGCCGGAGCCTTCGCGGCACTTGCGCTGCTGGTGCTGCTCGTGAGCCTCCTGGCCCTGCGTTCGCTGGGTGCAGCCAACGATCGGTTCTCCGGTTACATCGCCGGCATCGCACACCGCCAGGCACTGGCGACCGACATCAGTGTCGCGGCCAGCCGGCGAGCGATCGGCGTGCGCGACATGGTGCTCGTGGGCTCCCGTGCCGACCGCGACGTGGCGAAGACGATGGCGGTCGGCAGCCACGAGCAACTCGAATCCGGCTTGAAGGAGCTCAGGGCAGCACTCGACGCAGGACGGGACGTCACGCAGCGCGAGCAGGCCATCTTCGCGAGGATCGAGAAGATCGAAAAGGAGTACCTGCCCATCGCGCTGTCCATCGTCGAACTCGGCGGCGCGGGCAAGCGCGACGAGGCCATCGAGAGAATGAACGTCGCATGCAGGCCGTTGCTCGTGCAACTTCTCGCCGCCTCGAAGGAGTACACGGACTACCTCGCGGAGATGTCCCAGAGAAACATCGAGGCTTCCGCAGCGGCCTATTCGAAGCAGCGGACCCTCCTGCTGGCCCTGAGCATCCTTGCCGTGATTGCGGCGGTGGCGCTCGGCATCTTCATCGCGCATCGTCTTTTCTCGGCCCTTGGCGACGAACCTGCCAGGCTGAGCGTGGCGGCCCACAGGGTCGCGCAAGGCGACCTGAGCGAAATCGAAGGCGCGCACAAGGCGCCGGAGGGCAGCGTGCTGGCATCCATGGTCGCCATGCAGCGCCAGTTGGTGGGTCTCATCAGCCAGGTCCGCTCTTCCGCCGACAGCATCGCTGTCGCGAGCGCCGAGATTGCTCAAGGCAACAGCGACCTTTCCCGCCGAACGGAGTCCCAGGCGTCTTCAATCGAGGAAACCGCGGCCTCCATGGAAGAGCTCAACTCCACCGTCAAGCAAAACGCCCACAACGCCACCGAAGCGAACATGCTCGCCGACAGCGCAAGCACCGTGGCGATTCGCGGCGGCGAGGTCGTGGTGCAGGTGGTCGAGACGATGAGGAGCATCAACGACAGCAGCAAGAAGATCGCCGACATCATCGGCGTGATCGACGGCATCGCCTTCCAGACCAACATCCTTGCGCTGAATGCGGCCGTCGAGGCTGCGCGTGCGGGCGAACAAGGGCGGGGCTTCGCGGTCGTGGCGTCCGAAGTGCGCAACCTCGCCAGCCGATCGGCCGATGCCGCCAAGGAGATCAAGGCCCTGATCAACGCCAGTGTCGACCGCGTCGAAGTCGGTTCGGCGCTGGTCGATCGCGCCGGCGCCACCATGTCGGAGGTGGTCGACGCCATCAGGCGGGTCGCGAACATCGTCGGTGAAATCGGCGCAGCCAGTTCCGAGCAAAGCGTCGGGGTCGCGCAGGTCAGCGAGGCGGTGACGCAACTGGACCAGGCGACACAGCAGAACGCCGCGCTGGTCGAGGAAAGTGCAGCCGCCGCCGAAAGCATGAACTCTCAGGCCGACCAACTGGTGCAAGCGATCTCGGTCTTCCAGATCAAGGCCGCCCGCGCCGACGCCTCTCCTGCGCGAGCTTCCACGCCGGTGCTTCGAATCTCGGCGGAAGGCGTCCCGGCATAGACGTCGAGGAGGCTCCCCGCCCTGTGACCGGCAGGTGTCCGGGCGGCGCACGTTATGCGGGTAAAACCCTAAAAATGGAACATTGCGTTCCAAAAATCAATAGCCTAGGATTCGATCGAGCGAAGCGGCTGTTCCGTCGCCCAGCCCCACAAGCCCCTCCAGCATTTCCCGGGACCTCCTTGCATGCCTGAAGAAGAGTTCGACTACATCGTCGTCGGAGCAGGCTCCGCCGGCTGCGTGCTCGCCGGCCGCCTCAGCGAGGACCCGGCCACGCGCGTGCTACTGCTGGAGGCGGGGCCGGCCGACCGGTCGCTGTGGATCCACCTGCCCATCGGCTACGGCAAGACGATGTGGAGCCCCACCTACAACTGGCGCTTCGAGACCGACCCCGATCCGAACATGAACGGCCGGCGCATCTACTGGCCGCGCGGCAAGACGCTGGGCGGGTCGAGCTCGATCAACGGCCTGATCTACATCCGCGGCCAGCGCGAGGACTACGACCACTGGGCCGCGCTCGGCAACCCCGGCTGGAGCTACGACGAGGTGCTGCCCTACTTCATCCGGTCGGAAGGCAACCAGCGCGGCGGCGACGCCTTCCACGGCGGCGAGGGGCCGCTGAAGGTCTCGGACATCGCCGCGAGGCACGAGCTGATCGAGGCCTTCATCGACGGCGCCGGCCAGACCGGTGTGCCGCGCACCGGCGACTTCAATGGCGCCGTGCAGGAAGGCGCCGGCTACTACCAGCTGACCACGCACAGGGGCTGGCGCTGCAGCACGGCCAAGGCCTACCTGACGCCAGCCGTGAAGCGACGGCCCAACCTGCGCATCGAAACCGGGGCGATGGCCCAGAAGCTCGTGTTCGACGGTCGGCGCGCTGCCGGCGTCACCTACCGGCAAGGCGGCGAGCTGAAGACCGCGCGCTGCCGCGCCGAGGTGCTCCTGTCGGCCGGCTCGCTGCAATCGCCGCAGCTGCTGCAGCTCTCCGGCATCGGCCCGCGCGCGTTGCTCGACCGCTTCGGCATTCCGCTCGTGAACGAGCTGCCCGGCGTTGGCGAGAACCTGCAGGACCACCTGCAGATCCGCCTGGGCTACGAGTGCACCAAGCCCATCACCACCAACGACCAGCTCAACTCCTGGTTCGGCCAGGTGGGCATGGGCCTCGAATGGCTGCTGCATCGCACCGGCCCGCTGGCGGTGGGCATCAACCAGGGCGGCTGCTTCATGCGCGCGCTGAAGGACACCGACGGCCGGCCGGTGGCGGCCACACCCGACATCCAGTTCCACGTGGCCACGCTCTCGGCCGACATGGCGGGCGGCAAGGTGCATCCGTACTCGGGCTTCACGATGTCGGTATGCCAGCTGCGGCCGGAGTCGCGCGGCCATGTGCGCATCCGTTCGCTGGACGCGGCCGAGCCGCCCGAGATGCAGCCCAACTACCTTGCCACCGAACTCGACCGCGCGACCACCGTGGCCGGCGTGAAGGCAGCGCGCGCAATCGCCGAATCTCCCGCGATGCGGCTCTATGTGAAGCGCGAGGTGAAGCCCGGCCCCGATGCCTCGAGCGACGCCGAGCTGCTGGAGTTCTGTCGCAACAACGGCGCCACCATCTTCCACCCCACCGGCACCTGCCGCATGGGCGCCGACGCGCTCGCGGTCGTCGACGCGCGCCTGCGCGTGCACGGCGTGGCGGGGCTGCGCGTGATCGACTGCTCGGCGATGCCGACGCTGGTGTCGGGCAACACCAACGCACCCGCCGTGATGATGGCCGAGAAGGCCGTCGACCTGATCAGAGAGGACGCGAGAGCGGCAGCCGCCGCACATTGATTTTCTGCAGACCAGGGCCCACAGAGGCCGCCACGACAAACCTCATCGGAGACAAACATGAGTGCAAGCGACGAGAAAGCGATTCGCAGGGTGGTGGTGTCGGCGCTGGTGGGCGCCACCATCGAGTGGTACGACTTCTTCCTGTACGGCGTGGTGGCCGGCATCGTCTTCAACAAGCTCTACTTCCCGGGCAGCGACCCGGTGGTGTCGACCCTGCTGGCCTACACGACCTTCGCGGTGGGCTTCGTCACGCGGCCGCTGGGCGGCGTGATCTTCGGCCACTTCGGCGACAAGATCGGCCGCAAGAGCATGCTGATCATCACGCTGATGATCATGGGCGTGGCCACCTTCCTCATCGGGCTGGTGCCCACCTACGCGCAGATCGGCATCGCGGCACCGCTGCTGCTGTTGCTGCTGCGCGTGGCGCAGGGCATCGGGCTGGGCGGCGAATGGGGCGGCGCGGTGCTCATGGCCTACGAATACGCGCCGAAGGAAAAGCGCGGCTTCTATGCCTCGCTGCCGCAGATCGGGCTGGCCATCGGCCTGTGCATGGCTTCGGGCGTGGTGGCGCTGCTGTCGTGGCTGCTCACCGACGAACAGTTCCTCTCGTGGGGCTGGCGCATCGCCTTCCTGATCTCGGGCGCGATGGTGATGGTGGGCAGGTACATCCGCCTGCACGTGAAGGAAACGCCGGAGTTCGCGGCGGTGAAGGCACGCAACGCCGAGCTGCGCATTCCCTTCATGGACATGCTGCGGCGCTATCCGGGCAATGTGCTGAAGGGCATGGGCGCGCGCTACATCGACGGGGTGTTCTTCAACATCTTCGGCGTGTTCTCCATCAACTACCTCACGACCACCATCAAGATCAGCCGCACCGAGGCGCTGCTGGGCGTGATGGCCGCGGCGGTGGTGATGTGCTTCGCCATCCCCTTCTTCGGGCGCATGTCCGACCGGCTGGGGCGGCCGCGCGTGTACATGTGGGGTTCGCTCATCACGGCCGTGTCGGCGTTTCCGGGCTTCTGGCTGATGACGCACAGCGGAGGCAACGTGCTGCTGGTGTGGCTGTCGATCATCGTGCCCTTCGGCATCCTGTATGCCTCGGTGTACGGGCCCGAAGCGGCCCTCTTCTGCGACCTGTTCGATGCGAAGGTGCGCTACACGGGCATCAGTTTCGTCTACCAGTTCTCGGGCATCTTCGCTTCGGGCATCACGCCGATCATCGCGACGGCGCTGCTGAAGTCTGGTGGGGGCGAGCCGTGGCAGATCTGCCTCTATGTGCTGTTCGCGGGCGTGGTGTCGGCGGTGTGCGCGTGGATGATCGGGCGCAGCGCGTCGCCGGCCGATGCGCCGGTGGCGGTGGCCTCGCGCTGAGGACGGCACCTCCCGCGCTCCCTCAGGGAGCGCTGCCCATGCCGAGCGCGCGCATCACGGCCGCCGTGCGCGTCTCCACGCCGAGCTTCACGTAGACATGCTCCAGGTGCTTGTGCACGGTGCGCGGGCTGATCTGTAGCAAGGCGGCGATCTCCGCATCGGTCTTGCCGCGCGAGAGCCAGTGCATGACGTCGCCCTCGCGGGGCGTGAGGCCGGCCGGCGGTGAAGCGGCGGGAGTCGCTGGCGCCTCGGCACGGCAGGTCAGCCGGTACAGCAGGGCCACCGCCACCGCGTGTTCCAGCCCCGCTCGGCGGTAGTGGTCGGCCTGCATCGAGGCACGGCGAAACTCGCGCCGGCCCGGCGCCTTCGACGCGGCGCGGCGGATTGCATGCAGGCCGCGGTGCCGCACGGGCGATTGCCCGGATTCGAGTTGCTCCAGCAGGCGAAGCGCGCTCGCGCAATCGCCGCGCGTGAGATGCGCCATGGCGTGCCCCTTTCATCGTGCCGCATACGCATTGCTGCGTATGGCGCCTGCCTGCGCCGGGACGCAGGATGGCCGTTGCTCCCTCTGCCGCGGCCCAGTATAGGCAGGCCGGGGGCACGCGAGCCGTCCGCCGGCGAAGGGGATACACATGGCTATCGACGAAACAAGGCTTAACGCGTTCATGGGTAACTTCGTCCATGACATAGGCGCCGTGATGCATGCGGCAACCATCGTCGTGGGCGACCAGCTCGGCCTGTACAAGGAGATGGCCAAGGGCCCCGGCACCGTGGAGCAACTGGCAAAACGCACCGAGACCGATCCGCGCTACCTGCGCGAATGGCTCTCGGCCCAGGCAGCCAGTGGCTACGTGCAGTACGAGCCCCAGGGCGAACTGTTCTCGCTCACGGAAGAACAGGCCTTCGCCCTCGCCGAGGAAGGCAGCCCGGCCTTCGTGCCCGGCGCCTTCCAGATCGCCGTGGCGCAGTTCAAGGCCATTCCCAAGATGGTCCAGGCGATGCGCACCGGCCTGGGCATCGGATGGCACGAGCATGACCCCGCCCTCTTCCACGGCACCGAGCGCTTCTTCCGGCCCGGCTATGCGGCCAACCTGGTGAGCCAGTGGATCCCGGCGCTCGAAGGCGTGTCGGCCCGGCTCGATCGCGGCGCGCGCGTGGCGGACGTGGGTTGCGGGCACGGCGCGTCGACGCTGCTGATGGCGCAGGCCTATCCCCAGTCCAGCTTCGTCGGCTTCGACTATCACCTGCCTTCGATCGAGCATGCGCGCGAGACGGCGCGCAAGGCCGGCATCGACGATCCGAAGCGCCTGAGCTTCGAGGTCGCGAGCGCGAAGGACTTTCCGGGCAAGGACTACGACCTCGTCGCATTCTTCGACTGCCTGCACGACATGGGAGACCCCGTCGGCGCGGCGGCGCACGTGCGCGACAGCCTGAAGCCGCAGGGCACATGGATGCTCGTGGAGCCCTTCGCCAACGACCGGCTGCAGGACAACATGAATCCCGTCGGGCGCGTGTTCTATTCGGCGTCGAACTTCATCTGCACGCCGGCCTCGCGTTCGCAGGAAGTGGGCCTGTGCCTGGGTGCGCAGGCCGGCGAGGCGCGCCTTCGCGACGTGGCCGAGCAAGGCGGCTTCTCGCACTTCCGCCGCGCCAGCGAAACGCCCTTCAACCTGATCTTCGAAGCACGTCCATGAGGACATTCCAGGAGACGCCGCCATGTCACGCCAATACATCGATTGCCGCGAGTACCCGAGCACGACGAACTGCAGCGTCGCGCTCAGCGCCGACAGCGAGAGCGAACTGCTCGATGCCGCCGTGCAGCACGCCGTGACCGTCCACGGCCACACCGACACGCCCGAGCTGCGCAAGCAGCTGGCGGGCCTTTTCAAGACCGGCACGCCACCGCTGCAGGCGCCCGCGCAGAAGACGCCCGCCTGACGAGCCCTTCGCGGCAATGACCGCCGCCGCATGGGCGGCGATGAATACCTTCGGCTGAACGCAGGCGTGCGCCCTGCGGCGAAGACCGCGCACGCCGGTTGAACGCTTCCCTGCCCGCCAAGCGCGCTTCGCGAAGTCGCGCTATGGTTCGCTGCCACCCACGGCGAAACATACAAAGAAGGCGGGGCCATGATCGACATCAACATCAACGGCAAGTCCGTTGCCCTCGACGCGCCCGACGACATGCCCCTGCTCTGGGCATTGCGCGACATCGTCGGACTCACAGGCACCAAGTTCGGCTGCGGCATCGCGCAGTGCGGCGCGTGCACCGTTCACCTCGACGGCCAGCCCGTTCGATCGTGCGTGCTGCCGGTGGGCTCCATCGGCAAGAAGGCCGTCACCACCATCGAAGCCATCGAACAGACACCGGCCGGCAAGAGCATCCAGAAGGCATGGCTCGACGTCGACGTGGTGCAGTGCGGCTACTGCCAGTCGGGCCAGATCATGTCGGCCGCGGCGCTGATACAGCGCACGCCCAACCCCAGCGACGCGGACATCGACCTGGCCATGTCGGGCAACGTCTGCAGGTGCTGCACCTACTCGCGCATCCGCGCGGCCATCAAGCAGGCAGCCACGGGCAAGGCCGAGGTGCTGCAGTCGGTGGCGGTGATGCCGGCAAGGAGCGCATCGTGAGCGCGGCCGCAGGCACCATCAGCCGCCGCGCGGCCCTGCAGGCGGGCGGCCTCGCGCTGGCCTTCACCTGGATCGGCGGCGGCAAGGCCTTCGCCGCGATCAGCCCCAGGCAGCAGCCCGGCGACGCGGCCGCCGCGCTCGCCGACGGCAACCCGGCCTTCGCGCCGAATGCCTTCATCCGCATCGACGCCGACGGCGGCGTGCGCCTGGTGATGCCGATGGCCGAGATGGGCCAGGCGATCTACACCGGCTCCGCGATGCTGCTGGCCGAGGAGCTCGGCGTCGATCTCGACCAGGTGCGCGTGGAGCACTCGCCGGCGAACGAAGCGCTCTACGGCATGCCGCTGCTCGGCGGCCAGATCACCGGCGGCTCGACCAGCACGCGCGGCACCTACGGCGTGCTGCGCGAAGCAGGCGCCGTGGCGCGCACGCTGCTGGTGAGTGCCGCCGCCGCGCAGTGGAAGGTAGAACCGGAAAGCTGCACGGTCGCGCGCGGCGTGGTGAGCCACTCGCCTTCGGGCCGGCAGCTCGGCTTCGGCCCGCTCGCGGGCGCCGCCGCGAAGCTGCCGATGCCGGCCAAGGTGGCGCTGAAGGAGCCGAAGGACTTCAGGCTCATCGGCCAGCCGCTGCGGCGCGTCGATTCGGCCGCCAAGGTCAACGGCACGACGCAGTTCGGCATCGACGTGCGCGTGCCCGGCATGAAGGTCGCGACGGTCAAGGCGAGCCCCACGCTGGGCGGCGTGCTGGCCTCGGTGGACGACAAGGCCGCGCGGGCGATTCCCGGCGTGATCGACGTGCTGCGCATCAAGGACGCGGTGGCCGTGGTCGGCGAGCATTTCTGGGCTGCGAAGCGCGGCCTCGATGCGCTGAAGGTGCAATGGACGCCGGGGCGCAACGCCACGCTCACCACGCAGCAGTTGCGCGAAGGGCTCGCCGATGCGCTGGCGAAAGGCAAGGCCATCGTCGGCAAGGAAGCCGGCAAGCGGCCCGAGGGCACGCTGGTGCAGTCCACCTACGACCTGCCGATGCTGGCCCACGCGACCATGGAGCCGCTCAACACCACGGTGCACGTGCGGCCCGACGGCTGCGACGTCTGGGTCGGCACGCAGGTGCCGGCGCGCTGCGTTAGCGTGGCCGCGAAGATCACCGGCCTCGCCGAAGACAAGGTGACGGTGCACAACCAGTACCTGGGCGGCGGCTTCGGCCGGCGGCTGGAGACCGACTCGGTCGAGCAGGCAGTGGCCTTCGCGAAGCAGGTGCCCTACCCCCTCAAGGTGGTGTGGACGCGCGAGGAGGACATCCGCCACGACATCGTGCGCCCGATGTACCACGACGAGATCTCGGCCGTGGTCGACGGCGAAGGCCGCATCCAGTGGTTCGGCGACCGCATCTCGGGCGGCACGGTGCTGGGCCGCTGGGCGCCCGCCTTCATGGGCAAGGACGGCATGGACGGCGACCTGATCGAGTGCGTGGCCGAGCCCTGCTACGACCTGCCGAATCTCAAGGTCGAATGGGTCCGACACGACATGCCGCCGGGCCTCAACGTCGGCTGGTGGCGCGGCGTGGGCCCGACGCACAACCTCTTCGTGATGGAGAGCTTCATCGACGAGCTGGCGCACCGCGCGAAGAAAGACCCGGTGGCCTACCGCCGCGCCATGCTGCAGAAGAACCCGCGCACGCTCGCCGTGCTCGACCTCGCAGCCAGCAAGGCCGGCTGGGGCCAGGGCTCGCTGCCGGCGCGCGTGGGGCGCGGCGTGGCCGTGGGCGATGCCTTCGGCAGCCGCGTGTGCGCGATCGTCGAGGCCGAGGTCACGCCGCAGGGCGAGGTGCGCATGCGGCGCGCGGTGGTCGCGCTCGATTGCGGCATTGCGGTGAACGACGGCTCCATCGAGGCGCAGATCCAGGGCGGGCTGCTGTTCGGGCTGAGCGCAGCGCTCTACAGCGAGATCACGCTGCGCGACGGCACCATCGAGCAGAGCAACTTCCACGACTACCGCACGCTGCGCATCAACGAGTCGCCGCCGATCGAAGTGCACATGGTGAAGAGCGGCGAGGCGCCCGGCGGGCTCGGCGAGGTCGGTACCGCCATTGCGGCACCGGCGCTGGCCAACGCGATCTTCGCCGCGACGGGCGTGCGCCTGCGCGCGCTGCCGGTGAACCGCGCGCTGCTGGCGCAGGACAAGGAGGCTCTGAAGAAGAAGATCGCCGATGCAGGGCTCGATGAAGGGAGGACGGCATGAAGCGGCTCTTCAAGACCCTGGCGGTGCTGGTCGTCATCGGCGCCGCGCTCTACTTCTTCCTGAACCGCACCGACGGCTCCGCAGGCGAAGCGCCGGCGCTGGCCGGTGCGCCCAACGATGCGGCATTGCTCGTACGCGGCGAATACCTCGCCAAGACGGCCGACTGCATCGCATGCCACACGGTGCCCGGCGGCAAGGGACAGCCCTTCGCGGGCGGCCTGCCCTTCGTGCTGCCCTTCGGCACGATCTACTCGTCGAACATCACGGCCGACCCCGAGACGGGCATCGGCAAGTGGACCGACGACCAGTTCGTGCGTGCGCTGCACGACGGCGTGCGCGCCGACGGCAAGCGCCTGTACCCGGCCTTCCCGTACACCTCGTACACCGCGCTGAGCCGCAACGACGTGCTGGCGATCAAGGCGTACCTGTTCAGCCTGCCCAAGGTGATCCAGCCGAACCGGGAGGCCGAGCTGGGCTTTCCGTTCAACCAGCGCTGGGCCATGGGCTTCTGGAACGCGGCCTTCTTCAAGAGCAGCCGCTTCGAGGCCGACGCGTCGAAGCCGCTCGCCTGGAACCAGGGCAAGTACCTCGCGACCGCGCTGGGCCACTGCGCCGAATGCCACACACCGCGCAACTTCGCCTTCGCGATGGAAAAGGGCAACGAACTCGCCGGAGAGACCGTGCAGGGCTGGCGCGCCTACAACATCACGCCGGACGCGAAGAACGGCATCGGCGCGTGGAGCGATGCCGAGATCGCCTCGTACCTGACGACCGGCCATGCCGATGGCCGCGGCTCCGCCTCGGGCCCGATGGGCGAGGCCGTGGAGCACAGCCTGCAGTACCTGAAGCCGGAGGACGCCGCTGCGCTCGTGAGCTATTTGCGCACCGTGCCCGCGAAGGCCGGCAAGGACCCGATCGAGGTCGATGCGAAGCCCCCATGGGCCCTGGCAGCGAGCGCGGCGGCGCCGGCGGCCAACACAGCCGAGGGCCACGAACAGGGCCTGCGGCTCTTCGCGGCCGCATGCGCGAGCTGCCACCAATGGAACGGACAGGGCCAGCAGACCGCCAACGCCTCGCTGCTGGGAGCGCGCGGCGTGAACGATCCGGACGGCTCCAACGTCACGCAGATGATCCTGCAGGGCGTGCGCATGCACGTGCACGACAGGGAGATCTACATGCCGGCCTTCGGCAAGGCCTACACCGACACCGAGGTCGCGGCACTGGCCAACTACGTCATCGCGCAGTTCGGCAACAAGCAGGGCACGGTGACGCCGGAGTTCGTCGCCAAGCAGCGCACCCGCTAGATACGAGGCAGCGCCGCATCCAGGGCCTGTTCACACTATTTCCGGGGTCGCGAAGGATAGCCAGGGCGGGCCAATCAAGGCGCGCGACGACGCGTGTGCATGCGCACACGCCAGGAGTGCAACGCCGAGTGACCTGCCCTGGCTGTTCTTCCCGCAGGGTTGGTGCCCCCGGAAATAGTGTGAACAGGCCCTAGACTGCGGCCATGAAGAGAACAGGGGAAGTCCAGCGCTGCCTGCAGCCTGTGGTGGAGCTTCGGCAGGAGGCGACGTCGTACGCCTACTCCGTGCGCGCGCCGCGGTCCAGGGGGGTGATACCACCCAGTTCGTACCGTGACGGCGGCTTTGCCACGCTCGCCGACTGCCTGAGCGATGTGGCGCGTGCCCTGGGCGGCGACTTCTCGCGCATCTACGTGCGGCTCGACGGCCTCTGCGTCGGGGAGCGCGACATCGCGGAACTGCGCCAGCAGCCCGAAACGGTGGCGGCCGCGTTGCAGGCAGCCTTCGACGCGGAGACGGGCGGCATCACCCCTCGGCCCGAACCTGCCCCGCTGCAGCTTTCTGCGCCCGGCGAAGACTGATCGCGACCGCCAGCCCCGCCGCCGCCGCGCACGCGCCGGCGAGGAACACGCCGCTGTACCCGGCCCTGTCGGCGAGCAGCCCGGCCAGCGGGCCCGTCAGGCCATAGGCGACGTCCTGGAAGGCCGAGAACCCTCCCAGTGCCGTGCCGCGCAGATGCGGCTCCACCAGATGCACGACCTCGCGCCCCATGGACGGAAAGATCATCGAGCAGCCGAGCCCGGTGAGGAACGCGCCGACAAGGGCGACGAGCGGATCCGAAGCGCTCCAGATCAGCACCTGGCCGACGGTCTCGACGGCGAGCGAGCCGATGGCCACGGGCAGACCGCCCACGCGGTCCGGCAGATGGCCGAGGAGCACGCGGACCAGCACGAAGCCGCCGCCGAAGGCCGTCAGGCCGAGTCCGGCGTAGCGCCAGTGCTGGTCGAGGAAATGCAGGGTGAAGAACGCGCCGATCGCCGCGAAGCCGATGCCCTGCAGGCAGACGATGGTCCCGTGCGGCCAGACCTGCCCGATCACGCGCCAGAACGGCGGACGCTCGGCGCCGGGGTGCGCGGGCACGCCTGCCATGCGCCAGATCGCCAGCATGCCGAGGCAGGGCAGGATCACGCCGACGCCCATGACGCCGGCATATCCGAAGCGCTGCTGCAGCACGAGGCCGATCGGCCCGCCGACCGCCAGCGCGCCGTAGATCGCGGCGCCCACCAGCGCCAGGACCTTCCCCGAGCGCACGGGACCGACCAGGCCGATGCCCCAGCCGATGATGCCGACCCCCACCAGGCTTTCGCCGATGCCCACCAGCAGCCGGCCCGCGAGCAGGACGAGGAAGGCCGTCCATGGCGACTGCGACGCGAGGCCCGCGACCAGCGAGATCAACGCACCCGCCACGTAGAAGACCAGCCCGCGCGTCACCGCGGACTTCGCCCCGTTGCGGTCGGAAAGAGCGCCGGCATGCGCCCGGCTCAGGACGGTGGAGAGAAAGGCGATGCCGACGCCGAGCCCGGCCCACACGTTGCCCAGCCCGAGCTGTCCGGTCACGAAGATCGGAACGACGGGCAGGGACATGCCGACGCAGAGATATGAAATGAAGAGGATGGCAGTCAGCAGCAGCAGGCGGCCTTGCGCGGGATCGCGCGTCGATGATGAGGTTGTCGACTGTGTCGATCGAAGAGTCATGGTGTCGTCCAGGTTTCCTGTTCCCCGTCGACCGGAGCGCGCAGGCGAGCGCACTCCGACCGGCGAGGGTCGTTGAGTGCGTTGATTGACGTCAGACGCTTACGGCCAGTGCGACTGGCACGGCGGCCGGTTTCAGCCGATTCGCATGGACAGCTCGACATCCGCGCCGAACGGCACGGACATGTAGCCTGAGCCGGGCGAGCGCACGTGCGCCAGGTACTCCGGGCTGTCGTCAGCGTTGTCGGCGACGACGAACGCCCCCGGCCTGAGACGGCTCTCGACCAGCGCGAGGATCTCGGGATAGAGCGCCTTGGCACCGTCGAGCAGCAGCAGGTCGATGGATTCGGGGAGCTCGGCGCCGAGCGTCTGCAGCGCATCTCCCTCGCGGATCTCGACCAGGTCGGCAAGGCCGCCGGCCGTCAGGTTGCGGCGGGCCCGTGCCACCTTGGAGGGCTCGAACTCGGTGGTGACGAGGCGGCCGCCGCCGTTGTCCCGCAGGGCCGCGGCCAGATGCAGGGTCGAGATGCCGAACGAGGTTCCGAACTCGACGACGGTTCGTGCGCCGCTGCCGCGCGCCAGCATGTAGAGCAGCACGCCGGTCTCGCGCGAGACGGGGAGCGGAACGTCCTTCAGCCGTGCGTAGAGATCGAGATAGCCGGTCTTGCTGCGCATCAGGCGCGAGCGCTCTTCGCCGGAGAGGCCGGCGATCGCGGCGCTCATCGCGGGCGATGCTTCGGCGGCTTCGTCGAACAGGCGCTCCAGCAGGGGCGCCAGCGGTGTGGTGGTGAGTGTTGTCACAGGAGGTCTTCGTGTTGGAGTGAGGGTGCGCTCATAATATGAAGAAACATTCACATTTCCTATTCGCGTTGCGAACCCCGTCCATGGCCGAACGAAAGAGCGCACCAATCTCCTCTAGAAGAAAGCCCAAGCAGGCCCGCTCGAACGGGCTCGTCGCCACCATCCTCGAAGCGGCCCTTCAGGTTCTGGAGAAGGAAGGCGCGCAGCGCTTCACCACCACGCGGGTGGCCGAGAGGGCCGGCGTCAGCGTCGGCTCGGTCTACCAGTACTTTCCGAACAAGGCGTCGATCCTCTTTCGCCTGCAGAGCGACGAGTGGCGGCAGACGACCGACATGCTGTGCAACATCCTCGAAGACGCGCAGCGGCCGCCGCTGGAGCGGCTGCGCATGCTGGTGCACGCCTTCATCCGCTCGGAGTGCGAGGAAGCCGGCATGCGCGTGGCGCTCAGCGACGCCGCCCCGCTCTACCGCGACGCGCCCGAGGCGCACGAGGCACGGGCCGCCGGCAGCCGCACCATCCAGGCCTTCATGCAGGAGGCCCTGCCCGACGCCTCCGAAACCACGCGCGAGCTGGCCGGCGACCTGGTCACGACCACCTTCAGCTCGGTGGGAAAGCAGTTCTCGGAAAGCCCGCGGACCGATGCGGAAATCGCAGCCTATTCAGATGCCATGGCCGACATGTTCTGCGCCTATCTGCAGAGCCTCGGGCACGGGCAGAAGAAGCGCCCGGCGCGCAGTTCAGCCCGCCGCTGAATCCCGCGCCATCGCCGCGGCCAGTGCACCCACGCGCCGCAGCGCGTGGCGGTGCGCGTCGTCCCAGAGACCGGCGAGCGCCAGCCGGATGCAATTGCGGAAGTGGTTCGTGGCACTGAACATCGTGCCCGGCGAAATGACGATGCCCTCGGCAAGGCAGGCCTGGAACAGCGCGAGCGAATCGACGCGTTGCGGCAACTCGACCCACAGGATGAACCCGCCCGGCGGATCGGTGACGCGCGTGCCCTTCGGAAAGTGCTGCGCGATCAGCCCCCGCACCTCGTCGACGCGCGCCGCGATGGTCGCGCGCATCTGCCGGTAGTTGGCCTCGATGCCCGGCTGCGTCATCAGGTCGGCCATCGCGCGCTCGAGCATCGCCGACTGGCTGCCGCTGGTCACCTGCTTCATGCGCGCGACCCTCGTGCCCCAGCGCCCCGCGTCGACCCAGCCCAGCCGCAGCCCGGGCGCAATGGTCTTGGAGAAGGAGCCGCACAGCATCACGTGCCCCGTCGTGTCGAACGAGCGCACGGCGCGGCGCTGCTCGTCCTGCTCGGCGAGGTCGTTGTAGATCACGTCCTCGATCAGCGGAATGCCGCGCTCGGCAACCATCTGCGCGAGGCGCCTGCGCTCCGCCGTGGGCATGCTCGCGCCCATCGGGTTGGAGAGCGTGGGCACGGCGAGCACGGCCTTCACCGGCTGGGTGTCGAAGGCCAGCCGCAGCGCGTCGAGCGAGATGCCGGTGCGCGGATGCGTCGGTATCTCGAGCGCGCGCAGGTGCAGGTCCTCGAGGATCTCCAGAAAGCTGAAGAGCGTCGGCGATTCGAGCGCGACCACGTCGCCGGGCGTCGTCACGGCCCGCAGGCAGAGCGCGATCGATTCGAGGCAACTGTTCGTCACGATGACGTCGCGCGCGTCGAGCTGGCAGCCCATGCGCAGCGCGTGACGCGCGATCGCGCGGCGCAGGCTCTCGTCACCGGAGCCGATGATGTACTGGGTGAGCGTCGCGCGGTGGCGCTGCACGGCGCGGCTGGCGGCGCGGCGCACGCGATCCTCGGCGAACAGGTCCGGGCTCGGGCACACGGCGCCGAAGGAGACGTAACCCGGATCGTGCGCCAGCTGCATCACGCGCGCGGCGAGCGAACTGACGTCCACCGCCATCGAGTCCGGGGGCGGGTTGGAGGCTTCGGGCTCCGGCGGCCTCGGCGGGCGCGCCGCGACGAAGTAGCCCGAGCGCGGCCGGGCCACGATCAGGCGCGCGTCCTCCAGCATGCGGTAGGCCTGCACCACCGTGCCCAGCGAAACGCTGTGGTGCCGCGCCAGTTCGCGCACCGACGGAACGCGCTCGCCCCGCGCGAGCGTGCCGGCACGGATCGGCACGGCGATCGACTCCGCGATCTGCAGGTACAGCATCTCGGCGTGGTCGTGCTCGGGCATGTTGCATTCTGTACCGCTGCACCGCGAACCGACAGGTACAGATGACCGCCGCGGCGACTGGCACAGATGAGCCCGGGCGCAAGCTGTACCACACCAGATGACGCCTTCCTGTGGCTGTTCGCGATGACGCCGGGTCTCTACCTTGGAGGCCATGAACACGCACATCCCAACCCCCTCTTCGCCCGGAGCGCGGCAAGGCGCATCCGCCCTTTCACAGATGACGCTGCCGGTCGGCGCGGCGCACACGCTGCGCCACCGCGCCGGCGCGCGCCTAGAGGTGGCGAGCGGCCGCGTGTGGCTCACCGAGCCCGGCGACCTCGACGACCACTTCGTGGCCGGCGGCGAATCGCTGCTGCTGCACCACGACGGCCCGATCGTGATTCAGAGCGACGGCACGAGCCCCGCGGTGCTGCGCATCGTCGGGTCTTCTTCCACGCGAAGGCTGCCATGGTCTCCATGACCGGGCCGGCGGTCTTCGCTGGCGCGGTGGTCTCCCAGGCCGTCTCGCAAAGGCCGGCCAGGCAGTTCCACTGCCGGCCCGGTCCCCGTCTTTGTATTTCGCGCGAAACACCGGTTACTTCCTGACGCAGTTCAGGGTATGCCCGCGCGAGAAGGCGCCGAGCCTGTAGCGCCTTGGGCCTCGTTTGCCAGCCCCGGGAGGGGCTGCGCGCGCCTGCCTGCCCACCATTCGCTCCCCACCAAGGTACCCGCTTCCGGGCATATCGCCGGCCGCTACGCGTACTTACATTTTTGACTTGTAAATCGAAAACGACGGCATGCGCTGGCGCAGGAAAGAGTGCGTCCGCGCGCGGGAGCCTGCCCGTTCAGGTGACGAACGAACAACTTGAAGCCATGAACAAGATTTTTCGGACCCTCTGGAATCCAGCACGCGGCACCTGGGTCGCCGCCCCCGAAACATCGCGCGGCCACGCGCGATCGGCAAGGTCGGGTGATCTCGGGGCTCTCGCCGTCGCGGTGCTGCTGTTGGGCGCGGGGCCGGCAGTCGCGGCGGGCGGTGCCGGCGGCCAGCCCGTCGGCGACACGTCGCTGAATGCGGGCTCGGGTGGCAGCAACGGCAGCGGCGGCGCCGGCGGGTTCAACGACACGTCGGTGAATGCGAGCGGGGGCGCCGGCGGATCGTCGACCGACGCCGGCCCCACCGCTGGCGCCAACGCCAACATCGGCACCTTCGGCGGCGCCACCGCCGGCACGGGCGGCGCAGCGGGGGCCGGCACCAACCTCGTCGGCCCCGGCACGATGCAGGGCGACAGCGGCGGCGCGGGCCAGTCGCAGACCGGCGACTTCACCAACGGAAACGGCTACGGCGGCGGGGGCGGAGGCGGCTTCCAGGGCTCGACCATCGGCAGCGGCGTCTCCTCCTCTTCCACCAGCTACACGGGCGGCGCCGGCGGCGCGGGCGGCAATGGCTACTGGGCGGCCGGCGGCGGCGGAGCCGGCGGCTACGGCTCCATCCTCATCGGGCCGACGGGCAACTACTCGGCCTCCGGGATTTCCGCCGGCGGCGCTGGCGGCAAGGGCGGCGATGCTTTCTCGCAGGGCGGTGGCGGCGGCAGCGGCGGCGTCGGGGTCTTCCTGAATACAACGACGTCGGGCATCACCTTCACCAACAGCGGCGTCATCACGGGCGGGGCCGGCGGCGCGGGCGGCTCCGAGCTGCTGCCGGCGCGCAGCAACGCATCGGGCGGCGGCGGTGGCGGCGGCGGCAACGGCATCGTGCTGACGGGCAGCGCCGTGTCGGTCATCAACTCCGGCACGGTCACGGCCGGCGCAGGTGGCGCGGGCGGAGCGGCCGGCGGCGGTGCGGGAGGCACCGGCACGCCAGGGTCAGGCGGCGACGGCGGCCTCGGCCTGCAGGCGACGGGCGCCGGCACGACGCTCACCAACAGCGGCTCCATCGCCGGCGGCAACGGCGGCGCGGGCGGCGCCAGCAGCAACGGGGGCGCGAGCGGCGCCAATGGGGTCGGCGGCGTCGGCGTGACGGGCGCCAATCTCGCCATCACCAACAGCGGCGGCATCTCGGGCGGACTGGGCGGCGACGGCAGCACCCGCGCCTCGGCCGTCGAGTTCACCGGCGGCAGCAACAGCCTGACGCTGAACACCGGCTCGGTGCTGACGGGCGCCGTTGCCATCGACAGCGGCGCCACCGCCAGCATCATCGCGGGCGCCAGCGGCCTGAACCCGGGCAACGCCCTGCTGCTGGGCGGCACCGGCACCTTCGACACCAACGGCCACGACATGGGCTGGTCGGGCCCCATCTCGGGCGTCGGCGGCCTGGTGAAGAGCGGCGCGGGCACGCTGACGCTGTCGGGCGCCAACGTCTACACAGGCGCCACCAACGTCGCGACGGGCACCTTGCGTGCGGGCGCGGCCAATACCCTGAGCAGCGCCAGCGCCTTCACCGTCGCGTCCGGCGCCACGCTCGACCTCGCCGGCAACAACCAGACCCTCGCGTCGATGACCAACGGCGGCACCGTCTCGCTGGTGGGCAGCGCGCCCGGCACCCCCCTCACCGTCACCGGCCCGTGGGTGGGCAACGGCGGCACGCTGCGCCTGGGCACGGCGCTCGGCAACAGCAGCAGCGCGAGCGACCGGCTGGTGCTCAGCGGCAGCACAGCCATCGCCAGCGGCACGACCAACGTGCAAGTCACCAACCTCGGCGGCTTGGGCGCACTGACCAGCGGCAACGGCATCGAGGTCATCAGCGCGATCAACGGCGCGACGACCACCGCCCAGACCACGAAGAGCGCCTTCGCGCTGGCCGGCGGCCATGTCGACGCCGGCGCCTACGAGTACCGGCTGTACGCAGCCGACGCCAGCGGCGCGGGCGAGAACTGGTATCTGCGCTCGACCGCCACCGTCGTCGTTCCCCCTGCGACAGGCGGCGGCAGCAGCGGAGGCAGCGGAGGCAGCAGCAGTAGCGGCGGCGGTGGCAGCGGTGGAGCCGTCGTGACCATCCCCACGTACCGCGCCGAAGTGCCGCTCTACGCCGCGCTGCCCGAGCAGTTCCGCCAGGCCAACCTCACGATGCTGGGCAGCCTGCGCACGCGCATGGGTGACGACGGCCGTCCGGGCACCAACGATGCTGGCCCTGCTGTCACCGACCCAGGCTACCGCCAGGCCTGGGCCCGCATCCTCAGCACCAGCCGCACCATCTCGCAGGCCGGCACCGTCAGCCCCAACAGCACGGGCCGCCTCACGGGCTTCCAGGCCGGCACCGACCTCTGGGCCGATGCCCACTGGCGTGCCGGCATCTACGTCGGCGAACTCGAAGGCGACATGAGCGTGAGCGGCTTCGCCCGCGGCATCGTGAACTACGGGGCCGGCACCAACAACCTGCGCAGCCAGTACCTCGGCGCCTACGCCACCTGGAAGAACGACAGCGGCCTGTATGTAGACGGCGTGCTGCAGGCCGGGCGCCACCGCTACACGGCATCGCCCACCCTGAGCTTCGGCAGTTCCGGCAAGGGCAGCAGCCTGCTGGCCTCCATCGAGGTGGGCCAGTCCTTCGGCATCGCCCCGGGCTGGACCATCGAGCCTCAGCTGCAGCTGGTGCACCAGCACATCAGCCTCGACGACGGCAGCATCGCCGGCGCCCTGGTGCGGCAGAACAGCCACAGTGGCTGGCTGGCCCGTGCGGGCGTGCGCGTGAAGGGCGAGATCGCCACCTCCGCCGGGCTGCTGCAGCCGTACGTGCGCTTCAACGTCTACCGCAGCGGCAGCGGCACCGACACCGCCCGCTTCATCGGCCCTGCGGGGTACTCCGACATTGCCACCCGCACAGGCGGCACGAGCACCGAGCTGGCGGCGGGCGCCACGCTGCAGCTCACGCAGGGCGCGAGCATCTACGCGGAGCTGGGCAAGCTGTGGTCATCGGGCGGCAACGTGCGCACCCGTAGCAACGGCATCGAGGGCAGCGTGGGCGTGAGGATCCGCTGGTAGGCCAGGCAGGCAGGCAGGACGGTGCGCTCAGCGCGGGCCGGCGCCGCCGTCCGCGCGCACCGCATCGACGACCGACAGCACGGCGTCGATCACCGCCTGCGGATCGTCGAACTGGATGTCGTGCCCGGCCTTGGGCAGCAGGCGATGGCTGCTTCGCGACGACCACGCCGCCATCTCCTCGTGCATCTTTTCCCAGATGTCCTGCACCTGGACGCCCTGCTGCGGCGTGATCTGCATTCCCCGCAGCTCCGCCCCGGTGTACGGCGCCATCGCCGTGAGCACCACCAGCGGGCGGCTGCCCAGGTCGCGGAAGGCGCCGGCCTCGGCGAGCGCGGCGTCGGTCGCGTCGCCCTCGGCCATCTGCGTGACCATCGACTTCGGCGCGACGGCGCGAACCGCCTGCGCATCGTGCGCCGTCTGGTTCGGCGCCTGCGGCGGCAGCGACGGAACCGCCGCGCGCAGCAGACCCGACCACGCGAGCCACACGGCGATGCGTGAGCGCAGCGAGCGTGTTTCCGTCATGAAGGCCGCGACGCGCGCGACCTGGTCCGGATGCGAGGGATCGACAAGAACAAGCCCCGCGACCTCCGGTCCGAAGTACCTCGTGAAGGTCGTCGCGTAGAGGCCACCCAGCGACTGGCCGACCAGCACGAAAGGCCCCCGCTCGCCGGCGCGGACCAGCGCCTCGTGAAGATCCTGCGCCACCTGCTTCGCGCTGCGGGGCGCATCGGAAGCATCGCTCCACATCAGCCCCGCGCGGCTGTACGAGCAGGCGCGCGTGCGCTGCGCGACGGCCGGCTGCACCGCGGCCCAGCCCAGCGAGCCGTCGATGCCCAGCCCCGACTCGAACACGACCGTGGGCGAGCCCGAGCCCCGGCAGTCGAGCTGGATCCGTCGCCCGCCGCCGATGTCGACCATCTTCCCCGGCGCGGGAAAGTCGCGCGCCGCGCGGTAGCGGCCGAACTGCTCGTACAGCACGCCCGCGAGGACGGCCAGCGCGACGATTGCCGAGCTCCAGAGGACGATGCGCATCACCAGGGGTTTCAACGAAGGCTTCACTGCCCCGGATGGTGCCACCGACCGCGTCTTTTCACGACGCCTCGCGGCGGTTGCCTTTCACCGGCCCCGGAAGAAAGGCGTTGGGGCGTGCGATGTAGTCGCGATAAGCGGGCCGCCGCTCGCCGATGTCGGCTTCGAGCATGCGCACGCCCGAGACCTTGAGCAGCAGCACCGTCATGAGCAGCGGCGACACGATGCTCCATGCACCGCCCCACCCCGCGCCGCCCATGGCCATGAGCCAGATGCCCCACCAGGCACAGCACTCGCCGAAGTAGTTCGGGTGCCGCGTGTAGCGCCACAGGCCGCGGTCCATCACCTGGCCCTTGCTCTTCGGGTCGGCCTTGAAGCGCGCCATCTGCGCGTCGCCGATCGCCTCGAAGAAGATGCCGAACAGCGCCAGCGCCGCGCCAGGCACGTCGAGCGGGCCCAGCGGGCGCGCCGCCGCCATGCCGGCGAGAAAGGGCGCCGAAACGATCCATGCCAGCACCGCCTGCAGCGCGAACACGAGATACAGGCTCCTGAAGCCGTAGTTCGGCTGGTTGCGCGCGCGGATCGCCTGGTAGCGGCGATCTTCGCCATGGCCCCAGTTGCGCCAGGTGACGTACAGGCACAGCCGCACCGCCCACGCCGTGCCGAGCACGGCCATCCACAGCCCGCGCGTCGTCTGCACCGGCAGCAGCACGAAATACACGAGGCCCGCGCCCGCGATGAAGGCCGACCACATGCGGTCGACCAGGCTCGCGTCATGCCGCGCGAGGCTCGCCACCCACGTCAGCAGCGCCAGCGACATGGTCCATCCCAGCCCGGCAAGCGCCACCGTCGTCATGCCGCTCATGCGCGGCGCTCGAAGAGATAGTGGCTCACCCACCAGCGCTGCCCGCCGTCGAAGCCGAACAGCTCGGCCACCGACATGAAGAACAACCGCCAGCGCGTCCACCAGACCTTGGCATCGGCGCCGTAGGTGGCCTGGAACAGCGGGCGCAGCGCGTCGCGGCGCTCGTCCATGTTGCGCAGCCAGGCCTCGGCCGTGCGCTGGTAGTGAATGCCCTCCCAGCGCCAGCGGCGCAGCAGGCGAAGGTCATCCTGGCAGTGCAGCGCCAGGTCGTCGCTGGGCATCATGCCGCCGGAGAAGAAATACTTGCTCATCCAGTCGCTGGGGTCGCGCACCTCGAAGGGGTACGGCGCCTCGCGATGCGCGAACACATGCATGAAGAAGCGCCCGCCGGGCTTGAGCCAGCGCGCCACGTTGGCGAAGGCCTGCGGCCAGTTGCGCAGGTGCTCGAACATCTCGACCGACACAACGCGGTCGAAGCGCTCGCCGGTGTCGAAGACGTTGATGTCGCGCGTCAGCACCCGCACATTGCCCAGCCCCCGCCGCGCCGCCTGCGCCTCGATGTACTCGCGCTGGGAGTTCGAGTTCGACAGCGCCGTGATCCGCATGCCCGGATAGTGCTCGGCCATCCACAGCGTGAGCGAGCCCCAGCCGCAACCCAGCTCCAGCACGTCCTGCCCGTTGGCCAGCCCGGCGCGCTCGCAGGTGGCGGCCAGCGCGGCGGACTCGGCCTCTTCCAGCGTGCGGGTGCCCTCGGGCCAGTAGCAGCTGCTGTACTTGCGATGGTTGCCCAGCACCTCGGCGAAGAAGGCGGCCGGAACCTCGTAGTGCTGCTCGTTGGCCTTCTCGGGCAGCGGCGCCAGGTTGGCCGCGCCCATGCGGGAGACGAAGGACTGCGTCAGCTCGGCCACAGCCAGGGCGTTGCCGGCGTGCAGCTCGGCGAGGCGGTCTTTGAGCAGACGGCGGATGCCCTGGCGGACCACGGTGTCGGGCACCAGGCCCTTTTCTACCCAGCGGATGGCGAATGCGATGTCCTGCGGCATGTCCGTGTTTCCTCGTTTGGGGGCACGTCGAATGTGCGTGCCGTGGGTGCGTGTACGCGGCGGGATGGGTTTTGGATGAGCCTTCGCCATTTTGGACGTCCGCACCCGGTTTCGGGGGCATTCCCGGACGACGTAACTCATGCCGGTTGCATCGGAGTTGTCGGGCTTTCCCCATCGCGATGTGCTGTGGCATCCTCCGGACGGCCGCATCGGTCGGCCATTACTGGCCGCTCAACGCAACGAAGCATGCCTATGAGAATTTCCGACAGTCTTTGGCAACAGTTTCTCAAGAGCGCTGGCGCCTATAAACCCGCAAGTCGCCCTTTCAAGATTTTCATGGCCGTGCTGGCCGGGCTCCTTGCGTACGGGTTCGCCCGCCACTTCACGAAATGACCGAGCCACGATGGCCGCAATGCGATGCGATCTACGTGACGCTCGGGAGCCGTGGTCGATTTCATGGGAGTTCAAGATGACCATTCGACGTGATGGAGGCTGCCTCTGCGGTTCGGTGCGCTTCGTCGCCCTGGGCGAACCCATGCGCACCCTGCAATGCCACTGCAGGTTCTGCCAGCGGATGACGGGTTCGACCTCGTACGCTGAATCGATGTATCCGATGGACGCGGTCCGGTTCTCGGGCGAGCCGATGGCGCAGTACTCGCACCGGTCGGAAAGCAGTTCGAAGCAGGTGCACGTCCACTTCTGCCCCAGGTGCGGCTCCACGCTCTCCCTCACGTTCGAGCGCTGGCCCGAGTACCGCGCGATCTCCCGGGGCGCATTCGACGACCCGGACTCCGTATCGATCGGCTCGCACATCTGGACCAGTTCGGCGCAGACGGGCGTGGTGCTTCCCGCCGGAACGGACTGCTTCCAGTTCGCCCGCGCGGACCTGACTGGCTCGCCCCAGACCCCCGACCGTTTCGATACGCCGCAGGTGGCACGCAGCAGCAAGCCGGACTCCCTGGCAGATCAATAACCGGGCATGGCCGCTGCTCTCCTCCAATCTTCGAGGCAGCCTCACGCACGCGAATGCGGATGGATTCGCGACGAACAGCATGTCGCGGGCGTGGGCCGCATGCGCGCGCAATTGCACGAGACGGGCTATCGCGCCCACAGCCACGACACCTACACCCTCTCGCTCGTGGAAGGGGGCGTGCAGGAGTTCAGCTACCGGCGCTCCGTTCATCGTTGCGCGCCCGGGCAGGTCTCTATCCTGCATCCGGACGAAACGCACGACGGCCGGCCCGGCTCGGACGTTCCCCTCAGCTACAGATGCGTGCACCTGAGTCCTGCGGCTGTCCAGGACGCGATCGCCGCCACCGGCGCGCGCAAGGCGGCGCTGCCTTTCGTCAGGGAGCCCGTGGTCTACCACCCGGGCCTGGCGCGCGATCTGCTTTGTGCGTTCGAAGCCGAGCTGGAGCCGCTGTTCGCCGACTCGCTGATCGCCTCGCTCGCCAACCACCTTTCCGGTCTGGCCTTCGGCATCCGGCTCGAGACGGTTCAAGGGCGCCTCGATGTCGTGGCGCTCGACCGCGCAGCCGAGTTCCTTCGCAGCAATGCCGACCGGGTGGTTCATTCCCGCGAACTCGAGGCGATCACGAGCCTCACGCGCTTCGAACTCGCCACGCAGTTCAGGCGCAGATTCGGCACCTCGCCCTACCGCTACCTCCTGATGCGCAGGCTCGACCTTGTCCGCCACGCCCTTCGCGCCGGCATCGATCCCGCGCAGGCCGCATTGCAGACGGGGTTTGCGGACCAGTCGCACATGGGCCGCGTCTTTCGCGCCGCACTGGGCATGACGCCGCGCGAGTTCGCCAAGCTGTACCGCCGCTGACGCCAGCCACGATCGTTCTAGACGCGTGCGCATCGCGCCGGGAGACTCGCGGCAAGTCCCACTCTCCGATTCGCGCCATGAGCCTGGAATCCGTTCGCACCTTCCTTCAGGAACACGCCCCCGACATCCCGATCGTCGAGCTCGGGCGGGAGCACACCACGTCGGTCATCTCGCAGGAGTGGGGCGTGCTTCCCGCACAGGTCGCGAAGACGCTGCTGCTGCGCCGGGGCGACGAGTGGATCATTGCTGTGACCTGCGGCGATGCCCGGCTCGACAACCGCAAGTGCAAGGACGTTTTCGGAGGCAAGACCAGGATGGCCGGACCCGATGACGCAGAGGCGGTGACGGGGCATCCCGTCGGAGGCGTGTGCCCCCTCGGGTTGCGCACGCCGCTCGCGGTGTATTTCGACGTGCGCCTGAAGCTCTACCCGGAGGTGGTGCCAGGCGCGGGCTCCACGACCCACGCCTTTCGAATCGCTCCCTCGCGCCTGGCCGACCTGGCCGGGGCGCAATGGGTCGACATCTGCAGCTAGCTCGTCCGGCTTGGTGTGCCGGCTGCTGGCTACTTCACGAAGGCGATGAAAGTCGGCGCACTTGCCGCCGCGACATGAAGACCTTGCCATGGAGAGTCCGGACGGGCGGCGACCCTATGGAGCATGACCACGGCGCGCATTGAACTAAAGTCCAATGCTCCAGAAAAACAAACCCGGATCGCTCCATGCCCACCGTTCTGCTGATCGACGATCACGCGATGTTCCGCGAGGGCCTGGCGCTCACACTGCGTCAGGAAGACGCCAGCCTGGTGATCGAGACGGCCGGTACCGGCGCGGAAGCATTGGCCTTGCTTGCGGCCATGCCGTCGGCGCCGGAGGTCGTGATGACGGACTTCTATCTGCCGGATCTGGCGGGCGCCGCGCTCCTTGGGCCATTGCGGCGCAGCCGCGCCGGACTGCGCATCCTCGTGCTGTCGGCCTCGGAAGATCCGCAGGACATGGAAACCGCGCTCGCCGAAGGCGCACACGGCTTCGTGCACAAGTCGGCCGACAGCAGGCAACTCATGGACGCATTGCGCCGCGTGATGCAAGGGCAGCGCGGCGTCGTTCTCGCCTCTCCGGCCGGAGCTGCGGCCATGCCCGCGCTGTCGGGCCGGGTGGAGCCGCTGTCCCGCCTGTCCGCACGCCAGACCGAAGTGCTGCATCTCCTGTGCGAAGGGCTGCGCAACGCGGACATCGCGGCGCGCCTGAGCACCACCGAGCGAACCGTCAAGGCGCACATCTCGGCCATCTTCGGAGCCCTGGACGTCGACAGCCGCACCCAGGCCGTGATCGCGGCACGTCGCGCGGGGTTGATGGGCCGCCCCAGATAGGCGCCAGCCGGCCCCACCTCCACGCATGGCCAACCCCTCCTCCTACCCGTCGTCCTCGCTCGAAAGCCAGCAGATCTTCGACGTGCAGCTCGGCGTTCTGCTGCGCAGCTTTCCGTTCGCCCTGGCCGGCTCGGTCATTGCCGCCTGCGTGGTCTCCTATGCAATGCTTGCCGTCGTTCCGAGAACGCAGGTGATCGCATGGCTCGCGGTCACCCTGCTCGTCGCGACCTTCCGCCTCGCCGCCATGCTGCACTACCGCCGCGTGCGCAACCGCCCCGGCACGGGCGCGCGATGGCTGCGGCAGATGGTGACCGGCAACATCGCCTCGGGCACGCTGTGGGGCCTGCCCTTCGCCTACTGGACATTCTTCGTCCCGCTCGAGTACCAGCTCTTCTTCATCGTGGTCCTGTTCGGGCTCGGCACCGGCGCCATCTATTCGAACTACATGGTGCTGTCGGCCGTCTATGGATTCGTGATGCCGACATTCGCGCCTCCCTTCATCGCGCTGGCAGTGCAACCCTCGGCCGTCAACCTGGCGCTGGTGACGGGCGGCATCGCGTATGTGGTGGCCACCGTCGCCTTCATCCACCGGATGAACAGGACGCATCTGAACGCACTGCGGCTGAGCTACGAAAACCTCGCGCTGCTGAAGCAGGTGCGCCGCGAGAAAGAAGCCGCCGAGCGCAGCGACCTCGAGAAGTCGCGCTTTCTCGCGGCGGCGAGCCACGACCTGCGGCAACCGGTCCATGCGATGAGCCTGTTCCTCGGGCTGCTGGCGAACGAGAGGCTCTCGACGCATGGACGCTATCTGGTCGAGAACATCACCAGGGCGAGCGCGGCGATGGGCCACCTGTTCGATGCCCTGCTCAACATCTCCCGGCTGGACGCGGGAGTGATACATCCGCGTCTCGAGAACATCCAGCTCGAACGCCTGCTGGACCAGATCCGCGCGGAATACACGCCGCAGGCCCGTCAGAAAGGCCTGGCCCTGAAGGTGCGCCGCAGCGCGGCGCTCGTTCACTCGGACCCCGTGCTGCTGGACCGCATCCTGCGCAACCTCGTCAGCAATGCCATCGCCCACACGTCGAGCGGACGCGTGCTGGTGGGATGCCGCAGGCGCAACGGCGCCATCCGCGTCGAGGTCTGGGACACCGGCCCGGGGATTCCGCAGCGCGAGCACGAGCGCATCTTCTGGGAGTTCCATCAACTGCAGAACCCAGAGCGGGACCGCAGCAAGGGTCTCGGGCTCGGCCTGTCCATCGTGCGCCGCACGGTGGCGCTGCTGGGGCATTCGCTCGCGCTCCGATCGATCGAAGGACGGGGCACCGTCTTCCTGCTGGACGTCGAGGCGCATCGCGTGTCCGTCGCGCCGTCCCCTGCCGCACCTGAGGCGACCCAAGCGGAAATACGGCGACAGGCCCTCGATGCCGAACCTGCCAAGGGGCAGCTGATACTGGTGATCGACGACGACGCGCAGAACCGCGAGGGCCTGCAACTGCTGCTGGAGAGTTGGGGCCATCGCGTCGTGGCCGCCGCGGGCGGGGGCCAGATGGTCGAACGGATCGCCGATGTGCCCGGCAAGCCGCAGCTCATCGTGAGCGACTACCGCCTGCGCGAACACGAGACCGGCATCCAGGCCATCGACCGCCTGCACGAGGAATACAACGACGAGACCATCCCGGCGCTGCTCGTCAGCGGCGACACCGACCCGGCGCGGCTGATCGAAGCCGCGGCCCGCTCGATTCCGGTGCTGCACAAGCCTGTGGAGGTGGATACGCTGAAGAGCTGGGTCGAGAAACTGCTTGCCGCGAGGCAGGAGCCATGAAGGCGACGGCCATCTTGGAGCGCTGAGCCAATGCCGATACGATGCCGGCTCGCGACTGCGGATGCTCATTGCAAAAGCAGCCTGGCGATCCGGCATCCTCAGCCCCTCCAACCCCAGGCACGGAGACCTGTATGAGAAAGCTCAAGATCATGGAGCACACGTCGCTCGACGGCGTGATCCAGACCTCCGGTGAAGACGGTTTTCCCCACGCAGACTGGACCATGCCCTACCGGACTCCCGAAGGTCGTGACGCAGTCTTTGCCGCGCACGGCGGGCACATCGATCTGCTGCTGGGCCGTCGCACCTACGACATGTGGTCGGGCTTCTGGCCCAAGGCGCCGGGCAGCCCGATGGCGGACGCCTTGAACGCGGCCACCAAGTATGTCGTGACCCACCGTCCGCAAAGCCTCGAGTGGGGCCCGTTCGAAGGTGTCGGGCCGGACGTGGTCGAGTCCATTCGGCGCATCAAGTCGCAGGCCGGTCCGGACCTGGTCCTGTGGGGCAGCTCCACCCTGACGTCGACGCTGTTCGAACACGGGCTTGCGGATGAAGTCATGCTGATCGTCTATCCGGTGCTGCTGGGCACCGGGAAGCGCCTCTTCGCGGAGGGAACGCCGCCGCGCTCCCTCGAGCTCGTGAGCACCAGGACAATGCCGTCCGGCATCACCCTCAATGCGTACAAGTTTGCCGGGGCCTTGAAGACCGGATAGCCGGACTCCCTTGGAACGGGAGTGCAGAGGACTGCATCAGACACGATGCAAATTGCGAAAGGAGCGGGCATGCGGATTTGCAGCGTCGCTGCAGCCGACCTCGATGCCATTCATGAGCTGCTCCCGACCAACGGACGGAGTCATCGCGTCGGGACCACACGCGGCCTCGGGCAACCGGTTTCCGCCTCTCGGGGAGCAGCGATGGAGCGCACGCAGCAGTAAGCGCGAACGGAAGGCAGAATGTGGCGGAGGATCAGACGTTCATGGCCCGTGAGCCAGGAACTCAAGAACAAGGCCTCTTGGCCACTGCCGCGAGACAACCCACTCATGCAATCGACCGGAACCCTGCGCGGCATCGCCGCGATGCTGTTGGCCTGCGCCTTCTTCGCCTGCATGGACGCGGTGCTCAAGACCCTTGCCGGGCATTACCCGCCGGTGCAGGTGATGGCACTGCGCGGCCTCACCGCCCTGCCCCTGGTGTGCCTGTACATCGGCTGGCGGCGCGAGACAGCCGGCGTCTTCAACCGCCGCCTGCGTTGGCGACTGCACCTGCTGCGCACCGCGCTGAACATGACGATGCTCGTGCTCTTCGTCCATGGCCTGAAGACCCTGGGCCTGGCCGAGGCCTACACGCTCACTTTCATCGCTCCGCTGCTGATGGTGCTCATCGCCGTGCCGCTGCTGGGCGAGTCGGTCCAGCCGCGGCACTGGATCGCCATCGGGCTCGGCTTCATCGGCGTCGTGATCGCACTGAGGCCAGAGCAAGGCGCATTCCTCTCGACGGGTGCGCTGGCGATCCTGGTGGCCGCGGCCTGCTATGCGCTGTCGAACATGCTGGGCCGGCTCATCAGCCGCACAGAGTCGAGCGCTTCGCTGGTCTTCTGGACCACGGTCGGCATGGCTGTGGGCGGCAGCCTGGCATCGGCGCCGCAATGGGTGCCCGTCCAGTCCCAGCACGCGTGGCTGCTCGCGGGCTTGGCCGCCAGCGGCTTCCTGGGCCAGCTGGCCATCGCCGAGGCCTTCCGCCACGGCCAGGCCGCTGCCATCGCCCCCTTCGAATACAGTGCCCTCGCCTGGGCGCTCGTGTTCGACTGGGTGTTCTGGCAGGCTGCGCCCGATGCATGGACACTGGGTGGCGGGGCGTTGATCGTGGCGAGCGGGCTGTGGCTCGCGCGGAGCGAGGCGCCGAAGGCTGCGCGGGACAAGCGGCAGGCTGCCTGAGTTGCGGCAAGACGCGCGTGTGAGGACGCATGCTCTTCCGACACCACCCGAAAGGTGAACATCGATGAGGTTCTTTCCCAGCAGGACGATCGATGGATTCCTCCACATCGTCGATGGAGCCCAGGGGCTTTTCTTCGTTTCCGGGGCCGCATTGGCAGCGGCCGTTGGTCAACTGATGCTCGGCGGCATTCCTGCAGCGCTGGCGTTGGGAATGTTCTTGAGATTCAAGCGTGGTCGAGTTCGCAAATGAAGCTCCTCGCGATAGCTGCCATTGACGGATACCAGCGATTCATTTCGCCGTACAAAGGCTTTGGCTGCGCGCATCGGGTGCAGACGGGCAGAGCTTCGTGTTCGCAGTTCGCAAAGAGAGCCATCGCCCGCCTCGGAATGGTGACCGGGCTCCTGCTCACCATGCGACGCTTCGAAGCGTGTGCCGAATCGGCTCGAATACTCTCAAGCACGCAAGCCCAGCCCGCCGCAACGCCGCCGGAAGCTCCCACCGAGGCTTGCCCTGTCTGGTCTCGCTGGGGTGCGAAGAAGCTTTCGGTGTGCTGTGCGTGCTGCGCCTACTGGCCCAGCTAGGGCAACGCCCAGCCAAAGCTTCCCCTTCCGGACAAGCACGTAACCATGACATCCGAAGACATATTCCAGGCAGTCGAGAAATGGAGCGGCTGCGCCATCTCACTTCCCTTGCGGGCAACGCTGTCCAGAATCAACGACGCCCCCGTCGGCGATCTCGCGTATTTCTACGCCCTCGCCGATCTTCTCGAACGCAACCAGACCTACGAAACCCGGGAGTACTGTCCCGGCTGGTTGACGATCGGCGATGACGGCGGAGGCAGTGCCATCGTGGTGACTCCGGACAAGTGGCCGACAGCTGTGTACCTGGTGGGCCACGGCAGCATGTCCCGCGCCGACTTCGTCGAAGTGGCCGAAGACCTCGATGAGTGGGTGCGTTCGGGCTGCAAGCTGTAGACCGATGGGCATTCCGGATCTCCGGCTCGCACGGGTACTGCGAGCCGAAGACTCCTCAGCCCCGCTCAGGGTGCCAGCGTGAGCTTGAAGATCTTGTTGCCGTTGGATGCGCCCACGTAGACGGTCCCGTCGCCGGCCACCGCCACGCCGATCGGAAAATTGAACGTCAGCGCCGCGCCGGTGCTGTCCCTCAACGTGTTGATCTCGCCCGCAGGCGTGACCACGCGCGCCACGCCGTCCCAGGCATGGGTCAGGAACACGTTGTCATGCGCATCCACCGTCACGCCGTAGGAGTAGCCGAGCTTGGCCGGCGTGGCGGCCGTTCCGTCGATCACGCCGCCGTTGGCGCAATCGCCCAGCAGCGTGCTCACTGTGGCGCTGGCCACGTCGATCTTGCGCAGGCACAAGCTGTCGGTGTCCGTGTCGTACAGCGTGCGGCCATCGCGGCTGATCGCCAGGCCCTGCGGGCGGGCAAACTGGGCGGCCGTGCCGACCCCGTCCAGGTTGGCCTGCGTGCCGTCGCCCGCGAGCGTGCTCGTGGTGCCATCGGCCGCGACCTTGCGCACGCGCTTGTTTCCCAGGTCTGCCACGAACAGATTGCCTGCGCCGTCGAGCGCAATGCTGGCAGGGTTGCTGAACATCGGAACGGCCGGGCTGTCGGCGTACCCGCTGGTGCCGCCGCCCACCCAGGTGCTGTAGGTCGTGGCGTTGGCGGCGATCTTGTTGATGCGATGCTGGTCGCTCACGTACAGGGTGCCGTCAGCTGCCAGTGCCAGGCCATACGGCGTGTTCATGGTCGTCCCCGGCGTTACTTCCACGCCGCTGCCGCTGGCCGTGTCGATCCTGTAGACCGAGCCATTGCCGCCCATTGCCACGTAGAGGTTCGCCCCGCTGGCATCCAGAACGAGTTGATAGGGACTGCCGTAGGTCACCCCCGTGGTCGCCAGCACATTCGCGACCCAGGGCTTGACCGTCAGCGTGGCAGCACGGCTGGTCACGCCGCTGTCGGAGCCCGTCACTCGCACGCGCAGCTGCTGCCCGCTGTCGGCCAGCTGACTGGCGCCTGTGGTGAAGCTGTCACCGGTGGCGCCGGAGACATCGGTCCAGTTGGCGCCGCCATCGACGCTGCGCTGCCACTGGTAGGTCTTGGCGCGCGCGGCCTGCACCTTCAACGTGGCGGCCATGCCCTGGCCAATGGTGGTATCCGATGGCTGCGTCGTGATGGAGGGCGTGGTGTCTTCCGGCGCGGGCGCTGGTGCCGGCGTTCCCTGCGAAGCAGGCGCGGGCGCTGGTGCGGGAGCGACAGCGAAGCCGGGGAAGCCCCCGCCTCCGCCTCCACCGCCGCCACAGGCCGCCAGCACGAGGTTCATCATCAGCAGCGCTGCGGGTGTGCGCAATGCACGGGAAACGGTACGACGGGTATTCATGATGGGCCTTCCTTGTTTCAAGTGGAGTGAACGGGAAGGCTCCACGGTAGGGTCGGCTACATCTGCAATCCAGTGTCGAAGGTCATCGCAAAGCGCAGAAAAAAAGATGCTCAGGCGCGCATGCGAGCGTGCGTCGCATCGTGTCTTCCCAGCAATGCGAGGGCCTGCAGAAGCCTGTCGGCAGCCACCGGCTTGAGCAGCACCTGCAAGCCGGAGTCGAGCATCTGCTGCTGTCGCTGCGGCGCGGTCTCCCCGGTGATCAGCAGCACCTGCAGGCCGGGGCCGAAGCGTGCGCGCAGTCGCTGCGCCACGGCCAGCCCGTCGGCACCGTCGGCCAGCCGCACGTCGCACAGCAGCACTTCGACGGGGACACTTTCGAGCGCGGCTTGCACCAGCACGGCGTCGGCCTCGGCCTCGCTGGCCACTGCGTCGATGGTCACGCCATGGGCCTGCAGCAGCCCGGTGACGGCCTGGCGGATCGCGGCTTCATCATCGATGACCAGCACGCGCCGCGGCAACGGCAAGGCAGCGCCCGGGCGTGCAATGAGAGGCGCGACACCCGAAGCCGTCACCGCCGGAAGCACCAGGCGAAAGCGACTGCCGCGATACAGGCGCGAACGCACCTGCAGCGGATGCGCCAGCAGGCGTGAGAGCCGCTGCACGATGGACAGGCCGATGCCCAGTCCCTTCGCCCGATCGCGCCCAGGATTACCGATCTGATAGAACTCGTCGAAGATGCGGCTCAGGTGCTCGTCCGCGATGCCGATGCCGGTATCGCACACGTCGATCCAGACCTGCGGCCCGCGTGCACGAGCGGCCACCACCACACCGCCACGAGGCGTGTACTTGAGTGCGTTGTCCACGAGATTGGACAGCAGCCGCCGCAACAGCTGCGGGTCGCTCAGCACCCAGCAAGGCGTGGCAAGCAGCCGCAGTTGCAGATCGCGATCGGCCGCCGGCGCTGCGAACACATTGTTGAGCGAGAGGAACAGCGGATTGAGTTCCACCGGCCGGATCTGCGGCGCCACCTCGCCGGCATCCAGCCGCGAGATGTCCAGCAGGGTATCCAGCGAATCGCCGAGCGTTCCGACGGCATCCATCAACCGTGCCGCGTGATCCCAGTCTTCGCTGCCCTTGAGCTTCTTCTCGATGACTGCGCCGAACAACGCAATGGCATGCAGGGGCTGGCGCAGGTCGTGGCTTGCGGCTGCGAGAAAGCGCGTCTTCTCGTCGCTGGCGCGCTGGGTGGCGGCAATCTGGTGGCTGAGCTGCTCGGCCAGTGCTTCCTTCTCGAAACGCATGGTCAGTGCGGCGGTCAGCAGCCGGTGATGCTGCAGCGCGAACATGATCATCACGCACATGTACAGCAGGCAGCCGCTGGCCAGGAACAGGTGCGTGCTGTCGCCGCGCCAGGCCAGCGCCAATGTCAGGCTCGCCATGCTGGGCACGATGAAGCGTGGAATGTTGCGCTTGAGAACGGCCAGCGACAGCGCACCGCCGGCGCAACAGCCCATCATCATCACGATGACCATGACCCAAAGACCCAGGTGCCGCCCCGCGGGAACGCACAGCCAGGGCGCAAGGCCCCAGACGCACGAGCGCAGCAGCACGTTGCGCGCATTGAAGCGCGCCCAGTACTCGGGATGGGCCGCCGCATCGGGGCTGCGCTGATAGCGCCGATAGGCGCGTCGCAATGTCAGTGCCAGGTGCAGCGCCATCCACAGCAGCACCTGCCAGCGCCACGTGGCCAGGAAAAGGCCGATGCCCAGCGACTGCGCAGTGAGGAAGTCCGCAAGATAGGCTGCCGGCGCGTTGGCATGGACCGTGGCCACCTGCTCGCGCAGCACCCGCTGGGCCAGCTCGGGCGGATGCAGGTCGTTCATCGCAGGCATCGCCACGTCGAAGGCCGCATGGCGCGGAGGGGTCACTTCAGGCTGCTGATGAGCTGGGCTCGCGAGCGCATGCCGAACAGCAACAACAGCGTGGACACATGGTTCTTGATCGTGCCCTCGGTCAGGTGCGACAGCTGCGCGATCTCCTTGTTCGACTTGCCGGCCAGCAGCCAGTCGAGGATCTCGACCTGGCGCGCATTGAGCCGCGGCTGCAACTCATCGGTCGCCGTTGCCGGCATGGCGCGGACAGCGACCGGAACCGGGGACGGCGACGATGCCGGCAGAGCGACCAGATCGTTGTCCCTCACGTAGCGCAGCACCTCGCCCAGGTGCCCGGTCTTGGGCAGGAAAGCCTGCGCCCCGAGCGCCATCACCCCATGCATCAACGCATGGCTGTCCTTGCCCGAGAGCACGACCACACGCGATGCGGGAAAGGCGCGCTTGAAGCGCACCAGGGTATCCAGCCCCTGGGAGTCGGGCAGGTCGAGATCGAGCAGCACCAGGAGATGCGACGTGAGGTGAAACTCGTACAAGCGCAATGCATCGGCCAGAGAGCGGGCCTCGTGCACCGGCACGCTGCCGGTTTCCGCCAGCAGCAGCGCCCGCAGGCCCAGACGCACCAGCTCGTGGTCGTCGACCACCAGGATGCCCCGCGCCGGTATGGCAACGCTGGCCTCGCTACGCAGCGGAGCGAGATGCGACGGCAACGATGTGGCAGTGGCCATGGTCCGGGCATCTTAGATGCGGAGGGTCGCGAACCTGAAATGACCAAAGTCATGCGATCCGCGGTTCTGCTGCGGGCAACCGCTGCCATGACGACGCACAGGCCCTGCTCGACCCGATGGACGACCGAGGCGATCTCGCATTGCCCGCTACCGGTCCGGCGCCCTCTCCACGAGGGAGAGAAGGCTCATGAGCGTCGTCCTCTCTCGCGACGGATTTCTGTCTACGATGCCGGACGTGCCCTTCTCCCGGGTTCATTCAACACCTCGATGGGAAAAGGCATACGCAAGAAGGCATATGCCTTCAGAACACCCCTTGCAGAGCATGCAAAGCAATTGAACGGCATCCCCGTTGCAGGAAGGACCGAAGGACATGACAGTCAAGCGAATGGACAACGTGCTGATCGTCGTCGACGATCTCGAAGCGGTGAAGGCGTTCTTCATCGAACTGGGCCTCACGCTCGAGGGCCAGACCACGGTCGAAGGGGCCGCTATCGGAAGCCTCATCGGGCTGGGAGATGTCCGGGCCACACTCGCAATGCTGCGGACTCCCGATGGGCAGGGAATAGAGCTGGACAAGTTCCACACGCCGGATGCAATCAGGTTCGGGCCCGTGGATGCGCCAGTGAACGCCTTGGGTCTTCGTCGCGTCATGTTCGCCGTCGACAACATCGATGCCGTCGTTGCGCGAATACAAGCCCATGGCGCAGAACTCATTGGCCGGATGCAGTACGGGGAGTCGTATCGGCTAGCCTATGTTCGCGGGCCCGAAGGCATCATCGTCGGGCTTGCCGAGCAGCTCGGCTAGGGCAAGAAAAAGCCCCTGCCGCCCGACAAGCGGACGACAGGGGCAAGGGCTGCATCAGCCTTTCAGCCCAGCACCTCGGTCACGATGCCGGCGCCGACGGTCCTGCCGCCTTCGCGCATCGCGAACCGCATGCCGTTCTCGATGGCCACGGGCTTGTTCAGCTCGAAGCTGATCTGTGCCTGTGCGCCCGGCTCGACCATGCCGGTCTCGGTGTCGACGCGGATGACACCCGTCACGTCGGTCGTGCCGAAGAAGAACTGCGGCTGGTAGCCCGAGCCGAACGGCGTGTGGCGACCACCTTCGTCCTTGCTCAGGACGAAGATCTGTGCGCGTCCCGTCCTGTACGGCTTCAGCGCACCGGGCTTCACCACAACCTGGCCTCGCACGACATCGTCGCGCTTGACCCCGCGCAGCAGCAGCCCGACGTTCATGCCGGCCCGCGCTTCGGCGACGTCCTTGTGGAAGGACTGCACGCCGGTCACCACGACCTGTTCGTCGCCGTCCGAACTGAGCCCGACGATCTCCAGGCTGTCACCGACGCGGATCACGCCGCGCTCGACACGGCCGCTGACCACGGTGCCACGGCCCGTGATGGTGTGCACGCCTTCGACAGGCATCATGAACGGCGCGCCGTAGTCGCGCACCGGATCGGGAATGCACGAGTCCAACGCGCCCACGAGCTCGACGATGCATTGCACGTCAGGGCCTTCGAGTTCGCCGCGTTCGGCGGCGGCCAGGGCCTTCAGCGCGCTGCCGAAGACGAAGCGGGCATCGCGGTAGCCGTGCGCAGCCAGCAGCGCGCCTATCTCCATTTCGATCAGCTGCTCGATGTCCGCGCGGTCGCTTTCCGCGACGAGGTCCATCTTGTTCACGAACACCACCATGTGGCCGACGTTCACCTGGCGCGCCAGCAGCACATGCTCGATGGTCTGCCGCGCCGCGCCTTCGGTGCCGTCCACCAGCAGGATCGCGCCGTCCATCTGCGAGGCGCCGGTGATCATGTTCTTGATGTAGTCGGCATGTCCCGGGCAGTCGATGTGCGCGTAGTGGCGGCTGTCCGACTCGTACTCGACGTGCGAGGTGTTGATCGTGATGCCGCGCTCGCGCTCTTCCTTCGCGTTGTCGATCTGTCCATAGGACAGAGCGCGGCCGCCGATGCGTGCAGCCTGCACGAAGGTAAGAGCAGCCGTCAGCGTCGTCTTGCCGTGGTCGACGTGACCGATGGTTCCGACGTTCACATGAACCTTGTTCATCATGTTTTCTCCAGTTTGAGAGTTGAAAAGCCATCCGATTCGCTGGCCAGGCGAAACATCCGGCGGGTTGTCGGCGCGCGCGCCAGACTCGGGGTGCCCGCCATGCGGGCAAAAGAAAAAAGCCTGCCGGGTGGACCACCCGACAGGCTTTCTTCTCTTGCCTGAAGGATGGACCTCCAGGCGCACAAGGGCCAGGAGGCTCTACACGAACCACTCCGCGAAGTCGAAGGACAGCACTGCGCTTGCAGCGCGTGCGGCGAAAGGCAGTTCTCGTTCGGTGCTCATGTCCATATCTCCAGCGAAGCAGGCGGAAAACAAAAAACCCGGTGGCTTGGGGCCTACCGGGTCTTGTGAAACTCAGGAGGCCGAGCCTCCGGGTGCAAAGGCTCTATCTAGGAAAGCAATTCGGCGCCAAAAGCGCGCAGCGAAGCCGCCGCAAAGGTGCGGGTCATCGATGCGTCTTGCGCGGTCAGGAACTGCTTCATGGGTTTCTGCTGCGGCTGGTTGCTGGCCGCAGTGCGATGGTTGATCTTCAGGGGCGCGAAGGCTAACACCGCCATCGCGATCCGGCAACAGGAGCGTTGCACGCATGCAGCAGCGGGATTTCTTCACCGGCTCTCCGGAACCGCTCTTTCCATGGGCTATGCTGCGCGGCGTTTTTTGAACTTGGAGTGAATCGATGGAAGATGTGAAGATCCTTCAGATCATGCCCGCCGAAGGGTGGGTCGCTGTGTACGACGGCGGCGATGAAGGAGAAATGGAAGAGCCGCTGGCCTGCTTTGCACTGGTGCAAGTCGACTACAAGAATGGCGATGGCATCCAGACCGAAGTGCGCGGAATGGCGCCCGACGAAAAGGTCATGGGGTTCGTGGAAGACGCCACCAACTTCGTGACGGTCCGTCGTGCTGAAGAAGCCGAATCGGAAGACGAAGAGGACGGTGAAGCCGACGAATAGGTTTTTCCTGGCAGCGCCGGGACCTCGAAGACAGACACGAACGGACCCTTGAGGTCCGTTTTTTTATCGAAGGCAAGCAGCTGCAGGAACTGCCCCCATCCACGTCGAGGACAGCGAGCCAGATAAGATAAAGGACTGACTTTTGCCACGCCGCGCTGGACCGCGTGCCGCCGGCTCTCGATCGACCTGCCCAACTCCTGCCGCCCCGCAAATTCGCCGATGAGAAACGCCCTGTTCCATCCTTCAATCTGGGTAGGCATCCACATGAGCCTTGCCGCAACGCTCGCCGGCGCAACGGCGGGCGTGCAAGTTGAAAGGATTTCGCGGGACATGCCCGCAGGCGTTGCGCTCCCGGGGCCGGAGGAAGTTCTCCCCGCAACTGCCGCATCCAGCGCGCCCACCACAGGAGCCGCCTGGCTCACCGAGCGAAGAATCAACGCCGTCCGCGCTCAATGGCCCATCGAGGATGACTCCTTGCGCCTCGTGATCATGCATTGGGGTTCCGCCGTGGGCATCGAGGTGCGCTGGGACAGCACTCGCGACTACACGATCACGCCCGAGGCGCGCGCCGGCAAATTCAGCGGATCCTTCAAGGATGCGTTGTTTCAGCTCGCGCAGAAGTATCAGATGCTGGATGCACCGCTGCTGCTCGAGTTCTCGGAGGACGGCACCGTCCTTCACGTGCGTGATCAGGAAAGTACCCGGTAGGTCCGTCGCCCCGATCAATCAGGCCCGCGGATCGAACAACCACCGCCGCCGCACCTAGATCTCGCTGAGCACCCCGAAATCACTGTCGCCCTGCTGCACGGCATTCACCAGCTGCACCCGGTTGCGCGCGGCGAAGCGGCGGCGCAACTGGCGCATGTGGTAGTCCACGGTGTGGGACGACAGGTCCAGCCGGTTGGCGATTTCCTTGTCGCTGCGCCCCTGCAGCAGGTGCTGCAGGATGTCCTGCTGCGTGGCCGAGATCTCGATGCGCCCCGCACCCGGCGCGCCGACGATGCGCGTATGGCGCGACACGTACTCGTGCACGCCCAGGCCCAGGATCAGCCCCTGCCCGATCACGCTGTCGCTGATCCAGTCGCTTCCGGGCCTGCGCGACAGCAGGCTGATCACCGTGTGCTGGTTCACGTGCGTGGGAGATGCCAGGCGAAACAGCAGCCCGCTGCGGATGCCGCTGGCATACAGGTCATCGAGAAACCGCTGCCGGTCTTCGCTGAGCTCATCCGATGTCTCCACCGCCAGGGCCTCGAGCTGGGCCACGTCCCACGCCAGCGGAAGGCTCGACGCGGGCACGCCCTGCTGCCGGAGGTCGACGCCGCAATGGTTGTGCGCGAAGTAGCGCTTCGTCCATTCGGGGTTCGCGTAGGCGGTGAAGAAGCTCAGCGGCCACCAGTGGCCCCGCATGTACGCCACCGTGCCGTAGCCCAGCCAGTCGAAATCGAGCGCATGGAGCATGCTGCGCACCAATGCCGTGCGGGCTTCGTTGCTGGGCGCATCCAGCAGGTCGCCGACTATGGCCGGCACGCCGCCGGCATGGGGCGGTGCGCTTCGCGGCAGGTACAGATGTTCTTCGTCATAGAACTGCGGCACCGGATTGGCGGGTTGCTGCTCCGCTTGCGACCGCGACACCGGATCGAAACCCTGCGCCTCGGACGACGACGCGGGCGAGGCACGATGAAACAAGGTAGACAGAATCATGGAAGGCCTGATGGATGTACCGCCATGCCGGAGAGGGCTACGGACTTGGGCCAAAGTACCGCAAGGGCCTTGTCATCGCCTTGTAAATTTTTAGCTTCCAACGCATTTGCCGGCTCCAGGGTGGGTGGCGAACGGCAATGGCCCGCGGCCCGCGCATCCAACTGAGTACCTTCGCCTGAACAACGCGCGTCCTGCGAGGGTGCGCGCCCGGCCGAGGCTTCACAGATGCCGGCGGCACTGGCATGCTGCACATCGCGCGAGGCAAACGCCCGACCTCCGCACACACCCCGGTCCTCCATGGCACTGCCTGCCTCCCAATACTGGCGAGACGCGGATCTCGCTGGTCTTCAATTCACGATCAACCGGTTTCGCCATCGCGAAGTCCGGCCGCACCGGCACGTGGGCTTCACGCTCGCGGTGGCCGACACCGAGCTCCAGGTGCGCAGCGGCACGCGCGTCACCGTGGTGCCGCCGGGCGCACTGTTCCGGATCGCGCCGCATGTCTGGCACTCGGTGCAGGCGCGCTCGCACGCCTGGCGCGAAGACGCCCTCTTCTGCAGCCTTGCCGTGGCGCGCTGCATCAGCCCCGCGGACGATGCCCTGCCGCTCGCGCGCGTGGAGAACGATGCGGGCGTCTCGGTGGTCATCGACGCCGCCGCCGCGCTCGAATTCCTCGAATGCCACCGCCTGCTCTTCGTTCCCACGAGCACCGGCGACCCCGAGGACATCGCGGCGGGCCGCGCACTGCTGCGCCGGCGCCTCGCGCAGTGGCTCCCCGCTCCCTCGCCCACGGAAAACGATTCCCTCGACGCGGAACGACCATTCCCCGACAGCGGCGACGAACGCCTGAACCGGCTCTATGCCCTGATCGCATCGGGCTTTCATCAACGCATGACTCTCGACAGCCTGGCCGATGCGGTCGGCTGGCACCCCGTGCACGTGCAGCGGCGCTTCAGCGCGGCCTGGGGCTTCACGCCGCACGAGATGCTGGTGGGCCACCGCATCGAGTACGCGCGCGACCTCATCGCCGGCGGCGCCCACGTCACCTACGCGGCGCATGCGGCGGGCTTCACAGACCAGAGCCATCTGCACAAGACCTTCATGAGCACCTACGCCGTGCTGCCGGGCGACTACCGCAGGCTCGCCGCGCTCGACGCGCTGCAGCCGCTCTCGGCCAGGAACGGCATCGCCGGATAGCTCGCGACGCCGGCTTCATCCGAGGCCCTGCGCCCAGCGCAGCAGAGTGGCTACAGGCGCATACAGCGAACGCGGAATCGGCTGGTCCACCGGCACCTCCGCATAGATGCGCTCGGCCAGCGAAGGCTCGAACTCCATCGGCACCAGGCCCTCGCCGGCAAAACGCCGGATCTGCGCGGCAACCTCGCCCTCGCCGCGCGCGATCACGCGCGGCAGGTCGGTCTCGCCCAGGTACTGCAGGGCGACGGCCGTGCGGGCCGAATGGATAACGGCCGAAGCCATGCGCACGCGATCGCCCAGGCTGGCGTACACAGCCTCGAAGTGCGCGGAGCGGCGGCGCGACTGGTTGATCGGGTCGCCCTCCACTTCCTTGTACTCCTGGCGGATGTCCTCGATGGACATGCGCTGCTGCTTCATGAACTCGAAGTGCTCGTGCGCATAGTCCACCGCGGCCATCAGCGCGAAGATCACGACCGACCACCCGAAAGTCACGAGCACCATGTGGGCCGCGGCGGTCATGATGGCGGCAGGGTTGGCATACCCCAGCTTGAGCGAGGTATCGACGAAACCGCGCACCACCACGAACATCAGACCCGCGAGCAGCAGCGTCTTCAAGCTCATCTTCAGCAGGTTGATGAGGTTGCGCGTGGAGAAGATGCGCTGCAGCCCCTGCGCCGGGTTCATGCGGTTCACGTCGGGCTTGAGCCGCTCCCACGCCGCCACGCCCCCCACCTGGGCCAGCGAGCCCGCGATGCCGGCCACGGCCGCAATGGCCATGATGGGCAGCGTGCCCCACGCAAGGGCCTCTCCCGTGTGCAGCAGCAGCTCGGCGAAGCGGTCGTCGGGCTGCGTCAGCAGGCTGGTGCTGGTGGCGTGCAGCCAGAGCTCGCGCAGCAGGCTGTAGAGGGCACCGCCTCCGAGCCACATGCAGACCACGACCACGGCGAACACGACGGTCGATGCCACGTCGCTGCTGAACACCACCTCGCCGCGCTTGCGCGCGTCGCGCAGCCGCTTGGGCGTGGGGTCCTGGTCTTTCTCCGCCATGGCGCTAGAGCGTGGCGCGCAGGAAGTCGAGCACGCCGTTCTCGGGCCGCAGGAATTCCTGCAGCGACTCGTACACGAAGAAGACGAACAGCAGCATCATCAGATGCGCCAGCAGGCTCTTGAGCGGCTGCGAGAAAACGAACACGTTGAGCTGCGGCGCCACGCGGCTGACGAGGCCAACGCCCAGCTCGACCAGCAGCAGCACGAAGATCACCGGCGAGGCCAGCTTGACGATCCACAGGAACAGCGTGTCGCCCTGGCGGATCGCGAACTGCTCGATCACCAGCCCCAGGTTCGGAAAGAACGAGGCCACCGGCCAGAGCCGGTACGAGTCGACGACAACGCCCAGCATTGCCAGCAGCCCGCCGGCCGAGACGAACAGCGTGATCACCATCCAGCCGAGGAACTCGCCCGTGGGCCCGTTCTCGTGGCCCGCCACGGGATCGAAGAACGACGCGTTGCTGGAGCCGGTCTGGAAGTCGATCAGGTCGCCCACGCTCTGCACCGCCCAGATGAAGATGCCGAAGCCCAGGCCCAGCAGCAGGCCGATGAAAGCCTCCTTGCCGGCGATGAGCACCCAGGTGCCGATGGAGGCCACCGGCATGTCGCCCGCCACGGGCGACATGAACAGCGCGAGCATCAGCAGCAGGCCGTTGCGCACGGTGCCGGTGAGCATGCCGCCCGAAAGAAAGGGCACCACCGCGAAGATCGCGAACAGCCGCGGCAGGGTGAGCACCACCGACGAGAAGAACCTCTCGAGGCTGGCCAGTTCGATGGAAGCATCCACGGGCAATCCGTCTCTCTCTCGTCGTCTGGTCGTCGCCCCTAGGCCCGGCGCCGCGCGGCCCATGCCTGCGAGGTGGCTTCCTCGGTCGCGTCGTCGAGCCGGAGTTCGCGCAGGCGCAGTTGCTCGCTGCGTGCGCGCTGCAGCATCTGCTGCGCCTTCTCGACATCGCCGCTGGCGGCGCGCAGCTTCTGCCGGCTGGCCTCGAGCGTGTTCTCGCGCAGCGCATGGGCCTGTCCGGCCTGCGCGGCGAGTTGGCCGGCCTCGGCGATCCGTGCATCGAGCGCCGTGCTCCAGGCGCCCGCGTGCCGCAGTTGCGCAACGCTGCATTCCCCGTGCGAGAGCGCGCCGTTCGTCGCCAGCCAGTGCGCAGCCTTGTTCTGCACCTGCTGCTGCTGCCACGCTTCGGCCTGCCGGAGCTCGGCGTGGCTCTGTTCGGCGGCGGCCCGGTCGCGCGCGACGACGCCCATGGCCGCGGTCTTCTGGCGCTCCCGCACACCCACCAGCAGTTTCCAGTCGACGCCGCTCATCGCGCGGGCTCCCCGGTCCAGCCGAACTGCCGCAGTGCCTCGACCGATTGCGCATAGGGCAGGCTCGAGTCCGGCGGCTGAGACAGGAATTCGAGCATCGCCGATCGCGCGCCGATCGCCTCGTCGGCCAGCGCGTCGGCGCCGGCCTTGTATTCGCCGATCTGCACGAGCAGCTCCATCTCCTGGTACTTGGCCAGCAGGCCGCGAAAATGCGCCGCCGCCGCGCGGTGCTCACGCGAGGTCACCAGCGGCATCACGCGGCTGATGCTCGCGAGCACGTCGATCGCCGGATAGCGGTTGGCCGCCGCGACCTTGCGCGACAGCACGATGTGGCCGTCGAGGATGGACCGAACCTCCTCCGCGATGGGGTCGCTCTCCTCGTCGCCCTCGGTGAGCACCGAGTAGACGGCGGTGATCGAGCCGGTCCTGCCCTGCCCCGCGCGCTCCAGCAATTGCGGCAGCATCGAGAAGATCGACGGCGGATAGCTGCGCCGCGTGGGCGGCTCGCCGCTCGCGAGGCCGATCTCGCGCTGCGCGCGTGCGAAGCGCGTGAGCGAATCGACCAGCAGCAGCACCTTCTTGCCCTGGTCGCGGAAATGCTCGGCGATGGTGGTGGCCACGTAGGCCGACTTGATGCGCTCCATCGGTGGCCGGTCGGAGGTGGAAACCACCATCACCGTCTTCGCCCGCCCCTCGGCGCCGAGGTTGTGCTCGATGAACTCCTTCACCTCGCGCCCGCGCTCGCCGATCAGCGCGATCACGTTCACGTCGGCCGTCGCGCCGCGCGCGAGCATGCCCAGCAGCGTGCTCTTGCCCACGCCCGGCGGCGCGAACACGCCCACGCGCTGCCCCTCGCCGAGCGTGAGCAGGCTGTCGACCGCGCGGATGCCGGTGGGCAGCGGCGCCTCGATCATGCGGCGCGCCAGCGGGCTCACGGGCTCGCGGTGCACCGGCAGCAGCGTGCGGGTCTTCAGCGGCCCCTTCTCGTCGATGGGCTGGCCCAGCGCATCGAGCACCCGCCCGAGCAGGCCCGCGCCGACGGGACAGACATGACCGCGCCCCGTAGGCAGCACCTCGGTCAGCGCCGAGATGCCGGTGATCGGCCCGAGCGGCGTGAGGATGGCCGTGTTGTCGCGAAAGCCGACCACCTCGGCCAGCAGCGGCGGCTCGCCCGGCGTGACCAGCTCGCACAGCTCGCCCACATGGGCCTGGATGCCCGATGCGTCGATCAGCATGCCCACCGCCCTGCTCACGCGCCCGCGAATCGTCGCCGGCGTGACGCGGCCCAGTGCCAGCTCGAGCTCGGCGACGATGCCCAGCGCCGCGTCGGACACCGGATTCACTGCTGCCCCTCCCCGGCCTCGCCGAGGCCGCTGCGTTCCACCGCGCGGCGAAAGGCCTCGAGCTGCGCGTCGGCGCCGATGTCCAGCACGCCGGACGCCGTCTGCAGCACGCAGGCACCGACGGGCAGCGCCGCGTCGGCCACGAAGTGCACGGTCATGGACCAGTTGGCGTCGCTGCGTAGCCGCGCGACCACGCCGCGCAGGATCGCCTCCTGCGCGGGCGCCACGCGCACGGTGATGAAGGGCTCCTGGCGGATCAGCGTATCGACGCGCAGCAGCGCCGCCTCGAACAGCGCCGCCGGGTCCGCGTCGGCAATGAACTGTCCGACGGCCTTGACCACGATCTGCGCCATGGACGCGCGCAAGGCATGGAGCTGGCGCTCGGCCGCCACGGTGTCGGTCACCAGTTGGGTCGCATATTCCGTCCTGGCCTGCCGCAGACCTTCTTCGTAGCCCTGCCTGCGGCCGGCCTCGGCATCCTGCGTGGCCTGCTGCACGATGCGACGCGCCTCGCGCCGCGCGGTCTCGACCACGGTCGATGCGTCGAGCAGCGCCGCGTACTCGTGTTCCTTCAAGACCTTGCGCTCGCTCAGGAGCTGCAGGTTCTCGGTGGTGATCAGAAAAGCCAATCCCATTGCGGCAGTCTTTCGGGAACGATGCACGAGAGCATCAGTTCGTTGAGTTGCAGGAGCTGGCGCCGCTGCAGCGGCGGCACGCCGAGCACCGAGATGCGGCGCGGCAGCTTGTGTCCCAGGCGGCGGCGCACCACGTCGCCTTCGGCGGCAGCCGCCGCCAGCAGCAGCCGGTAGCCCCGGTCGACCGCGACCCGGCCCGCGGAAAGCGGCCACTGCTGCAGCGCGGCGTTGTCCATGCGCAGCTCGGTGAGCTGCGGCACGCGCTCGAGCAGGAACTCCACGGCATCCGCATCGAAGCGGCGGGCCTGGCGGCGGATCTGCGCCCCCGCTCCGCCGCGCAGCCGGAACAGCGGCAGGTGCACGCAGACGCCCAGGTAGGCCGCGAGCCGGCGCAGCGCGGCGCCGTCGAGCAGCACCACGCGCTTGAGGCGGGCATCGAAGTTGTAGTCGGCGGCACCGTTCGCCGGCCCCTGGCTGCGGCGAAGCTGGCCGGCAAGAACCGTGCGGCCCGCTTCCCCCAGCCGCGCCGGAATGCGGTGGCGCGCCGGCCAGTCGGCGGGCAGCCAGCTCGGATGCAGGTCGATCTCGGGATGCAGGTTGAAGCGCATCACCAGCCGCACGAGGTCCATCGGACCGGGCGCGGCCTGTGCGGTTTGGGGGTCGACGGAAGGAGCGGATACCGGCATCGCGTGTCAGCGCCTGAGCACCTGGCGGCGCGCCCAGTTGCGCCAGTCCACGCCCTGCCTGCGCAGCAGCACCGGCAGCACCATGAGGCAGACGGCGGCCACAAGCAGCAGGCCCAGCAGCACCATCGCGGTCGAGGCCGGGAACAGGCCCAGCACCATCGGGCGCTCCCTGGCGCCGCCTGCCAGGGCGGCCGCCGACACCGCCGGCCGGCGCGCCTCGAACAGCGACAGCGACACCTGGTCGTGCGTCAGCCCCTCGATGCTGTGCGCCACCATCTCCTTCACGGCCGGGGCCAGCAGGCGGATGTCCACATCGGGCCGGTGCTTGATGAACACCGCGGCCGACGACGGCCGCGTCTTCTCGCTGAGCGGATCGTTGGCCGGGATCACCACGTGCACGCGCGCGGACACCACGCCGTCCACGTTGCGCAGCGTCTGCGACAGCTCCTGCGAGACCGCATAGATGTAGCGCATGCGCTCCTCGGAGGGCGTGGACACCAGCCCCTGCTTCTGGAATACCTCGCCCATGGTGGCGAAGCGCTCGTGGGGCAGGCCCTGGGCGCGCAGCACGTCGAGCGCGGCGCTCATGCGGCTTTCGTCGACCTCGACCTGCCAGTTGCTGCCCTCCACGCGGCTCTTGGCCGCATCGATGCCTTCGGACGACAGCGCGGCGACGATCTCGTTGGCCTCCTGCTCGTTGAGGTTGGAATACAGGCCGACCTTGCAGCCGCCCAATGCCATCAGCAGGGCCAGCGCCGCGAGCCAGCGGCCACGGCGCGGAATGAATGAAAGGGTGCGCGACAGCAGCTTCACGGCATCCTCACTGCTGGTTCTTCAGCAGGGTGCCGAACAGGCTGGTGGCGGCGCTCGCCAGGCCCGTGGAAATGTGCATCTTCGCGAACATCATGTGCGCCTCCATGGCGTGGTCGGTCATCGCGAACATGGTCTTGATGGGGTCGGACATGTCGATCGACTCGAGCATGCTGTGGCGCATCTCCTCGTAGGAGCGCACGTTGCCCGAGAGCTGGGACGCGAGCGCCTTGGCGGCATCGCCCAGCGCGCTCGGCGCAGCCACCGCGGACGGCGGCGCCTGCACGCCCTGCATCATGTTGGCAAACATCCGGGTCTCGCCCGGATCGAGGCGCGAAGGGGCCGCGGACTGCTGCGGCGCCGCGGGCCCGGACACGCCGGCCGGCTGCGCGCCTGCCGCGACCAGCGCGGTGGGATCGGTCATGGTTCACCTCTTTCGGGGGTCCTTGGGGAAAAGGGCCGCGCGATGCACCCCGGGGGCACCGCGCGGACCTGCTTACGAGGACTTGGCCGACTGGCGGATGTCGTTGCCGGTGGACTTGGCCACCTCGCCGCCGGCGGCGCTCGCACCGTTGACCGTGTGCGCGGTGGAGGCCGCGCCCTGGATGCTGGTGGAGGCGGCCATGCTGGCCGACATCAGCCTGGCGTTGTCCGCCGCGGCCTGGTTCATCTGCTGGATAGAGCTGTCAACTGCGCCTGCCATGTGTATCTCCTGGTCAAGAAAGGATGATTTACGAGGGTTGAAGCGCTCCGTCCCGGCGGGACGGAGCCATTCCACGCGGCGCACGGATGCGGCGCCGCATGAAATCCGGGGTGCGCGCGAGGAGGACCTTGCCTATGGCCATGCCTCACCTCCCGCGCCTGTTGTTGTTGTTGCTGTCGGGCACGCCGCCGCTCAGGACCAGCCCGTCGGCGTCGATGCGCTTGAGTTCTGCGCCGGAGCGCAGCACCGAGCCTTCGTAGTACCGGCTGCCGTTGGACAGCTGGATGTGGCGCAGGCCGTTGCCGTCCTCGGTGATGCTCACCATGCGCGCCGGCAGCACGCTCTGCCAGCCGTCCCACTGCGTGCGCAGGTCGGTCTCCTTGGGCTCGGCCGCGGGCTTCTCACGGTACTGGACCTTGTCGGAGACCAGCACCGACGGATGCAGGTCTTCGCCGAGCCTGCGGATCTTCTGCCGCACGGCCGCGTCTTCCACCGTGCCGGTAAGCACCAGGCGGCCCTGGCCGGTGTAGGTGACCGCCACGCCGGGGTCGCCCACGTAGCGACGCGCCTGCTCGACCATGTCCTCGGCCGAATGCACGTTGACGCTGACCTGGCTGCCGAAGGGCTCCATCGCCTGCTGCAGGGCCTCGCGGCGCTGCCTCGACTCGACATAACCCTTCACGCCGAGCCGGCCGCCCTGCGCGGCCACCACTTCCACCTCGGGGAACGGCACGAGCGCCTTCTCCACCGCGGCCAGGTCCACGCGGGCGGTGCGCCGCGAACTGGCGCCCGCATCGCCGAGCGACACCGCGGCCAGGCCGACGAGCGCCAGCAGCGCCATCACGCCGCCCGCCCAGTAGCCCAGGCGCCGCGATCGGGCCGTCGACGGGCTCGCCTGCGCGAGTACATCGGGCTGCGCCGCATGGTCCGGAGCGAACATGCGGTCCTCGCGCACGCGGGTCGCATAGCTGCGGTCGAGCTGGAAGTCGATCTGGCCCAGGCTCACCACGTCGCCCGCGACCACGCTCCTGCGCGGCTGCCGCATGTCCTCGCCGTTGAGCCGCGCCGAGGCCGTTCCCAGGCGCTGCATCGACACCACCAGTTCGCCGACGGTGAACGCCAGATGGCGCGGCAGCACGTCGCCGCCGGGCAGCATCACTTCGCAGTCGCCGCCCGAACCCAGCACGTTGAGGCCGGGCTTGAGCGCGATGGTCCGTCCCTTCACCGCGCCGCTGAGGAAGCGCAGGCACCAGCCGTCGCCCAGCGCCGCCGGGGCCGGGCCGGCCGCGGGCTGCTCTTCGCCATCGAGGGAGATGTCGTCGTCCTGATCGCGCACGTTCAGCCTCCCACTTCCGGCAAGGGCAGCGTCGGCACGTTCGCCGTGGCGCCGGGCAGCACCAGGCGTGGCGTCAGCAGGTAGAAGCGCTCCATGTTGGACTGCTTCTTCTCGGTCGAGCGGAAGAGCCCGCCGACGCCCGGAATGTCCTTGAGCAGCGGCACGCCCGTGACGGCATTGCTCTTCTCTTCCGACGAGTAGCCCGCGATCAGCAGGCTCGCGCCCTCCTCCACCAGCGCCTGCGTGTTGACGGTGCGGCGCCGCACGATCGGGATCTTGTCGACCGACATCGGGCTGAGGTCGCCGTCGACGATGTCGATGGACATCATCACGCCGCGGGAGGCCTTCTCGTCGATGACCAGCGGCGTCACCCGCACGGCGGTGCCGGCCGTGATGCTGAACAGGCCCGCGTCCTGGAAGCCATCCACCCGCACGTAGAACTCGCTGAGGTTCTCCAGCACGGCCTCGGTGTTGTCCAGCGTCATCACCTTGGGGCGCGCCACGAAATTCGCGTTACCGTTGGTGGCCAGCGCGGTCACGCGGGCCAGCAGGTAGTTGCGCGCGCTGTTGCCGATGGCGGCGGTGAACATGCCGCCCAGAGGCGTGAGCGGATTGCCCGAGCCGTCGGAGCTGCCGATCTGCCCGGCCTCGCTGCCCGTGCCGCCCCAGGTCAGCTGCCCGCGATCGCCGCGGCCCGTCTGGAAGTCGGCGTGCCGGCCGTGCAGGCGCCAGTCGATGCCCAGGCTGTTGAGCGTGTCGGAGCTGATGTCCATGATGGTCACTTCGATCTCCACCAGCCGCGGCCGCACGTCCATCGACTCGATCAGCTTCGCGTACTGGGCCATCTTGTCGGGCATGTCGCGCACCAGCACCGCATTCATTCGCGTGTCGGCCTGGAACTGGGGCAGCTCGCCGCCCGCGATGCCCGGGACGCCGCCCTGTGCGATGGCATCGCCGCCACCGCCCCCGGCGATCTCGACCTTGGGAGCGTTGATGGTCTCGCCGCTGCGCAGCTTGATCTGCCGGTTCGGGCCCAGCGACATGCCGCCGCTCATGCCCCGGGGGCCGCCGCTGCCCGACGGGGCATTTCCGCTGGCGCGGCCATAGAGGCTGCGCAGCACGTTGGCCACGCCGGGAATGACGGTTTCCTTGCCGGAGCGGTTGATCCGGAAATCCGACGCCCACGCGTACTTGAGCGGGAACAGCCGGATCTCGGCGCCTTCGGCCATCGCGCTCTTCTGGTCGGCCAGCTTCACCGCCTGGCGCACCATCTCGACGTAGCGGCGCGGCCCGGTCACGTACACGCTGGCGTCGCGCTCGCTGATGCTCAACGGATAGCGCTCGTCGGAGATGTGCAGGCGCACCAGCGTCTCGGCGATGCGCCCCGCGTTCTCGGCCGCGATGGGCAGCACCTCGCTCTTCGCGTCGGCGGCCAGGTCGATGAACAGGAAGGCGCCGTCGAAGTACCAGGTCAGCCCGTTGACCGCGCACACGCTGTTGAGCGTGGCCAGCGCGGAGCCGGCAAACTTGCCGCTGATGGCGCCGGCCACCTTGGTGTCGATCACCGCCGTGACGTTCTGCGAAGACGCCAGCTCGCGCAGGAAGTCGGCCAGCGGCTTCTCGTTGGCGACGATCTGGAACGGCCGGTTGCTCCAGCGCAGCTCGGCCGCGCGAGCCGGCGGCTGCACTGCCAGCAGCGCGAGGGCTGCGCAACCCCACAGCACGAGGCTGCGCGGGCTGAAGGCTTTCAGGCGCGGGGCGGGCATGTCGAAGAAGTTCCTCACGGCAGCGAACTCAATGCCTGGATCGCGCGCTCGGCGAAGCGCATCACGTCGCGTCCCATCCAGCCCGCGGTGGCGATGATCGCGACCATCACCGCGATCATCCGGATGGACTGGCCGATGCTCTGGTCCTGCACCTGCGTCACGGCCTGCAGCACCGCCACCACGAGGGCCGTGAGCGTCGCTACCGCCACCACCGGCAGCGAGATCCACAGCACGAGGAGCAGGCCCTCGCGCGTGATGTCCAGGATGTTCTGCGGAGTCATTGCGTTGTTCTTGCGGTGCGCCTTCGAAGGCTGTGAAAAGTTCATCAGTGGGCTTGCGGGTTGGTGACCCAGCCCACCGGCTGCAGGGCCACGTCTTCATCGACTTCCTGGTAGGACAGCACCGGCAGCAGCGGTGCCACCGGCTCGATCAGCGTCTTGATGTAGCGGCGCACGTCCGAGGAGGCGATGGCCACCACGCGCGTCGCGGCCGACCCGAGGATGCGGCGCACCTGCTCGCGGATGTCCTGCGTGACCGCCGGGCTCAGCAGCAGCAGGTTGCCGCGAGGCGAACGCTCGATCGCGTTCTGCACGCGCTCCAGCAGGCTCGACTCGAACAGGATCGCCTCGAGCTGCCGGTTCGGCCCCACGTAACGGCTGGTGATGTAGCGCCCCAGGTCGATGCGCACCAGCTCGGTCAGCGCAATGGCGTCCTGCTCCTTCGGCGCCCAGGTCGCGAGACATTCGAAGATCGCATGCAGGTTGCGGATCGGGATGCCTTCCTGCAGCAGCCGGCGCAGCACCTCGGCGATGCGCTGGCTCGAGGCCACGCGCGACACCTCGGCCGCGAGCTCGGGCGCGTCGCGCTGCACCGAATGCAGCAGGCGCTGCACCTCCTGCAGGCCGATGAGCTCGCGAACGTTGCCGCGCACCGCGTGGTCCAGATGCAGGCCCACCACCTCCTCGTTGTCCCAGGTCTTGAACCCTGCAGCCTCGCCCGGCACCCAGACCACCCGCGCGAAGGGACCGAAAGGCTCGGCCACCTCGGCTCCGGCCGGCGGTGCGGCCGCCTCGGCCGGATCGAGCATCAGCCACCCGGGCCTGAGCGTGCCCCCGGTCACGGCGACGTCGTGCACGAGAACCTGGTAGCCGTTCTCGGCAAGACCCTCCGCATACGCGAGCTGCAGGCGCGGGAACACAGGGCCGAGATCGGACTCGACCGCGGTCTTGACCTTGGCCAGCTGCAGGTCGAGCGCATGGCGGTCGACGCCGCCGCGCAGGCCGCTCGACAGCCGCACCGCCAGCGGCGCCGCGATCGCGTGGTCGCCGTCGGCATCTTCCTGGTCGGCGCCTTCGCGGTGCGAGATCCAGCCCGGTGTCTGGTTCTTCTGGCGCCGCATGCGCACGGCGAAACCCAGGCCCAGCAGCACCGCTGCCAGCAGGCCGAACACCCACTTCGGAAAACCCGGCACGACCAGGAAGCTCGCGACCGCGAGGCCCGCGATGATCAGTGCGCGCGGGTGCGCCATCAGCTGCTGACCGATCTGGTTCGCGAGCTGCGTGTCGCGGCGCTCGCCGGTGCTCACGCGCGTGATGACGATGCCTGCCGCGATCGACACCAGCAGCGACGGAATCTGCGAGACCATGCCATCGCCCACCGTGAGGATCGCGTAGCGCTGCAGCGCGCCGACCAGGCTCATCTCGTGCATCATCGTGCCGATCGCGATGCCCGCGAGGATGTTGACCAGCGCGATCACGATGCTCGCGATGGCGTCGCCCTTGACGAACTTCATCGCGCCGTCCATGGCCCCGTGGAGCTGGCATTCCTGCTCCAGCATCTGGCGGCGCTTCTGCGCCTGCGCGGACGACAGCACGCCGGCGCGCACGTCGGCGTCGATGCTCATCTGCTTGCCCGGCATCGCATCGAGCGCGAACCGCGCGGCCACCTCGGCCACCCGCTCGGAGCCCTTCGCGATCACGATGAACTGCACGATCGCGATGATCAGGAACACCACGCCGCCGACCACCACGTTGTTGCCGACGATCAGCTTGCCGAAGGTGTCGATGATGTGGCCCGCATGCGCATGCAGCAGGATCAGCTTGGTCGACGCGATGTTCAGCGCGAGACGGAACAGCGTGGTGAACAGCAGCAGCGACGGAAAGGTCGAAAGCGACAGCGCCGAAGGCACATACATCGCCACGATCAGCAGCACCAGGCTGATGGCGAGGTTGCTCGCGATCAGCAGGTCGAGCAACGGCGTGGGCAGCGGCAGCACGAACAGCGCGACGATCACCACCAGCAGGCCCGCGAGCAGCAGGTCGTTGTAGCGGCCCGCGCTGCCCAGCAGGTCGCGCATGCCACCACCACGGTAGGTCGGGAAGGATCGCGGAGAACTCGCCATGGCGTCTTATTTCTTGCGGATGTTCCGAAGTGCCGCGCGATGCCGATTGCATTGCATCGCTTCGTTGTCGGTCGCGAGGAATGTCGCGACGGGACGGACTCTATGCGCCGCCATCCATCCACGGCAACAACGAGTTTTCGTAAACGGCCACCACGTGTGGTGCGCGCGGCACTACGTGTTTGCGGACTACCTTCGCGCAACGCGGCTGGCTAAGCTGCCGGTCCCGATGCGAGCCGTCTCGCGTTGCTCCGAGGCATGAAGAAGGTGACAAGAAGCACAGCCGCCAGCATCCGCATCCCGACCGAAAGCGCTCATGCCTGACGCAGTCACGGAGCTCGGCGAGGCCCGCGCATTGCCGCGTGCCGATGCCTCCAATGTGCGCGCGCTCAATCGCCTCTACGGTGCCGCGCCGCTCCCCGACATGGCGGCCGCGCGCGGCGCGCGCTACCGCATCCGCTGGCACCACGACCCGGCCTTCGGCCGCACCGCGCGCGAGAGCTTCCGCTTCAGGCTCGGCGCGCACGTCGGCCATCTCGCGATGGACGCGCCCAGCCTCCAGGCGCTGCTGGGCGAGCGCCGCATCGACCTGCTGCCGCGCGACCTTCGCTACATCCTGCTTGCCGACGCGTTGCATCCGTTGATCGATGCGCTCGAGAAGGCGCTGCGGCTTCATTTCGAATGGCAGCCTTCCGAAGCGGAAGCGCGCGAGGCCCACGAGCGCAGCCTGCAGGCGGTGCCGCTTCACTGCGATCCGGAACGCGCGGCCTTCTTCGTCGCCATGCCGCTGGAAGGCAGCGCCGTGCTGCGCGGCTTCGTGCAGTTCGAGGATGCATCCACGCTCGACGCGCTGGTGCCCGCGGGCTCCGGCTCGCGCCACAACGCCCACGCCGCCAATGCCTTCGACGCGCTGCGCCTGCCCGTGAGCTTTCGCCTCGGCAGCACGCCGATCCGCCTGGGCGAGGTCGGCAGCATCCGGCCAGGTGACATCGTCGGCATCGAGCAATGGAGTTCTTCGGGAGCCGCCATCGTGGTCACGGCGGAACTCGGAGGCCCCGCGGGCCGGCATCTTTCCGCCTTCGCCGAAGGCTCGCGCATCACCGTTCAGCAATCGAGAGACAGTGCCATGAAGCCAGACACACCCGCCCTCGCGACCGACGCCGCGGACAACGCCAACCTGCCGATCGACCGGCTCGACGCGCTGGAGGTCACGCTGCGCTTCGAGGTCGGCGACCTCTCCGTGTCGCTCGGCGAACTCAGGAGCATCCGCGCAGGCCACGTCTTCGACCTTGGCCAGCCGCTCAACCGCAGCCCGGTGCGCATCCTTGCGCACGGCAACGTGCTGGGCAAGGGCTATCTGGTCGCGGTGGGCGACCGCCTGGGCGTGCGCGTGTCGGAATTCGCGCCGGGCGAAGTCTGAGGAGCCGCCCCTCAAGCGGTCCATACCCATGCAAGGCGGACTTCCCGAACCCCTCACGCTGGTCGCGCTCATCGTCGCCTTCGGCATCGCGCCGTTCGTGGCGCTGATGGTGACGAGCTACACCAAGCTGGTCATCGTGTTCGGCCTTCTGCGCACCGCGCTGGGCCTGCAGCAGACGCCGCCCAACATGGTGCTCAACGGCATCGCGATCATCCTGTCGGTCTACATCATGGCGCCGGTGGGCATGGACATCGGCGACACGCTGCGCAGCCGCAGCTTCGGCGCCAAGGGCGAAGGACTGGGCGACATCATGGCCGTCATCGATGCGGCCAAGGCGCCGGTCAAGGAGTTCCTGCAGAAGCACACGCACGAGCGCGAGCGGCAGTTCTTCCTGAAGTCGGCCGCCAACATCTGGCCGAAGGCGCGCGCCGAACAACTGAAGGACGACGACTTCATGGTGCTGGTGCCGAGCTTCACGCTCAGCGAGCTCACGCGAGCCTTCCAGATCGGCTTCATCATCTACCTGGTGTTCGTGGTGGTCGACCTGATCGTCGCCACGGTGCTGCTGGCACTGGGCATGTCGATGATCTCGCCCACCACCATCTCCCTGCCGTTCAAGCTGCTCCTGTTCGGGATGCTCGACGGCTGGACGCGACTGGTGCACGGGCTCGTGTTGTCGTACCGATGAGCTCGCGACGGTCCATCACTCTTCGGCCGCGGCGGCCATCGCGCGGCCCCGCTGATCCACGCATCGGTGCGCGCCCGTCTACGAAAACTCGTTGTTGCCCGCGCGCGGCGATGCCACTTAGAGTTCGCGCGGCATCGGAGCCGGCCGGGCTGTTCCGCGCGCCCTTCTTTCAATCTGCAACTTCATCCGGGGTCTTATGGTTCTAGCAGTCAGCAGCGATGGGTCGGGAACGCAATCCGCCGCACAGGCGGCGATGGAGGCATTGGCGGCCGCCAGGGCTGCCGAAGAACTGCGGCGCCAGGCGGAAGCCGCGGCGAAGCGCGCGGCCGAGGAGGCACGACGACAGGCCGAGGAAGCGCGCAAGCAGGCCGAAGCGGCGCGCCGCAAGGCGGAGGAAGCGCGCAAGGCCGCGGAAGCCGCCGAAGCCAAGGCCGAGAAGAGCAAGGCCGAAGCCGACCAGCAGGAAGCCACCAAGGCGCGCAGTGCCAGCGACGCGGCCGAGCGCGATGCGCTCAAGCAGGAAGCGGCGAGCAACCTCAAGCAGAAGCAGTCCACGCTCGCCGATGCCAAGCTCGACGACATCCGGCAGCGCCGTGCGGACAACAACCCTTCCGAAGCCACGCGCGCCGCGCAGGGCGAGGTCGACGCGGCGCAGAAGATGAACGCCATCTTCGAGCCACCGGCCAACCAGCCCAAGGACCAGGCCCCTGCGACCAGCCCGGGCGCGCAGGACCTGCTCGACAAGGCACAGACCGCCGCCAAGCCTGTGTTCAAGGCGCAGGCGAACGGCGGCGACGGCACCAAGGAACAGAAGACCGCGGTCGACACCGCCATGACGGACTGGCTGCAGGCCGCCGAGCAGGACATGCGCAAGGCCAGCCTCAAGGCGATCGCCGAAGGCAAGGACCCGAACGACGCCATCGACAAGGTGGCGGCCGACGCCCACGACGCGCTCGACAAGGGCGGCGTGTTCGACCCGGAGAGCATCGGCAAGTACATCGACAAGGCTCGCGACGGCGTGCGCGCGGACTCGCCCGAGGTGCGCCAATTGCGCGGCGAGCAATACGACGCCGGCCAGGCGGGCAAGGCGCGCGTGGCCGATGCGCGCAGCCAGGCGCAGGACACCGACGCCGCCGCGACCAAGGCCGAGAAATACGCCGCCGGCTTCGGCACCGAAGGCGGCGGCAACGACACGATCATCACCGCCCGGCAGAACGCGAAGGCCGAAGCCGAGCGCCTGCGCGCCGTGGCCAACCGCGCCAAGTCCGAACTCCAGAGCGCCGAGAAAGCCTTCGGCACCACCGACCCGTCGGACCCGCAGAACCCGAAGACGAACACCCTCGGCACGGTCGATGCCGACTACAACGCGCGCGTTGCCGACGCCGAGGTCAAGGAGCTGAGCTTCAAGTACGACCAGGCGGTGGCCGGCGGCGATGCCAAGGAGATCCAGAAGGCCGACGCTGCCCTGCGCGATGCGCAGCAGGGCCAGCGCTACATGCACGCGCTGAGCGACGACCTCGACGCCGGGCTCGGGGCCAGCGACGCCGAGAACGCCAAAACCGACGCCGAGAGCGCATGGAGTGCGGCATCGCTGCAGCGCCCCGCCCGCGTCACGGTGACCGAGCACGATGGCGACAAGACCACGACGCGGAACATCGACCCCGACGGCTACGATCCCGCGTTCTGGGCCAAGCCCGGCAGCGAGGAAGGCAAGAAGGTCCAGAACATCGACGGCAAGTACTTCTACGTCGACGGCGACAAGAAGACCGAGCTCGATCCCCTGACAGCCGCGCTGTACGCCGCGAACGAGAAGCACGACGCCGCCAAGGCCCGCAACGACCAGACCACGACCACGCTGAACGCGGCCAAGGACGACCTCTTCGGCGGCGCCGACGGCAGCCGCGCCAAGCTCGACGAGGCCGGCTATCTCGATCGCGCGGACACGATCAACCAGGGGCTGACCGACGCCAACAACGCCGTCGCGAACGCCCGGCCGCAGGACCTGGGCCGGGCGCTCGAGCAGCAGCGCGCCGCGCAGGCCGACGCCAATGCGCTGAAGGCCATGCAGGACCTGCGCGCGGCCGAACGCGACCAGGCCGCGGGCAAGCCTGTGGACGGCGGCAAGCTCGATGACCTGCGCGTGGCCGCGCGCGAGGCCCAGCGCCAGGCCGACGCCGCGAAGCCGAAGCTCTCGGCCGACGACGAGAAGAAGATGCGCGAGACGCAGCTGCCCGCGGCGAAGGAGGCCTACGACAAGAAGGCCGCGGAGGTGAAGACGCTTACAGAGCCCGGCAGCAAGGCCACCGGGGCCGAGCAGCAGAAGGCGCTCGACGAGCTCGACGCGCTGGACCTCTCCAAACGCGACATCGAGACCCAGCTCGGCCAGATCGATGCCGAGCGCGCCTGGTATGCCGCGCGCTACCAGTACGACCGCACGACCTTCGCCAAGCCGCAGCTGACGATGTTCATGAACGGAGACAAGTCGACCACCGGCGACGTCTACCCGAAGAACTACGACCCGACCTGGAACATCAAGCGCGGCGATGACGGCAAGGTCAGTGCCGAGGGCCTGCCGCGCGGCCTCTCGCCCGACGACATCGAGGTGCACGCGGACTGCAACGGCGGCTACAACGTCACGATCAAGAAGGACTCGAAGGTCTTCGGCTGGCAGCAGTCCGACCAGGGCAAGATGGTCGACTTCTCGGTGCGCGCCGGCACCTACAAGATGAACCCCGCCACGGCCGCACGGTGGAAGACCTCCGAGTTCGGCGACGGCGACCTGGCAAAGGCGCGCGGCGCGCGCGCCGACGTCGAGAAGCGCCTGGCGCAGGCCGCGGCCGACGCGCCGCCGCAGCCCGGCGCACAGCCGTCGCTCGGGCCCGACGGCAAGCCCGTGCCCACGCTGAACTTCGGCGACGACCTCGCGCCGCGCAAGAAGACGGTGGACAAGAACTTCACCGACGCAACCACCGCGCTCGACAAAGCGCAGGCCGACTACAACGCCGGCACAGGCGACCGCACGGCACTGGGCAACGCACTCGAAGATGCCAAGGCGCGCGTCACCATCGCGAAGAACGAACAGACCGCAGTCGATGCCGCGATCGCCTGGCAGGAGGCCAACCACGCGCGCCAGCGCATCGAAGCCGACACGCGCGCGGGCCGCGCGCTGATGTGCTACGCCACCTCGCCGCAGCAGACCGCCGACGATGCGCGCGACAAGGCCGACGCCGCGCGCAAGGACTGGCTCAGCTCCGTCAACAAGTTCCACGCCGACACCGCGGCGCGCGATCTTGCCGCCGCGAAGTCGGCGCACGAGAAATGGAAGAGTGCCAACCCCGGCCTGGCCGAAACCGGCAGCGACACATGGAAGGCACTGCAGGCGGCGCAGACCCAATCGGACACGGCCGTGCGCTACCAGGCCGCCGGCGCACGCGACAACGCCTACGCGCAGCAGCAGAAATTCACCACCGAGAACCTGCCGTTCAACCAGCGCGACGACAAGCGCGCGCTCTACCGGCTGTTCGAGCAGAACCCGCAGGTGATGGCGCAGGCCATCATGAACGACCAGTTCGTGCAGTACGGCGGCGGCCCGATCGAGATGAAGAGCCGCACGCAGCTCGAGAACGAGATCGGCCTCGCGCTCGGCTGGAACCCCAGCCGCTCGCTCGACGCCGCGACGCAGGCCGACAGCGAGCGCATCCGGCAGAACCAGCGCCTCTTCGGCAACCTCGGCGACGCGCAGAAGGAGCTGCTCTCGAAGATGGTCGACAAGGTGGTGGAAGTCGGCGGCGAGCACGCGCGCGTGACCGTGCTGCCCGTCGTCTACGCCCTCGACAGCGACGACGGCGGCATCATCAAGACGGCGATCTTCAAGGTAGAGAGCAAGGACAAGCCCGGCGAGACCAAGCTCGTCGACGAACAGGCCTGGACCTACAAGAACCTCACGGACTACCGCGCCAGCAACAGCCTGCCGGTAGAGGGCGTGAAGCTCGTGACGCCCGAGGATGCCAGCTACTCGCTCGACCAGAACGGCAACGTCAAGCTCTTCGCCGGCGACGCGCGCACCGAGACCGGATGGGAGACCTTCCGGCGCGCGACCCACCTTGACATGGTGGTTGCCGGCGTCGGCCTGGTGGCCGGCGTGGCGCTGACGGTGGGCTCCTTCGGCACGCTCGCGGCGCCGGGCGTCATGCTGGCGGCCGGAGCGTTCACCGTGCTCGCGGCCGGCTACGGCGTCGCGACCTCGGTCGAAGACCTGAACAAGCTCAGCGCGCACGGCCAGAGCATCAATCCGGCGAACAGCGAGCAGGCGCGCATGGACTGGCTGAACCTCGGCCTGTCGACGGTCAGCGTGCCGGTGGTAGGCGCCTCCACGCGCGCCACCATGGCCGCGCTGCGCGCAGGCCGGGCCGCCAAGGCGGCCACCGCCGCGGAAGCCGCCGGCGACGCCGTGACGGCACAGGCACGCGCGGCCGACTTCGCGCGCTACGCGAAGACTGCCCAGGCCTGGGGCAAGCCCGCGGCGATGGCCTCCAAGCCGCTCGGCCTCGGCAGTGCCTACGCCACCGGGGAAGGCGTGCACTCGCTGGTGAAGAACTGGGACCAGATGAGCCCGGCCGAGCGCGAGCAGCAGATCGTGATGCTCGGCGTCAACGCCGCGGGGTTTGCCTCGCCGATCTTCGCCAAGGGCTACGTGCGCGTGCACAACGCGATCAAGCCGCCGTCCACGAACACCGCGCGGCCCGCGGTCGCGAACCGGCCGGCCGGCACGGTGGGCGACGAGGCGCGGAACACGACGCCCACCGACGCGGCCGCGCCCGCGCGGCCGGCGCAATCCGCGTCGCCCAAGCCCGTAGATGCGGTCGATGTTGCCGATACGGCCGGCACCGCCAAGCCGGCGGACGCAACGGCAAAGCCCGATGCGCTCACGCCGTTCCGCGAGCCTCCGCGCATGAGCGTCGCATGGCCCACGACGCCGCGTACGGTGCCCGCCGACGTGGCCGGTCCGGCGGCGCTGCCGTCCATCGTGACCGATGTCTCGTTCAACCCGGTCATGGCCTCGGTGCGACGCGCGGGCGATACCGCCGATGCCCCGGGAACCGCGCGCACACCGACGGGCGCACGCAGTCCCCAGGAGAAACGCTCGGACCCGGGCTCGAACATCGCGGAAGATGCACCGCGCGCCAACGCACCCTTCGTGCGCTCGGCGCAACGCATCGGGCTGAAGCAAAGCGCAGGCACGAAGGATCTGGTCAGTGTGAAGTCCACGCCGGCGTCGCCCGCCAAGGGCGATGAGGGCAGCTTCGCCGTCTACATCCCGGCACAGGACCCCGAGCTGGGCGGGCCCACGAGCTATCCGCTGCCGGCAACCAGCCGTCTCGGCCAGACGAACTGGTCGGATTCGCTTCTCACCGTATTCGCCGCCGGCGGCGAAGCCGAGGGCGTGCGCTACTACGTCTATCCGCGCACCGTTGACGACAGCGGCTTCGTCTTCGCCGCGCATCGCGACGGCTTGCCCGCCGGCCCGGACAGCCCCAGTGCCGCGCAGCGCGCCAGCGACCATGCACGGGGCGAAAACAGCGGCGACTTCTCCGGCGTCCTGCCAGCTCACTACGCCACCCTCGACGAAGCGCTCGCGACGGTGCAGCCAGAGGGCTTCGTCGCACTGGGCGACGAGATCGCGATCGTGCACGCGGCAAGCATCGCGCCGGACGGCAGCGTCCCGCCCTCGGCCGTGATGGCCACCGTGAAGGTCGAAACCACGCAAGGCGGCCCCGCGAAGGCCACGCAGGTCACCGCCCATCCGGGCAGGCCCGCCCTGCGCATCGCCTACCCCGAGGGCTATGCGCCGGGCCAGCCGCTGATCTACACCAGCGCCAACGGCCAGCGCGTCGACCTGCTCAACACGCAGTCCGGCCGCAGCGAGATGGGGATCAACGCCTTCCGCCGCCGCGTGGCCGACCTCGAGATCTTCGCGCCGGGCGAGCGCGCCGCGCGCAGCGACGGCCAGCCGGGCAGCGAGGCGGTCCCTATCCCCGAGGGCTACTTCGCGGTCAACGGCCACGGGCTCGAAGGCATGATGAACGACGCGAGCGGCAATCCGCTCACGGCCGAGGGGCTGGCGCGAGCCATCGTCGCGCACGAGAACTATCACGGCCAGCCGGTGCTGATGCTGTCGTGCCTCAGCGGGGACGGCGCGGTGCCGATGGCGCAGCGCCTGGCAACGCTGCTCGGCCACGACGTGTACGCGGCAACCGAGTCGGTCATGATGAACAACCGCGACGCGAACGCGCCGGGCTCCCTCTACACCCGGCGCATCTCCCTGAGCAACGAAGGCAGCTCCTACAACGGTGGCGCGCTCAAGGCCGAGCCGCTGCAGTCGCTGCCCATCGTCGGAATCCGCGAGAACGGGCGCACCGTCTACGACGACATCGCGGTGCAGGGCACGCCGGTCTACGCGCGCTTTCGCCCGGGCCTGCCGATCGAGCCGGCCGGTGCGCAACCCGCCGCGCCGCGCGCCGCATCCGCCATGCCGGAGCCCCCGCGCACGACACGACCGATCGCGCCCGAGCGGCCGCGCACCGCCGGCACCGGCCGCGGCGACACCGACACGCCCTCCGTCAAGACGGGCGGCCTGCCGAGGGACCCCGCCGCCACCGGCGTGGATGCGCACGGCGCTCCCCTGCCGCCGACCACGCTCGGCACCGGGCGCAGCTGGCTGCAGATCGGGCTGCGCGGCGACAGGCTCGTCGCGTTCCACCAGCGCGCGAGCGAGCCCGGCTCGGGGCTGCGCCCGTTGCAGCCCTCGCCCGACGAGGCCGCGGTGACGGCCCGCATCACCGAGGATCCCGCCGCGGGTTCGAACGTGCGCTTCGCGGTTCATCCGATGGCGCCGGGCGAAACCATGTATGGCGGCACCGGCGTGCGCGCCAAGCGCAACAACACCTTCGGGACCTTCGCCGAGGCGTCCGCCGCGGCGCAGCAGAAGGGCGGCGCGTGGGTGTACCGCATCCATCCCGACGGCAGCATGGCGCCGCTGACGAAGCGCGGCCGCGCAACGCCAGAGGAGATCATGGGTTCGGTGCACGTCGGCGTGGACGGCCAGCCGATGCCCATCGGCATTCCGAACGTGCGCTCGGCTGCATGGCGCGAAGGCGCGACTGCGCCGGCGGCTCCGAGCACGGCGGCGGCCAACCACCAGGCAGGCGAATCCACCGGCCTCGCGATGGTCGAGCCCGACATGGACGCGCTGCTCGAAGGGGGCAGCGACTACACCAAGCCGCGCCCGGCCTACGCGGGCCCGGCCACGCTGCGCGAGCTCCAGGCGAGCAAGGCCCCGGCCACACCCGAAGACGTCGAGCAGACGCACTACCTCGCAAGCGCCGGCTCGCCGGACGGCCATGCCGCGCGCGACGTTCCGCTGCGCACGCGCTTCGTGCAATGGGCGCGCGGCAAGGAGCCCTCGTTCATCGGTGCACCGGACTACGTCGGCGGGCGCTACGTCCTGGCCCAGGACGCGGCCGGCCTCAACCAGGGCGCGCCCGATGCGACCTTCCCGCTGCTCGGCCGCTCGCACGTGTACTCCAGCTTCGAGAGCGCGCGCGCAGCGGCGGCCGCGCATGCCAACGCCGAAGGCAGCAGCCTCGTGGGCGTGGTGCGGCTGATCGGCCCGAAGACCGAGATGGCCCAGGTCGCGGCCACCGGACGCTTCACCCAGGCGCAGGTCGACGGCATCGTCGGCGTGCGCCCCGACGGCGCGGTACATCCCGTCAGCATCAGCAACCGCCAGGCCGCGCATGCGCCGAAGCCCGGCGAGGTCTTCGTCGATCCGCACAAGACGATGGAGAAGAACGATCAGGTCATGACGCCGGCGCAGAAGAGGAAGATCTTCCTCAAGTCGGTGGGCTACATGGTCGGCACCGGCGCTGCCTTCTATGGCGCCGTGCGCTTCGGCGGCGCGGCACTGGGCCTGCACATGACCAACCCGGCGCTCGGCGTCGCCGGCGCTTCGCTCGGCGGCTACGTCGGTGCGCGCGCCGTGTTCCTTCGCTACGCCTACGAAGCCTTCTTCTACCGCGGCAGCATCGCGGGCCTGAAGCAGGGCGGCAAGATCCGGCTGCAGAAGTATCTCAACCCCAAGGACCAGGACACCTTCGCGCTGATCGGCAACATCGCCGACCCGGCCAAGCGCGAGGCCTCGCTGTTCCAGCTCAAGAGCCAGCTCGACAGCTGGCACGCGGCGCGGCGCAGCATCCAGGACCGCCACGACTATGCCAAGGCGCTGAGGATCCTGTCGAGGAACCCCGACAGCACAACCGCCCTCGACACGCTCTACAAAGGCGCCATCGAGCGCAGCGCTCGTCCGGTGATCGGCAAGCGCGGCTGGCTGAACCGGATACCGCCGGCGCTTCGCAACGACTACGCCCAGGCGCTGAAGGCCTTCAACGCAAACCCCCGCGACACCCAGGCCGCGGCGCTGCTGATGACCGCACCGGAAGTGGGACGCGGCACCCAGCATGCGGGATTCGTGCGCGGGCGCCTGCTGCGCAACGTGCCGGGCGCGGACCGCGCGCGCTACCGCGAGGCAGTGCAGACCATGGCGACCAGGAGCGGCGACGTCAACGCCGCTCTCAAGACACTCGAGGGCATTCCGCTCGACACCGTCGCGCGCCAGACCACGGGCGCCCGCGGCGCATTCCGCGGCATTCCGAAGGCCGACCGCCAGACCATCGCGATGGCGACGGAAACGCTGCGCGCCAACCCGTCGGACGAACGCTCGCGCGCGGTGCTGGACCAGAGCCCCGGCAAGCTCACTTCGCCGAACTCGCCGGTGGGCCGCGCGCTGTTCGGCGCACGCGTGCTGAGCTTCGGGCTGAGCCACTCGGCGGGCACGCGGCTGTACCTGAACCCATTCTTCGACGCGCCGAGCCACCAGTGGACCTGGGACATCACCACGCTCGACGGCGTGCGCCAGTGGATCGGCAACGAAGGCAGCCTGCACTATGCGGTGGGCAACGCCACCGGCCTCGGCGCCAGCGTGGCGAACCGCTACGCATCGATCGCGCAGGCGCGCAGCGGGCATGTCATGAGCGAGCGCGGATCGACCAAGGCCCCGGTACCCAAGGCCGGCGAGACGCCGCCGCCCAAGGCCACCACGGCGCCGCTCGACAAGGACGGCAATCCGCTGCCGGTCTACAAGGCCACCAACGGCTACTCGTGGTTCAGGCGCGTCCTCATCGGCCTGGGCAACCCGAAGGCGGTCACGCACGACGGCGTGGCACCCGACGGCGGCCCGATGGTCAAGCGCACCTTCACGCAGCGCCTGGCGCAGTTCTCGTCGTGGGGCGACTCCAGCGGAACCATCGGCCTGACGATCTCCGACAGCATCCAGGCCTACATGTACATACGCGCCGGCCAATGGGACCTCGCGACACCGCAGTTGGTGAAGGTGGCGAGCGACATAGGCATCTTCCGCGGCACGCAGAAGGACTACATCGACGAGTACCGCTCGAACCGGCAGATGGGCCCGATGGTCTACCACTCGCGCCTGACCAACTACTTCAACGCCCCGCTCGGAGAGGCCAGGACGAATCCGACCGAGACCTCGCACGGCTGGATCCGCCGCGGCGCGGCGCCGCTGGTGCTGCTCGGCGTGGCCGTCGCCGCGCGGGTGGCGGCCGAGGAATGGTCGATGCACGAGAAGAACAAGAAGCCGCAGCAGCCGGCCCCTACACCCACACCCACACCCACACCGACGCCCACTCCTTCGCAGACGACCACGCCGGTGCCGACCCCGTCCCCCACACTGACGTTCACTCCGACACCGATACCCAAGTCGACGACAACGCCCAACCCGACACCGAATCCGAAGCCCACGCCTCCCCAGCATGGTGGCGTGCGTTTCATCGTCGACACGATGCAGCCCACGGCCGTCGAGCTTCAGGCGATGCTCGATGCGGGCACCGCGCAGGACCCGCTGCAGCCCGTCAACCCGGCGCTGTCGAACTTCCTCAACGTCGACCCGGGCCACTCCCAGCGTACGAAAGCGGCGGAGGTATTGCTCGCCTGACGTGGACGCGACCCGTGCGGGGCCGCGTGGGGTCGCGCGGCATCAGTCGACGATGCCGTTCCTCGCCGCCGGCGGCTGCAGCGCATCGAGCGCCGACAGCCGCCGGTACTCGCTCGGTGCCACCGCATAGGTGCTCATGAAGGTCTTGTGCAGGTGGCTCTGGTCGCTGAAGCCGGCTGCGTGCGCCGCATAGGTCACGCGGGCGCCGCCGGCCATGAGGTCGCGCGCGTATTCGATGCGGTGCCCCACCAGCAGCTCGTGCGGCGTGAAGCCCCACGCGTCCTTGAAGCGGCGATGCAGATGGATCGGGTGCCAGTTGACCGCCTCGGCAAGGTCGTCGAGCGTCAGGCGTTGCTGGAAGCCGGTGGCGATCAGGCCGTAGGAGCGGCGCAGGCGGTCGTCCGCTTCGCCTGACTCGGTCGTCTTGCCGGCTTGCAGCGGGATCCACTGCGCGAGCAGGCGGCGCACCAGTGCGCGCGCCGCGATGCCCGCGTCCTCGCGGCCCGTGTCCGCGATCTCGTGCAGCAGCCGGTGGCACTGCGCAAACTCGCGCCCCCAAGGCTCGCACGCGAACACCGAGACCGGTTCGGGCTCGGGCCCGTGCACGCCTTCGTCCGCCTCGGGCACCGGGTTCACGCAGCGTGCAACCGCCACGCTGCAGTACATCGCGTCCTCGCGCCAGGGCGTGCTTCGCGCCTTGATCGAGTGCCAGACCTGCGGACCGATGCGCAGCAGCGCACCAGGGGGCACCACGGTGACGCCGGCGCTGGTTCTCACATGCAACTCGGTGTCGGAAACCGACAGCGTGTAGCCGCCATGCCGGTGCGCCCGGATCTCTCGTTGAACGAACCGGTTGGCGGTGAACTGCAGGCCTGCCAACTCTTTGTCGCGCCAATAGGAAGATGCAAGAAGTTCCATGGAAGCTAAGAATCTACATGGCGGGAAAGCCGCCGCTTGCTAATGTCCCGGCATCGATTTGCGCCCACGGATCCAACGATTCAAGCGCATGAATGTGTGTCGATGGCGGGCTGGATTCTATGAATCCCGAACCGTTGCGACAACCGGAATTCCAACGGAGACAGAACCCATGAGACCGACCCTGCGTCACTGGCGCGCGCTGCTGTGCGGCGCGCTTCTCGCATGCCTTGCATGTCTTTCCAATGCGCAGGAACTGCGTATCGGGCTGAGCAGCAATCCTTCATCGGTCGATCCGCATTTCGTGAACAACGATGCGATCAGCGCGGTGGTGAGCCACGCCTACGAAACCCTCGTCGCGCTCGACGCCGACGCACGCCTGACACCCGCGCTCGCGACCTCGTGGCGCGCCGTCGACGACACCACCTGGGAGTTCAAGCTGCGCGACGGCGTGAAGTTCCACGACGGCAGCCCGCTCACCGCGCAGGACGTGGTGTTCTCGCTCGAGCGCCCCGCGACCATCGTCAACAGCCCGAGCTCGTTCGCCGCCTACACGCGTTCCATCACGGGCAAGAAGGTCGTCGACCGCCTCACGCTGCAGCTGACGACCGCCACGCCGGCACCGCTGCTGCCGAACGACCTCACGCGCATCTTCATCGTCTCGCGCAAGTCGGCCGAGAAGGCCAGCAGCGACGACTTCAACCAGGCGAAGGTGCAGGCCGGCACCGGCCCCTTCAGGCTCGTGAAGTTCACGCCCGGCACCGGCGTGCAGTTCGCGCGCTTCGACGGGTACTGGGGACCGAAGCCGGCGTGGTCCGGCGTCACGCTGCGCGCCCTGCCGGCCGAATCGGCGCGCATGTCGGCACTGCTGTCGGGCGACGTGGACCTGGTGGAGAACGTGCAGGCCAACCTGGTCTCGCAGTTCCGCCAGAACAAGAGCCTGAGCGTCTTCACCAAGGTGTCGAGCCGCGTGATGTTCCTCTACACCGACCATCGCGATACCTCGCCCTTCGTCACCGACAAGGACGGCAAGCCGCTCGATCGCAATCCGCTGAAGGACGCGCGCGTGCGCCAGGCGATCTCCAAGCTGATCGATCGCGGCGTGCTGGCCGAGCGCGTGCTCGACCAGCTCGGCGTGCCCACCGGCAACCTGGCCGCGAACGGCATGTTCGGCTTCAACCCCGAGCTCAAGCCCGATGCCGTCGACGTGCAGGGCGCGCGCCAGCTGCTCGCCGAGGCAGGCTATCCCGCGGGCTTCGGCCTCACGCTGTTCGGCCCGAACGACCGCTACGTCAACGACAAGCAGGTCGCACAGGCCATCGGCCAGATGCTCACCCGAGGCGGCATCGTGACCAAGGTGCAGGTCTCGCCGATGGCGACCTATGTCGGACGCGCCTCGAAGAAGGAACTGGGCTTCGGCCTGCTCGGCTGGGGCGTGGGCGGCGGCGAGCCCTCGGGCGCGCTGCGCGGCCTGCTCGCCACACCCGACAAGGAGCGCGGCATGGGCGCGACCAACTGGAGCAGCTACAGCAATCCGCAGTTCGATGCGCTGCTGAACGAAGCGCTCAACACCGTCGACGACGCGAAGCGCGAAGCCCTTTTGCGCAACGCCACCGCGCTCGCGCTGAAGAAGGACTACGCGATCATTCCGCTGTACCACCAGGTCTCGACCTGGGCCGCGCGCAAGGGCCTCACGATGGTGCCGCGCGTCGACGAGTTCACGCAGGCCCAGCAGGTCCATGCCGAGGCGGAGGACCGCAAGTGAGCGACATGTCCGACCTGCCGCATGTGCTCGACCACCTGCCGCCCGCGTTCATGGGCGCTTCGGCGCGCACGCTGCACGAGGTGCTGCCGGCACCGACGCTGATCCACCTGCCCGGCCTGCGGCCCCGGCCGGTGTTCGTCTCGGTGCTGCTGCATGGCAACGAGGACGCGGGCCTGCTGGCGCTGCAATCGGTGCTCGCGAAGTTCGGAAACCGGCCACTGCCGCGCGCCCTCTCGATCTTCGTCGGCAACGTGGAGGCCGCGCGCGCCGGCGTGCGCCGACTGGAAGACCAGCCTGACTACAACCGCATCTGGCCGAGTGCCGCTCCGGCCACACCGCACCAGCGCATGGCGGCGCGCGTGATGGAAGCGATGCGCGAGCGCGAGGTTTTCCTGGCCATCGACCTGCACAACAACTCGGGACGCAATCCGCTCTATTCCTGCCTGAGCTCTACCGGCGCGGAGCATCTGCGGCTCGCGCGCATGTTCTCGCCGCTCGCGGTGCTCATCCAGGCGCCGCAATCTCTGGGCGCCGCGTTCACGCCCATCTGCCCGACGGTGTGCTGCGAATGCGGCGAGATCGGCAACGCCGAGGGCGTGGCACAGGCCGCGACGCTCATCGAACGCTGCCTCGCCGACGACTTCGGAGACGGCACTGCCCATGACGACGCGAAGGCGATCGACATCTACCAGGCCTTCGCGATGCTCAAGGTCGCCGAGGGCCTCACGCTGAGCTGCGACGGCCAGGCCGCCGACCTCCAGCTGCCGCCGGAGATCGAGTCCTTCAATTTCCGCGCGCTCGAGCCCGGCCACGTGATCGCCACCACGCTGTCGCACCCCGACGCGGAACCGCTTCGCGCCTACCGGCTCGACGGCGAGGCGATCGCCGGCATGCTGGTTCGCAAGGGGGCCGACGTCTGCCTTTCGACGCACGCGGTCGCCGCCATGTTCACGCGCGACCTGCGCGCCATTCGCCAGGACTGCCTCGGCTACCTGATGCAACGCGTGCCCGCACACGCGCTCTAGGCCGCACGCACAACCTTCGATACAGGACCTTCATGCTGGTTTATGTGTTTCGTCGCCTGGCGCAGAGCGTCGGCGTGCTGCTTGCGATGTCGATGCTGGTGTTCGCCAGCGTCTACCTGATCGGCAATCCCGCCGACATCCTGATCAGCATGGATGCCGATCAGGCCGAGCGCGCGCGGCTCGTGCAGGCCATGGGCCTGGACCAGGCCCTGCCGCTTCAGTACTGGAACTTCCTGCAGCACGCGCTGCGCGGTGACCTGGGCAACTCCTTCGTGCACGGCGTGCCCGCGATCTCGCTGGTGTTCGAGCGGCTTCCCGCCACGCTCGAGCTGGCCTGCGTCGCGATGCTGATCGCCATCGCGCTGGGCGTGCCGCTCGGCCTGTGGGCCGGCCTGCGGCCTCATTCGTGGATCGGCAGGAGCATCATGACAGGCTCGATCCTGGGCTTCTCGCTGCCGACCTTCTGGGTAGGGCTGATGCTCATCGTCGTGTTCGCGGTGCAGCTGGCCTGGCTGCCCGCGGGCGGACGCGGGCCGACGCGCGAGGTGCTGGGGCTTTCGCTGTCGATCTTCAGCGTAGAAGGCTGGAAGCACCTGCTGCTGCCGGCGGTGAACCTCGCGCTCTTCAAGCTCGCGCTGGTGACGCGGCTCACCCGGGCCAGCACGCACGAGGCATTGACGCAGGACTACGTCAAGTACGCCCGCGCCAAGGGCCTCTCGCCGGCGCGCGTGGTGGGCGTGCACGTGCTCAAGAACATCCTCGTGCCGATCGTGACGGTGGTGGCGCTGGAGTTCGGCGCGCTGGTCGCGTTCGCCGCCGTGACCGAGACCATCTTCGTGTGGCCCGGCGCGGGCAAGCTGATCATCGAGTCGATCGGCTCGCTCGACCGCCCGGTCATCGTCGCCTACCTGCTGGTGGTGGTGTCGATGTTCACCCTGCTCAACCTGCTCGTGGACATCGCGTACTCGAGCCTCGACCCGCGCGTGCGGCTCGACGAACAAAGCGCATGACGACCATGTTCGAAGAAGACGAATCCCCCCTGCGCCGCCTGCTGCGGCAGTACGCCCGCTCCAGGCTCGCCGTGCTCGGCGCGGCCGTGCTGCTGGCACTGATGCTCGCCGCGCTGTTCGCGCCCCTTCTCGCGCCGCAGAACCCGTACGACCTCGCGCAGCTCAATATCCTCGACTCGCGCCTGCCGCCGGGCTCGCACGGCGGCAACGATGCCGCCGGCCAGGGCAAGCTCTACCTGCTGGGCACCGACGACCAGGGTCGCGACATGCTCTCGGGCATGCTCTACGGGCTGCGCATCTCGCTGGGCATCGGCGTGGTGGCCACGCTCGCGGCACTGTCGCTGGGCGCGACGCTGGGCCTGCTAGCAGCCTACGCCGGCGGCCGGCTCGATGCGCTGCTCATGCGCATCGTGGACATCCAGCTGTCGTTTCCCGCGATCCTGGTCGCGCTGGTGCTGGTCACCGTGCTCAAGCCGGGCGTCGGCAATGTCGCCATCGCGCTGGTGGCGGTGCAATGGGCCTACTACGCACGCACGGTGCGTGCCGCGGCGCTCGTCGAGCGCCGCAAGGAATACATCGAGGCCGCGCAGGGCCTGGCGCTGAGCGATGCGCGCATCGTCCTGCGGCACCTGCTGCCCAACTGCCTGCCGCCGGTGATCGTGGTGGCCGCGCTGCAGGTGGCCAACGCGATCTCGCTGGAGGCCACGCTGTCCTTCCTGGGGCTGGGCGTGCCGATCACCGAGCCCTCGCTCGGCCTGCTGATCGCCAACGGCCAGCAATACCTGCTGGCGGGCAAGTACTGGATGTCGCTCTACCCCGGCGTCCTGCTGCTTCTCACGATCCTCGCCATCAACCTCGTGGCCGACCAGCTGCGCGACGTGTCGAACCCGAGGCTGCAGAAACAATGACGAGCGCATCTCAACCCGTTCTGCTCGTCGAGGGCCTGAAGACGCAGTTCGCCACGCGCGCCGGCATCGTCAAGGCCGTGGACGACGTGTCGTTCTCGATCGAGCGCGGCCAGATCATGGGCCTGGTCGGCGAATCGGGCTCGGGCAAGTCGATGACCGGCTACTCGCTCATCGGGCTGATCGACCCGCCGGGCCAGGTTGTCGCAGGCCGGCTGCGCCTCGCGCCGCGCAACGGCGAGGTGCTCGACCTGCGGCGCCTGTCGCCGCGCGCGCTGCAGGGCGTGCGCGGCAACCTCATCGCGATGATCTTCCAGGATCCGATGATGACGCTGAACCCGGTGCTGCGCATCGACACGCAGATGATCGAGGCGGTGCGCGCGCACCACCGGGTCAGCGAGCGCGTGGCGCGCGAACGCGCCGCCGCGGCGCTCGCCAAGGTCGGCATCCCGTCGCCGCACGAGCGGCTGCTGGCCTATCCGCACCAGTTCTCGGGCGGCATGCGCCAGCGGGTGGCGATCGCGATCGCGCTGCTCAACGAGCCCGACGTGATCATCGCGGACGAGCCGACCACGGCGCTCGACGTCACGGTGCAGGGCCAGATCCTCGCGCAGATGCAGAGCCTGTGCCGCGCCTCGGGCACCGCGCTGATCTGGATCTCGCACGACCTGTCGGTGGTGGCGGGGCTGGCCGACACGGTCTCGGTGATGTATGCCGGGCGCATCGTCGAGCAGGGCCCCGTGGCCGAGGTGCTCGACCGGCCGCGCCACCCGTACACGCGCGGACTGATAGCGAGCGCGCCGTCGCGCAACCCGCGCGGACGCCCGCTGCAGCAGATCCCGGGCATGACGCCCTCGCTGCTCGCGCTGCCGCAAGGCTGCGCATTCCAGGCGCGCTGCGCCAGCGCGGACGTGGTCTGCCGCAACGAGCCGCCGCTGGTGGCGCTCGATGGCCGCAGGCTGCGCTGCTTCCACCCGGCGCCCCTGCCCTCTCCCTGTGCGATTGCGAACTGACACCATGGACACCGTCACCCCGTTGCTCGAACTGCGCGCCAGCGCCAAGCGTTTCGTCCGCAAGCCCGATGCCGCGGCGAAGATCGCGCGCCTGTTCGGCGCCCCGGTGCCGTCGCGCACCGTCCACGCCGTCGACGGCGTCTCGCTCGCCGTGCACCCCGGCGAAGTGGTGGGGCTGGTGGGCGAATCGGGCTGCGGCAAGTCGACGCTCGGGCGCATGGCCGCGGGGCTGCAGTCTCTGAGCGAGGGCGAGCGGTGGTGGCAGGGCGAGAACGCCGAGCTGCGCAAGCGTCGCCTCTCGGCGAGCGAGCACCGGCGCGACATGCTCGGCGTCCAGATGATCTTCCAGGACCCGTATGCGAGCCTCAATCCGCGCATGCGGGTGCGCCAGATCATCGGCGAGGCGCCCGTGGCGCACGGGCTGGTCGAGGCCGGGGACCAGGAGGCGCACGTGGCCGCGCTGATGCAGAAGGTCGGCCTCGACCCCGGCTTCATGCGCCGCTTTCCGCACCAGTTCTCGGGCGGCCAGCGCGCGCGCATCGGCATCGCCCGCGCGCTGGCCGTGCGGCCCCGGCTGCTGATCTGCGACGAGGCGGTGGCCGCGCTCGACGTGTCCATCCAGGCGCAGGTGATCAACCTGTTCATGGCACTGCGCGAGGAGCTCGCCCTCACCTATCTCTTCATCAGCCACGACCTCGGTGTGGTGCGGCACATCAGCGACCGCGTGGTGGTGATGTACCTTGGCCGTGTGGTCGAGTCGGCGGGCGCCGACGCGCTGTTCGAGCAGCCGCTGCATCCCTACACCGAGGGTCTGCTGGCCGAGGCGCCGAAGCTGGAGGTGCGCAAGAAGGCCTTCGTGGCGATCCGGGGCGAGATCCCCTCGCCGCTGAATCCGCCGCGCGGCTGCCATTTCCATCCGCGCTGCCCGCGCGCGACACGGCGCTGCGCCGAGGAGATACCGGTGCTCGCGCGCGTGGGTGTCGACCATTGGGTCGCCTGCCATCTGATCGAGCGGGCGGGCGGCGCATGAAGATCGTCGTCATGTGCTGGCTCGCGCGGGCATCGGTCGATGTCTTCGTCGCGCGCAACATCGTGCTGCGGCCCGATCTCGCGGCCAAGGCGCCGCAGCACGTTGCATCCGAGCTCGCCGCGCTCGCGCCCGACGTGGTGATCGCGCGCGAGTCGCAGTTCGAGCTGGTGGCGGCCGTCGCGGCCGGGCTCGCGGATTGCCGATTCGTCTTCTACAGCCTCGCGTCCTCGCGGGCCGCCATCGACACCTCGGCGCTCGCGGCACGCTGCGCCTTCGCCACCGGATCGACCTGGGAGCGCGCCGAGTATGAAGCCTTCGTGCTCGCCGAATCGCTGTGCCGGCCGCGGCCCGGGCAGCCCGCCGGCGCTTCGGCAAGCGCACCGGGCGAGGTGATGCTGGTGGGCGCAGGCGTGGTCAACCTGGTCACGGCGCTGGCGCTGTGCCGGCGCGGCCATCGGGTCTCGGTGTTCGACCGCATGGCCGATCCGCGCGGGCATGGCGAATCGCATCCCGAACGCGCGGGAGCGACCTTCGGCGGAAGGGACGCGCGCATCTTCTCGTACAACGAGTCGCGACATCACCTGGCCTGCTCGCCGCTGTACACGCCGCAGGACCTGCCGCGCTTTCGCCTCGGAATCGCACAGGACGGATGGCTGTCGCGCCGCTACGAGTCGCTTTCGGAAACCGACCGCCGCTGGATCGCCCAGCTCGAGCAGGTGCCGCCCTGGGCAGCGCTGCTGTACGGCAACGACATCGTCGGCTTCAACCGGCAGAGCCACCGGCTATGGCACGAGATCTTCAGCCTCTACCCCGAACTGCTGCGCGAGACGCACCATGTCGGGCGGCTGCTGCGCGTCTACCCGAGCGATGCTTCCCTGCGCGCGGGACGCACGGCCGAGGCCGAGATCGGCGCCCTGCTCGGCGAGGTGCCGCTTGCACGGCTGCGCGAGCGGGAGCCCGCGCTGGGCGACGCGATCGACAGCGGCGCCATCGCGGGCGCGCTCGAAGTGCAGGGCTTCTCGCTCAACATCGTCTCGTTCTGCCGCAACCTGATCGCGCTGCTCGAGCACCTCGGCGCGCGCTTCCACTGGCAGCAGGAAGTAAGCGAGGTGCGGTACGCGGATTCGGGCGCGGTGACGGGCATCGTGGTCGACGGCAAGCTGCGGCGCGCCGACCACTACGTGCTCTCGCCCGGCGCACAGGCGCGCACCCTCTCCACGAAGACCGATGGGCTGGCCGCGATCGGCGCGATGGTCGGCATGTGGGTCACGCTGCCGAACGACGGCGCCGCGCTGAACACGCCGCTGAAGGTGCGCCGGCGCGCATTCGCCAGCAGCGAGGCGGCCCAGGGCGCCAACGTCGTGCCGGGCCGCGACGCCGCCGGGCGGCCGGTGCTGCACTGCAGCTCGGGGCATGGCTTCGTCGGTGTCTCGGCCGACGACGTGCGGCTGGCCGACCTGCCCGAGCTCGCGCGCTGCGTGATGGAGACAGCGGAGGAACTGTTCGCCGACAAGTTCCAGCGTGCCCGGCAGGCCGGCATGCTCGGCGAGCGCCCGGGCTTCTGCGTACGTCCATGGACGCCCTCGGGCCTGGGCGTGCTGGAGGTGCAGGAGAGCGACGCGGGCGGCAAGCTGGTGCTCAGCGGCGGCCACAACACCGGCGGCTTCGCGCAGTCGCCGGCCGTCGCCGAGGCCGTGGCATGCGCGCTGGAGACGCGCCCGCACGCCATGCACACGCTCTACCACCCACGGCGCTTTGCCGATGTGTTCGAGGTGACGCTGTGAGCACGCGCCAGACATCGCTCACCGCGCTGTTGCGCGACGGCCTGCGCGGCGGGGCGACGACGATGTGGATCGATGCCGAAGGCTCGATGCGCCGCGACGACTTCGCGGCGCTCGTGGTCGCGCAGGTGGCACTGCTGCGCCGGCAGGGCATGAAGGCCGGCGATCGCGTGGCGCTGCACGGCGTGGCTTCGCGCGGCCTGGTGGCCATGCTCGTGGGCTGCCTGCTCGAAGGCGTGGTTGCCGTGCCGGTCGACTCGGCGCTGCCGCGCGCGCGCAAGCAGGCGATGGTGGAGGCGTCGGCTCCCAAGCTGGCGATCGAGTTCGCGGCGCAGGCACCGCTCGACGCAGCCGGCATCAGATGCGTCGCGGGCGTGCCGCTGCCGCAAACCGGATGGACGCTGGACGACCTGGGCCTGCCCGAGGTCGCGCCCGACGCTGGCTGCTACATCTTCTTCACTTCCGGCACGACCGGAAGGCCCAAGGGCATCCTCGGGCGGCGCGGCGGGCTCGCACACTTCCTGGCGTGGGAAGCCGGCATGCTCGGCCTGCAGCCCGGCGACCGCGTTGGCGTTCTTACCCGCCTGTCGTTCGACGTGGTGCTGCGCGACCTGCTGCTGCCCATCGTGGCAGGCGTGACCGGGTGCCTGCCGCCTGCCGACTCCCCGATGACGCCGGCCGAAATGCCCAACTGGCTGGCCGCAATGGCCGTCAGCGTGCTCCACACGGTGCCTTCGCTGGCCCAGGCCTGCCTGGCGGGTCTGCGCTCCAACACCCGCAACGGCACGCTGCGCCACACGCTGTTCGCGGGCGAGCCGCTCGGCGGCGCACTGGTCGGTCGCTGGCGCGCGGCATTTCCGGCGAGCGCGATCTACAACCTGTACGGCCCCACCGAGACCACGCTCGCGAAGTTCTGCGCCCGCGTGCCCGCCCCCGCGCCCGAGGGCATCCAGTGCTGCGGCCTGCCGCTGCCCGAGGTGGGCGTGAGCATCCTCGACGAGGCACTGCAGCCACTCGGCACGGGCCGTGTCGGCGAAGTCGCCATTCGCACGGTGCATGGCTCGCTCGGCTACCTGGACCCTGCGGAGCCCTCGTCCACGCGCTTCATCGAGCTCGACGGGCTGCCGGCCTACCTGAGCGGCGATCTCGGCTTCCTCGACAAGAGCGGCGCGCTGCACCTGCGCGGCCGCAAGGACCACCAGGTCAAGATCCTCGGCACCCGCATCGAGCCCGCGGGCATCGCGGCGGTGCTGCAGTCGCACGAAGCGGTGATCGACGCGGCCGTCGTGTGCATGCAGAACGAAGAAGGCGAAGCACAGCTCGTGGGCTACTTCTGCACGCGGTCCGACGCGCAGGCCCTGCGCCGGCGCCTGCGGCCCTTTCTCGCCGAGCGCCTGCCGGCAGCGGCGGTACCAGGCCACCTGATCGCGCTCGACGCCCTGCCGCTCACGGCCAACGGCAAGCTGGATCGCGCACGCCTGCCCATGCCGGCGTCGCGCACCGCCACCACCGCCGACACCGAAGCGGACGCCGACGAACTCGCGCTCGGCGTGGCCGCCGCGATCGCGCGGGTGCTGCAGCAGGCGCAGGTTAGCGTCGACGACGATTTCTTCGCGCTCGGCGGCGACTCGCTCGCGGCGATGCGGCTGTGCGCCGAACTCGAAGCGCAGCTCGGCGTGCATGCGCAGCCACTGCTGCTGATGCATGCGCCCACCGCGCGCGAGCTGGCGCAGCAGCTGCAGGCGGCCGGCTCCTTCGCGCCGGCACCGATCCCGCCCGCGCCGCGCACCCGCTGGTTCACGCTGAGCCCGCAGCAGCGGCGCTACTTCCGCACCTTCTGCGCGGGAGGCAACCGCAACTGGTGCAACATGGTGGCGCTGTTCGAGCTGCCCGACGGCGTCAATGCCTATGCGGTGGGCCGTGCGCTGACCGAGATCGCGCTGCGCCACGACAGCCTGTGCCTGCGCTTCGGCCACGACGGGGAAGGCCTCGTGCGCCAGACGATCGTGGCGACGACGGATGTCCAGGTGGCGCAATGCGACCTGGGCGCGCTCGACGCGGCGGCACTCGCGCGGCGCATCGGCGCGATGCGGGTGGCCGAGGGCGAGGCGGAGATCGCGCTCTTCGCCGATGCGCCGCTTTTTCGCGCCACCCTGCTCGCCCTGCCCGGCCAGCGGCGCCGGCTGCTGTGGACCGTTCATCACCTGGTCAGCGACGGCACCAGCCAGGGCCTGCTCGCGCGCGAGCTGGCCGACCGCCTCGCCGGTCGGCCCTGGGCCACGGATGCCCCGCCGTCGATACGCGACATCGCAGCCTGGGCCGGCGCGCGCAACGATTCTGCGCAAGCCGCGCGCGCGCACTTGCGCGCATTGTTCGGCGCGCCCTACCGCCACCGCTACCTGCTGGACAGGCTGCGCTGCGACGATCCGCAACGCTGCCACGCGATGGAAGCCGCCCTGCACGGCACGCTGCGCGACACGGTCCGCGCGGCGGCGCGGCGCCTGAAGTGCACGCCCTACGTGCTGTACGTGGCCGCGTATTTCCGCTGGCTCGCAACGCTGACCGAATGCGACGACCTGGTGGTCGTGACGCCGCTGGCCGGCCGCGCCCATCCGCAGGTCGCGCAGACCATCGGCGATTTCATCAACCTGGTGCCGTTGCGCATCGAGCGCCTGGGCGCGCTGCCGGCACGCCAGCTGGTCGAGAGCGTGCACGACGGCATCGCGCTCGCCGCGCGCAACCAGGAACTGCAGTTCGACGAGATCCTCGACGAGCTCGGCGTGCCCTTCGATGCGGATCGCAACCCGCTGACCGGCTTCTCGCTCAACTTCATGCCGCAGGCGACGGGCGATGCACCCGCCCTCGCGACGGTGCGGCACGCGGACCGCGGCTACCGGCTGAAGTACGACCTGCTGATGCTGATCCGCGGATGGCACGACGCCACGCACATCGAGATCCAGTACCGCGCCGGCCTGTTCACGCCGGCCGCGGTCGAGGAGTGCTTCACCGACTACTGCACGCACCTGGAGGCCTTGAGCCATGCCTGAGAAGCCGACCATGAATCCCGCGCCAATGGGCGAATACGTCTTGCTGGTGCTGCTCTCGATCCTCTGGGGCGGCTCCTTCACGCTGATCAAGGTCGCGGTGGCCGACTTTCCACCGGCCACGCTGGCCGCGGTGCGCATCCTGCTCGGCGGCGCGCTGCTGGGCGTGGTGGCCGTGGCCAGGGGCCTCGCATTCCCGACGCGCGCCAGCCGCTGGGGGGCGCTCTGGGTGCAGGGGCTGCTGCAGGGCGCGCTGCCGTTCACGCTGATCGGCTGGGGCGAGCTGCACATCGCGAGCGGGCTCGCGGGCGTGCTCAATGCGACCGTGCCGCTGTTCGCCTTCCTGCTTGCCGTGTTCGTCGTCGGCTCGGCGCCCTTCGTGCTCACGAAGTTCCTGGGCGTCCTGCTCGGGCTCGCGGGCGTCGCCGGGATCGTCGGGCACGGCTCCTCCATCGCCGCGCTCGGCCAGAGCGACTTCCTGGCGTCCATGGCGGTGCTGGGCGCGAGCGCGTCGTATGCGTGCGGCGCGGTGTTCGGCCATCGCTTCGGCGACCAGCCCGCCGTGGTCACCGCGGCCGGCTCGCTGCTGTGCGGAGGGGCCACGATGCTGCCGTTCAGCCTCGCGCTCGACCGGCCCTGGACGCTCGCGCCCAGCCTCGAGGCCACGCTGGCGCTGCTGGCCCTCGCGCTGCTGTCGACCGCGCTGGCCAGTGTGGTCTTCTTCCGGCTGATCCGCACGCTGGGCCCGGTCACCACCACCAGCAACGCCTACCTGCGGGCGCTGGTGAGCGTGGCGTTCGGCGTGGTCTTTCTTGCCGAGCCCCTCAGCTGGAGCCTGCTGGCCGCGAGCGCGCTGATCGTCGCCGGCGTCGTGCTCGTCACGCGGCCGGGCAGGCCGGGCCGGGAGCTGCGTCGTGCGGGCTGAGATCGCGATCGTCGGCGTCGGCCCCTGGGGCCTGGCAGTGCTCGACCGGCT
>Ga0126362_10000041_pt1 | contig 174545 bp, 171 predicted proteins | sample ANMtaG_FD_126269 | JGI IMG/M metagenome (GOLD analysis project Ga0126362, IMG submission 126269) | Continental margin sediment microbial communities from North Pacific Ocean - ANME2c_DSS_Sorted | ecosystem: Environmental > Aquatic > Marine > Continental margin > Sediment | place: Pacific... | reverse complement strand
TTCGGGCTCCGGTGTCGTCGGTGGAGTTGGTGGTGGCGTCGGCGTTTGTGGGTGTGTTGGGTGTTGATCGGGTGGGGTTGGATGATGATTTCTTCGAGTTGGGTGGCAACTCCCTCATCGCGATGAGATTGACCGCCAACTTGAGCAGCACACTCGATTTCGATGTTCCTGTCCGCATGCTCTTCGGTGCATCGACACCCGAATTACTCGCTGCCAGGATCGAAGAGGCTCGGGAATCAGGTTCGGCGACACCGGACGATCATGCGATCGGCGTGCTGTTTCCCGTTCGCATCGAAGGACAGCGGCCACCGCTCTTCTATATCCATGCAATGAGTGGTCTGGCGTGGAAGGCCTCGGGCTTCGCTCCGTATCTAGAGGCAGATACGCCGATCTACGGCCTGCAAACTCCCGTAATGACGGAGGCGTGGGCATTACCGACCTCCGTCGACGAGCTAGCGCACCGTTACGTGCGTGAGATGATCGATGTGAATCCGACTGGGCCGTTTAACATAATCGGCCACTCAGTTGGAGGGTTCATCGGCCATGCATGTGCTGTTCTTCTACGCGAGCAAGGTTTCGAGGTCTCTCTGTTCATGGTGGATCCACGTCATCCGAGGGAGGTCGACGATGATGTAGCGCTCGAGAACACCCGTGACATGGCAGCTAGTTGGGGAGTGGAACTCGGTGAAGGTGCCGACGTCAATTCTCTTGATCGCAGCCAGATCATCGCCATCGGTAAAACGCTGGACTCGGTGTCGTTCATGACTGAGACACAGATTGGCGCACTTTACGACTTCGCTTCGGCGAGTGGTGAATTGATCTCCGGGTATGAGCCGCGCAAATATGATGGCGACGTGGTGATGTTCCGGGCAGCTGCGGGCATGGACATGGACTTCACAGTGACAGACGAATGGAGATCGGTGATCGGTGGACAGATCACTGACATCGATATCGACAGCAATCACACGTCGATGATGCATCCGGACAAGCTTGAGTTGATCGGGCCGATCGTCGCCGAGTACCTACGTACGCAGGAGAAGCGCTCGTCATGACTGATGAAACCCCGGCTCGGTCGGCCGAACCTCGCACTGTCGTGCATTTTGTACGTCACGGAGAGGTGTTCAATCCGTCGAAAGTAATTTACGGCCGGCTACCCGGATACTCGCTTTCCGAATTGGGCAATCGCCAGGCGAAGACAGTCGCCGAGATTCTCGGTGATCGTCCAATCTCTTCGATCTTCTCCAGCCCGCTCAAACGCGCGATTGAAACTGCCACTCCGCTAGCCGATTTGTTGAATCTACCCATCGAGAAGAACGAAGATCTTGTGGAGTGGGAGGGAAGGTTCGACGGGATCGCAGCGGGAGACCCGAGACTGAAGCCGTCGGTCGGGTTGCTGCTCAAAACGTGGAATCCAGTGACGCCTTCGTGGGGGGAGAGCTACAAATCGATGGTCAGACGTATGTCTGCTGCCCTGGATTCGGCTCGGCGTCGGAGCGCGGGCACGGAGGGCGTGTGCTTCAGCCACGAGCTGCCCATCTGTACCTTGCGGCGTTCGTTGAGGAGCGAATCATTGTGGCGTCGGCAGCATGAACGCGATGTGGCTCACACTTCGATCACTTCAGTCACTTTTTCTGGCGAAGCCCTCGTTGATGTCAGCTATTCCGCAAGCCATGTACCTACGGACTGAGGTATAGAGGAAAGCCAGCCTGTTCTTCTCGCATTTGATCGAGAAGAACAGGCTGGCTGGTTGAGAATGTTCCTGCGGTTGTCTCAGATTCCGAGCGAACCGGCGATGAACGGCCATGATTTGTGTAGCTGATCCTGCCAGTAGCTCCACGAGTGGGTCCCGACCGGCTGGAAGTCGACAACGGCCGGAATATTCAATTCATACAGGCGCTTGGCCATGTTCGAAGTGCAAAGGTTGGTCGCTGCTTCGATCGGGCCGCCGATGATGATCTGGTTCTCCGTATATGCGCGACCATCACTCAGACGTGGGTTGAGGAATGTGTCGTTCGGAATTCCAGGAAGCCCGTTTCCGGTGCTCATGTAGATGGGCGTCCCACGCAGCTTCTCTGCATTGACGAGCGGATCGTGTTCGACCCATCCCGGTCCGTCCAATGGTCCCCACATATTCGTGATGTCGTCGACGCCGCCGATCCATTCCGTGGTCGTCCGGACGAATGCTTGTCCGAGGGGATCGCTGGTCTGTGCGCAGCCACTGTAAGCGGCAACAGAACTGTAGAAACCGGGGTACTCGATCGCCAAGTTCAGTACCGACGTACCGGACATCGAGATGGCCGAGATGGCTTGCTTACCGTTGCTCCCCAGCTCTTCGTTCAACAACGGGGGCAATTCTTTGCCCAGGAAGGTCGACCACTTGTTGCGTCCGGCCTTGGGGTCGTCCTTCTCCCAGTCGGTGTAGTAGGAGAGACGCCCACCGACAGGCGTGGCGACGTTCACGTTCTTGTCAGCGAAAAAATCGACGACATCAGTTTGTAGTTCCCATGTCGCGGCATCTTCTCCGCCGCCGGCACCGTTCAGCAGATAGACGATCGGGCGAGGTTCGGAGTTATCGGCCGGGGTGATCACCTGAATCGGAACGTCCTTGTCCATCGACGCCGCATAGACGTTGACGACGAGCTGACGGTCATTGACCTTCTCGACGGATTTGATGTAGGAGCCCGTCGACGCTGTTTCGGATGAGTCGCCACCGACGCGCGCGGGGGTGGCCTGCGCGAGACCGGCTGTGAGCAGTGAGCCGGCAACGGCCAATGCACCGATCTGTACGGTGCGTCGCCAGGTCGTGGAATTTCGCGTCAAGACCTCATACCTTTCGGTTGATTCATTGTCGATTGCGACCTTGTCGCATTCAGAGAATTGAGTCGGTTATTGTTTGTGGACTGTTACCTTATTTAGATATTCAAATTCTGGTATGAGGCCACACTCGCTGGATGCGTCTGTCATGAAGTCTCCGCAGCCCGGCGGTAACCCCGAATCGCAGGATATAGAAATACGGCGATCATTCCCGCTGACCAGGCAAGCATTTTCAGAACTGGCACCAGGACCGGGCCTCCGAGCGAAAGTCCGCGCATAGCGTCGACTGCGACGGACATCGGTTGTGCGGCAATAACGGGTTGAAGCCAGACCGGATATGCCATTGTCGGGACAAAACCACTGTTGAAGAACATCAACAAGGTGCACCCAATGGAAACCAATTCGACGAGCGGGACATTTTCCGACATCGTGGCGAGAGCCGTGACCATCACCGCGAACCCAATGCCGAATGCGATGGGTAGAAGTATCATTGCCACTGCCGCAAGCGGGCCCTGAGTGAACCGGAAGCCGACGGCATAACCAACGCCGATGATGACGATCGTTGTCAGTAGAACTCGAACGGCTTCAGCGATCATCCGGCCCACCAGGCCCGATGCTCGGTGTGCGGGCAGCGTCCAGAATCGACCGAGCAGACCGCTCTTCCGCTCGCCCCGCAAGCCAACTGCGCTGGCGATCGAACCGAACATCGCCCCCACGAGAATGATGAGCGGGACAGTCCCATAGATACTCGGCTGCCCGGTGGCAGCTGTGATGGAATCTCCCAGAACAACGCGAAACATGATCAAGGTCAACGCGGGATAAACGAGCGCCTGAACAGTCGTTGAAGGATCGCGCGCCCAGTTGATCAGAAGCCGCTTCGCTTGAATAAGGCTGTGGGTCCAGAGCGCGCTGGCCGAGTTCTCGGGTAGTGCCGCGTTGGGAAGAGGGAACGCGAGCGCCCGCCCACTGCGTATCTCCTCACGCTTCTCGAGAGAACTCATCACGCTCGCCTCGTACTTGCCCAGTATGCGAGTGGCCCGCATACCGCTATCAAACCGATCGACCAAGCCGCAACTGGCACCAACGTATTCGGGGTGAGGGTGCCGGCAGCCAGGTCCCGCATGGCGGAGGAGAACTGAGATACGGGCTGATTGCGTACGAACGGCCGGATCCATTCCGGGAATCCACTCTCCGGAACAAATCCACACGAGAGCATTCCGAGGATCAATTGGGGAAGTGTCAATGCCTGACTGGTTGCTTGTGGGCTCTTCGACAGCGAGCCGATTGCATCACCGCCGAGCGACAAACACGTACTGAAAGTCAACGCGATCACGCAGAAGAGCATGGCCTGTGACAGACCACCGACGAAGCGAAATCCGATCGCGTATCCGTAGATCACTGCTGCCGTCAGTGAGACGACGGATCGGAGGAATCCACTACTCATCCGCGAAAACAGTGGAACCGGGCCGAAAACCGGCATGGTTTGCATCCGACTGCTGAAGCCAGTGATGCGTTCGGTCGCCGACATCTGCGCCGCTGAGATCGAAGTGAAGGCCATCGCCTGCAAGACGATGATCGGCATCAAGAACTGTGCGTAATTGATTCCCTGCAGCTGCATTACGAACTTGAGGGGCAGGTAAAAGCCGACCGTGAAGATCAATGGCGCGACGATTGCGACGAGCAATTCGTGCCGGCGAATCATTGCGCGAACGGTACGGCCGGTAAGGGTCCACCACTGTGTGACCGCGGATGGCTGCGGACGACGATGGCGTCCGATCCGAGCTGCATTCGGCACCGTGATGGACCGTTGACCTACCTGTTTCAAGGCAAGATCTTGAGTTGCGTATTTCGTCGTCGTGGTCACGTCGCATCGCTTGTTTCGCTCGGACGCGACTGCCCCGTCAACGACAGGAACACGTCGTCAAGTGAAGGCCTGCGCAGGGCGATGTCCGCGAGTGGTATCCGTGCGTGATCGAGACGCCGCAGAGCTTCTGCAAGGGTCGCAGAACCACGGGGTGCGGGAATTGCAATTCGGCCGTTCTCGACTGCCAGATCGAAGCGGAAGTCCGGCGGAACCAAATTACCCAACGCGTTGGCTGCTGGCCCCAGCAAGCTTGCCTCGGCGGGAACGATTTCGCAGAAGCTGGCGCCGGTTCGTGCCTTCAATTCGTTGGCCGTCCCTTCCGCGATGACAGATCCTTTGTCGATGACAATGATGTTGTCGCTGAGGAGGTCAGCTTCCTCGAGGTACTGAGTGGTCAGCAGAACCGTGATGCCTTGCTCCTTCAAAGTCTGCACGAGGTTCCACACGCTCTGGCGGCTGCGGGGGTCCAGTCCAGTCGTCGGCTCGTCGAGAAATACGACTTCTGGCCTTACTACCAATCCACACGCAATGTCGATGCGTCGTCGCATGCCGCCGGAGTAGCCTGCAACGGCTCGCCCCCCAGCTTCCACGAGATCGAATTCTTCGAGAAGGTCCACGGCTCGTTGCCTGGCGGATGCGCGATCGAGGCCCATCAGGCGAGCGAACAGTTCGATGTTCTCGCGTCCGGTGAGTGCGTCGTCGAGTGCGGCGAACTGGCCAGTCATCATGATCGAACGGCGAACGTCGGCTGGGTTGCGAGCGACGTCGTATCCGGCAACCATTGCGACGCCGCGGTCAGGCCGAATCAACGTGGACAGAACCTTGACGGTGGTGGTCTTACCTGCGCCGTTGGGTCCAAGGATGCCGAGCACTGTGCCCTTGGGAGCTTGGAAGTTGATGCCACGCAATGCGTGCACATCCTTGAAGGACTTGTGAACGTCCTCCACGACTACCGCCGCGTCCGTCGATAAGGGCATCAATTCTCCGCTGTCTACATGGGTGTTCGGGCCGAGCTGTGCTTGGACACGGCTCCTCGGCCGTGTCCTTTCTCGAGCAAGTCGTAGCCCGAGCCGGAGTCACTGGTAAGGACCCCAGTGGTTGCGGGAACCTTGTACGTCTATCTCCGGATGCACAGTGGATGTTACCGGAGGGACAACCTCGCTCCGGCCTTCGCGCGGTGGGGATCGATGCAAATGTGCAGCTTGGCGATAAGCCGCGGTCAGGCCGACCGACTGGACTGTGCGATATCGCACAGTGTCCGATACCGGGCCTGATTTCGGGTCGCCGACAGGTGTGAACCGTGTTCGCGCGTGCTGAGTGCTCGTCGAGTACTACGAGTTCGTACTCGATCGACGGGCACCCCTGACTCGATCATCAAGTCGACTCCCTCTGGCGAGGTAACCTACTGCTCATGGATATCGGCACGTTGTCAGTGGTGGTTCCCGTGTACAACGAGGAGGACTACATCGCCGGGTGTTTGGAGTCCCTCGCTCGTCAAGGGGACGAAATCCTCGAGATAATTGTTGTCGACAACAATTCCACCGACCGCACCCCTGAAATCGCGCGTTCTTTCGAGCAGCGGGATTCTCGAATTCGATATCTTGTAGAACCGCGTCAAGGCGTTGTTCATGCACGTAATGCCGGGTTCGACATCGCAGTGGGTGAATTCATCGGCAGGGTCGATGCGGATTCGCGTGTCGCACCAGGGTGGGCGCGAGCGGTTCGAAGTTCCTTCGCTTCTCATGATCTTGATGCCGTTACCGGTTTCTCGTTGTTTTACGAGTCACCGTTTTCAGGTCTTCAGCGAGCAGCGGTGAAGAAAGCCGAGGCCCGTGGCGATTTCCACGGAATCAAACCGGCGCACGCACTGACTGGTTCGAATATGGCGATTCGGGCGACGTCGTGGCGCTCGATCCGCGACAAGGTCAGTGATCGCACCGACATTCACGAAGACGTGGATCTGTCGCTGTGCCTGGTGAAGGCAGGGATGCAGTTCGGCACTGACCTGGACATGCGGAGCGAAATCTCCGGTCGAAGGGGAGAGACTGGACCCATCGAGTTTCTGTCATACAACAAGGCTTCGGTGACAACGCTCGAGTATCACCAGGCTATGACTACACGACTTCGTTTGATGATTCTCAAGACGTCAATTCTGCATGCTCTGTTGTGGCCGGCGTACCGAATGTACGACCGGCAAACCGATCGGTTGTCATGGCGGAAACTGCTGTCAGGTTCCGGAGCCCGCACTATGCCCGTGGATTCGTGAGAGTCGGCTATATCCTGTCCAGATTCAAGGTCTTGTACAACCTCTCGATACCGCTGTAGTCCTGGACGAACAGGTTGTTGCGCCGTCCCGATTCGATGTCGTCGAGCATCTTCTGTCCGCCGGTTACGGCTTCGATCTCCATGATTGCTCGCCACGCGCCGAAGTCGGTCCCGCTGAATGCTCGCATCGCGTCCTCGAAGCCTTCCAGCAGATAGCTGCGATCTCCACTATCCAGGGAATCCCACACCAGTACTGCTAGTTCCCCGGCAATCGAGGCATGGCAGTACTCATCGCGAGCGTGCAACCGGATCGTCGCGCGGTTGATCGACTGAACGCCCGGGTCGTCGGAGATCAGGTCGAGGTATGCGGTGATCGAAACCTCTGCGACTGTCATGAACGCAAGCTCGGTCAGCGCGATCTTGCGATGATCACCGGCCGCGTCGAGGGCTTGCGCCCGCGTGCGGACCGTCATGACGTCGGGCAGTGCCTTCGACGGAAGCGCCCAACCCCTCCCTCGTCGGGTCGCTGAGCTGGCATTGAAGTGCATGAGCGTGTGATATTGCTCGTCGACCATCGCCTGATTGACCGCCACTGCAGCCCAATCTCCGAGACCGACGCCGAGTCGGTCTTCGGCGAGAACGTCGAAGCCGGGATTGACGACGTACTTCTCGATGTCCATGACGTTCTTGTTGAACGCGATCCATGCCCAGGCTTGCAGGCGTTGCTTCTGCTCGGGACTCAATGCCAGGTAGGTCGGATGCTCTGCGAACGGGAGCAATGGTTCGGGGTAGTCGGACAGCGACGAATCGAAGAGATCGTCCAGTTCCGGCTCCGCTTTCTTCACGGTTGCCCGGCGTGCCCAGTTGCTCGCAAGCCGACTGACGATTGCACTCTCGACCGGATCGGACGCGTCGAATTCCGGCAGGCTGGGCGGACTCACTCCAGGTCTCATCGTGCCCTACTCTCTGCGCCCTTCGGCAATCTCTCTGCGCCCGTCGGCAATGCGATCGAACAAGCTCTGGCACTCCGCGTTCAGTTGGCCTGAGCGGTCGCCGAGCGCTGCCTCGGCGGTTTTCATCAGCGTCGTGAATTCCGCGAGGGTCTCGGCCGCCGTGTCCACCTGTGAGGTGGCATCGAACAGTGCTTTTCGTGTCGCACCTGCATACGGATTGCCCGCTTGTACGTCCCAGTACACCTCCGGTTCGCCGCCGGCTACACGCGCCAGGAGCGCGAGCAAGGTCCGATGCGGGGGAGGGGCGACCGCGAGGAGATCGTCCGCGGAAACTCCGAGTTCGGCCAGGGCAACGCCGAATGCCAGAACCGACGCGTGGGTCAGAACTTGGGAAGCAGCGGCCAGTCGGTCGTGACGATCTGCATCCATCACCGAGACCGAGGCTCCCCACGAGCGCACGACGTCGAGAAAGCTCTGAGACTGCGGACCGTCGACGTACGGCACCGCGATGACGGCCCGACCGCGCGGGCCGAGCGACGGACGGAACATGGGGTTGAGTCCGAGGAACTCGCCTTCTCGGCCGGCGTCGACGATTGCTGCGTCCATCCGCGATTTGACCGAGAGAGTGTCCACAACGAGAGCGCCGGATGTTCGAAGCGTCGGTAGTGCGGCCAGAGCGACCTGTTCGGGAACCGCGAGCACGATGATGCTCGAGGACTCCACGTGCGCGAGGACCCGGTCACTGGGTTTCGTGATGTCTCCGACGACTACGTCTCCGTCAGGATCGCTGCCTGCTGGGTCGACGACGGTGACCGTCCACCCCTCGGCACGAAGCAGTTCGACGAACATGGATCCGACGGCACCCAGCCCGCCGACAACCGTCGCTGTGCCCGATACCGCCGTCATGGCTGGATCTACCCGCCGTACTCGAGGACCCGCGAGGACACTGCATCGAGCGCACGGAGCAGCGTGGACGCCTTGACCGTGGTCTCGTCGAATTCTTCTTCCGGATCGGACAACGCTGTGATGGCACCGCCGATTCCGAAGGTCACGCCGCTCTCGGTGCAGACGAGCGATCGAATCACGATCGAGAGGTCCGCGGCGCCACCGAGGGCGAAGTACCCGATCGATCCCGAGTAGACCCCTCGTGGGCCGGATTCGAGGCGGTCGATGATCTCCATCGTCCGTACCTTCGGGGCACCTGTCATCGATCCACCGGGGAACGCGGCACGGACACAGTCCACCGCCGACGATCCCGGACTCAGATGTCCACGCACAGTCGACACCATTTGGTGGACGGACGAGTACGATTCGATCGCGAACAGCCTCGGAACGTGGACACTTCCCGGAACGCAGACCTTGGTGAGGTCGTTGCGAGTGAGGTCCACGATCATCAGGTTCTCGGCGCGGTCCTTCTCGCTGTCAAGCAGGTCCTGCCTCAGGGCAGCATCGCGCGCTCGGGTGACGCCGCGCGGGCGGGTCCCTTTGATCGGCTTGGACTCGACGTTGCCGTCCGAGTCGACACGAAGGAACCGCTCAGGCGAGGCCGAGACCACCGAGATGCCGGTGAAGTCGAGAAGAGCGCTGTACGGCGTCGGATTGATCGAGCGCAGATACTCGAACGCCCGCCGTGCGTCGATCGTCTCGTCGACGCTCGCCATGTTGGTCAGACATACCTCGTAGGACTCACCTGCCCGGATCTCCGAGAGGGCCGTTCCGATCAACGAGAGGTACTGATCGCGATCATGCCGGAGGCGAGCCTGCGTCCAGACGGTGTCACTGATCAGTGGAACCGGGGTGCGTTCCGGAAGGTCCGCGCCGAGTCGCGCCAGGGCGTCGACGGTCGATTCGAGCCAATCGTCATGGCCGGCGTCGCGGACTTTCTCGCGCAACCTCAAAACGTGCGTGCGGCCGGCGGTGTGATCGATGACGACGGCGCGATCGGCAAACACCAGGGCGGCATCAGGAGTGGGTGCCGGATGGACTGCCCTTCCTCCGGTCTGCGCCTTCAGTTCGTAGCCGAGGTAGCCCACGTAGCCGAGGTTGAAATCGAGTTCCGGATGCGAGGGCACGAAGCGCGTCGCGAGTTGCCCGTCCAGGTAATCGAAGAACGGAACTCGAATGTGCTCGTCGGACAAGCCTTTTCGGCTGACGGTCAGTACCTCGGCCTGCACGTCGTACGTGATGAACTCGGCCAGCGGCCCCGACGAATCGCCGAGAATCGAAAAGCGTGCACTCGGTTCTGCAGTTGCCGCGCGGTCCAGCCAGAACGCGTTCGGGCCGTCTGCGAAGAGTGCCGCAAAGGCCGCCGACGGATCCACCGCAAAATCGAGAGTCACGTCGTCGACGTCGTAGTTGATCGCCGGTCGCAGGTCGGGTGTTTGCGGAGCCGGTTCGGGTCGGATCACCGAATCCAGAGTTCGTCCGACAGACAGATCACGGAAGTTCTCGAGCAAATCGATGCCGAACTCCGTACTGATCGACTCCGGATGGAACTGCACGCCCCACATCGGCTTGGTCCGGTGCCGGACACCCATGAGCAGACCGTCGGACGTCCACGCGGTACGAACGAAGGCATTCGGCAGATTCTCGACGGTCAACGAGTGGTAGCGAACAGCTCGGAACGGTGACGGAAGTCCGGCAAAGATGCCCGAACCGTCGTGATCGATCAGCGAAATCCGGCCGTGCATCGGTACGGGCGCAACCACGACATCCGCGCCGAACAACTCGCACAGGCCCTGGTGGCCGAGACAGACACCGAGAAGTGGGAGAGGCGCTTCCTCGATGAAACGGCGGCTGATTCCGAAATCACGGTCGCGATCCGGCCGGCCGGGACCGGGGGAGATGACCACGTTGTCGTACGACGCCAGATCGAGGGAATCCCAATCCGCGTCGTTGCGGACCACGGTGGGCACAACCCCGTTGACCTCGGTCAACAGGGTGAACAGGTTGTAGGTGAACGAGTCGTAATTGTCCACCAGAAGGGTGCGGGAACTCATGTCGATGATCCTGATCTCGGTCCGACGGATTCCCGAACAGTGTCCTCCTCCTCAACAGGTGCGTTGATCACCAGGTCTTCGAGTCGACAGGTCTCGGCGATCATCAGCTCGTACAGGGCGTTGAAGAAGTCAGGGGAGAGGTCGTGGCTACGAGCGAATTCACGCGCCCGTTCCTGCACGAGGCGGACTCGGCCGGGTTGCATCATCGGAACCTCACGGGAGCGCTTCCACTCGCCGATGCGCAGGCAGAGTTCCAGCCGCTGCCGCACCGTCTCGAGAAGTAGCGCGTCGATGGCGTCGAGGTCGCGCCGGAAGCTGTCCAATCCCTCGGCCTTGTCCGGATACGACGAGGTCTGCGTGCCTGCTTCGGAACTCGTTGTGGTCAAGAACTCTTCCACGAGGCCTCCCGGTGCTCGGCGTGACGCGAGGTCGACAATGTGGTGCCCGGAACGCAACTCACCTCCGGACACCGGCACCCCGACCGACCATCGCCGTTCGGGGAGGTGTTCCACGATCGTCATTTGCCGAAACCTGCGGTGGTGCCCAATTCTGCGAAACTTGTCGGCGGACGAATCAGCTTGCGATGCAGGCGGGTTCGTGAGCGCCTACGGGGGTGCCTATTTGGGGGAGACCCAGGTGGTGATTTCGGCGTGGACTACTTCCTTGCCGCCTCGGTCGAAGATCGAGATGGGAACGACCAGTTCGGTACCGCGCTCGATCGCCGCGAAGTCCGGCACAGTCTCGAGTCGGGCGACTGCCCGCAGGCCGGTCTCGGCCTTGGCGAGGTAGTCGACCTTCATGGACTTGGGGATCCAGCGGTGCGAGTTCGGAACCGTCGCTTCGCTCAGCATGCCCATTGCGACCTCCGCGAGATTGCATGCTGCGATCGCGTGAAACGTGCCGAGATGGTTGTGGACGCCCCACCATTTGGGGGAGCGGACCTCGCACAGTCCCGGTTCCAGCTTGGTCACCCGGGGGAGGACGGAGGCAAAGTAGGGCACACGAATGGACATTGCCGCCGAGAAAACTGCATGTCCGAGGGCGTTGTCCGGCAATTTCTGCCATCCGCGATAGGTGGGGCTGGAAGTAGTCATGTGCCTATCTTACTTCTGAGTAAGGTTGTTGTCGCGCAGCTCACTCGGAAAGGCTGGTTCGGGGGAGTTGAGGAATCGGGCCAGGTACGGCATACTGGTCGGGTTGCCTTGTCCGGGACGCGGTCGTTTGCGGCCGTGATCGGGTAAGGGTAAGACGTCACAGACGATCGATCGCAGATCCCGTCAGGGTAATCGGGTCAACGACTGTGACCATGCAAGACGAGAAGTAATGCAGGACGGAAGCAGTACCTACTTTGTGTTCGACATCGAACACGTCCGGTACGCATCACGCGCCAGATGATCGAAAGATTGTCCGGCGCAGGATGAGTGAGAAGGCGACACGCCCGACCGCGTGTACCGGAGAACAATGACAAACGAACAGCGGCAGCAGATCCTGATCTCGATCCGATGCTCGGTTTACCGCCAACACGGTCTCCCGAACTTCGACTTGGTCCCGATCGCTTCAGTGTTCGTCGTGTCATCGTCCAGGCAAGGACTGTGCAGACGAGATAGCTCGAGCCTGACCAGGCGGGCTACGAAACGCGGCAAGAAAAGGACACTAAGCGTGGCGGGACAAAAGATCCGCATCAGGCTCAAGGCCTACGACCACGAGGCGATCGACGCGTCAGCGCGCAAGATCGTCGAGACGGTAACCCGTACGGGTGCCCGCGTCGTTGGACCTGTGCCGTTGCCGACCGAGAAGAACGTATATTGCGTCATCCGCTCGCCGCACAAGTACAAGGACTCGCGCGAGCACTTCGAGATGCGTACTCACAAGCGGCTGATCGACATTCTCGACCCGACGCCGAAGACGGTTGACGCGCTCATGCGCATCGACCTTCCGGCCAGTGTCGACGTGAACATTCAGTGACGGCGGAGACAAAAACAATGACTGATACCAAGATCAAGGGAATCCTGGGCACCAAGCTCGGCATGACCCAGGTCTTCGACGAGAACAACCGGGTTGTCCCGGTCACCGTCGTGAAGGCTGGGCCGAACGTCGTAACCCAGATCCGTACCGAAGAGCGTGACGGCTACAGCGCCGTTCAGCTCGCGTTCGGCGCCATCGACCCGCGCAAGGTGAACAAGCCGACTTCCGGCCAGTTCACCAAGGCTGGTGTGACCCCGCGTCGCCACGTAGTGGAGCTCCGCGTTGCGGACACCTCCGACTACGAGGTCGGCCAGGAGCTCACCGCCGAGGTCTTCGAGGACGGCGCATACGTCGACGTCACCGGAACCAGCAAGGGCAAGGGCTTCGCCGGAACCATGAAGCGTCACGGCTTCAAGGGACAGGGCGCGTCGCACGGTACCCAGGCTGTTCACCGCCGCCCGGGCTCCATCGGTGGCTGTGCAACTCCCGGCCGCGTGTTCAAGGGCATGCGCATGTCCGGACGCATGGGTAGCGACCGCATCACGACGCAGAACCTCTCGGTCCACAAGGTGGATGCCGAGAACGGCCTGCTGCTGATCAAGGGTGCGATCCCCGGCCGCAAGGGCGGCCTCGTGATCGTCAAGAGTGCAGTGAAGGGTGGTGCACGGGCATGACCAGCACCGAGACCAAGTTGACCCTGGACGTCAAGGTCGCCGGCGGCAAGACCAACGGCACCGTCGATCTCCCCGCTGAGATCTTCGACGCTCCGGCCAACATCGCGCTTCTCCATCAGGTTGTCGTCGCGCAGCTCGCAGCTGCTCGTCAGGGAACCCACTCCACCAAGACCCGCGGCGACGTCCGCGGCGGTGGCAAGAAGCCGTACCGCCAGAAGGGCACCGGCCGCGCACGCCAAGGCTCGACTCGCGCACCGCAGTTCGTCGGCGGCGGAACCGTTCACGGCCCGCAGCCGCGTGACTACAGCCAGCGCACCCCCAAGAAGATGAAGGCAGCCGCTCTTCGCGGAGCCCTCTCTGACCGCGCACGCAACGAGCGCATCCACGTCATCACCGAATTGGTTGCAGGGCAGACGCCTTCGACCAAGGGCGCAATCGCGTTCCTCGGCGAGATCTCGGATCGCAAGAAGCTGCTGCTCGTCGTGGGTCGCCAGGATGTAGCCGCTTGGAAGAGCGTGCAGAACCTGGAAGGCGTGCATCCCATTGCACCCGACCAGCTCAACACCTACGACGTGCTCAATGCAGACGATGTCGTGTTCAGCGTCGAGGCACTCAACGCGTTCATCCACGGGCCCGCAGAGAGCGCTCAGAACAAGGAGGACGCCAAGTGAGCACCATCGCTGACCCCCGCGACATCCTGCTCGCTCCGGTCATCTCCGAGAAGTCCTACGGACTGATCGAGGAAGGCACCTACACCTTCCTGGTGCACCCGGACTCGAACAAGACGCAGATCAAGATTGCCGTCGAGAAGGTCTTCGGCGTCAAGGTGACGAGCGTCAACACCGCCAACCGTCAGGGCAAGCGTAAGCGGACCCGATTCGGTTACGGCAAGCGCAAGGACACCAAGCGCGCGCTCGTGACCCTGTCCGCTGACAGCAAGCCCATCGAGATCTTCGGAGGACCGGTCGCGTAAGCGCCGGGACTTGACGAGACATAGAGGACGAGAAGACTCATGGCAATCCGTAAGTACAAGCCGACAACACCGGGCCGTCGTGGCTCGAGCGTCTCGGACTTCGCCGAGATCACTCGGTCGACCCCCGAGAAGTCGCTGGTTCGCCCGCTGCACGGTCGCGGTGGACGTAACGCACACGGTCGTATCACCACCCGTCACAAGGGTGGCGGACACAAGCGTGCATACCGACTGATCGATTTCCGTCGCAACGACAAGGACGGCATCCCGGCAAAGGTCGCTCACATCGAGTACGACCCCAACCGCACAGCAAACATCGCACTCCTGCATTACGCAGACGGTGAGAAGCGCTACATCATCGCCCCCAAGGGCCTGGTGCAGGGTTCACCGGTCGAGTCCGGTGCAGGCGCCGACATCAAGCCGGGCAACAACCTGCCGCTGCGCAACATCCCGACTGGTACCACCATCCACGGTGTGGAACTGCGTCCCGGCGGCGGAGCCAAGATGGCTCGTTCCGCAGGCGCCAGCATCCAGCTCCTCGGTAAGGAAGGCAGCTACGCCACGCTGCGTATGCCTTCCGGTGAAATCCGTCGCGTCGACGTGCGCTGCCGCGCATCCGTCGGCGAGGTCGGCAACGCCGAGCAGTCGAACATCAACTGGGGCAAGGCCGGCCGTATGCGTTGGAAGGGCAAGCGCCCGACCGTTCGTGGTGTCGTGATGAACCCGGTCGACCACCCGCACGGTGGCGGCGAGGGCAAGACCTCAGGTGGACGCCACCCGGTCAGCCCGTGGGGTAAGCCTGAAGGCCGTACCCGCAAGAACAAGGCAAGCGACAAGATGATCGTCCGTCGCCGCCGCACCGGCAAGAACAAGCGCTAGGAGGGAGTGAAGGATGCCACGCAGCCTTAAGAAGGGCCCGTTCGTCGATGACCACCTCCTCGCGAAGGTGGATGTACAGAACGAAAAGGGAACCAAGCAGGTCATCAAGACCTGGTCCCGTCGTTCGACAATCATCCCGGACTTCATCGGCCACACGTTTGCAGTTCACGACGGCCGCAAGCACGTCCCCGTGTTCGTTTCCGACTCCATGGTCGGACACAAGCTCGGAGAGTTTGCACCGACCCGCACGTTCAAGGGTCACATCAAGGATGATCGGAAGGCGAAGAGGCGATGAGCAACACCGAAACCGCCAACCCGACTGCCAAGGCCGTAGCGAAGCACGTTCGCGTTACGCCGATGAAGGCACGTCGAGTTGTGGACCTGGTCCGCGGGCGCTCGGTTGAAGACGCCCTGAACATCCTGAAGTTCGCGCCGCAGGCAGCGAGCGAGCCGGTCGCCAAGGTGATCGCCTCCGCAGCAGCCAACGCCGAGAACAACCTCGACCTCGACCCCAGCACGCTTGTCGTTGCTACGGCGTTCGTGGACGAGGGCGCGACCCTCAAGCGGTTCCAGCCGCGTGCACAGGGACGTGCGTTCCGTATTCGCAAGCGCACCAGTCACATCACCGTGATCGTGGAGAGCCTGCCGAAGACCGGAACATCGACCCGTAATCGCCGGAAGGGAAGTGCTCAGTAGTGGGCCAGAAAATCAACCCGCACGGCTTCCGTCTCGGCATCACCACCGACTGGAAGTCTCGCTGGTACGCAGACAAGCAGTACGCGGAGTACGTCAAGGAAGACGTCGCGATCCGTAAGCTCCTCGCCACCGGCATGGAGCGCGCAGGAATCGCGAAGGTCGAAATCGAGCGCACCCGTGACCGTGTTCGCGTGGACATCCACACTGCACGTCCGGGCATCGTCATCGGCCGCCGCGGCGCCGAAGCCGATCGCATCCGCTCCGAGCTCGAGAAGCTGACCGGCAAGCAGGTCCAGCTGAACATCCTCGAGGTCAAGAACGCAGAAGCTGAAGCACAGCTCGTCGCACAGGGTGTGGCCGAGCAGCTCTCGAACCGCGTTGCCTTCCGTCGTGCAATGCGCAAGGCCATCCAGTCGGCCATGCGTCAGCCCAACGTCAAGGGAATCCGCGTTCAGTGCTCCGGTCGTCTCGGCGGCGCCGAGATGTCCCGGTCGGAGTTCTACCGCGAAGGCCGTGTGCCGCTGCACACGCTTCGTGCGGACATCGACTACGGCCTCTACGAGGCCAAGACCACCTTCGGTCGCATCGGCGTCAAGGTCTGGATCTACAAGGGCGACATCGTCGGTGGCAAGCGTGAGCTCGCCGCCAACACGGCCGCACCGGCCGGGGATCGCCCGCGTCGTGAGCGTCCGAGCCGTCCGCGTCGTTCCGGTGCCACCGGTACCACTGCGACCAGCACCGAGGCCGGCCGCGCAGCGACCGCAACCGCCGATGCTCCCGCAACTGAACAGAATCAGGAGGGCTGACGCATGTTGATCCCACGGCGGGTCAAGCACCGCAAGCAGCACCACCCGAGCCGTTCGGGTGCCGCCAAGGGCGGTACCCAGGTGACCTTCGGTGACTACGGCATCCAGGCTCTCGAGCCTGCCTACATCACCAACCGGCAGATCGAGTCCGCTCGTATCGCCATGACTCGGCACATCAAGCGTGGCGGCAAGATCTGGATCAACATCTTCCCGGATCGCCCCCTCACGAAGAAGCCGGCCGAAACCCGAATGGGTTCCGGTAAGGGTTCGCCCGAGTGGTGGATTGCCAACGTCAAGCCCGGACGCGTTCTGTTCGAGATGACATACCCCAACGAGGAGATTGCTCGTGAGGCCCTGCGCCGCGCGATGCACAAGCTCCCGTGCAAGTGCCGGATCGTGACCAGAGAGGAGCAGTTCTGATGGCTACTGGAACCCCAGCAGCAGAGCTCCGCGAGCTCAGTGAAGACGAGCTGGTCACCCGGCTCCGTGAGTCGAAGGAAGAGCTTTTCAACCTTCGTTTCCAGATGGCTACCGGCCAGATGGACAACAACCGACGACTGCGCACCGTTCGTCACGAGATCGCGCGCATCTACACCGTCCTGCGTGAGCGTGAGCTCGGACTCGCTGTGGGTCCGGATGCAGGTGACGCGGCATGAGTGAGGAAAAAGCAGTGAGCACAGAAGAGCGCGCGAGCCGTAAGGTCCGTGTCGGATACGTCGTGTCCGACAAGATGGAAAAGACGATCGTGGTCGAGCTCGAAGACCGCGTCAAGCACAAGCTCTACGGCAAGATCATCCGCCGTACGACCAAGGTGAAGGCGCACGACGAGAACGGCGTTGCCGGCGTCGGCGACCGCGTTCAGCTGATGGAAACCCGTCCGCTGTCCGCGACGAAGCACTGGCGTCTGGTCGAGGTCCTCGAAAAGGCCAAGTAAGCCTGATCGAATCCTCGAGCTGATCGAGTATCACCGAATGGCCCGCTTCCCCTTGGGGGAGTGGGCCATTCGGCTTTCCGGGACTTTCGCAGGCTTTCCGGGGCTTTGCCGGGCTAAGGGTTCGAGTTGCGTCGAGTACGGCTGATTTGGTAATCGGTGAACCCTTCCCTACAATAGAACGGTTGCCTGTGGCAGAGGTGTGTCTTCACGTGCGCAGCTCGAACGGTGCTTGCAGTGATCGTCTCCCGACGTCAGTCGGTGGGACTGCAGCTCAGACACGACGCAGGTGGCAACAATGACCGCGCGCACCGGGTCGGTAATCCGTTGCGCACGAAATTCCAGGTCTAGGGAGATCAAGTGATTCAGCAGGAGTCGCGAGTTCGCGTCGCTGATAACACGGGTGCCAAGGAAATCCTTTGCATCCGCGTTCTCGGCGGTTCGTCACGTCGCTACGCCGGGATCGGTGACGTCATCGTCGCCACCGTCAAGGACGCAATCCCCGGTGGAAACATCAAGAAGGGTGAGGTCGTCAAGGCCGTCATCGTTCGCACGACCAAGGAGCGCCGTCGTCCGGACGGTTCCTACATCAAGTTCGACGAGAACGCTGCAGTGCTCATCAAGGCTGACAGTGATCCCCGTGGAACCCGCATCTTCGGACCCGTCGGCCGTGAGCTGCGCGAGAAGAAGTTCATGAAGATCGTTTCGCTTGCCCCGGAGGTGCTGTGATGAAGGTGCACAAGGGTGACACCGTTCTGGTCATCGCCGGCAAGGACAAGGGCGCGAAGGGCAAGGTCATTCAGGCCTACCCCGCGACCGACAAGGTCCTCGTCGAAGGCGTGAACCGAATCAAGAAGCACACCGCGGTTTCCGCGAACGAGCGCGGAGCATCCTCCGGCGGCATCGTCACGCAGGAAGCCCCGATCCACGTTTCCAACGTTGCAGTCGTCGACTCGGACGGAAACCCCACCCGCGTGGGCTACCGCACCGACGAAGAGTCCGGCAAGCGCGTTCGGATTTCCCGGAAGAACGGGAAGGACATCTGACATGACCTCCACCGAAAACAAGGTCCAGCCGCGCCTCAAGGCACGCTACCGCGCTGAGATCAAGGACGCGCTCAACAGCGAGTTCGACTACTCGAACGTCATGCAGATCCCCGGCGTCGTCAAGGTTGTCGTCAACATGGGCGTCGGCGACGCTGCCCGTGACGCCAAGCTGATCAACGGCGCTGTCCATGACCTGTCGCTGATCACGGGCCAGAAGCCCGAGATCCGCAAGGCACGTAAGTCCATCGCGCAGTTCAAGCTCCGCGAGGGTATGCCCATCGGCGCGCGCGTCACCCTCCGTGGCGACCGCATGTGGGAGTTCCTGGACCGCCTCGTGTCTGTCGCTCTGCCCCGTATCCGCGACTTCCGCGGTCTCTCGGGCAACCAGTTCGACGGCAACGGCAACTACACGTTCGGCCTCAACGAGCAGTCGATGTTCCACGAGATCGACGTGGACAAGATCGATCGCCCCCGCGGTATGGACATCACCGTCGTGACCACCGCAACCAACAACGAAGAAGGCCGTGCACTGCTCAAGCACCTCGGCTTCCCGTTCAAGGAGAACTGAGCGCATGGCTAAGAAGGCATTGGTCAACAAGGCCAACAAGAAGCCCAAGTTCGCGGTTCGCGCCTACACCCGCTGCCAGCGGTGCGGTCGCCCGCACTCGGTGTTCCGCAAGTTCGGCTTGTGCCGTATCTGCGTTCGCGAGATGGCTCACGCAGGCGAGCTTCCCGGAGTTCGCAAGAGCTCTTGGTGATCTGAGGCCCTCGGGCTTCGTCACACCACGCATGTGAATGGGTGTGGGTTCCTTTGGAACCCACACCCATTCGTGGTTTCCGTCGAGATGTATGTCGTGCCGATCCTGAAAAGGACTGTCTCGCTGCGACTCTGGTTGAAAGCGATCATCATTCGTCGACGTCGCACTTCGGTCTCGAACGAGCAGTTCGGATTTCGGGGCGCGTCGACACCTGCCCGATCCGCGGCCGCGAGCCGCAGTGGGGGAGGCGACGCGGTATCCCGGTGGACACCTGCGCCAAAGTTCCCTACACTAGAGCGGTTGCCGTGGCTGACGCATGCGTTCAGCTCGGTGCGGTAACTTACGCCGTCTGACACAAGTCGGACGGCCCAGCCGAATTGCTGGAGGCCCACGATCGGATTCGTCCGGTGTTGCATGGGAACCACAGCGAGAAAGGTGTCGAGGTCGACCTATGACCATGACTGACCCCATCGCAGACTTCTTGACGCGTCTGCGCAACGCCAACACGGCGTACCACGATGAGGTGAAGCTTCCCCACTCGAAGATCAAGGCGAACATCGCCGAGATCCTCAAGCGCGAGGGCTACATCTCCGATTTCCGTACCGAAGACGCAGAGGTCGGCAAGACCCTCATCGTCGATCTGAAGTACGGTCCCAGCCGCGAGCGTAGCCTCGCCGGCGTGCGTCGCGTTTCCAAGCCCGGTCTCCGGGTTTACGCGAAGTCCACCAACCTGCCCAAGGTCCTCGGAGGCCTCGGCGTGGCCATCATCTCCACGTCGTCCGGTCTGCTCACCGATCGCCAGGCGGCCAATCAAGGAGTAGGCGGGGAAGTCCTCGCCTACGTCTGGTAAGGGAGGCCACCACAATGTCGCGTATTGGAAAGATTCCGGTCACCGTCCCCGCGGGCGTTGACGTCACGATCAGCGGCCAGGATGTCACCGTCAAGGGTCCCAAGGGCACCCTCGCGCTGACCATCTCCGAGCCCATCGCAATCGAAAAGGCAGAGGACGGCTCGCTGAGCGTCACGCGCCCCGACGACGAGCGTCGTAGCCGCGCGCTGCACGGTCTGTCGCGGACCCTGGTTGCGAACATCATCACCGGTGTCACCGAGGGTTACACGAAGAAGATGGAGATCCACGGTGTTGGTTACCGTGTGGCACTGAAGGGTAAGGACCTCGAGTTCGCGCTCGGCTTCAGCCACCCGGTGCCGATCGAGGCTCCTGAAGGCATCACCTTCGTCGTCGAGTCGCCCACCCGGTTCTCGGTGTCCGGCATCGACAAGCAGAAGGTCGGGCAGATCTCGGCCAACATCCGTCGTCTCCGTCGTCCGGACCCGTACAAGGGTAAGGGCGTGCGTTACGAGGGTGAGCAGATCCGCCGCAAGGTCGGAAAGACGGGTAAGTGATATGAGCCAGACTGCAAACCAGAAAGCCAAGCGGATTCCGCTGGGCAAGGATGCGTCCACCAAGCGTCGTCTCTCGAAGACGCGTCGTCACTTCCGTCTCCGCAAGAAGGTCTCCGGCACGCCCGAGCGTCCCCGCTTGGTCGTCAACCGGTCCTCGCGCCACATCCACGTCCAGCTCGTGGACGACCTGGCCGGCCACACCCTGGCCTCCGCGTCGACCATCGAAGCAGACGTGCGCGTGGCAGAAGGCGACAAGAAGGCTGCGAGCGCGAAGGTCGGTCAGCTGATCGCCGAGCGCGCCAAGGCTGCCGGCGTGGAAGCAGTTGTCTTCGACCACGGCGGACACGGCTACCACGGTCGCATCGCGGCCCTGGCAGACGCGGCTCGCGAAGGCGGGTTGAAGTTCTGATGACCAACATTTTCAACGGAAGGACAGCCTGATGCCGGGACGTCAAAGGCGTGACGGCGGAAGCGGACCCGCCGGACAGAATGGCCCCAACAGCGGTGACAACAGCAACGCTCGTGGGGACAACCGTGGTGGCGGCCGTGACCGTCGCGACGGTGGCCGTGGCGGAAACGCTGCGGAGAAGTCACAGTTCATCGAGCGCGTTGTCACGATCAACCGCGTTTCCAAGGTCGTCAAGGGTGGTCGTCGCTTCAGCTTCACCGCTCTGGTGATCGTCGGAGACGGCAACGGACTGGTCGGCGTCGGCTACGGAAAGGCCAAGGAAGTTCCCGCGGCCATCCAGAAGGGTGTCGAGGAGGCTCGCAAGAGCTTCTTCCGCGTCCCGATGATCGCCAACACCATCACTCACCCCGTTCAGGGTGAGGCTGCTGCCGGCATCGTCATGCTTCGCCCGGCAAGCCCCGGTACCGGTGTTATCGCCGGTGGCGCTGTGCGCGCCGTGCTGGAGTGCGCTGGTATCGCGGACATCCTGTCGAAGTCGCTCGGTAGCGACAACGCCATCAACGTCGTGCATGCGACCGTTGCTGCGCTCAAGGGTCTGCAGCGTCCCGAGGAAGTTGCGGCTCGCCGCGGCCTCACCCTCGAAGAGGTTGCACCCGCCGGCATGCTTCGCGCTCGCGCACAGGCTGCTGGGAGTGTGAAGTAATGGCAGATCTCAAGGTCACTCAGATCAAGAGCATCATCGGGACCAAGCAGAACCAGAAGGATTCTCTGCGCACGCTCGGTCTCAAGGGCATCCGTCAGACCGTTGTTCGTGAGGACAACGCACAGAACCGCGGTCTGATCAACGTGGTGCGCCACCTCGTAACAGTTGAGGAGGTCTAACCATGACCATCAAACTGCACCACCTGCGCCCCGCTCCCGGATCCAAGTCCAACAAGATTCGTGTTGGACGCGGTGAGGGCGGCAAGCGTGGTAAGACCGCAGGTCGCGGTACCAAGGGCACCAAGGCACGTAACACCGTGCGCGTGGGCTTCGAGGGTGGACAGATGCCGCTTCACATGCGTCTGCCCAAGCTCAAGGGCTTCACGAACCCGTTCCGCGTCGAGTACCAGGTCGTCAATGTCGGCGACATCGCCCGTCTGTTCCCCGAAGGTGGAGCAATCACGGTCGAGGATCTCGTCGCCAAGGGCGCAGTCCGCAAGAACCAGCTCGTCAAGGTTCTGGGCGACGGCGAACTGACAGTTGCCGTTCAGGTGACCGTCGACAAGTTCACCGGTTCCGCCAAGGAAAAGATTGCTGCTGCCGGTGGTTCCGCCACCGAGCTGTGAGTGATCACGCGTAGCTAGTCCGATGGCCGCAGCGCAGCGTTTGCTGCGCTGCGGCCATCGGCGTCTACCAGGTCTTGTCACAGATTGGTCGTGCATGCTCGGACGGGCCAGTATTCTGGTCACCGAGTGGCAAATGTATCTTCGGCTTACCCGGTTTTCGTGGTCTGCCCGCCTAGTTCCCAAATGCTCACTGTTAGAGTTCAAAAGTTCGACAGGTCAAAACGATCTGTCTCCCTACCGTCGTGCCAGGAGGATCTTTGCTTTCCGCCTTCGTCTCGGCCCTCAGGACCCCAGACCTGAGGCGGAAGATCCTCTTCACCCTCGGCTTGGTGGCTCTGTATCGGGTCGGCGCTCTCATTCCGTCCCCAGGTGTCGACTACGGCCGTGTGCGTCAGTGCATCGATATCGCCAACTCCGGTGATTCAGCAGGTATCTACTCGCTGATCAACCTGTTCTCCGGCGGCGCTCTGCTGCAGATGTCGATCTTTGCGATCGGCATCATGCCGTACATCACGGCAAGCATCATCGTGCAGCTGCTGACCGTGGTGATCCCGAAGTTCGAGGAACTTCGAAAAGAAGGCCAGTCCGGCCAGGCCAAGATGACGCAGTACACGCGTTACCTGTCCATCGCTCTGGCAATCCTGCAGTCGACCGGCATCGTCGCTCTCGCGGCACGCGGACAGTTGCTCCAGGGCTGTGACGACATCATCGCCGACAAGTCGATCTTCGGCCTTGTCATCATCGTGCTGGTCATGACTGCCGGTGCTGCCATGGTCATGTGGTTCGGCGAGGTCATCACCGAACGCGGCGTCGGCAACGGTATGTCGCTCCTCATCTTCGCCGGTATCGCATCGCGTATCCCGAGCGAGGGCAAGGCGATCCTCGACAGCCGTGGTCCGCTGGTCTTCGCCTTCGTCTGCCTCGCAGCGCTGTTGATCATCGCCGGCGTCGTCTTCGTCGAGCAGGGTCAGCGCCGCATCCCGGTCCAGTACGCAAAGCGGATGGTCGGACGCAAGATGTACGGCGGATCCTCGACGTACCTGCCTCTGAAGGTGAACCAGGCCGGCGTCATCCCGGTGATCTTCGCGTCTTCACTGCTGTACCTCCCGAACTTGATCGCACAGCTGACTTCGGCCAGCACAGCGGTCGACCCCAGTTGGTGGCAGCGCCTCATCAACACCTACCTGGTGAACCCGGCCAACCCGGTGTACATCGCGATCTACTTCGGCCTGATCGTCTTCTTCACGTACTTCTACGTCGCCATCACCTTCAATCCCGAAGAGCGCGCCGACGAGATGAAGAAGTTCGGCGGCTTCATCCCCGGTATCCGACCCGGTCAGCCGACCGCGGACTACCTCAACTACGTGCTGAGTCGCATCACCCTTCCGGGTGCGATTTACCTCGGCACCATTGCTGTTCTGCCCAACCTGTTCCTCGACATCGGGAATGGCGGCGGCGCGCAGAACCTGCCGTTCGGTGGCACCGCGGTGCTGATCATGGTCAGCGTCGGCCTGGACACCGTGAAGCAGATCGAGAGTCAGCTAATGCAGCGTAACTATGAAGGGTTCCTCAAGTGAGACTTGTCCTCCTTGGTCCTCCCGGTGCCGGCAAGGGCACCCAGGCCGCTATCTTGTCCGAGAAGTTCGGCGTTCCCCATATCTCCACGGGTGATCTCTTCCGCGCGAACATCGGTCAGGCCACCGCTCTCGGTGTGGAAGCAAAGAAGTACATCGACGCCGGCGAACTCGTACCGAGCTCGATCACCAACGACATGGTGAAGGCTCGCGTCGCAGAACCGGATGCCGCAAACGGTTTCCTCCTTGACGGATTTCCGCGCTCGGTCGAACAGGCTCAGGCTCTCGAGGGCATCTTGAAGGACCTCGACACCAAGCTCGATGGTGTTCTCTCCTTCGTCGTGGACGAGGACATCGTGGTCGAGCGCATGCTCGCTCGCGGCCGTGCAGACGACACCGAGGACGTCATCCGCAACCGACTCCGGGTCTACCGCGACGAGACGTCACCGCTGTTCGACTATTACAAGGACAGCATCGTCTCCGTCGACGCGATCGGCGAGGTCGAAGAGGTCAACGCTCGCGCACTGGCAGCGTTGGGTAAGTAATGGTCTTCGGGCGTAAACGCAAGGTCGTTCCGTTCCGCTCTGCGGGCGAACTCGACGCGATGGCTGCTGCCGGCGCGATCGTGGGTTCGGCTCTGGTGGCGGTTCGCGCTGCGGCGAAGCCCGGTGTCAGCACTTTGGAATTGAACGCGGTCGCAGAATCCGTCATTCGTGACGCCGGCGCCGTGCCCTCGTTCCTCGGGTACCACGGCTTCACCGGTTCGATCTGCTCTTCGGTCAACGACCGCGTGGTTCACGGGATCCCTTCAGCTCAGGACATCCTGGCTGAAGGCGATCTCGTTTCCATCGACTGCGGTGCGATCCTCGACGGTTGGCACGGTGACTCTGCCTGGACGTTCGGTGTGGGTGAGATCAGCGTCGCCGATCAGGAGCTCAGCGAAGCCACTCGGCTTTCGATGGAAGCCGGGATCGCGGCGATGATCGCCGGCAACCGTCTGACGGATGTTTCGCACGCGATCGAGGTCGGTACTCATGCCGCCGAGAAGTTGCACGGTCGTTCCTACGGCATCGTCGACGGATACGGTGGACATGGAATCGGTCGGGAAATGCACATGGATCCGTTCCTCGCCAATGAAGGTGCCCCGGGTAAGGGTCCTGAACTGGTAGTCGGATCGTGCCTGGCGATCGAGCCGATGCTCACGCTCGGTACCACCGACACGGTGATTCTCGACGACGACTGGACCGTTGTGACGACCGACGGGTCCCGTGCGGCGCACTGGGAACACACTGTCGCTGTGACCGAGGACGGTCCGCGGATTCTGACTCTCCGCCCGGAGTAGTCGACCCCGTCGCTGACAAGTGTTGGCAGCGAGCATGATTCACGTTCGAGAAGTCCCAGCCTCATGTCGAGGCTGGGACTTTTTCGTTGGGGGAGCGGTGTGCGTCGTCGCCCTGACCGGAGGCGCATTTGGCCTGGTCGTTTACATCGCGTAACATGGCTAGGCGGTGCGCTATGCGCGTCGATAGTTCGTGTGCCTACGCCCGGATCGCTCCGGGATCGGGTCCGCGAAGTGCCGACGATCTTTCCATTGCGTGCCAATGTAACGGAAGCCGATGCACGAAGCATGCCAAACCGAACGGATCGCGGAGGATATGGCTAAGAAAGACGGGGCCATCGAGGTCGAAGGACGAGTAGTCGAGCCGCTGCCCAATGCGATGTTCCGCATTGAGCTCGAGAATGGCCACAAGGTCCTCGCCCACATCAGCGGAAAGATGCGTCAGCACTACATTCGCATCCTCCCGGAAGATCGCGTTGTCGTAGAGCTCTCGCCCTACGATTTGTCGCGCGGACGCATCGTTTACCGCTACAAGTAACGAACTTCCCGGACCTGACCTGGGTCAGGGAGAAGTATGTCTGCTGCGGTTCATCGCGGCGGGCTGCGACAAAACAGGAGATCAGAAGACGTGAAGGTTCAGCCGAGCGTCAAGAAGATCTGCGAGAAGTGCAAAGTGATTCGCCGTAACGGTCGAGTCATGGTGATCTGCGAGAACCTGCGTCACAAGCAGCGTCAGGGCTAGATCTAGCTTTTCGAAGATCTGCTTGGCAACAAGCAAAGAAGACCTCCCAGTACCAGCCATTGTTGACGAGACCCCACGCGATCGTTCACCGATCGCCAAGGTCGGACAATGGTTCACCCCCGGCACGGAGGCCGGGGCCCCACTGAGTTAGTTGATGAGATCATCTGCGCCTTACGGCGCCGGTACTCGGCAAGAGGCACAGGGGAAGGGCTGGGAGCAGACCTCCGCACACCGATAAGGAAATGCCACCATGGCACGTCTCTCTGGTGTTGATCTTCCTCGCGAAAAGCGCATGGAGATCGCACTGACATACATCTACGGCATCGGCCGTACCCGCTCCAAGGAAATCCTTGACGCCACCGGCGTCAGCCCGGATCTCCGGAGCAAGGACCTCTCGGACGAGGACCTGGCAAAGCTCCGCGAGTACATCGAGGAGTCGCTCAAGGTCGAGGGTGACCTTCGCCGCGAGGTTCAGGCCGACATCCGTCGCAAGATCGAGATCGGCTGCTACCAGGGCCTGCGCCACCGTCGTGGTCTGCCCGTGCGTGGTCAGCGCACCAAGACCAACGCCCGTACCCGTAAGGGTCCGAAGCGCACCATTGCCGGCAAGAAGAAGGCGAAGTAATGCCCCCGAAGTCACGTAGCACCGGTCCGAAGAAGACCCAGAAGACGCGTCGCAGGGATAAGAAGAACATCCCGCACGGCGCCGCTCACATCAAGAGCACCTTCAACAACACCATCGTGTCCATCACGGACCCCGCCGGAAATGTCATTTCCTGGGCGTCTTCGGGACACGTCGGCTTCAAGGGTTCGCGTAAGTCGACTCCCTTCGCCGCTCAGCTTGCTGCTGAGAGCGCTGCCCGTAAGGCGCAGGAGCACGGTGTCAAGAAGGTTGACGTCTTCGTCAAGGGACCGGGATCCGGTCGCGAGACCGCAATCCGTTCCCTCCAGGCTGCTGGCCTCGAGGTCGGCACCATTTCCGATGTAACCCCCCAGCCGCACAACGGCTGCCGTCCGCCCAAGCGGCGTCGGGTATAGCGGGAAGGATAGGTAGAAGAAAATGGCACGTTATACCGGACCCATCACCCGCAAGTCGCGTCGTCTGCGCGTCGACCTCGTTGGAGGCGACCAGGCATTCGAGCGTCGCCCGTACCCGCCCGGACAGCACGGCCGCGCGCGTATCAAGGAGAGCGAGTACCTGCTCCAGCTGCAGGAGAAGCAGAAGGCTCGCTTCACCTACGGCGTCATGGAGAAGCAGTTCCGCCTGTACTACAAGGAGGCGAACAACCGCCCCGGCAAGACCGGCGAGAACCTGCTTCGCATCCTCGAGTCGCGTCTCGACAACGTCGTGTACCGCGCAGGCCTCGCTCGCACGCGCCGTCAGGCACGTCAGCTGGTCACGCACGGTCACCTTCTCGTGAACAACAAGAAGGTCGACATCCCGAGCTACCGCGTCTCGCAGTACGACATCATCGATGTCAAGGAGAAGTCGCTCTCCACGCTTCCGTTCCAGGTTGCGCGTGAGACCGTCGGCGATCGCCCGGTTCCCGGGTGGCTGCAGGTTGTCGGCTCGCGTCTGCGGATCCTGGTTCACCAGCTTCCCGAGCGCGCGCAGATCGACATCGCTCTGCAGGAACAGCTCATCGTCGAGTACTACTCGAAGTAAGGCGCTTCGCACCCCGTGAGTGGTTGAGGAGTCTCCGGACTCCTCAACCACTCACAGGGCCGCAGGCCCTTTCCCATCGTGGGCGTCAAATAGTGGACGTCCGTACAGGAGGAAATACCAATGCTCATTTCTCAGCGACCCACGCTGACCGAAGAGGTCATCGCTGATAACCGCTCGAAGTTCGTCATCGAGCCCCTGGAGCCAGGTTTCGGGTACACGCTCGGCAATTCGCTGCGCCGCACGCTGCTCTCGTCGATCCCCGGCGCTGCTGTCACCAGCATCCGTATCGACGGCGTTCTCCACGAGTTCACCACCGTCCCGGGAGTGAAGGAAGATGTCACCGACATCATTCTGAACCTCAAGGGCCTCGTCGTGAACTCCGAAGAGGACGAGCCGGTCACCATGTACGTCCGCAAGCAGGGCCCCGGCGCTGTTACTGCAGGCGACATCGTGCCCCCGGCAGGCGTCACCGTGAACAACCCTGATCTGCACATCGCCACCCTGAACGACAAGGGAAAGCTGGAGATCGAGCTCGTTGTCGAGCGCGGTCGCGGCTATGTCCCCGCCGTCCAGAACAAGGCGTCCGGCGCAGAGATCGGCCGTATCCCGGTCGACTCGATCTACTCGCCGGTGCTCAAGGTCACCTACAAGGTGGAGGCCACTCGCGTCGAACAGCGCACCGACTTCGATCGGCTCGTTCTCGACGTGGAAACGAAGAACTCCATCACCGCGCGGGACGCGCTCGCTTCGGCGGGCAAGACCCTGGTTGAGCTCTTCGGCCTGGCCCGTGAGCTGAACGTCGAAGCAGAAGGAATCGAGATCGGACCCTCGCCCGCCGAGGCCGATCACATCGCTTCCTTCGGACTCCCCATCGAGGATCTGGACCTCACGGTCCGCTCCTACAACTGCCTCAAGCGCGAAGGTGTTCACACCGTCGGTGAGCTTGTCGGCCGTACCGAGTCCGATCTGCTCGACATCCGCAACTTCGGACAGAAGTCCATCGACGAGGTCAAGGTCAAGCTGCATTCGCTCGGCCTGTCCCTCAAGGACAGCCCCGCATCCTTCGATCCCACCACCGTTGCCGGCTACGACGCCGCCACCGGAACGTGGAGTGACACTGATGCCGGTTCCTTCGGCGATGCCGAGGGTACCGAGGACTACGCCGAGACCGAACAGCTGTAGCAGCTCAGGTCCTTTACTAGGAGATCATCATGCCCAAGCCCAAGAAGGGTGCCCGCTTCGGCGGGTCGGCTTCCCACCAGAAGGCGATTTTCGCCAATCTGGCTACCGCGCTCTTCGAGCACGGTCGCATCACCACCACCGAGTCCAAGGCCAAGGCACTGCGCCCCTACGCCGAGAAGCTCGTCACGCACGCGAAGGCCGGCACGCTGGCTCACCGTCGTGAGGTGCTGAAGGTCATCCGTAACAAGGATGTCGTTCACACCCTCTTCGCCGAGATCGGCCCGTTCTACGCGGACCGTAACGGTGGATACACCCGCATCATCAAGACGATCCCCCGCAAGGGCGACAACGCTCCGATGGCAATCATCGAGCTCGTCAAGGAAAAGACCGTCACCTCCGAGGCTGACCGCGCACGTCGCGTCAAGGCTTCGCAGGACGCTCCCGCCGCAGAGAACGTCGTCGAGGCCGTAGAGGCCGACGCGACCGACGCTGAGGTCGAGAACGCTGACGCAGTCGTCGAGGCCATCGAGGACGAGACCGCAACTGCGGCCGACGCTCCCGAGGCCGAAGAGGCCAAGAAGGACTAGTCTCCCTTGGTTTCGGCACACGCTGAATCGAACGAGCCCGCCGCCCCCATCGGGGACGGCGGGCTCGTTCGATTGCGGCTCGACATCTCGTACGACGGCACCGACTTCTCGGGTTGGGCCCGCCAGACCGATCTGCGCACTGTGTGCGGCGAGATCGAAGACAAGCTGGGAACGGTACTACGGCAACCGGTTCAGCTGACTGTTGCCGGTCGGACCGACGCCGGTGTCCACGCCACGGGTCAGGTAGCGCACGTCGACGTCCCGGGCGAGTTGCTCCCGGACGACCCGTCGCGACTCGTGCGCAGGCTTGCGCGCTTCCTGCCCAAGGACGTTCGGGTCAAAGAGATCTCGGTGGTTCCCGGTGAGTTCGACGCGCGCTTCTCGGCGATGCGACGCTACTACGAGTACCGGGTGACCAACGCGGCATTCGGAGTGGAGCCCCTGCGCGCACGCGATACGGTGTCGTACCCCAAACCACTCGATCTCGGAGCGATGCAGGAAGCGTCGACTCGGCTTCTCGGCCTCCACAACTTCGCGGCATTCTGCAAGCGTCGTGAAGGTGCGACCACGGTGCGGGAGTTGCAACGTTTCGACTGGGCGCAGGAGGGCACGGTGTTCACGGCGTACGTGAACGCCGATGCGTTCTGCTGGTCGATGGTCCGGAGTCTTGTAGGGGCAGTCCTCTCGGTCGGTGAGGGGCGGCGCACCGCCGACTGGGTGGCAGGGTTGCTCGACGAAACTTCGCGATCAAGTTCCATCCTCGTTGCGCCGGCGCACGGACTTTCGTTGGTTCGCGTGGACTACCCCGACTACTCGGAACTGGCCGCCCGCAACGCGATTACTCGTGAAACCCGCGAGATTCCGTCTTCGGGTGGATGCTGCGGCGACTGACGACCACTATGCAAAATGCCCTCCCACTTTGTGTGGGAGGGCATTTCACGTGAGCGCCTAACCGGCCAGTTGGCGCGCGATGACCAGCCGCTGAATCTGGTTGGTGCCCTCGAAGATCTGCGTGATCTTGGCTTCGCGCATGTAGCGCTCGACGGGGAAGTCCTGGGTGTAGCCGTACCCACCGAATACCTGCACGGCGTCGGTGGTGACCTTCATGGCCGCGTCGGTGGCAACGAGCTTGGCGACGCTGGCGTTGCGCGAATACGGAACTCCGGTGTCGCGGCGGCGGGCTGCGTCGAGGTAGGTGGCCCGAGCGGAGTCGACTGCGGCAGCCATGTCCGCGAGCACGAATCCGAGTCCCTGGTGATCGATGATCCGCTTGCCGAAAGCCTTGCGCTCCTTCGCGTAGGCGACCGCGTCGTCGAGTGCGCCCTGAGCGATTCCGACGGCAACGGCGGCGATTCCGAGTCGGCCGGAGTCGAGAGCGCTGAAGGCGATCGGCAGCCCCTGGCCGCGCTGACCGATCAGCCGCTCGTCAGGGATGAAGGCATCGTCGTAATTCGCGGATGCGGTGGGGACCGCGCGTAGTCCCATCTTCTCTTCGGGCTTACCGAAGCTGAGGCCCTCGGTGTCCTTGTCCACCAGGAGGCAGGAGATGCCACGTGAGCCGTCGTCACTGGTGCGGGCGAAGAGGTTGTAGAAGTCTGCCTTGCCGCCGTTGGTGATCCACGCCTTCGAGCCGTTGACGCGGTAGCCGCCGTCGGTGGGCGTCGCCTTGCACGACAATGCGGCGGCGTCGGACCCGGCCTGCGCTTCGGAGAGGCTGTACGCGCCGATGGTGTTGCCGCCCAGCATGTCCGGGAGCCAGCGGTTCTTCTGTTCGTCGGTGCCGAAGGTGAACAGCGGGAAGCACGACAGACTGTGGACACTGACCGCCACTGCAACCGCTGCCCAGCGCGAGGCGATTTCTTCGAGGACTTGGAGGTAGACCTCGTAAGGCTGATCGCCGCCGCCGAACTCCTCGGGATACGGAAGGCTCAGTAGTCCTGCCTGTCCGAGTGCGGGGAACACGCCGTCTGGGTACTTCTCGGCTTTTTCGTATTCGTTGACCTTGGGCGCGAGTACCTTGTCCGCGACATCACGCGTCAGTTCGATGAGATCGCGAGCTTCTTGGCTGGGCATGAGGCGTTCGACGGGCACGGTCGGCTCCTAGCTAGACGGTAGTACTGTGAACGATACTGCAGTACTGTTTTCAGTATGGCAAGGGTGGCTCACAAGACGACTGCGCGCAGGGCTGAACTGTTCGACCAAATGGTCGAGCTGTTCTTGAGTGAGGGTTTCGCCCACTTCACGCTCGACGAGATCGCAGCCCGATTGCATTGCTCCAAGAGCACCTTGTACACCGTGGCAGCGGGAAAAGAGGATCTGGTGCGGGCCGTCACGGTTCACTTCTTCCGTGCGGCGACCGATGCGGTGGAGAGTGCCGTGACCGCAGAAGCGACACCCACTCGTCGAGTGGCGGTCTATCTCGAAGCAGTCGGCGATCGCTTGTCCGCGGCGTCCAGTCAATTCATGGAAGACCTGGCCGAATCGGCGTCGGCGAGCCAGGTTTACGAGAAGAACACTTCAATTGCTGCTGATCGTGTGCGAGCGCTCATCGTCGAGGGCGTGGATTCGGGCGCATTCCGGCAGGTACACGCATCATTTGTGGCCGATGCCGCCGCGGCGACGATGGTTCGGATCCAGCAACGAGCGGTCTACCGGGCAACAGGACTGGACGATGCCAGCGCCTATAGGGAATTGGCCGCACTCATCACGGATGGGATCACTGCGTGACCAGTCGCTAGCATCGACGTTCATGGCACCTTTGAACGTCGAAGTCATCGTAGGTTCGGTCCGTGAGGGGCGAATAGGACGCGCAGTGGCGGATTGGTTTGTCGAGGAAGCAACCGCGCATCCGTCGTGGAACGTGTCGGTGATCGATCTCGAGGAGTTGTCGTTGCCCCAGGACTTCTCGGACTCACCTGTTACGGAGGATTTCCGCACGCGAATCGGGCGCGCCGACGCGGTTGTTGCCGTGACCTCGGAATACAACCACGGGTATCCGGCCGCTCTGAAGACCGCATTCGACTCCGTGAAACACGAGTGGCGGGCCAAGCCGATCGGTTTCGTGTCCTACGGCGGGATTTCAGGTGGTGTTCGGGCCGTCGAACAGCTGAGGCAAGTGGTGGCGGAGCTGCACATGGTCTCGGTGCGTCAATGCGTAACCATTCATCGGGTACGTAAGCAATTCGGACACCAGCCGTTCGACGTCGATTCGATCGCGATCGATGCACGCGAGAAGATGATTCGTGAATTGCATTGGTGGGGGAGCGGATTGCGGACGTTGCGTGCGAGTGACCCCTACCCCGGCTGATCGGAACCGGCACGATCACGCCATCTGGTGAGCGTCGCCGGCTCGTGGACGGCCGTGAACGAGGTCTCGGAAGCAATGGTCACCAGAGTCAGTTCAACGCGCGTGCGGCCGGTTTCGACCGTGATCTTGTCACCGAGTGCGAATGGCTGAACTATCGAGATTTCAGGGTCGATCCGAGGCCATTGGCGGGGATGTCCGTATACGTAGATCGCGGTCACGCCCGCACGCGGAGGTAGGCCCACGACGCCGTCGAAGAGGACGGTGTCGAAGGCTCCCTCAGATCCTCCACCCTGCCCGGACACTCGGAGTCGGTCAGGCACTCCCATGGAGTCGGTGAGCGGGGTCCAGGCGTCCGGTCGATCGGTGTGGACGAGTACTCGTGCGCCGGTCGCAATGGCTCGAAAGATCAACTGTTGAGCCAGATAGAGTTCGCCTGCGACAAAAACGGTGTTGACGCCGGGTCCCGAGATTCTTGCCGTGACGCCGTGCCCGTTTCGGTCCGAGCCGATGAGCTGGCCGCAGCCGGCCAGGGGCAGAGCGAGTGAGTCGAGTCTGCCGCCGTCCATACGGATGTGCGGCGTGATCGGATCCAGCGCGGTCAGTGCGGTCGGCAAGTTGGTCAGCAATCCGTCGCGCTGGCGCCCACGTAGCGAGACCAAACCGGCCAGCGGTGCGTTCTCAGGTGGATTGCGTGTGGTGAAGCGACAGGTCGCACTGACCTTCGCCCTTCCGCGTTCGCCGGTCGGGCGCAACCGAATTGTCACGGACGTCCCGACCGTTGCCACGGCCCATACCTGAGTCAGGGTCGCGGCTGTGATGAAGAGGGGTTCGATCCCGTATCCGACGTTGGACACGCCGGGCAAGGAGGTACTTCGCCACGTTTCGGTGACCTCGTGGCTGGCGACTCCTCTTGTCACCTGGGCCGTGGACGATGCGATCTCCGGTGCGGTCAGGATCCGCGCCTTGCATCCCGTTGAATCGAGCACCCGGATGACACGATTTGCGGCAACAGCGATCGCGCGGCCCGCGCCCTGTTCGCCCCCGCCTCGGCGTTCGACTGCTGCACCACCCTCCAAAGCGTCGAAACGTAGAGCAAGCCAGACACTTCTGGTGGCGGTGGCCGGTAGTGGTCCGATGAGACGTTCGTAGACTTCGGTGGCCGGCGTTCCCGATGCGGCGCGGTATCCGTGACTGACAATGTCGATGCCGGTCAGTGAAATGTCGTGCTGATAAAGACAATTGGCGAGGGCTGCCGTGGGAAGAAGGTGGGAAGCGTCGAACGAATGACGCCCGATTCTGGTCAGGTAGTCGCGTGGGGGAGCGATCTCGACGACAGCGACGAGTGAAGATCCCTCCACTCGGAGCCCGATCGACTGCTCGGAGGGGGAGTGAAAACTGACGATCGTGCCGCCGCCGACGTCCTTGTGGCGCAGAAAGCGAAAGTACTTGACAATCCAGGACATTACCGACCAACCGCCCACATGAAGCAGCATTGATCCGGCAACCATACAACCGATTGCCAGCGCCCAGAGCCAATCCAGCCCACTGGCCATCGCGATTCCGCCCGCACCGATTCCGAGAATCTGTGCCGACACGAATTCGTGCGTCGAAATCCTGTGCGACGACGGCCAATGCCTCAACCGCGATCGGTCCACGGTTCCTCCCCGATACCTGACCTGCGAACTACCCGAAAATTTCCGCCCCGGCGAAACTGTACTGTGTCTTCGCAAGGGGATGTAAGGCACGGGGGGAATGATGGCTGCGACACCTACCACTCGCTGGCAGGTCAACGGGTACCGATTCTTGGTCAGGCGGATGGAACACGCGCTGGTCAGACGAGACGTTCGGATGCTTCACGATCCGATGCGGTCACAGTCGCGCGCCTTCACCGTCGGAATAGTCCTCGCTGCACTGGGATTGGCGGGTTGTGCGGTGCTTGCTCTGTTTCGGCCACAGGACAAGATCGGCGATGCAGATATCGTCGTTGCAAAGGAATCGGGCGCGATGTTCGTCGCCATGGAGGGTACTTTTCGCCCTGTGCTGAACTTGGCCTCGGCACGACTGATTCTGGGTTCGCCAGGAAAACCGGCAATAGTCAAGGCATCCGAGGTCGAGGCGAAACCCCGGGGCGCGCTCGTCGGCATTCCCGGCGCACCGTCCGCGCTGCCGGAATCGGCCGACCCGACCAACGCATTGTGGACGGTGTGCGATTCCGTCGGATCCGACGGGAGAAAATCGTTGACGACTTCGTTCCTGGTCGGCTCGTCCAATGTCGGTGAAAACACGACATATCTGACGAATGACCGTGCATTCCTGGTGAAGTCGGGGGCCGATCACTTTCTCGTGTACGACGGAAAGCGAGCGGAAATCGATGTGGACAATCCGGCGATCATGCGGGCTTTGGGGCTGGAAGGGGCACAGGCGCGACCGATCAGCATCGGATTCCTCAATTCGATTCCCGAAGTTCCGCGCGTCGACGCTCCGCGAATTCCCGAACTGGGCTCAGCACCCCGGTTTCCTCTGCAGAACAAAACTGTCGGCTCCGTCGTCCAGGTTTCGGCGGGTGCGGACCCGCAGTACTACGTGGTACTCGAGAACGGTATCCAGAAGGTCGGCGCGGCAGTCGCTCAACTGATCTACTTCTCGGATTCACAGGGCGCCACCGGGATCACGAACGTCACCCCTGATGCCATCAGTCGTATTCCCTCGGTGAGCGAGTTGACCGTCGACTCGTTGCCGCAGGCGGTTCCGGAGATCGTCGATGATCGCGGCGCGCCTGTCGGCTGTCTGCAATGGGCTCCCTCGCCTGCAGTCGAGGGCGGCGAAAGTAGTTCTGCAACGCTGAAACTCGTCGCTGGATTGCAGGTTCCGATCCCGGAGGGGGGCAAGTTGGTATCCCTGGCGCAGGCGGACGGATCGGGTGACAATCTCGACAGCGTCCATGTCGAACAGGGATTCGGCGGATTTGTTCAAGCGACCGGAATCGAGACGAGCAGCACCAGGCGCGACGGAGTGTTCTACGTATCCGATACCGGTGTGAAATACGGAGTTCCAGACGAAACCTCGGCTCGCGCACTCGGATTGACGCGAACGCCTGATCGCGCGCCGTGGCAGATGCTCGACCTACTTGCATCAGGTCCTGCGCTCGAGAAGGAAAACGCACTGATAGCTCACGACGGAGTCGCCCCCGATACAGCGCCGGCCGCTCCGGTGAACTGAACAGCGCTGACGGTTCAGAGATCGATGTTCCGGCGTTCGGGAAGATGCCGACGAATGACTCGACGAAGGGGCATCGATGCCAACAGCGTCAGTAGGGCGAGGGTGCCGACCGTTCCGGCTCCGACGAGTGCCGCGTCGCGAGATCGGGTGTCGGGGGTCGGCGGCGTGGGTAGGGGATCGATCGATACCGACTGATGATGGACCTGGACGGGTTCCCCCGGTGCCAATTCGCCAGTTACCGCAGCGAGTGGATCGATGACGCCGTGACCGACGTAGGGATTCCAACCCTGCGCCGGAGCGTGGGCCGTGGCTTCGATACGTCGCATGACCTCGAGCGCAGTCAGTTCCGGGTGAACCGACCGGACCAGTGCGGCGGTTGCCGCGACATAGGGCGCAGCGAAACTGGTCCCGTTGAACGACTGTACGGCGCCGTCAGGGCCGTAAACCCCGTTGGTCAGACCGGGCGATGTCGGGTGAAGTGAGGTGATTCCGGTGCCGGGAGCCGCCACGTCGACCCATGGACCGCCGAGGCTGAATGAGCTGGCGGCGCCCGTGGGGTCTACCGACCCGACGGTGAGGACATAGTCGTCGTACCAAGCCGGACTGGCAATCGTCACAACCGAGTCCCATGGATCGGCTAGGGGAGCGAGGGGATCCGGTGGTGGATTCTGGTTCTTGCACCCTCCTGATCCGACGTTACCTGCAGCAGCGACGACTACGACGTTCTTCGCAATCGTGGCGTATTCGATTGCAGCGCCGAGCCGTTGGTCGTTGATCCCGTCCCCGGCAGGCTTACAGGCGACTTCGGAGATGTTGATGACGCTTGCACCCATGTCCGCAGCGTGACGGACCGCCGATGCCATGGTGTCGACGTTTCCGTAGCCAGACGAGTTCTCGGCTACAGCAGGGTCTTCGCGTTGGCCGGCCACCGAGAAAGCGGCACTGGACTGCCTGATCGAGATGATCTGTGCGTCCGGCGCAGCTCCGGTGAATCCGGAACCCTCGACCTGCTGGGCGGCGAGGAGACCCGCCACGACTGTTCCATGTGAGTCACAATCATCGGCGCCGTCGGAGGTCCCGACATAGTCACCGCCGCCTTCGAGTGCAGGTAGCCGGGGATGTCTGCTGACGCCGGTGTCGATGACAGCAATTCGCTGCCCTGCCCCTCGGGTGATCGGCCACACCGAATCGAATCCCAGATCCTGTTGAGAACGTGGAATATCCGCACCGTCACCACCCGCTACGGCGGGGACGCACAGGGTTCGCTGTTCGGTGGGGTGGGGAGGTGCGGGCGGACCGTCCTCGGGCAGCATTGCAGGATCGATGGGGGAAGGAACCGCACTCGATGCGCCACCCGCCCCGGCGAGAACTGTGAAGGCAACGATCACGAATGCGGCACAGGTGTTTGTCGCGCGTCGAATCACCATCGAGATCCGATCGCTCAGAGACCGCGCATGAGCGCGAAGAGCCCGCTGACCCAGCAGATCAGCGGAACGATTGCTGCAATAGCAGCGAGGTCCAACAGTTCCGCCGCGCGCCGCATCACGGGGCTGAATGTGTTCTGGGGGGCGAGGATTCCCAGAATCAGTGACAGGAGGAGAACAGTCATAGTGATGGCGAAGACGACCAATGCATGGTCGCGATGGGTCCACGCCATGTCGCCCAGGAGAACGAGAATCACCGAGATGCCTGCCGCGATGAGAGGGACCGCCTGCTGTGCGCCCGCATAGGTGCGCCCGCGAAACATCAGCACGACGGCCGTCGCCAATGCGAGAGCAAGGTTCGGCCAGACGATTCCTTGACCGGTCCAGGACCATGCGAGTGCGACTGCGGCAGTGAGCGCGACCACCGACGTGGCCACGATCAGTCCGGTCAGATAGCTACGAGCCCGCCCCGCCCTGTCGGTCAACTCGGTCAGCCCGGGTAGCTCGGGCTCGGGCACTCCGTCGCGATCGTCGTCGAGGGGATTACTCGGCGTCGGAACAGGGGGAAGCGGTAATCGCGCGAACAGCATCGACAGTCGAGCAGTGAACGTGAGAACGATCAATGCCGCGGCAATCACCGCGCTGCTGACCGTCGCGGTGCGCGCCTCGGGAAGCGTCGTCGTGACGGCGAAGGTGCTCGCCGCAGCAAGGAGGACGACGAGAAGTGTGGTGAAGACGGCTAATCCGGCACCGCACAAGCGGAGGCAGATCAGAGTTACCGCGGCTGCGAATGCCGAACCGAGAAGGAGATGAGCAGAAAGGACAGTGCCGGGTACACAAAGTGCGCCGGAGACGAAAGCCAGTGGCACCGCCGTGCATCCGAGTGTGATGGAGCTTGCAGTGTCTGCGTACACGCGCGCTGCCACGACGGCGGTGACGGTGAGCACCAAGGACGTGACTCCGCCGCAGACAGCGCCGATCAGACCCGTATCGCCGAGGACCAGGGCGAGGGCCGCGATGAGCGCTGCGACGAGGGCGGCGGACGAGCCGACGACGCGCGCGGTGATCGGAGTCCAGCGCCGGTAGATGTCTGCATCCGTGGCCGCGACGGTGTACATGATGTCGTCGAAGAGTGGGGGCGGGGCAGCCGTGTCCGCGGCCTCGAGTACGAGCAATTCCCCATCGCGTATTCCGTGCTCGTGCAGCGACAGCATCGGTGCCAGCGGCGCCCTGCCGACTTTCGACAGAGTCCAGTCGACGGGCTCGAATTGTTCGGTGCTGTGGTCGAACTCGTTGAGATTGCTGTGGTTGACAATTGTGTCCACAATGCCCGGAATGACCGCCGTGAGTGGAACACGAAGCGGCACCGCAAGATCCACCTGCGAATGGGCTGAAAGTACCGTCAACCTGCACAGTTCGGCAGAATGGGTCGCGCGTGGTCCGTGCCCGGTGTGTGCAGCGCTGGTTGTAGTGGTGCTGGTCAAGATCTGTCCCCTCCCATGACGCGATTCCCCTGTCGCGTCACCCCAGTTCACCCGAACGATATGACATGAACTGCGCGCCCGTGTCGGAGACAGCGCCGACAACAGGTGGCACCGACCCGAGTGTCGGTGTTGTGATCTACTCTCTTGCAATTGCGCGAGTACGCCTTGGGGGGCCGGCGGTAGCCGGGACGAGGCGCATGTCGGCAACAGTTGCAGCACCGATGGGGGTGGGTGAATTGAGCACTGTCAGATTTGCGCGTCGAGCGCGCCGTGAATCGCCGCGCACACCGGGCGGCGAGGTGACGCTTCAGGCCCCACCGGAGATTCCTCGCGTCACGCCGGGAAACCTACTGACCAAACTACTTCCGGTGATCATGGTGGTTGCCATGATCGGCATGGTGGCGCTGATGTTCTCTTCCGGCATGGCGCGCAATCCGATGTCTCTCCTGTTTCCGGTCATGATGATGGTGTCGATGCTCGGGATGCTCGCCGGGGGCGGTCGTAGCGGTGGAGCACGGGCGTCCGAAGCGAACGAGGACCGCAAGGACTACCTGCGGTACCTGGATCAGATGCGCAGCGATGTTGCTGCGACGTCTGGTGCGCAGCGTGCTGCACTGCAATGGAGCAACCCCGAGCCGTCGTTGCTCTGGACGTTGGTCGGAACTGTGCGGATGTGGGAACGTCAGATCACCGACTCGGACTACTGCCACGTTCGGGTCGGTCTGGGTACACAGCGATTGGCCACCAGACTCGTATCTCCGGAGACCGGGCCGGTCGAGGATCTCGAACCCGTCGCCGCTGTCTCGCTTCGGCGATTCGTTCGTGCGCATTCGGTTGTCAAGTATCTGCCGACAGCCGTCTCGCTTCGCGGATTTGCTGCGATGTCCATCGAGGGGCAGAGAGATTCCGCTCGTGCGCTTGTCCGCTCGATGTTGATGCAGCTGTGCACTTTCCACGGTCCGGACACGGTCCAAGTTGCGGTGGTGTGCGGTCCCGATACCGAATCCGAGTGGGAGTGGGTCAAGTGGCTGCCACACGTGCAACATCCGGAGTCTCAGGACGGCGCCGGCACTTCACGTATGGTGTTCGGTTCGTACCTCGAGTTCGAGAGTTCCCTCGGTGAATCGCTTTCGATGCGTGCTCGGTTCGCCCGCAACACTCCAGCGAGTGCGGGCGTTCCGCATCTCGTGTTGGTCGTGGACGGTGGCTTGCTCGAAGGTGACACCGGCCTGTTGTCCGAATCCGGGCTCGACTCGGTGACCGTCCTCGACCTGTGCGGGTTCTGCCCGCGCTTGGCGGCGGCGCGTGGTCTGCGACTGGTCGTCGGTAGCGAGCAGATCGGCGCGGTGAGCAGCGCAGGAGTCGAGAACTTTGCGACGCCTGACGCTGCGACGACGAGCCTGGCCCAGTCGTTCGGACGTCGCATCGCACCGTTCCGCGCGGCATCGCAGAACGCCGTGGACGCAGCCGACGACGACCGGTCCCTTCGGACTTGGAGCCAGATGTTGGGGATAGGAAATGTTGCGAGGTTCAATCCCGAGCACGGCTGGCTGCCACGTCAGGGGCGCGACCGACTCCGCGTGCCGATCGGTGTCGGACAAGACGGAAACCCCGTCGAACTGGATCTGAAGGAATCGGCCGAGAACGGTATGGGTCCGCACGGCCTGTGTATCGGAGCCACCGGTTCTGGCAAGTCGGAGTTCCTGCGAACCTTGGTGCTCGGCCTGATCGCGACCCACTCACCCCACGCACTGAACCTCGTCCTGATCGACTTCAAAGGTGGTGCAACCTTTCTCGGCCTCGAGGAGGCGCCGCACGTTGCTGCGATCATCACCAACCTTGCCGAGGAATTGGCGATGGTCGATCGTATGAAGGACGCGCTCGCCGGCGAAATGAATCGTCGACAAGAACTGCTGCGTGCGGCGGGAAACTTCGCAAACGTGTCCGATTACGAGAAGGCGAGGCTGGCCGGCGCTGCACTCGATCCGTTGCCTGCACTCTTCGTGGTTGTCGACGAGTTTTCCGAACTGCTCAGTCAACAGCCGGAATTTGCCGAATTGTTCGTGGCCATCGGGCGATTGGGGAGGTCACTTCACATCCACTTGTTGTTGGCCAGTCAGCGGCTCGACGAAGGAAAGCTGCGGGGGCTCGACAGCCATCTTTCGTATCGGATCGGTTTGAAAACTTTCTCGGCGAACGAGTCTCGTTCCGTTCTCGGTGTTCCCGATGCTTATCACCTACCAGGCACGCCCGGTGCGGGATATCTGAAGTCCGATTCTGCTGAGATCGTTCGCTTCCAAGGTGCATACGTGTCAGGCCCGTGCGAGGGCGAGCGGATAGTGCCCACTCGATTCTCGGTCGATTCCCCCGTCGAACTCGCGCCGCTGCCCTTTACCGCGACTCCCGTGATCGGGCCGGAGGCTGCTGTCGTTCCCGTCGAACCCGATGTCGTCGACATGGGTGAAATTGGTGACGATGCACGTACTCTCATGGGAGTCCTCGTCGACCGCATGCGTGGTCACGGTCCGCGCGCACACGAGGTGTGGCTCCCGCCACTCGAGGCATCTCCGACGCTTGACCAGTTGCTGCCGCGGTGGGCGGCCGGTGATCAACCTCGCGGAAATCTGAGCGCACCCTTCGGCATAGTCGACAGGCCGTTCGATCAGCGCCGCGATCTTCTCGTCGCCGATCTCAACGGATCGACGGGCAACCTTGCGATCGTCGGTGGCCCGCAGTCGGGAAAATCGACGGCGTTGCGCACATTGATCCTGTCTCTGAGCATGACGCACACGCCGGAACAGATTCAGTTCTACTGCCTCGACTTCGGCGGTGGAACGCTCCTCGGGTTGAAGGATCTGCCGCACGTCGGATCGGTGGCAAACCGCTTGGATTCCGACCGCGTCCGGCGCACGGTTGCCGAGGTACTCGGTGTGGTCGCGAAACGAGAGCGGCTGTTTCGTGACCTCGGCATCGACTCGATGGCCGATTTCCGAAGACTGCGAACAGTTGATCCCACCGGGGAAGGTGTGGCGGCGGGACTCCGAGATGACCCGTACGGTGACGTCTTCCTCGTCGTCGATGGTTGGCCCAGTGTTCGTTCGGATTTCGAATCGCTCGAGCCTCAGATCAACATGCTCGCCGGTCAAGGATTGTCCTTCGGTGTGCACGTGATCGTCACGACGTCGAGGTGGGCCGAGATCCGGCCGGCACTCAAGGACCAACTGGGTACTCGTATCGAACTTCGGTTGGGCGATCCGGGAGATTCGGATGCGGGTCGCCAGAAAGCCGGCCTGGTGCCGGAAGGTCGACCGGGTCGAGGCATCACACGCGACGGGCTCCACCTTCTTACCGGACTACCTCGAATCGACGGTTTGCCAGGTAGTGAGAACTCCAGCGGGAGTGTGACGGCGACGGTCGAACGTATTGCGGCCATGTCGAATTCGCGTCCGGCACCGACCGTGCGGATGCTTCCGGATTCGTACTCGCGGGCAGAACTTCTCGAAGCTGTCGGGACCCGGTGGCCCTCACCGAGTGCGGCCGACGGTCGGTGCCTCACCGTGCCGATCGGCCTCGGTGAGACCGACCTCGCGCCGGTGTACATGGACTTCCGGGAACACCCGCACTTCTTGATATTCGGCGACACCGCGTGTGGCAAGACATCTCTTCTGCGCGCAATAGCGGAAGGGATCATCGCGTCGAACACACCGGCCCAGGCCAAGCTGATTATCGGTGACTATCGGCATTCCCTGCTGGGAGTGGTCGAAGGGAATCACCTCGGCGGGTACTCGGCGTCGTCGACGACCTTCGGTGAGTTGATGGTCGACTTGGCTCGGATCGTCGCCGCGAGGATGCCGAACGCCGAAACAACGCAGCAGCAATTGCGGGAACGGTCGTGGTGGAGTGGGCCGGAGATTTATGTACTGATCGACGACTACGACCTTGTGGCTACATCGAGTGGAAATCCGGTGGCGCCGTTGCTCGAATACATTCCGCATTCCAAGGACATCGGTTTGCACCTGGTGATTGCCCGCCGTTCCGGTGGCGCGGCCAGGGCACTGTACGAGCCGGTGATCGCGAGAATTCGCGACATGGCACCGGCCGGATTGATCATGAGCGGAAGTCGTGACGAGGGAAATCTCGTCGGCACCGTCCGCGCGTCGACATTGCCGGAAGGTCGTGGGGTCTACGTTTCTCGCTCGCAAACCCAACTTGTCCAAGTTCCGTGGATGCCACCGCTGTGACCGTTCCGTCCTTGGTGTCAGTCTCGTTACATTGGGGTCCATCCAATATCTGGGTGGTATCGGGTCAACGCGAATTCTGTTGCAGTGCAGACCTCAGACGGGAAACGGCGTCGGGTCCCGGTACCGGTGAAAATGCGATCGATTTCGTCGACGACGACTATGTCGACGTAGATGGTCGGATTGTCCCGACGGTTTTGGAGCTGGCCAGGCTGATTTCCAGGGCGATGGACGGGTGCGGAATCGTCGATGTAGACATTCTCTATCTCAGTCATCCCTCGGATTGGGGTGCCCCACGCAGGCGGCGATTGCTCGATGCCGCACGGCGAGTGGCGCACGACGTCGTCCTCGTTCCGACGTCGGTCGCGGCGGCGAGGTCGGCTCACACAGCCTGGCGATCGCGGTGCGTCGTCCTCGAACTGCGTGGCGGAACGGTGGTCGCGTCTGTTGTCGGTGAGGTCGACGGCGAACTCCGAATCGACGGGGCACAAAGTTCGGCGATCGCAGACGTTGCGGGGTTGTTTTCCGCAATCGGGGACTTGTCGGTTCGGGACGCCGTGGTGCTGGTCGGGCCGCGCTCCCATGCCGTTGCGGCTTCGCTCGAACGTGGCTCGACGAATGTCCACGGCCACGCGAGCATTCGAATTCTGGACGAGAGTCGGGTGGCGTCGTCTCTGGTGGATCCTCAGACGCTCGTTCGCCAGACAACCGCGCGGGACAGTTCCGGTCGAATCGTCGACAATTCGGCTTTTGGCGCCGGGTGGGTAGGCGATTCGGATGGCGCGATGTCGATTACTTCCATGGACTCGACTGCCTCCTCACCGCGTCGAGTCGACGGGAGGAACGGAGGCCGTCGATGGTTCGCTGCGGCGCTTGCGATGGTCGCCGTCGTCGCTGTGGTCGCGGCAACGGTTGTGGTGTTCACTCGCGATCGAAGCGATTCTCGGTCGGCAGGGTCGGTCGCAGCTACGGCGGAAGACGAAGTTGAGATCGCGGAGGCGTCGAAAGATCAGGGGAAGCCCGCACCGAAGACTTCGATTCCGTCGATCGAGCCCGATGTCACGCCGGAACTCAGGCGTGTGGACCTGGGAAGCGTTGCAGCAGAGTTGCCTTCCGATTGGAAGCTTCTGTCACCAGGGACTTCGAGCGGTCGTACCGATTTGATACCCAGCTCCGGCGAGGATCGCAAGATCGTGGTCATCGAGAAACGTCTTGCGGAAGGTGCGGGATTCGATTCCGTCGAAGCTGCTTTGCGTCAGCAGTTTTCGGCGTTCGAGGACCCGTTGCGGTTCGGAGAGTTTTCTGTGATCGACGATGCCGCAGGAAAACAGGCAGTGGTGTACGTCGAGTTTCCGGACGATTTCTCCGAGGTGCGTTGGCACGTGTACGTCGGCAACGGTCGGCAAGTGAGTATCGGCTGCCAGTATCTGGTCGGTGAGTGGGACAGTCTCGAAGCGGACTGTCTGCGGATGTGGCAGTCACTCGAATTCAAACCCTGATCGGATCGGTCGGTTCTGAAAATATTCTTCGGTCGGGCCGGAACCGTTGGCACGGAGATCGCGTCAAAGTATGTGTAGCGCACATCAGGGAGTTCCGCTCGGACCCCGGTGCACATTCGACGGGCAAGCCGTCGTGTGTGATCGCCGATACCGAACGGTACTCACCGAATCCAGGGGGACGACATGGGCTTTACCGCAACTACCGCTGAATTGATCGATTCGGCGGGGACCATCGACGGACATCTCGGTGACATCAGGGGACTGGTCAACGCTGTTCGGTCGGAGGCCGACGCTTCGCACAATTCGTGGAACGGCGCCGCACAGGTCGAATACGCAGGAATCATGGAGCGATACAACAGCGCGGCCCTGAAGTTGGACACTGCTCTGACCGACATCTGCGAGCAGATCAAACAGGCTGCTGGAACCTTCGACTCGACCGAAGACGACAACGTCAGCGCGCTTCGCGGCGCGACGGTGAACATGTCCTGACCGTGAGCGCTTCACCGTTCGATCAAGCAGTCCTCAGCCAGTAGTTCTCGCAATTTCTCTCCAGTCACACCGAACCGGGAGCAGTTATGTCCGACAGGATCAAGTACGACTTCGGCGGCCTCGCAATGCTGTCCGACCAGATGAAACAGCAGGCCAAAGCGATCAACGACAAGCAGGGCGACATCAAGGTTGTCGTAGACAAGCTGCAAGCAGGCTGGGAAGGGGCAGGCTCCGAAGCGTGGAACGACGCTCAGCGCCGCTGGGCCCAGGCTTCCGAAGAACTGAACATGGTTCTCGCGCAGATCGCCGGAGCGACGGCGAGCGGCTCGGAGAAGATGCAGGAAGCTGATCGGATCGCCGCAAACGGGTTCGGTCGCTGACAGCATTCATGTCGTGATGACACCCCGCCTGCCCCGGTACCGTCAGGTTGCCGGGGCAGGCACATGTCGATCGCTTACCCCCTGGTTCCGGGGAGGGCGTTGTCGACGGCGATGGCTGCGCTTTGACCTGGCAGCGGGTAGACCGGTATCGTCTATCGGTGGCGTGCCGTAGGGCTCCGGCAGAAATGCGTGGAGACCGGCGGTTCTCGGGTCTCAACTGGCCGCCGAGGATCGTTTACGCGATACGCACATGGTCAGCAGTGGAATGAATTAAGACGAGGAAGATCTGTGTCTACGTACACCCCGAAGGCCGGAGATGTGACCCACACGTGGCACGTCATCGACGCCACTGACGTGGTGCTCGGCCGTCTTGCCGTTCAGGCAGCGAACTTGCTGCGTGGCAAGCACAAGCCCACCTACGCGCCGCACATCGACGGTGGTGACTTCGTTGTCATCATCAACGCAGAGAAGGTTGCCATCAGCGGCAACAAGCTCCAGGGCAAGAACGTTTACCACCACTCCGGATTCCCGGGTGGCCTGAAGTCCCGCACTGTCGGTGAGGTCCTCGACAGGACTCCCGATCGTCTCGTCGAGAAGGCCATTGTCGGCATGCTCCCCAAGACGAAGCTCGGCCGCGCAATGAGCAGCAAGCTCAAGGTCTACGCGGGCCCGAATCACCCCCACACCGCGCAGCAGCCGGTGCCGTTCGAGATCAAGCAGGTCGCACAGTGACATCGCCGGAAGAGCAGAACGTGTCCGAAGAGAACATCGAAGCAGTGGAAGAGCTTGTCGCCGCTGACGCAGTCGAGGTCGTCGAAGAGGTTGCTGCAGCTACGCTCGCACCGATCGTCCTCGATCGCCCGGTCCAGACCGTCGGTCGCCGCAAGGAGGCTGTCGTTCGCGTCCGGATGGCTCCCGGCACCGGTCAGTTCAAGCTCAACGGCCGTACGTTGGAGGATTACTTCCCCAACAAGGTTCACCAGCAGCTGATCAAGGCTCCGCTGGTGCTCGTCGAGCGTCCCGACTCTTTCGACATCATTGCACTGCTGCACGGTGGCGGCCCGTCCGGTCAGGCAGGCGCACTGCGTCTGGCTATCGCGCGCGCACTCATCGAGGTAACCCCTGATGATCGTCCGGCCCTCAAGCGTGCAGGCTTCCTGACGCGTGACGCCCGCGCGGTCGAGCGTAAGAAGTACGGCCTGAAGAAGGCCCGTAAGGCATCGCAGTACTCCAAGCGCTGATGCTTTGCCGAGGTTGACCCAACGGGTCTGCTTCGGCACCTGTTCAGCACGAGAGCGGGCGTCCATCGTTACCGGACGCTCGCTCTTGTGTTTCTCGGAGAAATTCCATTCTCGAGTTCCATTCTCGAGGTTCACAGGATTCAGGAGTCGTTCTATGGGTCGGTTGTTCGGTACTGACGGTGTTCGTGGACTTGCCAATTCGGATCTGACTGCAGATCTCGCATTGAGATTGGCAGTGGCCGCGGCGAGCGTACTGACAGCCGACACCTCGGATGCACGCCCGACCGCCGTGATCGGCCGCGATCCTCGCGCCAGCGGTGAGATGCTTCAGGCTGCGGTGACGGCCGGGTTGAGTTCCGCAGGCGTCGACGTGCTCGACGTGGGTATTCTTCCGACTCCGGCAGTTGCCTACTTGACGGCAAAGCTCGACGCCAGTCTCGGTGTCATGATTTCGGCGTCGCATAATCCCATGCCGGACAACGGAATCAAGATCTTCGCGGCCGGTGGACACAAGCTGGACGACGCCGTCGAGGTGGCGATCGAGGATGCACTCGACGGCGCTGCAGCGCCTGTACTTCCGACCGGTGCCGGGATCGGCCGAGTCCGTACCGTCGACGACGCCTCTCAGTTGTACCTGGCACATCTGGCGAGCGCGGCTAGCGAGCCGCTTGCCGGACTCACCGTTGTCGTCGACTGCGCCAACGGCGCCGCTTCCGCGCTCGCACCGGCTGCCTACGCCGCAGCGGGCGCTCGCGTCATCGCGATCAGCGCCGATCCCGACGGCCTCAACATCAACGATGGTTGCGGATCGACGCACCTGGAGAATCTTCAGAAAGCCGTGGTCGATCACGGGGCGGATCTAGGGCTCGCACACGACGGCGACGCGGACCGCTGCCTGGCAGTCGACGAGACCGGAGCGGTGGTCGACGGCGACGCGATCATGGCTGTTCTGGCGATCGCGATGAATGACGCCGGCGAATTGGTCGAGAACACTCTCGTCGCGACCGTCATGAGCAATCTCGGGTTGCACATCGCGATGCGGGAGGCCGGAATCAACGTCGTGACGGCGGCCGTAGGTGACCGCTATGTCTTGGAAGAACTGCGTGCGGGCGGGTACAGCCTCGGTGGAGAACAGTCAGGCCATGTCGTGTTGCCGGCGTTCGGTACCACCGGCGATGGAATTCTCACCGGTCTCCGTTTGCTCGGACGCATGGCTCGTACGCGCAAGTCGGCATCCGCATTGGCCGCAACGATGACCACCCTCCCGCAGGTGCTGATCAACGTCAAGGTCGGCGACAAGGCGACGGTGGCAGCGTCGCCGTCGGTACTTGCGGCAGTCGCGGACGCCAAGCGAGTTCTCGGTGACGGTGGTCGAGTGCTCCTGCGTCCGTCGGGGACAGAGCAACTGGTCCGCGTCATGGTCGAAGCAACCGAACTCCCGCTCGCGCAGAAGTTGGCCGACCAGTTGGCCGAGATCGTCGGTTCGGTGTAGCCCCACATCGCGAGTTCGCGTTGCCGAGAAAACGTAGACGCGTTCGCGTTTTCGAGGGAACGTAAATGCGCCCCGCTGCGTCCAAGGAGTCATAGGCCGCTCGACGTGCGAGTGGTTCCGCTCAAACTTGGGGGTCGCTCGTGGACGTCGACCGTGCTGGAACAAATGAATTGGCACGCCATGCGGTGTCGGCGGCTCAGGATCTGCGAGCTTCTGCGGAACCGATCAGGCATTTGCGATTCGGCGGTGCTGTTTCGGGCCGTGACTATGCCGAGCACGGAGTCGCGTTGGCTTCGGCATTGGCGGTCGTGAATTCTCGCTTGGTCGGGCGTGCCGATTTTCTCGAGATGCTGGGGCGCAGGCTTTCCTCCTCGACCGAGGCGGTCGTCGACGTGGACCGTGCGGGCGCGCAGCGGTTGCGCGGCTCCGGCGGGTCGACTTCGTGACCCCCAACAGCGTGACGCCTCACGCCGTGACGAACGGCTTTGGATTCGTCGAAGATATTCTTGCACTGCGTGATTCGCTCGTGCATCCCGACGAGATCCTGGATGCTGGCGCGAGAGGACTGCAGTTCTTCGGTCGATTTCACGACCTGGCCACTCAGTTGGGTTTCGAAGAACGACTGCTCACGTCCTACGAGGATTCGTATCGTGCAGAAGTGGGCATCGATTTGGGGGCACTGACGCGAGACGTGTCGGACGTGGCTGGGGCCGTGGATGGTTCGGTCGCGGAGATCACGATGCTGACGGTCCTGGCGGAGAACCTTCCAGCGGTGTGGAATGTTTCCGGAGTGGATGTGGTCGTAGACCAGGTCTTCGAGGCGAGGCGAGAAGCTCGGTCCGATGCAGATTCGGCGCCGCTGTTGATCACACTGGCTGACGAATTCGCGCGGACTGTTCGAACGGCGCTGGCCGACAAGGCTTTCAAGGTGGCCAGTCTCGACCGGGCGACGATCGGCGGTCTGGGCGCGGGGGAGATCGAGCAGCTGACCCTCGCCGCTTCCAGCGGTTGTGGTGCGGAGCAATGGCTGGAGACAGTTTTTCGTTCGGTGTATCTGGACGCTCGCGACGAATTCGACAGGGCGTGTACGCAGTGCGTGAGTGCAGTAGGTGATGCTTTCGACGTTGCGACGCAGTGGCTGACAGATGCGTTCCCGTCAAGCTTGCCGGTCGCGGAGCCGAGCGCTTCCGGTGCCGCGGTGTCGCCGTTCTCGTTTTCGATCGGCGGCAACGTGTGGGGCTTCTCGATTACTCCCGACGGTCGCGGGGTGAGTCTCGATGTCACCGGCGCTGACGGGAGCGCTGCGTCGGTCAGCGTGGAGTTGGACGAAAATGGTTGGCCGCGAATAGTGTTCGACGCCGATCAGGAAACGCTGCAGGAACCGCCCCAGTCGGAGGTACTTCAGCCCGAGCTGCCGGTTGAGACCACCACCGAGGTATCCACCACTGAGGTTTCCGCCGCAGAGGTATTGCCGGCGCCGGGTCCGGAGATGGAGCCAGACGCGGAGCCGCCTGTCGCAGTTACCGAGGAGTCGTCTGCCGTCCCCGCCGACGAGACGGGTGCCGAGTTGGCCGGCGCTGGTCCGCTGTGAAGTCCGTACACGCGCCGTTCGAAGCGATCCGGCGAACCCTCGATGCTCAACTCGACGAGTTCCGTGAGCGCAGAGCAGTCGCGGGGACCGAGGAAGCGCGTCAGAGCCCACCGTCGCTGCGATTCGATACCGAAGTTGCCGCGAACGACACCGCTGACAGCGATCCTGACAGCTCCGTCGGAGTCGGCCCGTACCTGCGGTCCGCGTCCGAGCCGACGCCGACTGAGCCGAGCCCGCCGCCGGAGACGGGGGCGAGCCCGGACCCCTACTTACGCAACAGTTGGCTGGCCCGCGCGTCGGAGTGAGGTTCGACCGGGAGCAACGGTGACGTGTGCGGAATCTCGACGTCGGGATCAGCGAAGTCCTTGTACTTCTTGTCTCCGGTCAGATGGAACAACAGGAAGCCCGTGAGCAGGCACCGTGTGGCGGCCTGTGTCTTACGCTCGGACCCACCGAGACCCAGAGCGCCGAGGAGTCGTCGGCCCTCGATCAGTCCGGCGTCCTGACCGTCGTTCACGGTACGTGCCACGACGGGTCCGCCCCACTCCACGCTCAGCGGGCGGGCATTGCTGGTCATGGAATCGACGTCGTCTTCGCCGGCGAGGATCAATCCGGGCGCTGTGATCTTCGACGCGTAGTTCTCCGCCTTGGGTGCCGTCGGGGCCGGGAACAGCGCGGCCACCGCACCGACATCCCCACGTTGAGCTGCCGCCAGCACTGCCGCGCCCGCGCCCATGCCGTGACCGGCAAAGGCGACCCGATCGGGTTGGACGCTGATCTGGCCGGGGCCGAGGCGTACGCCGACGCAGATGTCGAGAGTGGCCCGAAGATCTGCCGCCAATCCGAGGTGTGACGGGACCGGACCGCGTTCGCTGTCGGGCGCCGCTGCGACGATTCCCCAGGAAGCGAGGTGCTGGAGTGTCTGCTCGTACTTGTGGGACCCGACCATCCACCCGTGCGCGAAGGCAACGGCGGGGAGATTGAAACCGGTTTCCGGCGTGTACACGACACCCGGCTGTCCGGCCAGGGCGAGGTTGCCGCGGAGAACTCGATGCGGGCCGCGCTTGGACAGCTCACGGGTCAGTGTCTTCAGTTTCGGTGCCACGGTTGAAGACGTTATCCGATGAGTCGCCTCGTGTATGCGGAGCGGACACTGCAACCAGGTGCGGGAACCGCAAAATGCGCCCACTGCAGATGTCCAAGTACCCTGAGTCACCATGTGCGGAATCGTGGGATACGTCGGCCACCGCCCAGCTCTGGGCGTTGTGGTGGAGGCTTTACGGCGAATGGAGTATCGCGGGTACGACTCGTCGGGAATCGCGATTCTCGACGGAACCGGTGGGGTCGAGATCGAGCGTAAGGCCGGTAAGTTGGCCAACCTCGAGGCGGAGCTCGGCGAGTACGGCGCGGATCACTTCGTCGGTACGTCCGGTATGGGCCATACCCGGTGGGCGACGCACGGGCGTCCGACGGATCGCAATGCACACCCGCATCGTGATGCGTCGGGCAAGCTGGCTGTCGTTCACAACGGAATCATCGAGAACTTCGCCCCGCTGCGAGCGGAGCTCGAGGCTGCAGGCGTCGAGCTTCAGAGCGACACGGATTCCGAGGTGGCAGTCCACCTGGTAGCCCGGGCGTACGCGCAGGGGCCGACGGCAGGCGACTTCATCGAGAGTGCCCTGTCGGTGGTTCGCCGGTTGGAAGGTGCGTTCACGCTCGTCTTCACGCACGCCGACCACGCGGACACGATTGTCGCCGCGCGTCGCTCGACGCCGCTCGTCGTCGGTGTCGGTGAGGGCGAGATGTTCCTCGGCTCCGACGTCGCCGCGTTCATCGAGCACACGCGCGATGCGGTCGAACTCGGACAGGATCAGGCAGTGGTGATCACTGCCGACAGCTACCGGATCTCGGACTTCGCGGGCAACGAGGCAGAAGGACGCCCGTTCCGCATCGACTGGGATCTCGCGGCCGCCGAAAAGGGTGGTCACGACTACTTCATGCTCAAGGAGATCGAAGAGCAGCCGACTGCGGTTGCCGACACTCTCCTCGGACACTTCGAGAACGGGAAGATCGTCCTCGACGAGCAGCGGTTGTCGGACCAGGAGCTGCGCGACGTCGACAAGGTGTTCGTCGTCGCCTGCGGTAGTGCTTACCATTCCGGCCTGTTGGCGAAGTACGCGATCGAGCATTGGACGCGTCTACCTGTCGAGGTCGAACTCGCCAGCGAATTCCGTTACCGCGACCCGGTTCTCGATCGTTCGACGCTCGTCGTCGCGATCTCGCAGTCGGGGGAGACGGCCGACACACTCGAAGCTGTCAAGCATGCCAAGGATCAGAAGGCACGGGTCCTCGCGATCTGCAACACCAACGGTGCGCAGATCCCTCGCGAGGCCGACGCCGTCCTCTACACCCGGGCAGGACCGGAAATCGCGGTCGCGTCCACCAAGGCGTTCCTTGCGCAGGTGACCGCGAACTACCTCGTCGGTTTGGCTTTGGCGCAGGCGCGCGGCACCAAATATCCGGACGAGGTTGCCCGCGAGTATGCCGACCTCGAAGCGATGCCCGCTTTGGTCAGCAAGGTACTCGAGACCGCAGAACCGGTGCGCGCGTTGGCACGCCAGTTCGCGCACGCGTCGACCGTGCTGTTTCTGGGTCGCCACGTCGGCTACCCGGTGGCGCTCGAGGGTGCGCTCAAGCTCAAGGAGCTTGCGTACATGCACGCCGAGGGCTTTGCCGCCGGCGAGCTCAAGCACGGCCCGATCGCCTTGATCGAGGAGGACCTTCCGGTCATCATCGTCATGCCGTCGCCGCAGGGCCGCGCTGTCCTGCACTCGAAGTTGGTGTCCAACATTCAGGAGATCAAAGCGCGCGGTGCGACGACGATCGTCATCGCGGAGGAAGGCGACACCGTCGCCGCGGCGCACGCGGATCACCTGATCGAGATTCCGGCGTCACCTACCCTGCTGCAGCCGTTGCTGTCCACGGTTCCGTTGCAGATCTTTGCGGCCGAGGTTGCAGCCGCACGCGGCTACGACGTCGACAAGCCGCGTAACCTGGCGAAATCGGTTACGGTCGAATAGCTTTCGCAAGACAGCTCGGGCCCCGCAGTCGAAAGACTGCGGGGCCCGAGTGCATTACGGCGCTTGAACGACGACGGTTCCGCGCATCTCGGGATGCGGTGTGCAGGTGTAGTCGTAAGTTCCGGGTTCGGTGAACGTGTAGGTGTAGGTTCCCGATTTCTTGAGCGGACTGCGGAGTTTGCCCTTCGCGTCGCCGAGGCCGTTGACGTCGTGGGCCATTCCGTTGTCGTCGAATACCCACGTGACGGTGTCGCCGACGTTCACGGTGAGGGAAGCGGGGGAGTACGCCATCCCGGAGATGGTCACCACGGGTCCGCTCGCCGTCGTTTCGGCCGCAGATGGTGTGGTGTCTGTGCTGGAACTGCACCCGACCAGACCGAGGGCGAGGACGAGTCCCGCGATTGCCGGGCGAAGACGTGATTTCATGGTTCCGAGGGTAGCGACGGCAACTGAAGGGTTCCGACATGCGTGGGTACTACACAGCCGATCAGGTGCGAGCAGCGGAGGCGCCGCTGCTCGACAAGCTGCCCGACGGGGTGCTGATGCGTCGAGCGGCCTTCGGCCTTGCGCGAGTCGTCGCGGACGAATTACGTTCCCGTACAGGATCGGTCGCGCATCGGTCGGTGACGCTTCTGGTCGGTACCGGCGACAACGGCGGTGATGCCCTGTGGGCGGGTGCGTTGCTCCGCAAACGAGGTGTGAGCGTGCGGGCCGTGTTGCTCGATCCGGCGCGCGCTCATCGGGCGGGCCTCGACGCTCTCTTGAAGGCCGGTGGCCGAGTCGCTGCCGACGTCGGGTCGCCGGATCTGGTGATCGACGGCATCGTCGGGATTTCCGGGCACGGCGGTCTGCGACCTGACGCGGCTGAACTCGTCGGCCAACTGGATGCACCGATCGTGGCGGTCGATCTTCCGAGCGGCGTCGACGCGAACACCGGCTCGGTGGACGGCCCGTCGGTGACCGCTGACGTGACGGTCACATTCGGCGCGCTCAAGCCCGTACACGTACTCGCGGCTCCGCTGTGTGGTCGTGTCGAACTCGTGGACATCGGATTGAACGTCGACGAACCGGCGTTCGGTTCACTCGATCCGGCGGAGGTCGGTGCGCTGTGGCCGGTGCCCGGCCCGGGGGACGACAAGTATTCGCAGGGTGTGGTGGGCATCGTTGCGGGAAGTGAGCAGTATCCCGGCGCGGGCGTGCTCTGCACCGGCGCCGCGGTGACCGCCACTTCCGGCCTGGTCCGCTACGCCGGGCACGGCTCCGCCGAGGTGCTCGCCCGGTTCCCGGAAGTGATTGCCAGTGAGACGTTCCACGCCGCGGGGCGGGTTCAGGCCTGGGTGGTCGGCCCCGGCATGGGTACCGACGACGACGCCGCGCGGCTTCTGGCGTCGGTGCTGGCTACCGATGTACCCGTTGTCGTCGATGCGGACGGACTCACCCTCCTCGCTCAGCGTCCCGAACTTGTCGCAGCCCGCACCGCGCCGACATTGTTGACGCCCCACGCCGGCGAGTTCGCACGATTCACACCCCTGGGCGACGACAGAATCGCGTCCACACGTGCTCTCGCCGAGCGCCTCGGAGTCACGGTTCTGCTGAAGGGCCGCACGACGGTGATCTCGGATCCCGGCGGTGAGGTCCTGGTCAACGACGCCGGCGGCTCCTGGGCGTCGACCGCAGGCTCGGGCGACATCCTCTCCGGTGTGATCGGCGCGTTGCTGGCGGCGGGACTGAGCCCTCTCGAAGCCGGGGCCGTCGGGGCGCGGGCTCACGCGTTGGCTGCGAATATCGCCGCTGCCGGCGATCAGAGCGATGTCGCCGGAGCACCGATTTCGGCTTCGCCCCTGCTGGGAGGTCTGCGCGAGTCGGTGCGGGTGCTTCGCTCTTTTGCCCTTGATTGAGGGTGTTCAAACCCGAACACGTGTCCGATTCTGCGTGGGTGGCAGGATTGTCGCCATGACGCTTGCCCAGGGAAGAGCACCGAAGGAGCCTGCCGAGGGGAAGGCGAGCCGACTCGAAGACGCAGTAGGGCCGCAGACGGAGGTAGTCGTCGATCTGGACGCGATCGCGCACAACGTGCGTGTTCTGCGTGAATTTGCCGGGGACGCCGCGTTGATGGCGGTCATCAAGGCGGACGGATACAACCACGGCGCAGTTGCGGTGGCGCGAACGGCGCTCTCGGCCGGAGCCCGGGAACTCGGCGTCACCACCATCGCGGAGGCATTGGTTCTTCGCGAGGCAGGCATCACCGCTCCCGTCCTGGCCTGGCTGCATGGCGTCGACGCCGATTTCTCCTCGGCGATCCGATCCGATGTCGAGATCGGCGTGTCCTCGCCGCGACACCTGGCTGCTGTCGTCGACGCGGCACGGGTTCTGGGACAACCAGCGACGGTGACGCTCAAGGTGGACACCGGTCTCAATCGCAACGGCGTATCGAGAACCGAGTGGCCGAAGATGCTCGACGACCTCGCAACTGCCCGGGACGAGGGCACGATCAGGCTGCGCGGAGTGTTCTCCCATCTTGCGCACTCGGACGAACCGCATCACGACGTCATCGACATGCAGAAGCAGCGTTTGATCGACGCGGTTGCCGACGTCCGCGCTCGCGGATTCGAACCCGAAGTGGTTCATCTTTCCAACTCCGCCGCGACAGTCACCCGTCCTGACCTGCAATTTGACATGGTTCGGCCCGGAATTGCGATATATGGATTGTCTCCGGTGCCCGAACTCGGAGATTTCGGTTTACGACCGGCGATGACGCTGCGAGCGAAGGTGATTCTGGTGAAGAAGGTGGCCGCCGGAGAGGGCGTCTCCTACGGGCATCAGTGGGTCGCACCGCACGACACCACTCTTGCGCTGCTTCCCGTCGGCTACGCCGACGGTCTGTGTCGTTCACTCAGCGGCAAGTTCGAAGTGCAGTTGGGCGGTAAGCGTCGCCGGGCCGTCGGGCGGATCTGCATGGACCAGGTATTGGTGGACCTGGGGCCGGACGGCGACGGAGTTCGCGAAGGTGACACCGCGATCTTCTTCGGCAACGGCGATCAGGGCGAACCCAACGCGCAGGCCTGGGCCGACGTACTCGACACGATTCACTACGAGGTCGTGACCGGAATACGTGGACGCACTGTGCGTACATACATCGGGGGAGGGACGTCATGAAGACTGCAGGAAAGATGAGCATTCTCGGTGGCCTGCTCAGCGCTGTGGCGCTCGGCTCGATGGCCGGCGTGAATGCATTCAAGACCGCGACGCGTCCGGGCCGGGAAATCTACGCGGACGAGGACTTCGACCTCATGACGCGCGACCGCAAGAGCACTGTGCGCACCGAGGACGGTGTCGAGCTCGCAGTTCGCGAAGTGGGGCCGGATGACGCTCCGCTGACAGTCGTTTTCGTGCACGGGTACTGCCTGAGTGCGCTGTCCTGGCATTTCCAGCGCCGCCAGCTCGAAGAGCGATGGGGCAACACGGTTCGAATGGTGTTCTACGACCAGCGCGGACACGGAGATTCGGGCATGCCGCGTTCGAAGAGTTGTACGGTCTCGCAGCTGGGCCGCGACCTCGCGACTGTCGTCGAGGCCAAAGTGCCCAAGGGACCGATAGTTCTGGTCGGTCACTCGATGGGTGGCATGACGGTGCTCGCGCTCGCCGGTCAGCGACCCGAATGGTTCGAGGGACGAGTCATCGGCGTCGGGCTGGTCGCGACGACGGCGGCCGGGCTGGCCGAGACCGGTCTGACCCGTAATCTGCAGAATCCGATCATCGACGGGTTCCGGTTGGCAGTGCGCACCTCGCCAGGAGTGGTTCAGCATGCCCGCGGCGCTGCGCGAGTACTGATCACGCCGATCCTGCGTGCGGCCTCGTACGGCACCGATGTCAGCCCGCGGCTGCATGAACTGTCGGACGGCATGCTCGACCGGACCTCGGTCGTGACCATCGTCAATTTCTTGCGGACGTTGGAACTGCACGACGAGTCCGCTTCCCTCGAGGTCCTCGCGCACACACCGGCAGTCGTGATCTGCGGCGATCAAGACATGATGATTCCGTTCATCAGCTCGAAGCGTCTCGCTGCCGATCTCCCCGAATCCGAACTCGTGAGAGTTCACGGGGCAGGCCATCTGGTGCAGCTCGAGTTCCCGGCGATCGTGACGGACGCAATCGACAAGTTGGTGCAGCGAGCGCAGGTAGAAGAGCGGTCCGATGTCGGCTGAGAACTCCACGGGACTTCCCGTGTCCGGACAGATCACGTTGGAAACGGCCGGGGATACCGAGGCTTTCGGCCGACGCTTGGCGGCGGGACTTGTTGCCGGCGACCTGGTGGTGCTGGACGGTCCACTCGGGGCAGGCAAGACCGCGTTGACGCGCGGAATCGGCGCCGGGCTCGGGGTGCAGGGCCGGGTGACGTCCCCGACGTTCGTCATCGCTCGTGAGCATCGTCCGGGCACCCGCCCCGGCGGCGGAGTTCCCGTCGGCATGATCCACGTCGACGCATACCGGCTGGGAGACAGCGGACCGCATGCGCTCGACGAACTCGATGCCCTCGACCTCGACACCGACCTCACCGATGCAGTGGTGGTGGTCGAATGGGGTGGTGACGTCGTGGAAAGGCTCGTCGAACGGCACCTGCGAGTGCAGCTTCATCGGGAACCCGAATCGGATGTGCGGACTGCGAGTTGGTCCTGGACGTCGTGACCCTCCCGGGCCGGAAGTAGTTCTTCACGTGCGGGTACCCTGAGAAATCGTGCTTGTTCTCGCAATTGACACCTCCACTCCGGCAGTCACTGCCGGAGTCGTCTCCCTGTCGGCTTCGTCACCGGACCCAGTGTCACTGGACGCAGAGTCACCGGACACAGTGGAGACGCTTGCCGTGCGTGTCACGGTCAATCCTCGTGCGCACGCCGAGGTCTTGACCCCTCACGTCCTCGAATGCCTCGCCGAGGCAGGGATCACTCCGGCAGAGTTGAACGCCGTTGTCGTGGGTGTCGGGCCGGGGCCGTACACCGGACTGCGCGTCGGCATGGCGACAGGCGCTGCCTTCGGTGATGCACTCGGTGTTCCCGTGTACGGCGTGTGCAGCCTCGACGCCATCGCGGCTGCGGTACCGACCACACCGAGCCTGCTCGTCGTGACTGACGCGAGGCGTCGCGAGATCTACTGGGCGCGCTATGACAGAGGGGTGCGCGTCGAAGGACCGGCTGTGAATTCCGCCGGCGACGTTGATCCTTCGCCTTCGACGCTGATTGCCGGATCCGCTTCGCACGTGGACTTCTTCGATCTGCCCGTCGACCCGGCGGAAACACCGTCACCGGCCGGGTTGGTGACAGTCGCTGCTCGCGAGATTCTGGCCGGCTCGGTTCCGGCCCCGCTGGAGCCGCTGTACCTGCGACGCCCGGACGCGAAGACCCTCGCAGAACGTGGCAAGTGAGACAGAGCAGATGAAGTACAGCATCGAGCCGATGAACGTCGATGACGCCGAACGGTGCGCGGAGTTGGAACGCGCGTTGTTCGCGGGCGACGGTCCCTGGAGCGCGCAAGCATTCGTTTCGGAACTTGCCGGCGCACATAATCATTACTTCGTTGCCAGAGAACCAGACGGTCACGTCCTCGGATACGCCGGAGTTGCCTTGTTGGGGGCGTCGCCGAACATGGAGGCCGAGGTTCACACCATCGGTACGGATCCCTCGACTCAGCGACTGGGAATCGGCGGCGCGTTGCTCGATGCGCTTCTGGCCCTGGCGGATTCACGCCAGTGCCCGGTGTTCCTGGAAGTGCGCACCGACAACGAGCCTGCCATCGCGCTGTACCGACGCGAAGGATTCGAGATCGTCGGAACGCGAAAGAAGTACTACCAGCCCAGTGGGGCAGATGCGTACACGATGAGACGGCCTGCCGTGCTCGGTGTCCGCGAAATTGAGGAGCAGCAAGCATGATCGTCATGGGTGTCGAAAGCTCTTGCGACGAAACAGGTGTCGGCATCGTTCGCTGGAACGGTGACGGAACCTGCGACCTGTTGGCCGACGAGGTGGCATCGAGCGTGGATCAGCACGCCAGATACGGGGGAGTCGTTCCCGAAGTGGCCTCACGGGCTCACCTCGAGGCGATAGTACCGACGATGCGCCGCGCTCTTGCGGCCGCCGGTGTCGAGAAGCCCGACGCACTCGCCGTCACCATCGGACCCGGCCTGGCCGGCGCGCTGCTGGTCGGTGTCGCCGCAGCGAAAGCCTATGCGGCAGCATGGAACATCCCGTTCTATGCGGTCAATCATCTCGGTGGCCACGTCTCGGTGGACACTCTCGAACACGGTCCGTTGCCCTCGTGCGTCGCATTGCTGGTCTCCGGTGGTCACACGCACCTGCTTCACGTCGAAGATCTGGGCAAGCCCATCGTCGAGCTGGGAACGACTGTCGACGACGCCGCCGGCGAGGCCTTCGACAAGGTGGCCAGACTGCTCGGACTCGGCTTTCCCGGCGGACCGGCACTCGACGCTGCTGCGCAAGAGGGAGATCGGAACGCGATCGCCTTCCCTCGCGGCATGACGGGGCCGCGCGATTCGCGGCACGACTTCTCGTTCTCGGGACTCAAGACGTCCGTCGCCCGCTATGTCGAATCGAAAGAGCGCGCAGGCGAGACCTTTTCGATTCCGGACATCGCCGCCTCGTTCCAGGAAGCCGTTGCCGACGTCCTGACGATGAAGGCAGTGCGTGCAGCCAAGGACGTCGGGGTCGACACCTTGGTCCTCGGCGGCGGCGCCACGGCTAATTCACGTATTCGCTCACTCGCCGAGCAGCGCTGCGCCGAAGCCGGCATCACGTTGCGCATTCCGAAACCTCGACTCTGCACGGACAACGGCGTGATGATCGCTTCGTTGGCCGCCCACCTGATCGGAAACGGCGCAGGCCCTTCGGAATTGAGTGTGGCTACGGACCCGGGGCTGTCGGTCTCGATCAGCCAGTTGATGCGCTGAGAATCGACCGACCGAGAATCAACCGACTGGGACCGGTTCCCGATCCGGTGTGGTCGCGGGACCGGTTTCGGGCATCGAGGTATTCGGTTCACCGGGCTTAGTCGTCGGATCACCACCGCCGGGGGCCGTGATTTCGGTTTCGGTGGAACCGCTTCCAGGGTTTTCCGGCGTCGTCGGGTTTTCTCCGCCACTTTCGCCCGGGCCGACACCGCCGCCGGGGTTCGCCTCGGTCGGATCGACCGGAGGCGTCGCCTCGGTGTCCGGGAGCGTCGGCCACCACGCCGGTGGATCGGGCAGTGTGACTCCCGGGATGGTCGGCCAACTCGGTGAGGTTGGTGTGGTCGTCGGCGGCGTAGTTGTCGTCTCGGTGTTCGGGATCGGCGCAGGCGGAAGTGTGTACTGATGTGTTGTGTACGAGTGCGTGTCGTACGGCTGTGAGTCGAACGGCGTTGTGGGATAGCCGTACTGCGGGAACGTGCTGCCTGCTACCGAAGGCAGAGGATCATGCGAGGGGATGATCGTCGATCCGGTGCTCGTCGTCGCTTCGGGGCTCACCGTCGTCGTGGTCGAACCGGTTCCGACAGGCGAGACCGCGGTGTCGTCGGTCGGCACCAATTCCTTTGCACCGTAGCCGAGTACCAGTCCGCCGACCACGAGCGCACCGATCAAAGCGCCCGAGACCTTGGCGGTGGATCCGGAGCGCTGGTCACTTCCGGAGCCCAGCAGGGGGAAACGAATTGCGGTGATCGAATCTGCCAGGAGTGCAGCACCTTTGGTTGCCGCAGTCTCGGGCTCGACGATCTCGACCAGTGGGAGATCGACGGCAGCGGCGACGGCGGACCGCACGGCCGGAATGTGTGCGCCACCGCCGATGAGCACAACGGCTCCGACGGGCCGCGGTGAGCCGTTCACGACTTCACGGATGAAGGTGACGGCGCGCTCGATATCCGGGGCGATGATGGCTTCGAACTCGTCGCGCGTGATTGCCATGGCGTCGACGGGAAGGTCGATGGTCACCTTGGTGGCAGTGGACAGTTGCTCCTTCGCGACGTGGCACCGGGCGGAAAGAAGTTCCGCGTCGGTGTACCGGCGCAGGTGCCCTGGCGCCTTCTCGGTCACGAAGTCGACCAATGCCCGGTCGATTCCGGCCCCCGCGAGGGCGTCGATGCGGTCGGAATGCAGAACTTCACCGGTGTGGTCGACGACGGACACCGTCAGACCCTGATCGCCGACGTCGACCTGAGCTGTCGTGTAGTACCGCTCGGTTTTCCCGGTCTCGGCGAGATACGCGTGTACTGCGGCAGGTTCAGGGATGGCACGGACCTGCTTCGGCGAGCGCGAGAGAGATGACTTGATGCTCGCGAGCTGGTCGTCGGTGCGATAGCTGACACCGATCGAGCGCGGCGCTTCAGATCCGTCCGTTACCTGCGTCGTCATCAGCTTGATGGATGCTCTGACGAGGTCACCGACGTTGGAATTGGCCTGATCCGCCGAGACGAAGCGAGTCTCGGCAGGCACGGCGCCTGGCGCGTTTGTGCTGGTATCGGTGTCGACGAGTGCTGAATAGACACCGGAAGATCCAGTGGAAATTCCCAGTGAACAACTCATCGCACACCTCCTCACAGTCAATACCGGTCAATGTTCAATCGACCGCCGTTATATGAACGTTACAGAAGGTTCGTGAGGATTGCTCAGTGCTTTTCGTCTCCGTGACGTCCTTTTCGGACCGAAAGGGTGGTTTTACCTGCGAAATTGTCGATCATTGATTCATGCGGAAAAAAGGCGATTCTCCCCACATCGACCGGGATCGACGACGCACGCTGATCCGGGGTGCACTGCTTCGACCCACGCTGACGATGATCGCCTTCGGATGTGCGTACTTCTTCCTGCCGTGGATCGATGTCCACACCGTGGGTGCGATCTTCCTCTTGATCGGTGGAGGAGCCGCGGTGCTTGCCGTGACGACCTGGCAGGTGCGTCGAATTCTGCGTTCCGATGTGCCCTCTCTGCAGGCGGTCGAAGCAGTGGCGGTCGTGATGCCGACCTACTTACTCTTGGTGTCCATCACCTATTTTTCGGTCGAGCATGCGAGCGTCGGCAGTTTCACCGAACCGCTGTCGCGTATGGCGGCCCTGTACTTTTCGCTGTCGGTGTTCTCGACCGTCGGCTTCGGTGACATCGCTGCACAGACGGACCTTGCCAGGGGACTCGTGAGCCTCCAGATCGTCTGCAATCTGGTGTTGATCGGATTCGGAGTTCGATTCGTCGTTGCCGCAGTGTCGTGGGCGAAAGCGCACCGCTCGCCTTCGAGCGGACCAGAAGTCACCTAGGACACTGAAGTCGCCTAGGACCCTGAAGTCACCGGGGACCCTGAAGTCACCGGGGACCCTGAAGTCACCCAGGACACTGCGGCAAACGGAGTCATCGTCCGGTGTGGACCAACAATTCGACGTTCTGGTCGACGCCGGCACCCGTCAGCTTCGGGTCGCGGTGGATGTCGTTGAACGACAGTTCGCGGTACAGCGAGGCGAGTCCGGCCGCCGACTTGTCGCTGTAGTCGACGGAATTGGGGCTTTCCGCTTCGAAGAGCGTCGCAAGCAACGACACCGTTCCGTCGTGGTTGTCCGCGATCTCGATGATGCGCCCGAGCTGCGGGTAGTCGATGTGAGAGGCGGTGTTGATCTCCCAGAAGCCCTGCTCGGGGGTCGCGCCGGGCCACGGGGTGATCTTGTTCTCGTGGGTGTGTCCGTTGACCCAGGCAAGTACGTTCGGGAAACGATGCAGCAAGTCGAGAAGCTGTGATCCGCGCAGGCGTGGCTCGAGGACGTTCTCGGGGTCGGGAACGAGATTGTCCATCGTGTCGCTCGTGTGGTGACTGAACAGCACGAAATACGTGTCGCTGCGCGACTCGGTGACACGAGAGCCCGCGGCGTCGTAGTAGGTGCTGCTGCCGGCGCGCAGGGTGTTCTCGATCCACTGGAACTGAGCGGCGCCCAGCGAACCGTCGACAAGGCCTGCGCGGTTGGTGGAGTCCATGCTGATACCGACGACGCCCGGTGCGATCTGGAACGAGTAGTAACCGATACCGGTTTCTCCGGCGTCGGGAGCGAAACCGTGCCCGACGGGACCGGGACCGGTGTGCGCGGGGTCGAGATGTGCGGCGATGAACTGCCGGGGCGTGAACGGCGCGCGCGACGGGTCGGGGGTGACCTGGCGCGGCGGCGTCGTGAAGGCGGACAGGATTCCGGGAATCGCACTGGGATCGAACTTGGTGGCGACGTCGATCTGCTTGGCCTGCTCCGGTGAACCGGGCACCTCGAATTTGAGAGATCCCGTGTACATCGCTTCGAGCGGCGGGATGCCGCTGGGCACCGTGCCGGACACCGAATCGTCGTGGTTGCCGAACACGCAGTACCAAGGGGTGTTCAGGCCGGGGCTCGACACGGGAGTGAAAGCGGCACCGAAGAAGTCCGGGATCTCCGGGAAACCGGCCTTCTTGTACATGTCGAGCATCGGTGACTCGGGGTTCCAGTAGAGATCGGCACCCGAGTTCTGCACGCCCTCGTAGCGGTCCTTGGCACCGGTGTTGGCGACGACGGTACCGCCGTTGAGTGAGGTGAGGAACCAGTCGAGTTCGGCGAATTCCTTGTTGTCGGTGTTGTCGCCGGTGGTGACGACGGCATCGAAGGGGCGCGAGGTGTGCGGGCCACTCCCGATCGAATTGACGCGTCGGACAAGCGAAATCAACCCGTGCGCCGTCAAGGTCTCCTGGGGGCGGAACGCCGAGCCGGTGATCTGATGGACGTATTCGAAGCGCATGGGGGACTGGGCGTCGACGATGTGGACGTCGGTCAACTGCACGAGTGAGGCGAGCGCGGTGCGTCGGTCCTCGCGTCCCGACTTCGGCTCGGCCAACTCGCTGCGCACGATGTTCGCCCAACCGGGCCCGGCGGTGAGCTTGGTGTAGCCGCTGCTGCTGACGGGGGTGGACACGGACTCGAGAGTGGTGCCGGGACCGGACGTCGGAATGGTCGACGCGCCTGCGTATTGCAGGCCCCACGGCTTGCCAAGGCTGACCGCGCCGACGGCGCCGAGTCCGGCAAAGGTCAGAAAACTACGGCGATTGATGTTCGTCACGAAGTGAACAATAGGTGAACGTGGTGGACGGCTGTCCTGTTTCGCTCTGGACGAAGAGAAAAATGCGCCCAGTCCTTGAGGGTTGGCACTCTCACGTATAGAGTGCCAATTGGCGCTGATCGAGTTCCGGCACCCGCGACGACGGGACTGCAGTGACGCGCCGTAAACGGCATACCCAAACAGCTGTCCGAGGATCGCCTCGGACGCACATACCCCAAAGTGGAGGGCTCATCGTGGCGAGCGTCAACATCAAGCCGCTCGAGGACAAGATCCTCGTCCAGGCCAACGAGGCTGAAACGACGACGGCTTCCGGCCTGGTCATTCCTGACACAGCCAAGGAAAAGCCCCAGGAGGGCACCGTCGTTGCAGTCGGCGAAGGCCGCGTCAACGAGCAGGGCAACCGCATCCCGGTCGACGTCAAGGAGGGTGACACGGTCATCTACTCCAAGTACGGCGGAACCGAGATCAAGTACGCCGGCCAGGAATACCTGATCCTGTCGGCACGCGACGTGCTGGCTGTCGTCTCCAAGTAAGACACACGTGATCCGCCCCGGAGTCCACACAGGATCCCGGGGCGGAATGCGTTCACGCCCCGAAGATTCAGGAGCTGACAGAACAGATGTCCAAGCAAATTGCGTTCAACGAGACCGCACGCCGCGCTCTCGAAGCCGGAGTCGACAAGCTTGCCGACGCCGTCAAGGTGACCTTGGGCCCGCGTGGACGCCACGTCGTGCTCGCCAAGGCATTCGGCGGCCCCACCGTCACCAACGACGGTGTGAGCATCGCCCGTGAGATCGAGCTCGAAGATCCCTTCGAGAACCTCGGCGCACAGCTCGTCAAGAGTGTCGCCACCAAGACCAACGATGTTGCCGGCGACGGCACCACCACCGCGACCGTTCTGGCCCAGGCCATCGTCCGCGGCGGACTCAAGAACATCGCAGCGGGCGCGAACCCGATGGCTCTCGGCGTCGGCATCAACGCCGCAGCCGACAAGGTCGTCGAGGAACTGCTCGCCGCAGCCACCCCCGTCGAGGGCGAGAAGTCGATCGCTCAGGTCGCCACCGTTTCCTCGCGTGACGAGGAGATCGGCAAGCTCGTCGGCGAGGCACTCACCCGTGTCGGAACCGACGGCGTCGTGACGGTCGAGGAATCCTCCACCGTTGCAACCGAACTCGTCGTCACCGAAGGTGTGCAGTTCGACAAGGGCTACCTCTCGCCCTACTTCGTCACCGACATCGATGCGCAGAAGGCCGTCTACGAAGACGCGCTGATCCTGCTCTTCCGCGAGAAGATCAGCTCGCTTCCCGACTTCCTGCCGCTGCTCGAGAAGGTTGCCGAATCCGGCAAGCCGCTCTTGATCATCGCCGAGGACGTCGAGGGTGAAGTTCTCTCCACCCTGGTGGTCAACTCCATCCGCAAGACCATCAAGGCCGTTGCCGTCAAGGCGCCGTTCTTCGGTGATCGTCGCAAGGCATTCCTCGACGACCTCGCAGTCGTCACCGCCGGCACCGTCATCAACACCGACGTCGGCCTTTCTCTCAAGGAAGCCGGCCTCGAACTGCTCGGCAGCGCTCGCCGCGTCGTCGTCACCAAGGACGAGACGGTCATCGTCGACGGTGCAGGCACCGCTGACGACATCGCGACCCGCGTTGCGCAGCTGCGTCGCGAGATCGAGAACACCGATTCGGATTGGGACCGCGAGAAGCTCGAAGAGCGTCTGGCGAAGCTGTCCGGCGGCGTGGCCGTCATCAAGGTCGGCGCAGCCACCGAAACCGATCTGAAGGAACGCAAGTTCCGCGTCGAGGATGCGGTCAACGCAGCCAAGGCAGCAGTTTCCGAGGGCATCGTCCCCGGTGGCGGATCGGCTCTCGTCCAGGCCGGTACGGCTCTGATCGGGAACCTCGGCTTGACGGGTGACGAGGCCACCGGCGTTGCCGTGGTCCGTGAAGCCCTCAACGCTCCGTTGTTCTGGATCTCCAGCAACGCAGGCATCGACGGTTCCGTCGTCGTCAGCAAGGTCGCCGAGATGACCAAGGGCGAAGGCTTCAACGCCGCCACCCTCACCTACGGAAACCTGCTTGCCGACGGCGTCGTCGACCCGGTCAAGGTCACTCGCTCGGCAGTGGTCAACGCTGCTTCCGTCGCGCGCATGATCCTCACCACCGAGAGCGCCGTCGTAGAGAAGCCGACCGAGGAAGTTGCCGACACCGGACACGGTCACAGCCACTGATTCGCTGCTCGTAGTTTCGACAAAGAAAAGATCCCCCGCCGGATTCCGGTGGGGGATCTCTTCTTTCGTCTGGCGATCAGATGAGCGGGATCGTCGCGAACGGCTCGCTGGTGGGCTGCTGCGATCCGCCGGGCGGTTCGACCGTGAATGCCAACTTCGTGTTCGGGCCGATGCCGTCGAGCACCGCCTGGGTAGTGGGTTTGACGTCGCCCGGAGCCATCGTCCCCATCGGGATCATCGTGGTGTCGTCGGTGTCGCCCGGCACCAGCCACATCTGGTAGACGGTATCCGGACTCGGGGGAGTCACATCGTTCATCACGAGGACTGCGGCGTCCTCGGAGGGCGAGAACAGCGTCGTGGCACTACCGCCGCCCGGGATTTCCCGCGTCGTGGCATGAACGTCGGGTGCTGCCATGATTTCGGACGCTGCGTTCTGCGGCGGAGTGTTGTCGGACAGCGTGCGTCCGATTCCGATGCCGCCGACCAGGATTGCGACTGCGGCTGCCGCGGCAAGTGCAACGGTCCACGGACGTCGACGATTACGGCGCTCGGCCAGCGAGACGGGGGCGTCGGCAGCAGTCGTCTGTGCCGAGATCGAGGCGAGGACGCTACTACGCAGTGACGGCGGGGGCTCGACGGCGTCGACGACGGTCATCGCGGCCATGGTTTCGGCGGTGAGTCGGACCTGGGCGTCGAATTCGGCGCGGGTCGCGGAGTCCGAAGCGGCGAGGCGTCTGTCGACCTCACGGCGCTCGTCGAGGTCCAACGCATCGATCGCGTAGGCGTACGCGTAGTCGATCAGCTCTTCGTCCATCTCACATCACCCCCAAACATCCACGTAGGCGCAGTAGTCCGTCGCGAATTCGCGACTTGATCGTGGGAATCGCCACGCCGAGATCTTCGGCCACTTCGCGGTACGTTCGGCCGCCGTAATATGCGAGAGTCACCGATTGGCGCTGCGTGTCCGTCAGCGTTTCGAGACAGTCCGTGACAGCACGATGCTCGTCTCTTCGCGTCACTTCGTCGCTGACGACGTCGAACTCGGGAGTGGCATTGGTGGTGTCGTAGAGAGCCTGTCGATCCGAACTCGACTGTTCGGAGCGCACGCGATCCACCGCGCGTCGGTGGGCAAGAGTCAGAAGCCAGGAGAGTGCGGACCCCTTGGCAGGGTCGAAACTGTCGGCCGATTTCCAGGCTTGGAGGTAGACCTCTTGGACCGCTTCCTCGGAGAAGCCTGGATCACGGAGTACACGAAGAACCATGCCGTAGACGCGGGAGCTGGTTCGGTCGTAGAACTCGGCAAAGGCGTTCTGGTCGCCACCGGCGACGTTCGCGAGGATCACTGCCAGCTCGCGTGATTCCGCGATTCGAGCGGTGCGGGCCGCAGAGTTGTCCGTCGGGCATGCGTCGGCCGCATCCGACGCATGGTCTGGCTCGCTCACGAAGAGTTGTCTCGCTTCATCGCGTACAACCGTAGCGTGCATGTCCGGTTCTTTTCTCTTGGCCCGCCGTTGGCCGCTGTGCGCCTTTATTAACCGCGGGGGGTTAACAAAGGCGCACAGCAGGTGGGGACTACTGCGGCATCAGCACCGAATCGATGAGGTAGACGGTGGCGTTTGCAGTCTTGACTCCACCGCAGACGACAGTTGCGTCGTTGACCTTGATGTTGTCACCGGATCCGGTGACGGTGACCGTTCCGCCCTCGGCGGTGGGGTGCGTTCCGTCGATCGCGTCAGGGGCGATCTGGCCGGGAACCACGTGGTAGGTGAGGATCTTGGTCAGCGTGGCGCTGTCCGTCTTGAGGCTGTCGATCGTGGCGGGGTCGATCTTGGCGAATGCCGAGTCGATCGGTGCGAAGACGGTGAACTCGCCGCCGTTGAGGGTGTCGACCAGGTTGACGTCCGGGTTGAGCTGGCCGGAGACCGCCGCGGTCAAGGTGGTGAGCAACGGATTGTTGGATGCCGCTGTGGCAACCGGATCCTGGGCCATTCCGCTGACCGAACCGGCGCCGCTCGGTACTGCGGCTGCATAGTCGGCACAACCGGCACCGACCAGATCAGAAGCGGGCTCTGCCATCGCGCTGCTGGGAGACATGCTCGATCCCATTGCAGAAGACGTCATGGCGGCGCTCGAGGTGTCGGTCGACGAATCGTTGTCGTCGGAGGAGCAACCGACGACGCCGAAGACGGCGAAAGAAGCTGCTGCGGTGACTGCCAGAACTCGAGTAGAGGTGTTCATGGGTCTGCCTTCCTGAAGGGATGTGCTGAGGTGCACTGTCAGAAGGCATTCGGAGTCGGTCGTCGACAGGATGGGTCGGAGTCGGAAATTCTTTTCAGGAGCTGACGTAGACAAGCAAAGGCCCCCGAAAACTCTCGGGGGCCTTGTGCGCTCGACCTGCGCGTATCAGGAAGCTATGCGGGTGGTGCGACGGTGGCGCGCATGTAGTTCACGTTCGGTTTCCGACATTCCTCCCCAGATGCCGTACGGCTCGGCGACGGTCAGCGCGTGGCTGCGGCACTGCATCAGTACCGGGCACTGACGGCACATCTCTTTTGCGCGGGTTTCGCGCTGGGCACGTGCTCTACCGCGTTCGCCATCGGGATGGAAGAACATGGAGGAGTCGACTCCGCGGCACAGACCGTGCATCTGCCAGTCCCAGATGTCTGCGTTGGGGCCTGGAAGGTGATTCGGTGCAGGCATGTTGACTCCTTACTGCAAGCTCGCGTTGATCAACGAGCGGACCAAGTTGCCCGGAGGTTATCCGGGCCTTCTGAATCGTTCACGCTTGCTAACCGTAAGGGTGCTGAGTAAATCGCGTCAATAGGCTCGTTCAGTGGCGATCGGCATATATCGAAATACGAGAGTTAACGAAGTATATATTTACATTTCGGGCCCCTCATGCGTTGTGCTGTGGCGATGTTGATATCGCGTCGATCGAGGTGGTGGGCGGCGAGCCTGGCTGCTCGAGATGCGAAACCCACAGATCAGGGATATGTTTGCTGCTGATCGCCCGGCGAAATCACTCAGTCATTCGGCTCGGTTTGCGTCATTTGTCCGATATTGCGCAGGCGGGATAGTGCGCCATTTCGGGACTTAGTGCCCAAGTTTCAACTAGGACATCTGTCCAATAAGTAATGCACAGTTAACGTCACGGATATATGCCCGTTAAATATCATTACGAGTACATTCGGCAAATCTCAGTTGAATATCTGATTAACTCCGACAAACTTGCCATTTCGTGTTTCTGTGCGATTTTCGGCATCGGTCGAGCGCTTGTCTGGCGGTGCTGCTGCCATGATCTACCTGTGTCGACACCTGCGCCCCCTGGACCATCTGCGCCCACCGGATCATTTGTGCCCTCTCAAGCAGCTGCACGTCCAAGCACTCTCGAGTCCGCCGCGTTCGGGGCGGATCCGGATCTCGACCGCCTCCCGGTGCCGAGTATCACCCGGGAGTGGTGGACAACAGCAGTGGTTCTGGGTGGGCAGGGGCATTACGCCCGAGCGCGGGCCGCATTGGATGTCCTGGATCGGCGCACTTCGGGGTTCTCGGCGCATTCGGATCGAGTCCTTGCCTCTCTGTCTGCCAGCACGAGGGCGTCGTTTCTTCGCCAGAGCGGACGCCATGCACTCGCGTCGACGTGGGACGGTCGCGCACTGGCGATCGTCGGCGGCCTGCAAGACGATCCAGAGGCCGCCTGTGACGCTCTGACCGGTCTGGCTGCGGATGCGCTCGGCTGTGGCCGGCTCCCGCTCGGCTGGCGCCTGCTGGCGCAGTGTCGGGCGCGTCTGGGTGAAGAGGCCGGGCTGTGGCGGCAGGAAATTCGGATCGAATGGGTCTCGGCGGAACTCGCACTGGCGGGAGGTGACTTCGCGCGCGCAGGCAGACACGCAGAACGCGCCGTCGAATTGTCGGGGGAATCGGAGTCTGTCCGGCACCGCGTGAAGTCGGATCTACTGCTCAGTGCCACTTTGACCGGAACAGACCCAAGCGCGGCCGTGGAGTTGGCGACGGATGTGCTTGCGCGGTGTCAGCGATACGGTCTGCTGCCCCTGGCCTGGGCGTCGTCGTTGTTGATCGAGGGCGTGAGTGGTGGGAGGACCTCGCCGAGCGCTCGTGAGATCGGCGATCTGATCGCGATGCGCGGTGGATTACTCCTACCTTTGTCGTAATTGCTCCGCCGAAGTCGCCTGCGAACGATTCCCGCAGGGCTGTTTCGTTATCGCGACTGCTGGGCGGGCATGCGGAGACCAGCCGGTCCGGATGGTTACTCTTAGAGGGTTCCGCTGAGAGCGGGAGCACACCCGCTCGGGAGGTGCCACTGTAACGCCAGGATTTTCGCTGACGATGACAAATACGAGCGATGAGTTGGACACCGCGGTCGCCGCTGCTGCGCAGGGCGACCGTACAGCTCTAGCTTTGGTTCTGGAGAACATCCGACCGATGGTGGTGCGCTACTGCCGCGGTCGAGTGGGTGCGGCCGAGCGGGGACACCTGTCCGCTGACGACGTCGCACAGGAAGTGTGTCTGGCCGTGATGACCGCGCTGCCGCGTTATCAGGACCAGGGACGCCCGTTCATGGCCTTTGTGTACGGAATTGCGGCACACAAGGTTGCGGACGCACATCGAAGCTCCGCCCGTAACAAGTCGGAGCCCGTTTCCGAAGTACCGGATGTAATAGCACTGGATGATGGTCCCGAACAACGAGCACTTGATTCGGAGTCCAGCAGACAGATGCACGAACTGCTCGGCACACTTCCGGAGAAGCATCGAGAAATCTTGATACTTCGCCTGGTGGTCGGGATGTCGGCCGAGGAAACGGCCGTCGCCGTCGGTAGTACCGCCGGAGCTGTACGAGTCGCTCAGCACAGGGCGATCGCGAAACTGAAAAAAGAAGTGACGAAAGCAGGTGAGAGCTTTGGCTAGAGACGAGGGGCGTGACGCTTCGAATCTCGGTGATCTCGCCGACGACGGTACGCCAGTGGACTTGGCTGCGGTTCGGCGTGACGATGCGCTGATCGAATCCATTTCGAGTGGTGGACCGGTAGCAACCGATAGCACCGAACAGTACGAACTTGCGTTGATTCTCTCGCAATGGCGTGACGATGTCGTTGCGACTCCGATGCCCGAGGGTCCGTTGTTGGACGATGTCATCGCTGCAATCACAGCGACGCCGTCCGGCTTCTCCGATCGTCAGCGTTCCCGTTCCCGACTGCGCGTGGTCCGCCCGATCGCCGCCGCAGCAGCTGTCGCAGCAGTGGTCTTCGGTGGAGCCACGGCGATGGCGTACGACGCCCAGCCCGGCGATGCCCTCTGGGGCGTCAAGCAGGTCGTCTTCGCCGACGAGGCCAACTCGACGGTTGCGAAGATCGACACGACATCCGAGCTCGAGAAGGCCGAGCGTCTGTTGGCTGCCGGGGACATTCCCGCGGCAAAGATGGTGCTGGACAACGCAGCTCACCGTGCCGATGCGGTCAAGGACTCGCAGGACAAGACCGACCTCGTCGAGCGTTGGGGCAAGTTGATGACGCAGGTCCAGGAGACCACGTCACCCTTGGCGCCGCCGCTGACGACCGATCAGCAGTCCTCGCTTGCCACCTCGCCCACGGCGATTCCGGGGACTTCTGTCAACCCGGCCAACCCTCAGCAGCCTGGCGGCGCAACCACGACGACAACGCCCGACCCTGGAATCATGCAAGCGCCTGGGCCAAGTGCGGCGTCGTCCACACCGTCATCGTCGCCCACGGCAACTACCACGACAACGACGACCACAACCACGACAACGACCTCACTGGCCCCGGCCTCGTCGCCGTCGGGTGATTCTTCGTCACCCCCGCCCTGATCGCATCGTTCCGATCCGAGTCAAACGAAAGTGGCCGACAAGCAATTGCTTGTCGGCCACTTTCGTATGAACTCGGTGGGGTTTCGCTCAGCTGTCGAAACCGTCGCCGTGCATCGCCTCGTTCATCGACGCGTCGGCGTATCCGCGGCAGTAGTCCCACGTGACATATGCCTCAGGCATCGGGTCGTAGGCGGGCTCGTGGGGGCGGACGGTTCCGTCCACGAGGAGCTGCAGCAGGTTTGCGCGCAGCATGTCCCAGTCGTGGTAATGATCTTGTTGGCAGTCCTCGCAGCACACTACGAGACCGCGGATGCCGCGGTGAGCGAGGAGTGCCTCGTAAACGGCGAGGTCAGCGAGATCCTCCTCGACCGCTTGGCGTTCATGGGAGTCGAGTGGTTGACCCGGCTCGATGGCATCGAGAGCCGCGGAGGGGTCAGCTGGGTCGCCGGCGAAGGGATCTGGCGGCAGACCGGGGGGCAGTTGATCACGCACAGCACCACGGTACGCAGGTCAGGGGGGTCAGCGCCACTTGTTACGCGTACCCGCAGCGTGGGTGGGATGGTTCGGACCTTTGAGTGAGCCGATACCATGGTGTGCAACGCCGGGAAAAGGTGCCAGGAATTTCTTTCCGTGTAGGCGCCTTCTATCCGATATCCAGCTTTTCGTAATCCGTTTCGAGGCGGCTGCTACAGCGGTCGCCCTGGGCGAATCTAGGTCCATGGAGGGTCCTGACCGCATGAGTAGTTCTGCAGGACATGTACACACCGGAGGAGACGACCCCAACAAGGTCGCGATGCTGGGACTGACATACGACGACGTGCTGCTGTTGCCTGCCGCGTCCGACGTCATCCCGAGCCAGGTCGACACGTCCAGTCAACTGACCCGCGACATCCGTCTGCGGATTCCGTTGGTCAGCTCTGCGATGGACACTGTCACCGAGTCGCGCATGGCCATTGCGATGGCGCGCGCCGGCGGTATGGGAGTTCTGCACCGCAACTCGTCCGTCGAGGTTCAGGCAGGACAGGTCGAGACCGTCAAGCGCTCCGAGGCCGGCATGGTGACCGACCCCGTCACGTGTAAGCCGACCGACACGATGGGTGAGGTCGACGCGAAGTGCGCTCGCTTCCGCATCTCGGGTCTCCCGGTCACCGACGACGCCGGCCAGCTGGTCGGCATCGTCACGAACCGTGACATGCGTTTCGAGGTCGACCAGAATCGTCCGGTCGTCGAGATCATGACCAAGATGCCGTTGATCACCGCTCAGGAAGGCGTCACCGCGGACGTAGCACTGGGCCTTCTCCGTCGGCACAAGATCGAGAAGCTGCCTATCGTCGACGGCAACGGCAAGCTCACCGGCCTGATCACGGTCAAGGACTTCGTCAAGACCGAGCAGCATCCGGACGCCACCAAGGACCGTGACGGTCGGCTGCTCGTCGGCGCTGCAGTGGGTGCCGGTGACGACGCCTTCCAGCGTGCGATGGCGCTCACCGATGCCGGTGTCGACGTACTGGTGGTGGACAGTGCACACGGGCATTCGTCCAACGTTCTCGACATGATCGCCAAGCTCAAGCGTGAACTGGGCGAGCGGGTTCAGATCATCGGTGGCAATGTCGCTACGCGCGCTGGTGCCCTGGCACTGGTCGAGGCCGGCGTCGATGCCGTGAAGGTCGGAGTCGGCCCTGGTTCCATCTGCACCACTCGCGTCATCGCCGGTGTCGGCGCCCCTCAGGTCACGGCCATCCTGGAAGCGGTTGCCGCGTGCAAGCCGCTCGGTGTGCCCGTCATCGCCGACGGTGGACTCCAGTTCTCCGGTGACATCGCGAAGGCCCTCGCCGCGGGTGCGTCGACGGCCATGCTGGGCTCGCTCCTGGCCGGTACCGCTGAATCGCCCGGCGAACTGATTCTGGTCGGCGGCAAGCAGTTCAAGAGCTACCGCGGCATGGGTTCGCTCGGGGCGATGCAGTCGCGTGGCGAGGCCAAGTCGTACTCCAAGGACCGGTACTTCCAGGACGACGTACTTTCCGAGGACAAGTTGGTTCCGGAAGGCATCGAAGGACGCGTTCCGTTCCGTGGCCCGCTCTCCCAGGTGACGCATCAGCTCACCGGTGGTCTGCGCGCTGCCATGGGTTACACGGGGTCGGCGACGATCGAGCACCTGCAGAACGCTCAGTTCGTCCAGATCACGGCGGCCGGCTTGAAGGAAAGCCATCCGCACGACATCACGATGACTGTCGAAGCACCCAACTACACCGCTCGTTAGCAACCAGTACACGAGAAAGGGGCGCGCGTGCGCGACCTCGTTGAGATCGGCATGGGTCGAACGGCCCGACGTACCTACGAGTTGGACGATGTGAACATCGTTCCCTCCCGGCGAACCCGTTCGTCGAAGGAGGTGTCGACTGCTTGGCAGCTCGACGCTTACAGGTTCGACATTCCCGTCCTCGCACATCCCACCGACGCGTTGGTCTCGCCGACCTTCGCGATCGAGCTGGGTAAGCGCGGCGGACTCGGTGTCATCAACGGTGAAGGCCTGTGGGGCCGTCACCCCGATGTCGAGGAGAAGCTCCGGCGTCTCGTCGAGATCGCCGAGAAGGACGGTGGCGTCGACGCGGCCATCCGTTACCTGCAGGAGTTGCACGCGGCGCCGCTGCAGTCCGGTCTTCTGGCCGCTGCGGTCGCGCAGGTCCGTGATTCCGGGGTCACCACTGCCGTTCGCGTCAGCCCGCAGAATGCGCGCGCGCTGACACCCGAGCTGATCAAGGCCGGAATCGACCTGCTGGTCGTCCACGGCACGATCATCTCGGCGGAGCACGTCGTGCACACCGAGCAGGAACCGCTCAACCTCAAGACGTTCATCTCCGAACTGGACGTTCCGGTTGTCGCGGGTGGGGTCAGTGACCACCGCACTGCGCTGCACCTGATGCGTACCGGCGCTGCCGGTGTCATCGTCGGATACGGCTCCACCGAGGGTGCAACCACCACCGGTGAGGTCCTGGGTATCGGGGTTCCGATGGCCACGGCCATCGCCGATGCTGCAGCAGCCAGGCGCGACTACCTCGACGAGACGGGTGGACGCTACGTCCACGTCATCGCCGACGGTGACATCGCAACGTCGGGTGATCTGGCGAAGGCAATCGCCTGCGGTGCCGACGCTGCTGTTCTGGGCACGCCGCTGGCGGTGTCCGCCGAGGCGCCGGGTGGCGGCTGGTACTGGCCGTCCGCTGCGGCTCATCCTTCGGTTCCGCGTGGAGCGCTTCTTCCGGTTTCCTACGGTGAGCGTCCGAGCCTGGATCAGGTTCTGAGCGGTCCTTCGGATGATCCGTACGGTTCGCTGAACTTCGTCGGTGGTCTCCGTCGGTCGATGGCCAAGGCCGGATACTCCGATCTCAAGGAGTTCCAGAAGGTCGGATTGACCGTCCGCGCGTAGTTTGTACCGTTCTGTGGCCCCGGTTCTTCGTGAACCGGGGCCACAGTTCGTTGTGCAGGACTTTCTCCCGTTCCTGATACTTGTGGTTACGCTTATGAGGCCCCTTGTGGTGGTAGTCACAAGGGATAGGTGCATACTGGCGGGTAACTACGGTTCACGGTGGAGGTGTCCTGATGGGCAAGCAACGGGCAACGGACTACGACGTACTGATCGTCGGATCCGGGTTCGGCGGAAGCGTGAGTGCGCTTCGTCTCGTGGAGAAGGGCTACAAGGTCGGCGTCATCGAAGCCGGCCGACGGTATGCCGACGAAGATTTCGCGAAGACCAGTTGGGATCTCAAGAAGTTCCTCTGGGCTCCGAAACTGGGTTGTTTCGGCATTCAGCGCGTACACCTGCTGCGCGACTGCCTCATTCTCGCGGGCGCGGGTGTCGGCGGTGGATCGTTGAACTACGCCAACACGCTTTACCAGCCGCCGGAGCCGTTCTTCCAGGACAAGCAGTGGGCTCACATCACCGACTGGCGCAGTGAACTCACGCCGTACTACGAGCAGGCTCAGAAGATGCTCGGCGTCGTTCAGAATCCGCACATGACGCCCGCTGACGAGATCATGAAGTCGGTCGCCGACGACATGGGCGTCGGTGACACGTTCATCCAGACGCCCGTCGGCGTCTACTTCGGTGAGCCGGGCAAGAAGGCGAAGGACCCGTACTTCGGCGGCGTCGGACCCGAGCGCACCGGTTGCATCGAGTGCGGCGAGTGCATGACGGGCTGCCGTCACGGAGCGAAGAACACTCTGCTCAAGAACTATCTGGGCCTTGCCGAGACAGCCGGCGCCGAGATCATTCCGATGACCACCGTGTCCGGACTACGCGAGGCTCGCGACGGTTCGTGGGACGTGTTCACCGAGCGAACCGGTGCATTCGGACGCAAGAACCGCCGCACCTACACAGCTGCGAACGTCATTCTCGCGGCCGGAACGTGGGGCACTCAGCATCTGCTCTTCGACATGAAGGACACCGGAGCGCTGCCCAAGCTCTCCGACAAGCTCGGCGAGCTGACTCGAACGAACTCCGAATCCATCGTCGGCGCAGGCAAGTACAAGGTCGATCCTGCTCTCGACCTGACCCGCGGAGTGGCGATCACGTCGTCGTTCCACCCGAGCAGCGACACCCACATCGAGCCGGTCCGCTACGGCAAGGGATCGAACGCGATGGGCCTGTTGCAGACCTTGATGACCGATGGCGGCGGCAAGACACCCCGGTGGATCAAGTTCCTCGGTGTGGTCGCGAAGAACCCGTACCAGATGTTGCGCATGTTGACGGTCAAGGACTGGAGTGAGCGCACGATCATCGCGCTCGTCATGCAGAACCTCGACAACTCCATCACCACGTACACGAAGAAGGGCCTGTTCGGTCGACGCAAGGTCACCAGCAAGCAGGGCCACGGTCAGCCGAACCCGACGTGGATTCCGGAGGGTAACGAGGCGACGCGTCGAGTTGCCGAGAAGATCGACGGCGTCGCGGGCGGCACGTGGGGCGAGATCTTCAACGTTCCGCTGACGGCGCACTTCCTCGGCGGTTGCGCTATCGCGTCGGATTCCGATCACGGCGTCATCGATCCGTACCACCGGGTGTACGGCTACCCGACGCTCAGCGTCGTCGACGGTGCAGCGGTCTCGGCCAATCTCGGCGTGAATCCGTCGCTGACCATTGCCGCCCAGGCCGAGCGCTCGGCGTCGCTGTGGCCGAACAAGGGGGAGACCGACCTGCGTCCCGCCCAGGGCAGCGGCTACGAACGCTTGGCACCGATTGCACCCAAGTCGCCCGTCGTGCCGGCGTCGGCTCCGGCCGCGCTGGTTCTGCCGATCGTGAAGATCACCGGCGGCAAGACGGCCACTGCTGTTCCGGTGGAGCCTGCAGCCGGATAGTTCACCGAGAACCGAAAAAGGGGCGTGTCGTCGAGGATTCGACGGCACGCCCCTTTTGCAGTTTCAGATCGTCAGCCCACCTTGTCAGCCGCCCAGCGATCCGAAGAGAGTGCCGAGGTCGAGGCTGCCGGTTCCGCCGCCGGGTCCGCCGTCGGTATCACCGGGGACAGTCAGGGTCTGCGGCGCGGATGCCGAGGACGTGTAGCCCGCAGCGCCCACGAATTCTGCAGTGACACTGTAGGTCCCGGAGTTGTAGAACGTCGCCGGTACCGTTGCGACACCGTTGACCACATCGACCGGTCCACCGATGAGGGTGTCACCGATCTTGAACTGGACCTTGCCCGAGGCTCCGGCCGGATCGATCGTTGCCTTGAGCGTCACCGGGGTGTTCTTCTGAACAGTTCCGACGGCGTCGAGGACCGTGGTCGTCTCGACGTCGGCCGGAGCCGGAGTCGTCACACTGACCGGGAATGCCGGGGCAGCGGACGGCGCGAATCCTGGTGAGCCCGTGAACTTCGCGACAACCTTGTGCGTTCCGGTCGAGGCGAAGGTGTACGGAGCGATGGCAACTCCGTCGGTTCCGACCGTGGCACTGACCGTTTCGGTGCCGTCGACGATGAAGTCGACGGTGCCGCCGGTACCCTGCGGATCGACCTTGGCGGTCAGATTTACGTCCTGTCCGACCTTTGCGGTCGACGGCGACACCGTGGCCGTCGTGGTCACGGCGTCCGGCGGTGCATCGGTCGTGACGGTCACGATCTTGGCCGACGCCGACGTCGACGCCAGGAACCCGGGGGCGCCGCTGTAGCTCGCGGTGATGGAGTGCGGTCCGTCCTCGGTGAAGGTCGGGGAGATGCTGGCCGATCCAGCCGTTACCGGCGCCGCGTCTCCGAGGGGGTTGTCGCCGTCGAAGAACTGGACGGTTCCACCGGTCGCGCCGCCGCTCACGTTGGCCGACAGAGTGACGGGGGTTCCGTTCTTGGCATTGGCCGGCCCGACCACCGTGGTGGTGGTTGCCTTGTCCGCCTCGATGATCCGCGTCGTGGCGAGGGGGCCTGCGCCGCTGTTGAGCGGACCGTTCTCGGCGTCACGCGGGGTGCATCGCGTGGGTGCCCAGGCGGTGATGACCAAGGTGGCCTTGGGGAGGAACGTGAGGAAGTTGCGATCGTTGTTCCACGCTCCTGCGCTGCCGCCGGTGCGTACCTTCATCGCGACGTCCCCTGAATCACCGGCCTTGAGAATTGCCTTGACCTGGGGGAGCTGGAACTGCGTGTAGCCGTCGGCGTTATTGGAACCGTCGACGTTCTTACCGGTCGCCTTGACGACGATGCCGCCCTCGGAGTTGATGCTCGAGCTCGGGCTGTTTCCGATGACCTGGTTGTTTCCGGAGAGGCGCAGAATCGTTCCGTTGGGATCGACGTTGCCGTTCTCGTTGACGCGCAGGATGTTCGGCGCGACACCGCTGAGCCCAGCCGAAGTACCGGGGACGATGGTGGCTTCCACCAGGGTGGCGTTCGCGGGAACATCGACGTCGACCTTGATACGGGAGACGTTCTGGACGGTGGCCCCCGAAGCGGATCCAGGGAAGGCGATGGGGCCGGGTTGGATGGTGACCTCGAAGGTCTCACCGGCTCCGACGCTCTCCGGTGCGTCGACGATGACCGAACCGGACTGGGACTGCGTGGTCGGACCGGCGACAGCGGACGGGGTTGCGAGGCAACTCGTTCCGAAAGTTGTCGTCACCGGTGCTGCTGATGCGGGGATTCCCGCGAGGATGACGCCACTGGCGAGTGCCGTGGCGGCGATCGGCGCCGCGATGCGGCGTCTGGAATACACGAACATGGATTCTCCTGAGCTTGGTACGGGAGTGGTGTCCAAAGCTGATGTGGGGGACTAGCTTCCGAAGAGCGGGATCAGGCCGCTCAGTGAACCGGTGTCCAGGCTTCCGGTGCCGCCGCCGTCGGTCGGTGCGGTGCCGACCTGCACGACCGTCGGGCCGGAGACGGAGTTCTTCCAACCGGCGTCGCCGACGAAGTTGGCAGTGAGGCCGAATGTTCCTTCGTCGTCGAAGGTGTGCGTGAGTGTCGCGACTCCGTTGACGACGGCAACGGGTGCGCCGATGGGCGTCGTGCCGGACTTGAACTGGATCATTCCGTTTGATGTTCCGGGTGCAACGGTGGCCTTGAGCTGCAATGCCTTTCCGACCTGAGCGGCGCCGCTGACAGTCAGGATCGTCGTGGTGTCCGCGCGGGCAGGCTCGGGATCGGTCACGTTCACCGTGAACGACGTGGACGTGGAGCCGACGAATCCGGTTCCGCCGGAGAACTCGGCAACCACGGCTGCGGCACCGGCTGACGCGAAGGTGTGCGGGAGGATCGCGACGCCGTCACCCGTGCCGACCGGTGCGGTACCGACCTCGGTGCCGTCGACCTTGAACGTCACGGTTCCGCTGCTCGGGATGGGGGAGACGGTGGCCGAAAGGTTGGTCGGTTCACCGACCACTGCTGTGAGCGGTTCGACAACTGTGGTCGTGGTTCCCCAGTCGGGATCGCTGACGTCGAGTTGAGTTGCGGTGGACACTGAATCGCCGTAGCCGGCCTCGCCGGTGAAGACTGCGGTGAAGATGTGCGTGCCGGAAGCGTCGTAGCTGCGGGTCAGGGAAGCCGTTCCGTCGACCACGGCCACCGGTGCGCCGAGGTTGGTGTCGCCGTCCTTGAACTGCACCGTGCCCACGGCGTTCGCCGGTGTGACGACGGCGCTCACGGTGATGCTGTCACCGACCAATGCGGCGTTCGGAGCCGAGATCGTGGTGGTGGTGTCCGCGGAGACGTCGACGGTCTGGACTCCGGAGGTCGAGCTGTGGAATCCCGGACCGGCGTTGTAGGCGGCGGTGATGTCGTGGGTGCCGACGCTGTCGAAGGTGTGGGAAAGGGTGGCGCTACCGGTGGCAACCGGGACGGGTGAGCCGATGTCGTTTCCGCCGTCCTTGAACTGGACGGTGCCCGTCGCGTCGGACGGCGCAACTGTCGCGGTCAGGTCGACAGGAGTGCCGACCTTCGCCGTTGCCGGTGCAACCAGTGTGGTCCCGGTGGCGACAGACGGGTCGACGACCTGGACATTGACGTTGATCGGGTTGAGGCCCTGCTGCGTGCTGAAGGCGTTGACGTCGAAGAGCATGCCGCTGTCGTACGTACCGAAGGCCGTTGCGACGGGGACCGTGTAGGTCGCTTCCAGTGTCACGGATTGGTTCTTCTTGACGACGAATCCACCGACCAGGAAGGTGCATCCGCTCGAGCACTTCGCGGAGACTCCGCCATCCGATTCGTTGCTGATGGTGGCCCGGGTGGTCACACCCAGGTAGGTGGCCTTGGCGCTGCCCGGCACGAGGACGAATCCAGCGGGCGGGATGTCACGGATCTTTGCGATCGACCGTTCGATGCCGCTTTCGTTGTGCTTGATCTCGGTCTTGTACGTGACGGTGTCGCCCGGGTGAACTGCCGCGTTCCCGATGACACTCTTCGTGAAGATCAGGTTGTCGGTCGTGCCGGTGAAGCTGGTGGGCGGAGCTTCGTCAGCAGTGGCCGGCGTGCCGAGGACTAGAAGTCCGGCGGCAGCCGTCACAGCCGCGACAGGTATGGCGAGTCGTCGTATGAATCGACGCACAGGTCCTCCTCGAGGTGAGCGCCGTTCGGCGGCGCCGGCCGTTTGCGATCGTGATCCTGATCACTTGACGGGCGAGATTACCTTTACTGGACGTTTGGTTCAGGCGAATCGGTCAAACGTCCAGAAAATTCACCCTTCGTCTATTTCGGGCCCTGGCCTGCGATGATGTCGCTGATTTGATTGCCGAAGCTAAGGTGCGGGTGATTGGGGCGTCGTTGACCTGGACGGTGGTCTAGATCAGCGCGAGGTCGCCTCGCAGTTCTGAGAGTCGGCCTGTGTAGTGACGTACCTCGCGCTCACTCGGTCGAGGAGCGGGCCGAGTCCATGCATGCGCAGAAGCGCTGGCCGCGGCGATTAGACTGCACCTGTGGCAGATATCGAGCAGCAGAGACCAGTTCTTGTCGTCGACTTCGGAGCGCAGTACGCGCAGTTGATCGCACGGCGAGTTCGCGAAGCCAAGGTCTACTCGGAGGTGATTCCGCACACCACGACCGTCGAGGAGATCGTGGCCAAGAACCCCTTGGCTGTTGTGCTCTCGGGTGGGCCCTCGAGTGTCTACGCAGACGGTGCTCCCAAGCTCGATCCCGCACTTTTCGATCACGACATCCCGGTTTTCGGAATCTGCTACGGATTCCAGGCCATGGCAGGCGCCCTCGGCGGCACCGTTGCCGAGACCGGCACCCGTGAATACGGCCGTACCGACATCGCGGTATCCGGTGGGTTGCTGCACGACGGACTTCCCGCGACGCAGCCGGTGTGGATGAGTCACGGCGACGCCGTCACCGAAGCGCCTTCCGGCTTCGAGGTGACCGCGACCAGTGATGGCGCTCCCGTCGCGGCGTTCGAGGATCGCGCCCGCAAGCTCGCCGGTGTGCAGTACCACCCCGAGGTTCTGCATTCGCCGCACGGTCAGCAGGTCCTGAGTCGCTTCCTGCACGAGATCGCCGGTATCCCGGCAGCGTGGACGGCGTCGAACATCGCCGATGCGCTGATCGAGCAGGTTCGCGAGCAGGTCGGCGATGGACACGCCATCTGTGGTCTGTCCGGTGGTGTCGACTCCGCTGTCGCTGCGGCTTTGGTTCAGCGTGCAATCGGCGACCGGTTGACATGTGTCTTCGTCGATCACGGTTTGATGCGTGCTGGTGAGCGCACACAGGTCGAGCAGGACTTCGTCGCGGCAACCGGTGCGCGCCTGATCACCGTGGATGCCGCTGACACCTTCATCGGTGAGCTGGCAGGGGTCACCGATCCCGAGACCAAGCGCAAGATCATCGGCCGCGAGTTCATCCGCAGCTTCGAAGGCGCGGTCAGTGATGTTCTGGGCGAGAACGCATCTCACGGTGCGACCGTCGACTTCCTGGTCCAGGGCACGCTCTACCCGGACGTCGTGGAGTCCGGCGGCGGCACGGGAACCGCAAACATCAAGAGCCATCACAACGTCGGCGGACTGCCGGAAGACCTGCAGTTCAAATTGGTCGAACCGCTGCGTCTGCTGTTCAAGGACGAGGTCCGTGCAGTGGGCCGCGAACTCGGCCTGCCGGAAGAGATCGTCGGACGCCAGCCGTTCCCCGGTCCCGGACTCGGTATCCGCATCATCGGTGAGGTCACCCGCGATCGCCTCGAGATTCTGCGTCAGGCAGATTCCATTGCGCGCGAAGAGCTTACGTCTGCAGGCTTGGACGGAACGATCTGGCAGTGCCCGGTGGTTCTCCTCGCCGACGTCCGCAGCGTGGGCGTGCAGGGTGACGGCCGGACGTACGGTCATCCGATCGTGCTGCGTCCGGTCTCGAGTGAAGACGCGATGACCGCGGACTGGACCCGTCTGCCGTACGAGACCCTCGAGCGCATCTCGACTCGAATCACCAACGAGGTTGCGGACGTGAACCGCGTAGTCCTCGACGTGACGAGCAAGCCGCCGGGAACTATCGAGTGGGAGTAAAAACTACTGTGCGCCTTTATTAACCCCCGCGGTTAATAAAGGCGCACAGCAGTTACTTTCGGTTGCGCCGATTCGGCAGAATCACCAGCAGTAGTCCTGCCACGACGGCGGCACCGACGAACAGCCAACGGAATTGAATGTTCGCTGCCGGCGCCAGGGAGAACGGCCCGACCAACGCCCACACGCTGACCAACAGTGCGGCCAGTCCTGCGATCAGCAGAAGTGCCGAGGGGCGCTTGGACTCTCGGGTCTCGTCATGGTCTGTCGTCTCGTCGTACTCGCTCATGATTGCGTCACCTTCAGACTGCCGAACGTGGCTTTGGCGTTGATGGTCAGTGTGGGCGAATCCGGTCTCGCTTCACGACCCGGGTGTACCCCGCCGTCGAGGCAACCGGATCCGTCACCCATGACGACGGTGCAACTGTTCTTGACGTTGACGGTTGGCGGCACCATGACGGTGAACTCGCCGAACGACGCCGCGACGTCGATGGTCTTGTCCTCGGTGAACGTGACCCCGTTGAGGTCGAGAGTGAAGCTGCCGAAGGCTCCCGAGTACGACGGATCCAACTCGGAAGCTGTTGCCGGAGTCCACCTTTGCTCACCCGAGGCGTCGAACTCTATGGGGTAGACCAACGAGGCAAGCAGTACGAAGCCCACGAGCGGTCCGGTGACGACCAGCAGGCCGTATCCCTTTCGGAAGAATGCTCCGAGAATCAGACCGATGGCGATGACGGCCAACCCGACCGCGCCGACTCGGCCAGGAGTGAACCAGTCGTTGCCGGTTGCCGCGCCCGCAGCCCCGGTGACGGCGGCGACGATGATCGAGAGTCCGAGCACTGTCAGCGTCCAACGCGAGCGACGCTTACGCGGTGGCAACGGCAGCAGCGGCGTGGCCTTGACTGCCGGGTCCGGGAGATCCCAGGCGAACGGAGCAACACCGAGCGGATCCCAGGAGGGCGGTGTGATGGCGGCCTCGCCGATCACCTCGGTCGGATTGGTGGCGGGCGAAGCGCCGGGGTCCTTCGACAGGTCGATCGTCGGATGACCGGCCTGGGATTGCGGTGACTGCTGCGACTGTTCGACCGGCCGTTCCTCGGGCACGTAGCTGTCGGGGAGTTTGGTGTACGGCGTGTACACGGGCGGCTGATTGGGTGCGAAGTATCCGGGAGTGAACGGACCAGGCGTGAATCCGGTTCCTGGATACGCGGTACCCGCGCCGACGTACGGCGACGTGTTCTGCGGCAGTGCAGGCGGGACGGGCGCTCGCTGGTAGAGCAGCCACAGGCCGCCGACCATCAGGATCAGCCCGATCAGTCCGGAGCCACCCAGACCGACGCCGACGGGCCCGACGGTCGTGGCCGCGATGGCGAGAGCCACCAACAAGACGATGGTCTTGGTACTGGAATCGGAACTGTGTCCGCGGCCCATCAACGACTGAGCGGGAGACGATCCGTCACCGGCGCGGGCGAGCACCAACCAGCCCGCGAGGTAGAGAAGGATGCCTGAGCCGCCGAAAATGGTGGAGGCGACAAAGGCCACGCGTACCAGAATGGGGTCGATGCCGTACCGGTATCCGATTCCGGCGCATACCCCGGCCACGTGACCTTGTGCCGGCAGACGCACGGGGCGGGTCCGCCACAGATCCTGGATCTGTTCTTGGAAAGTCGGATTGTTCATGAATCAATCCTGGCTTCCGGGGCGGCCTCCGCGCATCAGGGCCAACCCTGATCTTTGTGGTGATCGCGGGTGAGGGTGGCGCCCTGATTCAGGGTTGGACCCTGATGTGTGTCTGCGTGGTTCGTGCCAGTATCGACTATGTGCAATATCTGTCAGCTCCACCGTTCGTGAGCGGTCCCGCTCCCGGGTTTCCGGGAGGCCCACCCGTCAACGGGGTACCGGCGTCTGCCGTACCCATGAAGAAGGGTGTGCCCATCCCGGGCGGCGTTCCGCTGCGAAAGTTGGAGCGACGCGCTGGCGGTCGAATCGTCGCCGGTGTCGCGGGCGGTATTGCCGATCATCTCGGTATCGACGTCCTGAAAGTGCGAGTGGCTTTCGCGATTCTGGCGGCGATGGCCGGGTCCGGCATCGTGATTTACGGCGCTCTCTGGATCTTCACCTCCGCCGGCACGGACACGCAGAAACCGTCCGCAGCCGAGCGGCAGAGGGCGTACGGATTGATCGCCCTCGGCTTGGGCGGCGCTGCTGCGTTGTCCTGGTTGTTCAGTGGCACGGCTGGTTCGGTGCTCGCGCCGTTCTTCGTCGTCGCGATCGGTGCTGCCTTGGTGTGGCGCGAGTTCGATTCCGACGGTCCCCGTACCGTCATCGGCTTGCCGCAGCGGCCTACCGTTCTCACGTGGGCGCGGGTGGTCGGGGGAGCCACCTTGATCATTTTGGGTCTTGGCGTTGTCGTCCTTGCACAGGTCGACCTCGAAGCACTCCGCTCGTCCCTGTTGGCCGTGGTCGTGACGCTGATCGGTGTCGGTTTGTTGACGGTGCCGCTGTGGCTGCGGATGTGGAGAGCTCTCGGCGCCGAGCGTGCGGCCCGCATTCGCAACGACGAACGTGAAGAGATCGCGTCGCATCTGCACGACTCCGTACTTCAGACGTTGGCTCTGATTCAGAAGCAGTCCGACAACCCGCAAGAGGTGGCGCGCCTGGCCCGCGGCCAGGAACGCGAACTGCGCAAATGGTTGTTCAGTGGCGGCGACATCGATCACACGAGCCTGACGGAAGGCCTGAAGATCATCGCCGGTGAAGTGGAAGACCAGCACGGTGTCACGGTCCGTCCCGTCACGGTCGGCGACGTACAACTCGAAGGTGAAGGCGTGGAGAACGGTCTGCCGAAGGAGGCGTTCACCGCGCTCCTCGGGGCGACGCGTGAAGCTCTCGTGAACTCGGCAAAGCACTCGGGGGAGATGGAAATCAATCTGTTCGCCGAGGTCGAGGGCGACCAGGTCAGTGTGTTCGTTCGTGATCGCGGCGTCGGATTCGACGTCGACGCGGTGCCGGAGGATCGCCAGGGGCTGGCCAAGTCGATTCGTGGTCGCATCGAGCGGCGCGGTGGCCGCGTCGTGGTTCGATCCGACATCGGAAAGGGCACCGAGATCCGCGTGCACATGCCGCTGGGTGACTCTGCTCTAAAGTGGGACCAGACTGCTGACCGTGTCGACAACCCCGAGGAACAGCCCCAGTGACTTCGCTTGCGCCGCCCCCGTACCGCGTATTTCTTGTCGACGATCATGCAGTGTTCCGCTCCGGGGTGAGGGCGGAACTCTCGCGCGAGGCAGACATGGACGTCGTCGGTGAAGCAGGTGGCGTCGCGGAGGCGATCGCGGGTATCAACTCGACGAAGCCGCATGTCGTTCTGCTCGATGTCCACATGCCTGACGGTGGCGGAGTGGCAGTTCTGCGCGGAATCGATTCCGGCCCGGTGTGCTTGGCGCTCAGCGTTTCCGATGCCGCTGAAGACGTGATCGCGGTAATCCGCGGCGGTGCGCGCGGATACGTGACCAAGACGATCTCGGGATCCGAACTTGCCGAGGGCGTGCGACGCGTTGCCGGTGGTGACGCGGTGTTCGGGCCGCGCCTGGCAGGCTTCGTACTGGACTCCTTCACCGGACGCTCCAATGCACCGGAGCCGCAACTCGATCCGGAACTCGACTCGCTCACTCCGCGAGAACTCGAAGTGCTCAGATTGCTGGCACGTGGGTACACCTACCGTGAAATCGCCGAGGACCTGGTGATTTCCGTGAAGACCGTCGAGACTCACGCATCGAACGTTCTGCGAAAGACTCAGCAGTCCAATCGCAATGCGCTGACGCGTTGGGCACATCGCCGCCAGATCGACTGAATTTCCGCGCGCTCTTTCGCGATTGCGCGTGAGGGCGCACCATGGAGCGATGACGGAACCACTGGCGCTCGCGTCGAGACGTGGGCGTTGGGTTGTCGCCGCCACCGTTCTCGGCTCCAGCATGGCTCTCCTCGACGGCACCGTCGTCAACATTGCTCTGCCGCACATCGGTGAAGACTTGGATTCCGGTGTCGCCGGACTGCAATGGACGCTCAGCGGCTACACCTTGGCGTTGGCATCGCTGATACTCCTCGGTGGCGCTCTCGGCGATCGGTGGGGTCGGCGACGGGTATTCGTGTGGGGGACGGTCTGGTTCGCGGTCGCGTCGTTGCTGTGCGGAATAGCACCAGACATCACGTTTCTGGTGATTGCACGGATCCTGCAGGGAGTAGGAGCTGCGCTCTTGACGCCTGGCAGCCTTGCCATCATTTCCGCGTCACTTCGCGAGGAGGACCGCGGCGCGGCCATCGGCTTGTGGTCGGGCTTGGGTGGCGTCGCCGGCGCTGTCGGTCCGCTTTTCGGTGGTTGGTTGGTGGAAGTGGCGGGATGGCGATCTGTGTTCCTGCTCAATATTCCGTTGGCGATCGTGGTGGTGTGGGCAGCGGTGCGCCACGTACCGGAGAGCCGCGACCCGCATCCGCCCGAGCACCTGGACGTGGTCGGATCTGCCTGCGCAGTAGTCGGTCTCGGCGCGCTGACGTACGGGCTGATCGAAGTCAACCCGATAGTCGGGCTGGTCGGGGTGCTCACGCTGTGCCTGTTCGTTGTGGTGGAACGTCGATCGCCGAGTGCGTTGGTGCCGCCGTCCCTGTTTCGTTCGCGGATGTTCGTTGCGGCCAATCTGGTGACCCTTGCGGTCTATGCGGCGCTGGGCGGTGTGTTCTTCCTGCTCGTGCTCCAATTGCAATTGGTTGCGGGGTACTCGCCGGTGGCTGCCGGCGTCGCAACGGTGCCGATCACCTTGGCATTGCTGCTGTTGTCTTCGCGCGCGGGCAGTTACGCGCAGACGCACGGACCGCGATTGCCGATGACGGTCGGGCCCGCCGTTGCCGCGGTGGGTTTGGTGTTGATGACGCGGATCGGCCCGGATGCGTCGTACCTGACCGTCGTGCTGCCGGGAGTTCTGGTGTTCGGGCTCGGCCTGGCCGTGATGGTGGCGCCGTTGACCACCGCGGTGCTCGGCTCGGTGCCGGTGGAGCAGTCGGGAATCGCGTCCGGTGTGAACAATGCCGTTGCCCGGACGAGTCAACTTCTTGCCGTTGCCGCCCTGCCGGCCCTAGTGGGGATCGACGCCGAGAGCCTGGTCGATCCGACGAGTTTCTCCGACGGATTCCGATACGCGATGTACATCTGTGTGGCGCTGCTGGTGGTTGGTGCCGTGATCGCCGCGGCGCTGATCCGTACTCCGATTGTGGAGCCGGTTCAGGAAGCGGATTCGGTTGCCTGCAAGCCGCATTGCGATCTGACGGGTCCTGCAGTGCAACCGAATCCGATCGTGGACTAGACGCTGATGTCGCGGTCTCGGCTGGGCACCAAGGGGATTGCTGCGGCCGGAAATGCCGCGACTATCGCGAAGGCGAGCGGGTAGCCGACCGCGCCGATCAGCGCACCGACCACCGGGCCCACTGCTGACGCGGCAATGAACTGCCCGGTGTTCTGTGCGCCCAACGCTTTTCCTTGCCATTTCGGCCCGGCCGCCTCGGCGACGGATGTGAACGCCAAACCGTTGTCGGCGACACTGACGGTGGTTGCCAGCAGCAGAATCAGGGCGGGAACGCCCCAAGGCGCTGCGTCGGCCGCCGCCATTGCCAACATGACCGCAGATGCAGAGACGGCAACCAACCGCAGGGGGCCTACTCTGCTTCCGGCACGGTCACTCCAGACGCCGACGACGATGCGTCCGAGCGCGCCCACGAACTGGGAGATCCCGATCAGGAGTCCCGCGGGCGCAGCATCCCATCCTTGTTCGCTGATCAGCCAGACCAGACCGAACGTCGAGAGGGTGAACTGCGGAAACACCAGCAGTGCCGAGACGACGTGGATGCGCCAGAGGAACCAGTTCGAGCGATAGGGGTTGACCGTCTCGACCGGGACATCGGTGGGCTGCGCCGCCGGTCGCGGGGGATTGACCAATGCGGCAGCGCAGATCAGGGCGAGAACGCCGTTAAGAGCTACCGACAGGCCGACGGCCCAACCGATGCCGACGTTGGCGGCGAGGGTCGGGATGGTCAGCGACGCAATGGTCACGCCCAAGGGCTGTGACATCTGCCGGATACCCATGGCGAGGCCGCGCCGATCCTTGGGGAACCAGCCGACCACAACACGTCCACTGGCAGCGTTGGTGCTCGCCGCGGCCATGCCGCCCAGCAGGAACGCGATCCCGAGGAGGGCGTAATTGTCGGTGGTTGTCGCCGCCAGCGCAGCGATCGCCGTCAACGCGAGTCCGATGGAGATGACCCATTTCTCACCGAATCTGTCGGCCATCGCGCCCCAGGCCACCAGCGTGAGAACCATGCCGAAAGTGGGTGCAGCGGCCAGGGTTCCGGCCTGCGTCAACGAGAGGCCGTGCTCGGAATGCAGTAGTGGGATCAAGAAGGCGGGGGTGCTGACGAAGACGGTGCCTGCTGCCTGGGCGGCGACGCCGATTCCGAGCATCGTCCACGCCTTGGGGGAGACGGCCGTCTTGTCCAACCGCGACGCCTGCGTCATGGTGCCCTCCGATTTCTACGCTGTTCGACGATGCCGACGCTACTCGCGTAGTTTCACATGTTGAAACTAGAATCCCACTATTTGGTCGGATGTGGGCGGTCTGGGGTGCGAGGTGCCCACCCCTTTTCGAGCGAACGGTACGACGATCGCCTTGGGTGCGCTGAAAGGTACGTTCGCTCGGGAATGGGGTCAGCGACGGGGCAGGCGAACCGTGAAGACCGTGCGCCCGTCCACCTGGTCGACGCCGATGGTGCCGCCGTGCAAATGCACGTTCTCGACGGCGAGGGAGAGTCCGAGCCCGCTGCCCTCGCTGCGTCCGCGCGCGGTGTCGACCTTGTAGAACCGCCGAAAGATTGCCTGCCGATCCTCGGGTGAGATGCCGGGGCCGTGGTCGACGACGGTAATGACGGAGGAACCGGGTTCGACACTCAACTCGACGCGAACCGGGGGCGCGCCGTGGCGCAGTGCGTTACCGACGAGGTTGGCGACGACGATGTCGATTCGGCGCGAATCCACTCTGGCACTGACATTTTCAAGTGCGCGGAGTTCGACGGTTTCGATCCAGCCGCGGCTCTCGAGTGTGCGCTCGGTCAATTCGACGAGGTCGACGTCGTCGAGGACGAGGCGCGCCTGTTGTGAGTCGTGGCGAGACATTTCGATCAGATCTTCGACGAGTCGAGTGAGTTTGCCGATTTCGCTGCTCACGATGCGCGCGGCAGCGGCGGTGTCCGGCGGAAGGTTGGGGATCTCTTCGCGGAGGATCTCACTGACGGGCACCAGTGCTGCGAGCGGCGTTCGAAGCTCGTGGGAGACGTCGGCGACAAACCTTCTCGACTGCTCTTCCGATTCTTCGAGCCCACGGATGACCGCTTCGTTGCGAGCGACCATGTTGTTGAACGTTGTTGTGACCTGCGCAAGTTCGGCTACTCCGTCTTCGGGGAGCCGGACGCTCAGGTCGCCGTCGGCGGCGCGGGCGGCGGCCTCGTCGAGGCGTTTGAGTGGGCGGACAAGCGTCGACGCGATCCACAGCCCGAGCAGACCGCTCACCAACACACCGGCTGCGAGGGTGAGACCGACAGCTCGAAGCAGGTCGTCGAACTTGTCCTGCACCCCTACCAGCGGCCGGATGGTGACGGCTTTGACCAGTGTCTCGTTGTCGTAGCCGTCGTCTGCAGTCATGTCCACGACATTGACCGACATTCCCAACATGATGCGCTGGGAGTCGAGTCTCTCGAAGCGGATCAGTTTGGGACTGTCCAAACCCTCTTCGAAGCTGGGTGGGATCGTTGCCGCATCCACTGATCCTTGACGGATGACTTCCCCGTCGACGATCAGAGTCATGTCGGACTGGAAGATCTGGTCGAGGGTGTCAGGTGTCAACCCGTCTACCGGCGGTCCGTTGCTGTACTGCAGTTCGTCGCGAAATTGTGCCGTCGCCACGTCCTGAGCGTTGGAATAGATCCACGACCGCGCCATGAACGAGACGACGCCTGCGGTTGCCCCGGCGATGATCACGACGATTGCGATGAACACGAGCACGAGCCTGGTCCGCAGACCGTCGACCTGAAGCCAGGTCGGTCTCATCGGGCTGGGCTGGTGTTGAAGCGATACCCGAACCCGCGCACCGTTTCGATCACGGTCGGTGTGGCTGGGTCGTCCTCGATCTTTCCGCGCAGTCGTTGCACCGCTGCATCGACGATTCGGGAGTCGCCCAGGTATTCCTGGTCCCAGGCTGCGGACAACAACTGCCGGCGGCTGAGGACCTGCCCTGGGTTCTCGGTCAGTGCCAGTATCAGTCGGAGTTCGGTGGGAGTCAGGGTCAGCAGCGTTCCGGCCTTGCGGACCTGCAATGACGAGCGATCCAATTCCAGGTCGCCGAATGTCTCTGCACCCGGCGCCGCATCCGGACGCGTCGTTGCTGGTGCCGAGCGCCGCACGACGGCTTTGATCCGAGCGTCGAGGACACGCGGACTGGCCGGCTTGACGACGTAGTCGTCGGCGCCGGCCTCGAGGCCGGCAACAGTGTCGATGTCGTCGGATCTGGCGGTCAGGATGATGATCGGGATGGAACTGCGAGTGCGGATGCGTCGACAGATCTCGTAACCGTCGGCTCCTGGCAGCCCGAGGTCGAGTAGGACGAGATCCGTGGCACCGAGCGCGTCGTCGAAATCGCCGTTACCATCGGGGCGATGGCTGACGTTGTGCCCGAGTCGGTTCAGCCCCAACGTGATTGCCTCGGCCACCGCTGGATCGTCTTCTATGAAAAGAATGCTCACCATGCGCTCACCTTGGACTCGCCATGATCAGGGGCCTTCTGCGGTCGGAGGAATCTCGGTCAGCCAAGGGTACAGGGGTCACACTCTCGAAAGTCGCTCGTTGCCCGAGTCCGCCAGCACCGCGTGCCGTGCGACGCTGGTGTTCAACGGAAATGCCGACACAGCAAGGGTGTAGCAGCCGACGAGCAGTAGCGCACCGATCACGTCACTCGGCCGGTGCCATTGCAACACGACTACCGAGATCGCCGTTCCGATAGTGAGCAGCGCGCCGTTGACTGCAACGACTGCCCGCCACCTCGAGGGCGTGACGAGCACGATCGCGCAGACCAGAGCAGCGATGGCCGTCAGAGTGCCGCTGGGGAAGGAATTGTGCATCACCAGACCGTTCAGGTCCGGTCGATCCAACGATTGTTTGAGAACCCAGGCCGTCGTGATGGGACCGAGGGTCACGACGACGACGCGTAGTGCCAGCGCAATCGGGTTGTTGCGCAATGTGATCATGAGCGCCACGAGCACTCCTCCCACTATCAGTATCGGAGTGACGAGGCCGATGAACTCGGTGGAGAAGACACCGAGGCCTTCTGAGGTGGCCGCGCCCACCATGAGTTGTTGGTCGACGATCTGGCCACCGGTCGTGTTGACTGCCAGTTCGAACTCGATGACTCCGAGGATCAGAAGTGCCAGTGCGGCAATCAGTCTCGATGGTTTGACTCGTGTCATGATCAGCCTTCCGCTCTCTCGTCCGAAGGGTTGCTCAATTGGGGCGGGCATTCCCCACCGGGAGTGGTCGCCAACTCGAAATGCCACATCTCGTTGGCGTAGGTCTGACAGAGGCCGTAATCGCTGCCGTGCTGGATGAGCCAGTCATCGGCATCGGTCGGTCCGATGTCGACGGCCTGTCCGCTGACATGCTTCGACAGACTCGGGGAGTGCACCCACTTGGACGCTTCGTCCACGCTGCCGTACTTGACGACGGCTTCGTCGAACAACCGCTGTTGATACGCAGCGGATCGCCAACCCGAACTGACGTGCATGGCAACCCCGGATGCCTGTGCGTCGGCCGCTGCCGACTGCAACGCCGCGAGTAGGGCGGAATCGAGACGGGCCAGAGCCGGCACGTGAGTGTCCTGCACGCTGATGCCGCCCTCGATCTCGCCACCTGCTGGCCCTGAATCAGGCTGAGTGGCAAGGTAGTTACCGCTCTTGGGCTTTGCTTCTTCCGTGTACGAGCACGCGCTGAGCGTGAGCGTACCGAGTGCGACTACACCGAGTGCGACGAGGCGGATGATTCCGCGATGGCTGGGCATACGACAGAGACTGCTCGGTCAGTGTCACCGACAGGTGGTCACCGTTCGTCGACGGTGTCACGGTCTGCAACAGCTCTGTAACAGGACGGAACGGTGCTGGTGAGGATGTGTTAAGCAGGGCGCGGAATCGATGCGAAAGTCGACAGTTCGAACCAGGAAGGCAAGCTGCGACGCAATGCTGCGGGCCCCGAAATGGTGACGTCGCCGGACCGTATGGCGTCCGACCAGGTCAGGTTACCGCGCCAGATCTCGGTCATCGGTCGCAAGCCTGCGGCGACCGACACTGCGACGTCGAAACCCGGATCGATATCGCACATGTCTACTTCGCCGGAATTGATGACGAGCCACCAGTGTCGTGAATGTCCACGCACTCCGGAGAAAACGAACTGCACCACGGTCTTGCCGTCGGGCACCACGGAGTGATCCACGCGGCGATGCATGTCCCAGAGCAGCAGTTTCGGATCCAGGTCTTCGTCGCCCAGCTCGCCGATCCACCGGGTACCCCAGATGCCGAGAGCTTCGACCACAGGCCGCAGTTCGCGGCCGGCGTCGGTCAGACGATAGCTGACGACGCAGTCGGTTTCTTCTCGCTCGACGATGCCGGCAACTGCAAGTTGGTGCAGTCGCGTGGAGAGCAATGTCGGTGACATTCGCGGAAGTCCGCGTCGGAGATCGTTGAAGTGCTCGCTTCCCATCATCAGTTCGCGTAGGAGAAGCAGTGTCCACCGCTCGTCGAGCAGCTCCATCGCCTTGGCGACGGGGCAGAACTGGTGGTACGAGGACCCCATCTCTCGATCGTAGGCCTCTGGGATGCTCCGGTACAGATTTCGTACTGGAGAGGGGCGGACAGCCGTCGTAGCGTCGAAGTAACGGCATCGACGTTTGTCGGCTAGAAGTACGAAAAAGATTGAAGGAGAACCGTAATGAGTGAATCAACGGGAACGCTCGGGCTGGATCGCGAGCTGAAGGCCAAGCACCGGGCCATGTGGGGTCTGGGTAACTATCCGGCGGTAGCGGCGCAGGTCATCGCGGATCTCGGGCCGGTACTGGTCGGCGAGTGCGGCGTGCAGGAAGGTGATCGCGTGCTGGACGTCGCGGCGGGGTCGGGTAATGCGGCGATCCCGGCGGCCGCATTGGGTGCGCAGGTGATCGCCACCGACCTGGCTCCGGAATTGTTCGTGGCCGGAAAGGAGGCCGCTGCGCTCGCCGGCGTCGAACTCGATTGGCAGGAAGCAGATGCCGAGGCTCTTCCCTTCCGCGACAACGAGTTCGACGTGGTGCTCTCGTGTGTCGGCGTGATGTTCGCACCGCATCATCAGCGCGCCGCGGACGAGCTTCTGCGAGTGTGTCGATCCGGCGGAAAGATCGGGGTGCTGAGTTGGACTCCGACGGGGTTCATCGGCGAGATGTTCAAGACGATGAAGCCGTACGCACCGCCGCCGCCTCCCGGAACCCAACCGGCGCCGTTGTGGGGTGACGAGAACCATGTTCGTGATCTGCTCGGCGATGTCGTCACCAGGAAAAACGTCCTGCGTGTGGACAGATTCAGTGGGCCGGAAGATTTTCGTGACTTCTTCAAGAAGAACTACGGCCCGACCATCGCGGTGTACCGGAACATCGCCGACGACCCGGCGCGGACGCAGGCGTTGGATCGAGATCTGCTCGAGTTGGCGAAAAAGTACGGCAGCGGAAGCGAGCCCTTCGCGATGGAGTGGGAGTACCTGCTGGTCACCGCGACACCCGACAAAGGAGGTGTGTGATGACGACGGTCGAGTTCGCGCCGCTGAAATCGGCGGTCACAGGTTCTGTGTTCGGTCCCCGAGATCCGGAGTACGACGACGCCAGATCGATCTGGAACGGACAGATCGATCACCGGCCGGCGGTGATCGCCAGGTGCAGGTCGGCGTCGGATGTGTCTGTGGCACTTGCATTTGCCAGAGCCCACTCGTTGGAGGTCTCGGTCAGAGGTGGCGGGCATTCCTACCGAGGCACGTCGGTGTGTGAAGGCGGTGTGATGATCGATCTCAGTGCGATCAACGTAGTCAGCGTCGCCCCGTCCGCGAAGCGAGCCAGGGTCGGTGGTGGTGCAACGATCGCCGACCTCGACACGGCGACGCAGGAACACGGCTTGGCAGTGACCGGCGGAGTGATCAGCGATACCGGTGTCGGTGGCCTGACTCTGGGCGGTGGCATGGGGTGGTTGACGCGCACGCTCGGCCTGGCGATCGACAACCTGGTGTCGGCAGAGGTGGTACTTGCCGACGGTTCGATTGTGCGAGCCTCCGAGAACGATCACAGCGACCTGTTCTGGGCACTGCGCGGCGGTGGCGGAAACTTCGGGGTGGTCACCGAATTCGAGTACCGTTTGAGCGAGATCGGTCCGGAAGTGCATCTGGGACTGTTCTTCTGGGGGATGGAGGACGGACCCGCAGCGCTTCGTCTGTGTCGCGAGGTGGTGCCTGCCCTGCCGAGAAATACCGGTGCGATGGTTGCCGTCAGTTTGTCCGCGCCACCGGCGCCGTTTGTCCCGGATCAATTTCACCTACTGCCCGGCTACGCCTTGCTGGTAGCCGGTTTCGGATCGGAAGAGGAACACTCGAATGCGATTGCGCCGATTCGAGAGGGCTTGCCGACGCTTTTCGAGTTCGTCACCCCGCTCCCGTACATCGGGTTGCAGTCGATGCTCGACGAATCGGAGCCGTGGGGTGCGTACGCCTATGAGAAGGCTTTGGATCTGATGGATTTCTCCGACGACGTGATCGATGTTCTGACCGAACAAGCGGGCAAGAAATCGTCGCCGATGTCCTTCATGCCGATCTTTCCGCTGCAGGGAGCTTTCACTTCCGTCGGCGAGGACGACACTGCGTTCGGTGGTTCTCGCACACCGCATTACGTGTGCAATATGACGGCGACGGCAACCGATGCCGGGACGCTGGAATTGGACCGATCGTGGGTGCGTGAGACCTGGGAAGCGTTGCGTCCGTTCTCTTCCAACCAAGGCGGGTACGTCAACTTCATGACCGATGTCGACGAGAACCGGGTGCGAGCTTCCTACGGCGCGGCGAAGTACGCGCGATTGTCCGCGGTAAAAGCGAAGTACGACCCGGACAACGTGTTTCACCTCAACGCGAACATCCTGCCTGCGTGAAGCTTGTACTCAGACCGTGAACACCGGTCAGACAGTGAACACCAGAATGACGACGATCAGTGCGGCCAGGATGATGACGGCAACCATGCCGGTCATGGCGAGGGGAGCCCAGGCCACTACCTTGTCTCGGGTGCTGGCATCGGCGGGGCCGGTCGGTATCCGCGGCGGCCAGGAGAACATGTCCATCGGACTGGGAACGTTTCGCAGAGGCGTGTTCTGTTGCACTGCAGGAAGTCCGGTGATCGTGGAGCCGGTCAGGCGATTGCGACGGTGTGGGTCGGCGAGTTGTGTGGTCCGGTGCGCCCAGGCCGGTACGGCACCCTCGGACGAGTAGACGGGAGCGTCGATCAACTGCTCGATCGTGCCGCCGCCTGTCGCGGCAGCGGCGAGTGCGTCGCGTGCCTGAGCCATCGTCGGCCGGCGGGTGGGGTCGGGCTCGAGGAGCTGAAGAAGAACGTCGGTGAGCGGTCCGGACTTGGTGGGGCGGTAGATCTCGGCCTTGGCGACCCGGTGCAGGAGGGCGATGGCGTCGGAGTCGATGCCGAAGGGCGGTTGACCCTCGATCACGGTGTAGAGCGTCGACCCGAGTGAGAAGACGTCACTGGCCTCGGTGGGATCATCGCCGCGGGCAACTTCGGGTGCGAAGTACGCGGGAGTGCCGGTGATGACCTCGTCCTGGGAGTCGGACACGTCGCTCTTTGCGCGGGCGATGCCGAAGTCACTGATCTTGACGGTGCCGAGGGACTTGCCTCGATCTGCGATCAGGATGTTGCCTGGCTTGATGTCGCGGTGGACGATGCCGGCGGCGTGCGCTTCGGTGAGTGCCGCAGCGATCTGTGCGCCGATCTGCGCGACCTCGAGCGGTGGCAACGTGTCGGCCAGGTTCATGGCCTGGGCGAGGCTGCGGGCCGGGAAGTACTCCATGACCAACCACGGTTCGCCGGACTCGATCGCGACGTCGTACATGGCGATGGAGTGGGGATGGGTGAGCTTTGCGGCGTTCCTGCCCTCGCGCAATGTACGTTCGCGGACCTCTTCGGCCGTTTCGGTGTCGAGGCCTTCCGTGGTTGTGACTTGTTTCACCGCGACGTCACGGCTGAGGAGGGTGTCGCGGGCCAGCCAGACGGCGCCCATCCCTCCGTCGCCGATCTTGGAGCGGAGTCGGTACCGCCCCGCCAGCAGGTATTCGGGCCCGATGCCCCTCCCGGTCTGCTCCTGAGCTGTCACATCTCAAGGTTAATGGATTGATGCCACTGTGACGCTCGAGGCTCCTGTGAACTGGGATTTTTGCTCTGCTTGACGTGTCGGGGGTGACACGGTTTACTGAAAACAGTTCGAAAATATGTTCGAAATTGCTGTTCGTTGGATGCATGTCAGACCCGACTTCCCCGCGGTTTGCCGGCTGGTTATGGATTGCTGCCGAGTGAGTTTTTCCGGTGTTCCGGAGGATGGGGATGACCGAGGTGACCGAGTTGGTGGAGCTATCGGCAGATGCGGCGGGATTGTCCCGTCAGGATCGGCTGGCGCAGCTCCGCCGGCAGATCGCGTCCATTCCCTCTCGGGGCGATACGTCGTTCTCTGGACCGAGCGTGTCGGTGGCTGGTGTGTCCGTCGCTGGTGTTTCCGAGACAAGTGCAGCAGCGTCCGAGAGTGTTGCGGACAGGGACAGGCCGGTCGTGGACCGCGCGCACAAGGCTGGTGTTCTCCCGGTGCCGGAAGGTATCGGGGCATTGTTGCCGCAGGGTGGTTTGGTACGCGGAACCGTGGTGTCCGTCGACGGCGCGGCATCTTTGCTTTTGGGATTGGTCGCGTCGGTGACGGCGTCCGGAGGGCATGTGGCAGTCATCGGGCAGCCTCGACTGGGATTGCTGGCGGCGTACGAGATGGGTGCGCAACTGGAACGTCTGGCACTCGTTCCGGCGCCAGGGCCGGATCCGGTCGAGATTGCCGCTGTGCTGCTCGACGGTATGGATCTGGTGATTCTGGGATTGGCGGGTGCATCGGTATCCCCGTCGCGTGCTCGGGCGGTAGTGGCACGCGCTCGAAGCAAGGGCTCGACTCTTGTTGTCACCGAAGGTCACTGGGATGGTGCTGAGGTTCGCTTGGACGCTCGGGTTCATGGTTACGGTGGGTTCGGTCAGGGCCGGGAGTTGGGGCGTGGTCGGCTCAATTCCCTGAGCTTCGCGGTTCGTGCTCGGGGGCGCTCGTTCCAGCCCCGGACCACGCGTCTGGACATCTGCAGTGCAGCCGGGCGGGTCGAGTGGGTACCTTCTCGGCCGGTCGAGGGTGTGATGTCGCAGGATGTGATGTCGGAGCAGGTGGTGTCACTGTGAGCAGAGTTCTGGCGTTGTGGTGCCCGGATTGGCCGGCGGTGGCAGCGGCAGCACTTGCCGATCTTCCGGCAACGCATCCCGTCGCGGTCACCTCGGGTAACCGTGTGATCGCATGTTCGGCGACGGCTCGTGCGGAGGGTGTTCGCCGAGGCCTACGACGACGCGAGTCGCAGGCCCGCTGCCCGGAACTGTATGTGGCGACGGCAGATCCGGAACGCGACGCCAGATTGTTCGAGCCGGTGGCCGCGGCCATCGATGCGGTGGCACCGGGCGTCGAGGTACTCCGTCCTGGCTTGTTGGTGCTCAGCGCACGAGGTGTCAGTCGGTACTTCGGTTCGGAGGAAGCCGCGGCGGAACGATTGGTGGATCAGGCATCTGCTGCGGGCGTCGAGAGCCAGGTGGGGGTGGCGGATCAACTGTCCACCGCGGTCATTGCCGCGCGCCGGGCAGCGCTGGTGCCGCCGGGGGAGGGAGCACGGTTTCTGGCGCCGCTACCCATGCCGGAGTTGGCGGCCGAGCCCAGCCTGTCTGCACCGCATCGCGGAGAGTTGGTGGATCTGCTGCGCAGGCTCGGGATCAGGACCATCGGTGCTTTCGCGGATTTACCGGCTGTGGACGTCGCTTCGCGTTTCGGCGCTGATGCGGTGCTCGCGCATCGTGCGGCGCGTGGTGAACCCGAGCGGCCACCGTCGGCGCGGACGCTTCCGCCGGATCTGGAGGTGGAGCAGCATTACGATCCGTCGATCGAGCGGGTGGATGCCGCAGCGTTTGCCGGGCGCGCGTTGGCAAGTCTGCTGCATGACAAGCTGTCCGCCGCCGCAGTGGCGTGCACCCGTCTGTCGATTTCGGCCAGCACGGGTAACGGTGAAAATCTTTCTCGGACTTGGCGTTGCGCCGAACCTCTGACGCCGGAGGGAACGGCCGATCGAGTGCGATGGCAACTGGACGGCTGGCTCACCGGGCGCAGTGAGACCCGGCCGACCGCAGGTATAGCTGTGTTGCGTCTGGAACCGGTGGAGGTGGTCAGTGCCGGTGCCTTGCAGTTGGGGCTGTGGGGCGGTGTCGGCGACGAGGAGGAACGAGCCAGGCGAGCATTGGTGCGTGTGCAAGGTCTTCTGGGCGGCGAATCGGTTCAGGTCGGTGTCCTGAGCGGTGGGCGAGGGCCCTCGGAGCGAATTACCTTGTTGCCCTTGGGTGACGAGCGGGTAGCTGCTCACGATCCGACAGCCCCGTGGCCGGGTCGTCTGCCGCAACCGTCTCCGGGGTCGATCTTCGTCGACAATCCCAAGGTGTGGCTGGGGGATGCGGCCGGCAACGCCGTGTACGTCACCGAGCGCGGTGTCTTCAGTTCGCAGCCGGGAAGGCTGAAGTGGGGGAGTAAGGAATGGGCAGTGCAGGGATGGGCCGGGCCCTGGCCGGTGGACGAGCGATGGTGGGACGCAGCTTCGGCACGCACGGCGGCGCGGGCTCAGGTTCTGCTGGAGGAATCGCGGGCGTTGCTGATGATCTGTGAAGGCGGTGGATGGTCGGTGGAGGGTGTGTACGAATGAGCTCACAGGTATAGCCAGCTGTACCGGCCATGGTCGAGTCGGCTGTACGAACAGTAGGGGCGTTGGCACCATCGCCATGCCGACGTTCGGATCCTAGCGTTGACGACATTCGAAAACTCACTGTTGCAATGATTCTCGTCGTTGTAACTCTTCACGAGGAGTGTCATGAAAACGGCGGGCCGAGCTGAAGTTTCCGGAACCGATCGACTTCACTACGCGCTGACGGAACTGCACGACGCACAACTTCTGGCGTACGACGAGTCCGGCGAAGGCCGGATCGTGGAGGTGTTCGGCGATGTCGCCACAGCCGAGCACATCGTCATCTTCGTCCCGGGTAACGACAACGGACTGGGAAACTACTTCGACGAGAACCGTCCGACCGGACCACGCGCGAGCGGATGGACACTGGGAAGGATGCTCCGAACGCTCGGGCGGAACGACCACGTCGCGGTGATCGTGTGGGTCGGTTATCGGACGCCGTGGGGATTTCTCGAGTCGTTCTCGCGGACGCTCGCAGAACGTGGTGCGATCGATCTGGCGCGATTGACTCGCATCCTGCCGCGTTCGGCGCATGTGACGCTCGTCGGACACAGCTACGGGGCCGTGGTGTGCGGACTCGCCCTCCCGTCGGCGCGAGTAGACGATTGTGTGGTGCTCGGGAGTCCGGGCATGGGGACCAGTTCTTGCGAAGACCTGTGCTTTGCCGGAAATCTCTGGGCTGCTCTGGGGCCCTCGGACTGGATCCGGTATTTCCCGCGCGTGAAGATCGGTCGCCTCGGGCACGGTCCGTCTCCAGTACGGGCGCAGCACGGAGCCTTTGTTTTCGGCACCGGTTCCATTCGAGGGCATTGCGGATACTTCGCCGACCCAAGCGAGTCGCTGCGCAACATCGCGAGGATAGGGCTCGGTCGCTACGACGAGGTCACGCGGCCAGGGGAGTTGCCGCCTCGGCCGACCGCGTCAGCAATTCGCGAGGACAGGTCTATCCTGGGAACTCGTGAGTGTCGCTAACGTACGAAGTGCCGGCGGGGTCCAGATCAGCTACCGCGATTCCGGTTCGCATCCCGGTGTCGCCGATCTGCCTCCGGTAATCCTCGTGCACGGGATGGGCGGCGACAGCGGTACCTGGGACAAGTTCGCGCGGACCTTGCGATCGCGCAACCGACGAGTTGTCTCGGTCGATCTTCGCGGCCACGGCCGGAGCGCTCGGGCGTCGTCGTATCTCTTCGACGAGTTCGCCGACGACGTCATGGACGTGTGTGATCATCTCGAACTCGACCAGGTGGATCTGGTCGGTCATTCGCTCGGCGGGCACGCGGCGTCGTTGATCGCTCAGAAACGCCCCACGGCGGTACGGAAGTTGGTCATCGAGGAAGCGCCGTTGCCACTACGCGCAGGTGACCCGGAACAGGTGTTCGCGAGGAAATTGCCGAGTGTGCCAGAACTGTGGCACGCCACAACAAGTTTGGTGCGGCATCCGCGCGCGGCGCTGACGTTCGATCGCTCGATGACGCGATCCGCGCTCGAGCAGTTCCGCCGACCGGATCCGCAGTGGTGGGATCGGTTGTCGCTCATCGAGGCTGACATGTTGTTCCTGCGTGGAGGTCTGGGCGGGATGGTGGACCCCGTTCGCCTCGACGCTGTTGCAGCCACCGTCGCACGCTGCGAGTTGGTCTCGTTCCGTACCGGACACAGTGTCCACCGCGACGGTCATCGCCAATTCGAATCCGTTGTGTTGCCGTTCATTTCCTGAAAGCGCAATATTCGATCGGTCCCGCCGCGTACCCATCCGAAACGTGTGTGGCACCGAATGTACTTCCATGCATACCAACGGCAACGACTGGTCCGCACACGAATACGTCGACGCGGTAGCACGATCGGTTCACGGCGAGACTGTCCGATGGCCACAGGCGCCGAGCATGGATGCGGTGATCGTCCTTCCCGTTCATGCCAGAAACCATCCGGGGAAGACCGCAGTTCTGCTCTGGAATCACGACTTCGGTTGGTCGTGGGGCGTCGAGGAGTCCGACGTGCGAAGGACGATTTCGATAGTCGACACCCTCGGCATCGGCCGGACTCCGGATCCGCTGCGCTGTGCGGATCGGGTTATCGAGCTGATCAGCGCCCAGACAGTTTGCTCGCGCATGTGTAGCGAACACTGATTCGGTCAACTCTGGGGCCACAACGGCTCCGAGAGGACGACGCCCGTGAACCCAGAGAACGTTCCAGCCCCGCTTTGTCATTCATTGCCGCGCCGGACGTTCCTCGGTGGCGTCGGTGCTCTTGTCCTCGCCGGAGTGGCAGACGTCGCAACCGGCGCGGCGAGCGCGGCGCCGGTGAAAGCAGCGCCCGCCGATCGGTTTCCGCAGAAACCCAACATCGTTGTCATCATCACCGATCAGGAGCGCCGGCCGATGTACTGGCCGCGAGGCTGGGCTGATCAGAATCTGCCCAACCGCAAGAGGATTGCCGATCACGGGCTGACGTTCGACCAGGCAGTGTGCAATACCGCGATGTGCTCGCCCAGTCGCAGTACGTTCTTCACCGGCCCCTATCCCGCGCAGCACGGGGTCACCAGAACCCTCACCGAAGGCGGCACTGTCTCACCCACCGAGCCACAGTTGCAGGTCTCCGAACAGAACATGGCAAAACTGCTGGCGTCGGCGGGCTACAACGTTCAGTACCGGGGGAAGTGGCATCTGAGCAAAGGCGTCGAGGGTGGTGATCCGACAAGTGACGATGTAGCGGGATTCGGCTTCGAAGGGTGGATTCCCCCCGACGCGGGTCAGGACACCAATCCGGACCACTTCGGTGGCGGCTGCGCAGACCATGATCGCCGTGTTGCCGAGGAGGCAGTCGATTTCCTCTCCGGACCTGCCGTCACCTCCGGGCAGCCTTGGGCGCTGATCGTCTCGTTCGTGAATCCACACGACGTACTCGCGTACCCCCAGACTTGGAATGCGATGAACGGAACGTGCGACAACTATGGATCGGACGCGCCCGGCGCCTTCGAGCAGGGTATCGACTTACCACCCACCTTCGACGAGATCCTGGCACTCAATCACAAACCGACAGCGCAGGTTCAGTCGGAATTGCTACTCGCAGCCGGGCTCGGGCCGCTGCTCGGGCCTGATCAGGCACGCAACTACATCAACTTCTACGCCTACATGCACAAGGTGGTCGACGAACACATCGGCAGCGTGCTCGACGCGATCGAAGCCACCCCGCAGATGCTCGACGACACGGTGATCGTTCGTATGTCCGACCACGGGGAGATGGGGATGAGCCACGGAGGTTTGCGGCAGAAGGTGTTCAACGCCTACGAGGAAACACTGCGCGTTCCACTGGTCATCAGCAATCCCCTGCTGTTCCCCGAACCTGTTCGGACCGACGCCCTGGCATCGTTGATCGACGTGATGCCCACTCTCGCCACGCTCGCCCAAGCGCCGGCGCGTGAATCGTGGAACTTCCTGGGTACCGATCTGACACCGGTCATCGTCGACGCTGCCGCCTACCCACAAGGTCCCAGCGCGCAGGTTCAGGACACAATTCTGTTCACCTACGACGATCAGAACTGTGCGACGCCCGACGGTCAGAACATCGTCACGCAGCCCAATCACATCCGCTGCATCCGGGAGAGCCGATGGAAGTACACGATGTACTTCGATCCTGCGGGAGTTGCTGCGCCGCAATACGAACTGTACGACTTACAAGCCGACCCCTTGGAACTGAACAATCTCGCCAATCCGCTCAACATCGGCTCGTATCGGCCGGATCTGGCGGCACAGATGAATGCCAAGCTCTTCGCAGTGATGGAGACGAAGGGCGTTTCTCTGAAGGAATAGATCGAATTTCGTCAAAACTGATTCACGTTTCAGTTCTGCGGGCATGCTGTTGGGGCATCTGTCTTCGGTTCGGGAAGAAGGAATGTCATGACTGTCACCTCGCCGGGGCGAGAAGGTTTCAGTTCTCTTCGGTCGGGAGGGTTGAACTGGGATTCGTTCCCACTCCGATTGTTCACCAAGGGAAATGCCAAATTCTGGAATCCAACCGACCTCGATTTTTCGCAGGATGCCCGTGACTGGCAGGAGCTGACCAGCGAACAACAGCGCAGCGCCACCTTCCTGTGTGCGCAGTTCATCGCCGGTGAAGAAGCCGTCACCGAAGACATTCAACCGTTCATGAAAGCGATGTCGACGGAGGGGCGATTCGGCGACGAGATGTACTTGACGCAGTTCTGTTTCGAGGAAGCCAAGCACACCCAGGTCTTTCGGCTGTGGATGGACGAAGTGGGTCTGACCAGTGACCTGCATTCCTACGTCGCCGAGAATCCGTACTACCGGCAACTGTTCTACGAGGAGTTGCCGTCGTCGCTACGCATTCTGGAGACAGACCCCAGCCCGGTCAACCAGGTGCGTGCCAGCGTCACGTACAACCATGTCATCGAGGGCAGTCTGGCGTTGACGGGCTACTACGCCTGGCAGAAAGTCTGTGCGACACGCGGGATTCTGCCGGGGATGCAGCAATTGGTGCGAAAGATCGGCGACGACGAACGACGGCACATGGCGTGGGGAACGTTCACCTGCCGCAGGCACGTCGCCGCCGACGATCACAACTGGGACGTCGTCCAGCAGCGGATGGGCGAACTCATGCCCATGGCACTGGGAATGATCAACTGGGTCAACGATCAATTCGAGGTGCAGCCGTTCGGTTTGGACAACCAGGAGTTCCTCGAGTACGCCGCAGACCGTGCGCAACGCCGACTTTCGGCGATCGAGTCCGCGCGCGGGCGCGACGTCGCCGAGATCGACCTCGACTATTCCCCGGAGACTCTCGAGGAAAAGTTCGGGGAAGAAGATGCCGCTGCGATGAGTGAGGCAGCCGGCTGAACTCGAATTCTACTGGGGCCAAGCCGAGTTCTGGATGACCTCGACAAAATCGATGTGTCGAAATCCTGGTACGAAATGCTCGAGCACGTCACCGTTGACCGTTCCGAACGTGCTCTCGGGGCGGTGCTTGAAGCCGTCGGTGAAGGCTTTCAGAATCTGATTCTTGAAATCCGGACGGGGGTGGGCCGCGGTGACGGCGTCGATGTCGGCCTGGTCGAGTTCCTTGTACCCGATTCCGAGTACGTCGGTCTCCACGCCCGCTGTCACCAAGGCGATTTCGGGCTCCAGCCGCGAGGGTACCTCTGGCGTCGTGTGCAGAGCGATGCTTTCCCACACTGTGCGGATGTCGGTTTCGTCGACTCCGTAGCCGGTGAGGAATTGTCGCGCTTCGTCTGCTCCGTCCAATTCGAATCGTGACGTGCTGTCCCGGAATTTCTCGGTGAGACCCAGGTCGTGGAACATGGCACCGACGTAGAGCAACTCGGGGTCGGCGTGCAGACCCAGACGCGTTCCTTGAAGTGATCCGAAGAGGAAGACGCGTCGCGAGTGGTGAAACAGTAACTCGGATGCCGTATCTCGTACCAGGTCGGTGGCGTCGGCAGCCATCTTCGAATCGGGGATTCTCACACCGGCAATGATCGTGTTCATCGGTACCTGCTCTGCTCGTCGCTGCTGCGAATTCTCGGTCCATCCCAGTGTCGGTCGAGCACGTACGCGGTCGCACCCTGATCTCGGCCATACTGTCCACAGATCAGGACGAAGGAGAGCGCATCGTGACCGCAGGGCATCGAGTTGCCGTCCTGGTGTTCGACGGCGTCAAACTGCTCGACGTCGCAGGTCCGAGCGAGGTGTTCGCAGAGGCCAATCGCGGCGGGGCGAACTACGAGTTGGTGATCTGCTCGGTAGGTGGGCACGATGTCGACTCGTCGACCGGGATGCGCATTCCGGTCGACTGTGACGTCGTAGATTCCGGTTCCTTCGACACGTTGCTGGTCATGGGTGGTGACGTGTTCCCGTCCACGCCGGTGAGTCCGGAACTGCGTGAGGCGGCGAGTGACCTGGCAGGGCGGTCGGATCGGGTTGCCTCGATTTGTACCGGAACATTCATCCTTGCAGCCAGTGGATTGCTCGACGGACGCCGCGCAACCACGCATTGGCAGCACACGGCGACGTTGGCGCGTGCCTATCCTCAGATCACGGTGGTTCCCGACGCCATCTTCATCGAGGACGGCACGGTGTTCTCGTCTGCGGGCGTGACCGCCGGGATCGACCTCGCGCTCGCATTGCTCGAGCGTGATCATGGTGCAGAAATGGCTCGACGCGTCGCGCAGCTTCTGGTGGTTTTTCTCCAGCGTCCAGGTGGGCAGTCACAGTTCTCGCCGTCGCTGAGCGGGCCGCGGCCACGAGTGCCGGCTCTTCGCGCAGTGGTCGATGCGGTGGCAGCGGATCCGGCGGGGGAGTACTCGGTCGACGAACTGGCTGCCTTGGCGCACCTGAGCCCGCGGCACCTGACGAGGCTCTTTCGTGAGGAGCTCGATACGACGCCGGCCAAATACGTCGAGTTGATCCGTTTCGATTCCGCGAAGGCGCTTCTCGATGCCGGCCACTCGGTGACCGATGCCGCGCAGTTGGCAGGATTCGGCAGCTCGGAATCCTTGCGTCGAGCATTTTCGACGCATCTCGGAATCTCGCCGCAGGTGTACCGTCGTCGTTTTCAAGCATTCGGCTAGGACTGGCTCTCGTGCTTTCCCTGTGGTGGGTTCATACCCTGCTTGTCGAGCCAGGCCAGGCTGTAGTCGGCGATCTCACGCCAGCCGTGGTCGATGGTCAGTGAGTGACCCCGATCGCCGAAGACCTTGTATTCGTTGACCGTCGGCGCCTTGGCGTACTTCTTGAACGAGCTGTCCGAACTGGCTTTCGGTACCGTGCGATCCTTACCGCCGCCGATCATCAGCAGTGGCCCGCGGCGGGCGTTGAAATCCACTGCAGCGGGGCTGTGGGGCGCGAAGTTGGCGAGTGCTGCCTCGAACAACGGTCGTCCGGGGGCGGGAATTGCATACTGTTCGAACAAGGCGTCGGACTCGTCCCTGGACACGGCGCTGGCGAAGGATTTGTGGAACGATTTTCTGTTGTGTGAGTAGGCCTTTCGGTAGTTGCCGGGGTTGGACAGGACAGGGAACACGCTGCCCAGTTGAACGAGAGGAAGTTTCAACACACCTTTGGGCTGAGCGGGGTCGATGGCAATTGCCGCAGTCGCCAACTCCTGGCCCAGCAGTTTCTGGGCGATCAAGCCTCCGAACGAGTGCCCGATCACGATCGGTGGTTCGTCGAGATCTGCGATCACCTTTGCGTAATGATCCGTCACGTCCTCGATGCCGTGTCCCGCGATGTCCTCCGGATGTTCGCGCGTCTCACCCACCGTCGACGCATCCCCTGGCCATCCGGGTGCCATCGTGGCGTACCCCTGCGCATTGAAAAGCTGCGCCCAGGGATCCCACGTGGTCGGGTGCATCCAGAGTCCGTGGATGAACAGAACAGTCGGGTTGGACTTGGGCGACATGCGCGCTCCCCGCTATCGGACCGATGATCGATACGGGATGCCCGCTTTATAACGGCCTCATGCACATTTCGCCGAGTTTTCCGTCGTGCCGTTCCGTTCTGTTCGTCGAAGATGGCACGATCGACGACATGGCACCAACTGGATCTGCGAAGGCAATGGCACTGTGGACCACCGCTTTTGTTGTCTCACAAGCGAATATTGCTCGCTTACTCGGGCGGGTGGCTCCCAAGGTCTTGGACGTGCAGACAGCATTTTCCGCTCGTCGGTACATCGAAATCTTGGACTCCATGGATGCGGAGGCCACGTCGCGATTTCGTAGTCACTACTACCCCGACTTCGTTCATCCAGCGATCTACGCGATGGCTTTGCGGTCAGCAGGCACGCGGCTCGGCGAGCGGGTGCCCCTGTCGCCCTCAACTCGGCGCGCGCTGGCCGTAGCGCCCGTGCTGTCAGCGGCCGGCGACTACGTCGAGAACGTGGTCGGACTCCATTTCCTCGATCACCGCGACAGCATCACCGACTCGAGGGTTCGCGCCGTTTCGACGGTCAGTATTGGCAAATGGGTGCTCGCACTTGGAACTCTCGGATATTTGTCGCAGGGTTTTGTCAGAGTATGGGTATCGCGAAAATGAGGAGCACTGATGGCAGTCGAACTCGGTACCGAATACTTCTCTGACGGAGAAGAGTTCCGTCGATGGCTGTCCGAGAACCATGAGGCAGTCCCCGGGCTTTGGCTCAAGATGGCCAAGAAGAACTCGTCACACAGTTCGATCGACTACGACCAAGCATTGGACGTGGCGCTGTGCTTCGGCTGGATCGACAGCCTGTCCCGGCGAATCGACGACGATTTTTTCGTGCAGAAGTTTTCGCGCCGCACTGCGCGGAGTCCGTGGTCCAAACGCAACGTCGAGATAGTCGCCCGTCTTGATGCTGCAGGATTACTCGAGCCATCCGGCATCGCCGAGATCGAGAAGGCCAAGGCAGACGGCCGCTGGGATCGCGCGTACGAGGGAGCAGCCAAGGCCGAGGTGCCGAAGGACTTTCTCGATGCTCTTGCAGAAAACCCGAAGGCTCGCGAGTTCTACGCGACGCTCAATTCCACAAACCGGTTCGCCATCGCGTACCGACTGCAGGAGGCAAAGCGTCCGGAGACGCGAACCCGGCGGATCGAGAAGTTCGTGAACCAGCTTGCCGAGGGCAAGAAGTTCTACTGAGCTGACTGGGACGGCTGATCGACTTTCAACGTGGCTGACACAATAGGGCTCGTGATCGAAGCCGAGACCTGTTCCGCGTTGTCTGCTGTTGACGAACCGCTGGCAGGCAGTGCTGCCGTCGTGCGGGGTTGGGTGTGCCTCGAATTCAACGCAGCGTGGGGTCGTGACGTGCTGGACGGAACAGCCTTGGGGGAGGAGCTTGCCGCCGAGCTGAGTCGGCGAGCTGACGCTGCCGACGTACGAATCATGTTCATTCGGCGACCAGGCCGCACCGATCCGTTGACTGATGGACACACGGTCTTGCTCGCGCGCTCCGATCCGAGCGACTCGTGGTGCGAAAGGTTGCGCATCGATTCACCGGCTGACCTGCTCGACATGGATTTCGCGCTACTCGACGGCCCTCCACCAGGATTGGGCGAATCGGTGGACGAGCCAGTCGTCTTGGTTTGTGCGCACGGTAAGCGTGACCAATGCTGCGCTGTGTTCGGCAGGCCGATTGCCGCAGCGCTGATGTCGTCCTTCGGACCCCAGGTGTGGGAGTGTTCTCATACTGGCGGACACCGATTTGCGCCGTCGATGATCTTGCTGCCGAGCGGCAATACATACGGTCGTCTGTCTGCTGGTGAGAGTGTCACGGCCGTGGAGGTGGCTTCGCGAGATCAGGTCCATCTGTCAGGCCTGCGTGGACGGAGTTGCTGGCCTCCTGCGGGGCAGGTTTCGGAAATTGCTGTGCGACAACAAATCAGCTGTGGAATCGACGACTTGGCTGTCGTAGAGCAGGCGAGTGACGGGACGTGCGTCGTCGCACATGTGGACGGCCGGCGGTGGGTGGTGGAGACGGCGGTCTCCGAACTTGCGCCGCGTCCACCGAGTTGCGGTGCGGCTCCCAAGCCGGTGAGGCCAGTTGTCGTCACGTCGATTCGAGACCTGTGATTCTCGGACTGTAGTCACAGTTCTTTGGTCGTGAACAGCAGGTCGCCGTGGATTTCGTCCGCTTCCACACGGGTGGTCTCGACGAACTCGAGTTTTGCCATCACTCGACGAGACGCTCCGTTCCAGTCGCGGACTGTAGCCCAAAGACGTCGATATCCCGATGACTGTGCCCAATGGAGGACGGCCCAGGAGGCCTCGGTCGCGTATCCCTGACTCCATGTCCTACGAAGAAACTCAAATGCCAGTTCAGGCTCTCCGTCGGATCCACGCACAGTGTCAATCAGTCCGCAGTAGCCGATGACATCGCCGAATACTTTCCGTTCCACTGTCAACAGATTGAGTTCGCGGGAGCTACTGCGAATCTGGTCCTCGATATCTTCGATCGTGGGCCGGCCATCGGAATCGATCTGACGGCGCGGCGGGACACGAGGATCGCGCTCGGTCCAAAGTTCCTGCAGGACAGCGGCGTCGGACACTCTGCGCGCCCTGAGGATCAGTCGATCGGTTTCAAGCGAGATGCTCTTTCCTGGCGCTCGAGAGTCTTCCATGCCAGGGACCTTATGGGCGATGGTTAAGATTTACCACTCCGAATTCTCCTCTCAACCACTTCGACATCGGCGTGACAAGCCCGTCGATGATTGGGCATGACGAGTGCGAGTGATCATTCTGAGCGCTGCCAGACAGACCGCTCCGGCCGACGACACCCGTTGCCGCGGGTCAGCATTACTCCAACAGCAGCGCAATGACCCCGGGCGTTAGTTGACGTTGTCCGAGGAGATTTACGCGTTGGCATCCGTCGAGTTCGACTGCCATCCGCGTGCCGCCCGATCCGTCAGGACGAAGTACTTCGATCGAAGCGATGTGTTGGGCGTTGCGATCACATGGGCCAGCGAGTGGTGCGGTGGATACAGCCCCCATCAGATCCGCACTCTGCTGGCGTGACAAGCGGATTCGGGACTCCGGAAGCGGTGGTTCGGTGGAATAGCGGCACACCCGTAGTCTGCCGACGTCGGAAATCGGTGTAGCCAAAGCTGTTTCCGTCAGTGGGCGCGCATGAGTGTCTTCGTGTTCTTCCATGCGTTTCTTGTCGGCTTCAGTGCTTGTCGTGAACGGTTGTCCGATCGACTCCGGGCAGATTCCAGCATCGTCGGCTGCTTCGCCGTCGACCAGGCTTTGCTCGCGGCCGACCTCCTGCAATCGGTTCAGTGCTGCGTGTGGTTGCTCTTGCAGGCCGCAGGGCGCAGCCGGCCAGGTAGGGCGTATGGCGGCTCCTGTTTCGTCCACCAACCACAATCCGGCCGGCGGGACGAGACGGTACGCACAGTCGGCCTGGACGTTGGCAGGAAATCGACGAGACTGTTCGCGGAACGCATCCTCTACCGCGTGGATGTCTCCCTCGAGGCGTATGGAGTCGATGGTCAACCCGCCGTCGGACGCTTCTCCGCGTTCGCATCGAACAACTGCGACGGGGCTGAAATCAGGAGGTGGGTATCCACTTCCCTCAGGGCGAAGGGCGATGCTGCTGTCACGTGCCTCGGGGGCTACGAGCGCGGCGGCAATATCGGGGGCCAGGCAGTCTGCCCGATCGACTGCTGTCGCGACCGGGGGAGTGAAAGATTCGTAGTCTCGAATGCCGGCCCAAACCAACGCAACGGCAACGACACTGACGACGGCGACAAAGACCCCAGCTATGAAACGTCCACTCATACAGCAACACTATGTGCCTATGCGATGGAATGAGGCTGAGTCTCGACCATTGCTGGTTGCGAAGTAGCATCGCTGCTATGACTGTCGATTTGGTTGCGCCTGACGAGGCCATGTGGGCGTCCTGGTTGGAGTCGCGTGACGAGTGGGGCGGATCAGCCCGGTTCGGCGTTGGGCGTTGCGCAACGTCTAGACCTCGATCTCGCATCCCGCGACGGATTCGGGCAGTGGGTGCAGGAGTTGTTGGCGCAGCCTGAGGCAGTGCCGGGGCCCGACGTTGTCCCGGCAACCAACTGGTGGATCGTTCGAGACGGCAGGTATCTCGGCGCTATCCAGTTGCGACACAGCCTGAACGAGTTCTTGGCCGATGTAGGTGGCCATATCGGCTATGGGGTCAGGCCGTCGGAGCGCCGGAAAGGTCTGGCGTCGGCGGCTCTGCGGGAAGTGCTCGCGTATGCCGGTGACCCGGTAGGGCTCAGTCGAGTCCTGATTACCTGCGACGAAACCAATGCGGGTTCGCGTAAGGCGATCGAAGGGTGTGGTGGTCTACTCGACAGCGTGCGCCCAGCCGATCAGTTGTCGCGCAACCTCGGCCATTCGGGAGACACGCTTCGCTACTGGGTGGAAACGGGTGTGTCGCGCGTCAGTTGACCGATGTCTGCACGTCAACGGGAAGTCGCGGTCGCAGGGTAGGCGACACGTGCCGCGATACTTTCGCTGAGATCTCGGATTTCTGCTGCGAGGAGGTCTCGGCTCTTCGTATCCGACTCGTGCACGAAGGTTGTCGATCCCATTGTGGCACCGCAGTATTCGATGATGCCGCGCTCGATCTGTGTTCGGAAGGCCTCGTACACGCCGTGGCGTTCGAAACTGTCTGCATCGTCACCCGCGACCGGAATCAGATGGACGGTGAGTCGGTCCAGTTTCTTCACGAATTCGCTTCCAGGGGTGAATTCGTACGCCCATCCGCTGACGAAGACGCGATCGATCCAACCTTTGAGTAATGCGGGCATCGACCACCAGTACATCGGAAACACGAGAATCAGATCGTCTGCACGATCGATTCGGTCCTGTTCGGCTGCAACATCAGTCGGCGGAGTCCCGTTGCCGCGGAACAGGTTCAAATCGTCTTTGGAGAAACGGGGATCGAAATTTTCGGCGTGGAGGTCTGCGATGTCGACGTCACCGCCCATATTGCGGATCGCGTCGGCGGTAGTTCGAGCGACATGCTGGGTCAGCGAGTGTGGATCGGAATGGGAAACTACGACGAGTGTGGTCATGAGCGTTCCTTCAGTAGATGGTGCGCTTATGTACTAAGAGTAGGTTACTATTCGTATATAGCGCAAGGAGGTGTCCGATGGCACGTACGAGACTGTCGCGGGCCGGCAGGTACGAACAGCTCGTGGAGGTGGCGTGGGCCTTGGTGCGAGAGGAGGGTGCAGACGCACTGACTCTCGGCCGGTTGGCTGAACGTGCCGGCGTTGCAAAACCGGTCGTCTACAGTCATTTTGCCTCGCGTGCCGTGTTATTGGCTGCCCTCTTCAAGGAATTCGACGATCGTCAGACTGTGATGCTCGCGGAGTATCTCGAGGCCGCCGACGAGTCCCTGAGCGGGCGGGCGAATGCCATCGCCAACTCCTATGTCGGATGTTCGCTGGCACAGGGTCGTGAACTGACGGGAGTGCTTGCAGCGCTGGAGGGCTCGCCCGAGTTGGAGCAGGTCAAGCGTGAGTCGGAACGCGCCTATTCCGAGCGTTGTCGCGAGGTGCTCACCCCTTTCAGTGCAGACGGGCCTGCGCAATCATCGATGACTGCGATATTCGGTGCTGCAGAGGCCCTCTCGCACTCGGCGGTAATCGGAGTGCTCTCACCCGAGGACGCTAAAGGTGAACTTGCCGCGCTGATCGTCGCGGTAGTCGGCAGGCCATCACCGACTGGGTAGTGCCGTGTAGCCGTGATCTCATGACTAAGGGTGTCCCTCCAGTTCGACGCGCTCACGCATGGATTTCGAGACTGCTGTCAGAGTTTGGACGAACGCGTCGATCGCCGGAGCACGTGGAGGTCTCCCGTATGTCGCGACGGAGATGGTGCGTCGCTCGTCGGGAATACGGTGCGCGCGGATATCCGGATTCCGATGTGCCAGGAGAGCGAGGGCGGGAAGGGTGCTGACTCCGCTTCCGGAGGCGACCAGCGCTTGGACCGCGACGTAGTCGTCGGTCTCGAACTCGATCCGCGGTACGAATCCAGCTCGTCCGCAGGCGGTCAGGAGGTGGGCGCGGCAACTCGGGCAGCCTGCAATCCAGGTCTCACCGGCGTAGTCCGTGATCTCGTTGGCAGCATCTACATTCCGGGCCGAGGTGATCAGGTACAACGGATCTTCCAGCAACGTCGTCTGCGTGACATGCTTGAGCCCGATATCGGCGGTGTCCTCGTGCGCGAAGACGACTGCTACGTCGACATCGTTGTTACGAAGCAGTGCAAGCGCTTTGGGTGGTTCTGCCTCGACGAGGCTGATGGACACCTCGGGGTGCCGAGACGTGAACGCTGCCATGGCTTGCGGAATCACACTTGCCAAGGCCGACGGGAATGCGGCAAGTCGTAGCCGCCCGGCTCTCAGTCCTGCGTACGTCTGGACTTCGGCTACTGCGGCATCGACGTGGCCGAGGATCTCGGTGGCTCGCTGAACCAGGACTGCGCCGGCGTCCGTCAGTCGCAGACCACGGCCGGCTCGTTGGAACAATGGAACACCGACCTCAGACTCGAGCTGTCGAAGGTGGTGACTGATGGAGGGCTGCGCGTAACCGAGAGAATCGGCGGCGGCTGTCACCGATCCTTCCTGTGCAACAGCGACCAGGACCCTCAGTCGAATCAGATCGAGCATGCCAAAATCATAGAAGAATTCGATGCTTTGGACGAAAACACGTATTGGACCTATGAATCAGTTTTTGTCAGGGTGAATCACATGGCACCGGCATCTGATCTCACGGCATCAAACCAGCTACATCCACCCGTATGGGCAGACATCGAGCGTGCCAGCCAGGTCGTCCGACGGCATCTACCGGTCACGCCCCTGATATCGCACCCGACGTTGGGTGCGGGCTCGTGCAGCCAATTGTTCGTCAAACACGAGAACGTGCACCCCACGGGTGCGTTCAAGGTTCGCGGCGGACTGAATCTGGTGGCAGGACTGGATGAGGCGACGCGGGCGCGGGGGATTGTCGGCTACTCGACCGGAAACCATGCTCAATCCTTGGCGTATGCCGCAGCGGGTGCGGGCGTGCGGTGTGTGATCGTCATGCCGGTTGGGGCGAATCCAGTCAAGGCTCACGCTGTCCGCATGCTCGGTGCCGAGCTGATCGAGCACGGTGTGAACTTCGACGAGGCACGTGCTCACGCCGATTTCATCAGCGAACGTGACGGCCTGCGTCTCGTGAGCGCCGCCAATGAGCCGGCAATCCTCGCCGGTGTTGCAACGGCCTACGTCGAACTCCTCGAACAACAACCTGATCTGGACGCGGTGGTGGTCCCAGTCGGTGGCGGCAGCGGTGCGGCGGCGGCGTGTCTCGTCGCCAGTGCGCTTGCACCGCACCTCGAGGTGTTCGCAGTGCAGTCTGAGGCCGCACGAGCCGCACATGACTCGTGGAGTTCCGGCGCGTGCGTCGAGCGCCCGAACACCACCCGTGTCGAAGGACTCGCGACCGGGGCCGGATTCGCACTGACTCAGGGCATCATGCGAGAACGGCTAGGAGGATTCCTGCTCGTCACGGACGATGACATCACCCTCGCGCAGCGGGCGTTGCTCTACGACGCTCACACTTTGAGCGAAGGCGCCGGTGCGGCCGCACTTGCTGCCGTCTACGCACATCCGAACACCTTCGCGGGCAAGTGCGTTGCCGTCGTCTGTACGGGCGCCAATGCCTCTGAGAGCGAGATCCGCAGGGTCGTCAGCTAATCGATAACACGATCGGAACAATTTTGCCAGTTTGGTAGGGCGGCACCAATTTTGCATCGCGTATGTGTGCCTGGAACAAGATTTCGCTTCCACGATTGAGCAGAGTGAACAGGGTCGCATCTCGCGACAGCAAGGCCACCGTGGAGGAGACGTGATGCTGCCAACAATCATCGTTCGGGACGGGACTGTGCTCGATGGTAGAGGGAGCCTGCCCAGGAAAGCGGATGTTGCGATCGCGGGTGACACGATCGTGGAAGTCGGAACGATCGGTGCTGTGTCGGGGGCGATCGACATCGATGCTCGCGGTTGCATGGTGGCTCCCGGTTTTGTGAATGTGCTCAGTCATAGCTACCTCACGCTGCAGCAAGACCCGCGAGGATTGTCGGACTTGTATCAGGGGGTCACAACCCAGGTCTTCGGTGAAGGCGTGTCTCTCGGACCGGTCGCGGGTTCGATGACTCCGGCGATGCTCGGATTGGGTGCGATTCCATCTGGGGTGCAATCACATTGGCCGAGGTTGCACGATTTTCTCGAATCCTTGGAGACGGACGGCGTCGGTTTCAACGTGGCGAGCTTCGTCGGCGCAGCGAATCTGCGCATGGTGGTTGCGGGTGTGGAAAATCGCCTGTTGAGCGAACAAGAGCTGGCCGACGCGTGCACCCTGCTCGACGAGGAGCTTGAAAATGGAGCTCTCGGAGTTGGTTCGGCTCTGATCTATCCACCCGGAAGCTATGCGGATACCGGCGAGTTGCGAGCATTTTCGCGGGTGCTCGCCAGGCATGATGCCGTCCATATCTGCCATCTTCGAAGTGAAGGGCAGAGGTTCCTCGAAAGCATCGAGGAACTGATCGACATCGCTCGCACGACAGGAGCGCGTGCGGAGATTTATCACCTCAAGGTTGCTGGTAAGTCGCACTGGCACAAAATGTCCGATGCCTTGCAATTGGTTGAGTCGGCTCGCGAGGACGGTGTGCGAATCACCGCGGACGTATATCCGTACGAGGCGGGGAACACGCTGCTCAGTGCCGCGTTGCCACCGGAGTTTCGGTGTCGTGACACGACGGCCGGGCGCACGCACCTGAACTCGACCGGTGTCCGAGACCAGATCCGCGAGAGGATCCATCGTGAGGACGAGGACTGGGAGAATCTCTACGCTGCGTCCGGAGGTGCCGATGGGGTGACGATCTTGTCCGAGGTACCGGCACTCGGGATCCGAGCGGGGGAAGCTCTGGGATCTATTGCTCGGAGGATGGGGCATCACGACCCGGTAGACACCATACTGGCTGTTCTCGACGCTCTCCCCACAGCCGAAGCTGCCTATTTCATTGCGTCGGAGGACAACACGCGAATTGCCTTCGAGCGTCCCTGGGTTTCGGTTGGTTCCGATGCCGATGCTCAAAGCACGGAGACCCTTTTCGCGGGGCAACCCGTCCACCCCCGTTCATTCGGAACTTTCGCCCGTATTCTGAGCCGCTACACCCACGGCATTGGCGGGCAATCAGTCGAGGAATGCGTTCGCCGAATGACCAGCCTTCCTGCTGAAAACTTCGGTTTGGCGAAGCGGGGCTACATTGCGCCAGGGGGATACGCCGATCTGGCGATCTTCGACCCCTCGCAGGTAGAGGATCTCGCGACATACGACAACCCAAGAGTGTATGCGACCGGAATGCGGCACGTTGTGGTCAATGGGCAACCGGCACTGTCGGACGGGGTGCCGACGGGGAAGCTTGCAGGGCGCGCACTTCGGCGCTCGCGCAACGGGTTCGATGCAGTGAGGTGACGAGCTGGCACCGGGGTCAGCTCCGGATCGGCGAAGCGGCCACTGCCGGGAACGACCCTTCAGCGGCCACTTCGCCGGACCACGTGAGAGCCCTCAGAATTTCGCCGGGGTTTGTGGAACGATCATGGCCACCAAAGCCGCCGCAGCCGTCGCGCCGACCAGGACTCCGAACGCGGCCATGTACGAGAACTGGTCCACCATCCATCCCATCACGAGGGGGGTGATGAAACCGGCAAGCTGTCCACAACCGTTGATCAAACCCATTCCGGAACCGAGGAATTCGGCAGGCAATGCCCGCAACGGGAGGGCGAAGATCGACATCGAGCACAGTCCGCTGACGCCCATCGCGAGGGTTTGATAGAACGTGAACATCGCGACGGTATCGGTGGTAGTCATCAAGAACAGCAGAATGGCGGAGGTGGCCATGCACGGAACGAGCAGAATGCGCGCGCTGTCGTGAAAGTACTTGTCCACCAGACGTCCACCGACGACGATGGCCAATGCCGTGACGATGAACGGGATCGCCGCGAAGATTCCCGTATCGATCAGCGAGAGCCCCTTTTCGTTGAGGAGGTAGCTCGGCACCCAGGTCAACAGCCCATATCCGGCCATGTTGGCCAGGCAGAACAGAAGTGCGAACTTCCAGACCGAAACGGACTTGAATACCGCGGCGCGTGAGTGTTCACTGGCGAGCGGTTGCAGTGCGGCCTCCGGATCTTCCGTGATCTCTGTGTCCAACGGCGCCGGGAGCACCAACCAGACGACTGTGCCGATCACGGCGCCGACTATGGCCACCAGCCAAAATGCGTCCCGCCAACCGACGGCCATGAGAACTGGGGCGATGATCAATGGTGCGATGCCGGGGCCCAGGTTGTTTGCACCGATCATGAAGCCCATGGCCGTGGCGCGAGTTTTCGGACGGGTTCGCTCAGCCAGAGCTTTGAACGACGCTGCTGGGAAGAGACCCTGGCTGAGCCCGAACATCGCACGCATGACCAGCAGCGAGACGAGTCCCCAGGCGAATCCTGTCAGTGCGGTGAACACCGACCACAGGATCAACGCAACGATCAACAGTGGTCGGGGTCCGAATCGGTCGGCCAGCATGCCGCCGGGGACCTGCCCGAGCATGTAAAAGATGGCGAAGATCGACACGACTCCGCCCAATTGCGTATTACTGAGGGAGAATTCGTCTCCGATCATCGGCAGTGCAAGCCCGATCATCACGCGATCTATCATGTCGATCATCCAGATCGTACTGAGCAGCCCAACAGTCATAGTCGTTGTTCGACGAATTGACTTGTTGTCCAATATGTTTTGTATCGACTTGCCGCCGCTATGCGAGGGTTCCTCAACTGTGGCGCGTTCCGACTTCATCATGTCTCCTGAATTGCGTTGTGCCGCATGGACTGATGAAGTGTGGCAGCGGACACGTTGGCCGCATTGGTCCGTTCGGCCAATAACCGACCGAATGTTTCGTCGGGCGGTACAGTGTCACTCGGGTGAGATTCCGGGTGACGCTGTCACCAGAGCTTTAACTGCACAAAGCTCTGTCCACGGTGTCTACGACGTGTTGCGTGGCGGACGCAGTCGAGGGAAGAGCAGTCACCGCAAGGTTTACGGCGCGCCCGTTGTCGGTGATGCCGCCGCGGGTCTCGTAACCGACTATGTCGCCGCCATGGCCCCAGTAGACCCCGCCGCACGAGAGAGTCCTGCTGGTGAGGCCGAGGCCGTACTCGAGTCCAGTGGGCCCGCCGACGTGGACGGTGGTACGCATCTGGTCGAGTTCGGCTGCGGGGAGCAGTCGTCCGTCGAGTAGCGCGTAGAGGAACTGGTTGAGGTCCGAGGTGGTGGAGATCAGCTGCCCTGCGGCCCATCCCCACGACGGGTCCATCTCTGTGACGTCACTCAGTGGGCTGTCTGGTGCGGTGCGGTGGTATCCCTTGGGATGGGGACCCCGGATGGTCATGTCTCCCGGGGATGGGAAGTAGGTGTCGCGCAGGCCGATCGGCGCGAAGATACGTCGATTCATCTCCTCGGCGAGGGGGCGGCCGGTAACCTTCTGTACGAGTAGGCCGGCCAGAATGTAGTTGGTGTTGCTGTACCCCCAACTCGTTCCGGGCGGTGCGTCGGCGGGGTGTTGGAACGCGACGTCGAGCAAATCGTGGGGGTCAGCGTAGCGGTATCTGATCTCTTCGTCATTGACGTGTATTCCGTACTCGGGGAGTCCGCTGGTGTGTTGGAGGAGTTGGCGGATGGTGATGTTGTGGCCGTCGATCCCGTCTCCGCGGACGAGTCCGGGTAGGTAGGTCTCGATGGGGGTGTCGAGTTCGATCTTTCCTTCGGCGACCAGTTGCAGGACCACTACTGCGGTGAAGGTTTTGGTGTTGCTGCCGATCCGTATCTGGCCGTTGCGCGGTACCTCTGATCCGGTGGTCAGGTCACCGACTCCTGCGGTGTAGTTGCGGGAGTTGCCGTTTCGGTCTTGGATGCTTGCGAGGGCGGCGGGTAGTCCGTCCTCGCTCACCAGCGCGTCGAGGGAGCGTTGAACCGCGTCGGACTCGGTGGAGGAAGAACCGACGGTATCGGGACTGAGGGCGGATGACGGCGAGCAGGACGCCAGCGTCATGGCACCGAGGGCCGCCGCGGCAACGACCGAAAAGGTCCGGTGCCGTTTGCGGTCCTGCCGGCGATCTGAGGAAGGGAAGCCCTTTCGAATATTGTTACGCATCAGTAGAACTCCTGAGGATTGGTAGGGTTCGGGACATCGTTCGCTCGGGAAGAATTGTTGTTCGATGTTGCGTGCGAAGTCGTGCACGAACATGTTTCCTTCACTTCTCGCACATCGCTGCGTCGACAACTCGCTGTGCTGCTACGAAGGCGTCCTCGCTCATCGGGATGCGATTGAGGGTGAGAGTCACAGCGCGTCCTGTGGTATCGACTCCGCCCGAGGTGCCGAAGCCGGGAATTCCGCCGCCGTGACCCCAGATCTCCTTCCCGCAGGAGCTGTTCACGCGGACTAGTCCGAGTCCGTAGCTGTCCTGCGGGCTCCTGTCGAACGGCACGGTGTGTTTCATCTCGGCGAGCCTGTCATTCGAGACGAGATCGCCGCGTAGCAAAGCCGTGAAGAAAGTGTTGAGGTCGGCGCCCGTTGCGACCATCGCACCTGCGGTGTCGGCCCACGACACGTCGCCATCGGTGACATCGACCTGAAAGCCGTCAATCGGGTGATAGCCCTGTGCATGAGAACCGCGGATCTGTGTCTCGCGGGAGGCGGGAAAATAGGTGTCCATCAGTCCGAGCGGATCGATTATGCGGGTGGTGATCTCCTGCGCAGCAGGGCGTCCTGTGACCTTCTCGATGAGCATCCCGAGCAGAATGTAGTTCGTGTTCGAATAGACAGCCTTGTCTTTGGCTGCCGGGCCGGGTGGAAGAGACATCGCGATATCGACCAGTTCAGTGGGGGAGAAGTGCTCCGGTGGTTGTGCGCTTGTCCCCACCAGCAGCTGGCCGGGCTTGATGTCTTCCGGCCGTGCTCCGCCGGCGGCGAGGTAGTCCGTCAGTCCACTGGTGTGCTGCAAGAGATCTCGAATGGTGACTCGGTTGCCGTCGTTCCCGTTGCCTACGACCGTTCCGGGCAGGTAGTGCTCGATGCTCATATCGAGGTCGAGCAGTCCGTCGTCGACGAGTTGCATGACGACGGTCGAGACGAAGGCCTTTGTGTTGCTGCCGATTCGGACCCGCGCATCATCGGGGATAGGCTCGCCGGTGGCGGTGTTTCCCATTCCTGCACGAATGATGCGAGTGCCCCGCGACGGGTCGGAGATCACGAGTTGTGCGCCGGGGATCCCCTGCTCGATGACGCCGTCGAGCGCCTGTTGCACGGCAGCGTCGCTTTGCCGAGTGGAATCAGTGGAGTCAGTGGTGTCACCACATCCGCTCACGCCCAATAAGAGGGCTGCAGCGGTGACTGCCGGAAGCACGGTGAGCAGGGGGCGACGTCGAAGGGTGGTCATTGGTTGTGGTCTCCTGTTCGTCGAATCTCGTGGTGAGTTCCACATGCAGAGAACAGTATTGACGTGCGTACGCGTCCTCCATGGTGCGAAGTGCAGTCTCTCGGTGGTGCGTGCCGGAGCGTACGGGGTGTAGCTGGCTGCACCTCGGAGTCCGGCGTCTCGCGGCCGATACTGTCGGTTTGACGAGCTATTTCGGAGTAGGCGGCCTTTGGTGATTGACAGGAGGCCTCAGCGACAAAGGGCGATATCCACCGCGTGTTCGAGTTTTCTCCGGGTGGCGTCGTCGACTACTTGCATGCTGACCGCGATGTTCGCTTCGCGTCCGTCGTCGGTAGCGCCCCCGCGTGTCTCGTATCCAGGGAAACTGCCGCCGTGGCTCCAGGACAGGCCGCCACACGGTAGCGGGCGGCTGACCAATCCAAGTCCGTAGCGGGCATCGGGTCCGAAGGTTTCCTCCGCGGGGACGGTAGTGCGCATCTGGTCGAGTTGGGCTGCGGGGAGCAGTCGTCCGTCGAGGAGTGCGTGGAGAAACTGGTTGAGGTCCGAGGTGGTGGAGATCAATTGCCCTGCGGCCCATCCCCACGAGGGGTCTATCTCTGTGATGTCGACGGGAGGCGCGTCCGATGACTCCCGGTAGTAGCCGCGGGGGTGAAGTTCCGAGATCTTCTCGTCGTATGGTTCAGGAAAGTATGTGTGCTGCAGATCGATCGGCGCGAAGATTCGCCGGTTCATCTCCTCGGCGAGGGGTTTTTCAGTGATCTTCTGTACGACTAGGCCGGCGAGGACGTAATTGGTGTTGCTGTACTTCCAACTCGTTCCGGGGGCGAAGTCGGCAGGATGTTCGAGCGCGATGTCGAGAAGTTCGCGTGGGTCGTAATATCGGACTTCGTCTTCCAGGTAGTTGCTGTAGTTGGGGAGTCCGCTGGTGTGTTGGAGGAGTTGGCGGATGGTGATGTTGTGGCCGTCGATCCCGTCTCCGCGGACGAGTCCGGGTAGGTAGGTTTCGATGGGGGTGTCGAGTTCGATCTTTCCTTCGGCGACCAGTTGCAGGACCACTACTGCGGTGAACGTTTTGGTGTTGCTGCCGATTCGTATCTGGCCGTTGTGCGGTACCTCTGATCCGGTGGTCAGGTCACCGACTCCTGCGGTGTAGTTGTGGGAGTTGCCGTTTCGGTCTTGGATGCTTGCGAGGGCGGCGGGTAGTCCGTCCTCGCTCACCATTGCGTCGAGTGAGCGTTGAACCGCATCGTGCCGCGCAGCGGCGGTGTCGGCGGACGACGAGCACGCACCGAGGGTGACCACGCTGAGAGTCATTGCGACGGAACAGAGGGCGCGGTGCCGTTTCCGGCTGTGTCTTTGGGGTGAGGGAGGTTGGCCCTGTCGACTGTGGCGGCGCATCAGTAGAACTCCTTGGAGAGATTGATAGGTCTGGACACGATCCTGTCTGCTGGAGGATTGGTCGCGCATCGCTCCGACGCGGGAAAACCATCTCCCTCGATCGGGGGAGGCCATCGCCGAGCGGCCCAGTCATACTTGTCGAATCATGATCACAGGACTAAGACCGCTGATGCGGGGCTCTACATACTCAGCTGTGCTTTTCGCCTTTTGTGGTGTGTTGGCAAGCCTGCCACTTCTGGTGGTAGCGATGTTGCCTGCTCTCGCGTGGCAATCCGCACCCGAGTTCGTCCGGGTGCTTTCGGTCCTGCTCATATGGGTGACTTTGGTAGGAGCACTCGGCCTGGTGCATCCTGTGCGACGCGCGCTCATTGTTTCTGCCCGCCGACTGCTGCAGGTGTCGCTGCCGAGTCCAGCGCTCGGACACCGTACTCCCAACCTCTCGGACATTGATCGCTGGCGGGCCCCGCTCTGGATTGTCCTGCATGTCATGGTGGGTTGGCTGGCGGCGCTCGCGACCAGCGTCCTTTTCATCATGGGGATTTCGCTCCCGGGGAACTGGCTCGGCGGCACGGCGCGAATCAGTCTGTTCGATACGTCGGTTGACGTGACGGGTGGATGGACCTGGGTCGTGGCGGCCGGCTGCCTCCTGCTTGCGGTAGGAATTTGTGTCCTGGTGGCAACACTGCTGAGATGGCTGGCGCCACGACTGTTGGGGCCGTCCACGGCTGAACGGCTCGCGCTGGCGGAAGAACGTGAACTGCAACTGGCCGAACGTAATCGGGTCGCTCACGAGTTGCACGACTCGATCGGACACACGCTCACCGCCGCCACGATCCAGGCGGCGGTGGCCGGCGAGGTGCTTGCCTCCGATCCTGCCGCCGCGAGGGCCGCCATGCGTAGCATCGAGGAGTCGACACGGGCAGCGCTCGAGGACCTGGACTACGTACTGGGTGTACTTCGCGAGGAGAGGCCTGGGGCTGTACCTTCTCGGACGCTGTCGGACTTGCCTGCGTTAATTGATCGGTTGCGGCATGCGGGGGCGGTTGTGGAGGTGAACCTGTCGGGTGACCTTTCACAGATCCAGGGGACACTCTCTCGCGCGGCGTACCGGATCCTGCAAGAGGGGACGACCAATGCTCTGCGGCACGGGGACAGCGGGCCGATCGAAATCACGGTGGCAGTCGGCTCGGAGAGCGTCGAGCTCAGAGTGGTCAACAGCATCGGGGCAGTGACCGGGGGAAAGGCAGACGTAGTTCGAAGATCAGGGCGCGGCCTGGCAGGTTTGGCCGAGCGCGTGCGACTCTTGAACGGTGAGTTCAAGGCTGGACCGGACGGAGCCCAGGGCTGGCGATTGAGTGTTCAGTTGCCGGTACGCGTGGCACGATGACCGAAGCCAATTGGAGTGAGGACGCCTCCAACCCTGCAAGCATGCCAGTCACCCTGCTGATTGCGGATGACGACGACGTTACCCGCAGCGGCCTGCGTATGCTGCTCGCAGCTCAGCCCGGGATTGTGGTCGTCGGCGAGGCTTCCGACGGTATCGAAGCAGTGGAGCTTTCGCGGCAACTTCGTCCGGATGTGGTGCTGATGGACGTGCGGATGCCGCTGCGCAACGGAATAGAGGCAACTCGGCACCTCCAGGCCGAGTGCACCGAACCGCCGAAAGTCTTGGTAATCACCACTTTCGAAAACGATGGCTACGTCACGGCCGCACTCAGTGCGGGCGCGAGTGGCTTCGTGCTGAAGCGGCTCCCAGTCCCGCAGATCGCAGCGGCAGTACGTGTGGTGGCGGCGGGCGAAGTGATCCTGTTCCCTGCCGCGCTACGCCGGATGGTTACGCCCCGCCCGTTGGTCTCCGCTGAGGCGTTCCCGAATGCAGCGCTGACAGCAAAGGAGGAAGAGGTATTGCGGTTGATGGCCACCGGGCTGTCCAACTCGGATATTGCTCAGGTTCTGGTTGTGAGCCTGGAGACAGTGAAAACGCATGTCGGGAACGTGCTGGCAAAGCTCGGTGCTCAGAATCGGACGCACGCTGTCGTCATCGCCTACGAGTCTGGTCTGGTGGTCCCGGGGGCAGGCACCGATACGGAACCCTGTGCAACTGGCGGTTGATTGCTTTTGTCAGCGTGACCCGGTGAGGATTCGCCGACTGAACCTACAGATCCGTTCCTCTTGCCGAAACGCTCCGAGACGAAGTCACACCACCGGTCACCAGTGCGTACCGGGCACGAGTCGGGCAGCACGACGGCCGAGTTTGCGGATGCGCGAGCGTGAATGGCGCTGACGCGACGGTGTTGCCGGAACGTCTGACGGGGTTTCCTTGTCTACCTGACCCTTTGCCGCCGGAGAATCGGGGAAGGCCTGGTACATCTGGTTGAGAATCCGGTCCTTGGTGTGCGGTGCGAACAGGGTTCCCAGATCACCCAGAGTTCCCAACGGCACATCGATGCGCTTGGGGCGTTCGATCAGCGCGCGGATCACCATTGCCGCAGCCTTCTCCGGGCTGGTGATCGGGCCGTTGTTGTATTCGCCGGTCGGAGCGATCATCGGCGTTTCGACCAGCGGCATGTGGATGGTCGTGAAAGTGATTCCGTCTGCCAGGGTTTCGGAGGCAGCCACGTCGGAGAAGCCGTCGAGGGCGGCTTTGCTCGCCACGTAGGCAGAGAATCTAGGCGTTGCCGCCTGGACTCCCGCGCTGCTGATGTTCACGATGTGGCCGAAGCGGCGAGAACGCATGGTAGGCAACAATGCGAGCACCAATCGCACAGCGCCGAAGTAGTTCACGGCCATCGTTCGTTCGTAGTCGTGGAAACGATCGGTGGAATGATAAATGCCGCGCCGTATGGATCGGCCGGCGTTGTTGACCAACATGTCCACGTGATCATGTTCTGCCAGAATGCTTTTGATCGTGTGCTGGACCGACTCGTCGTCGGTGATGTCGCAGGGATAACCGAACGCCTTGCCTCCGGTTGATCGAATCTCCTGTACCGCGGCCTCGAGTTCGTCGGTGCGGCGTGCGATGAGGAGAACTGTGGCGCCTTTCTGGGCGGCGGCGATGGCAGAGGCCTTGCCGATTCCGGACGAGCCGCCGGTGATCAAAACCATCCGACCGACAAGTGGTCCTTCGGGATGGTTGCGACGTGCGCGATTGGGATCGAGGTTTGCGCGCCAGTACTTCCACAGCACGGTCGAGTACGACCCGAACTCGGGGACCGTCAGGCCTGATCCGGCGAGGGCGGCAACGGTTCTCTCGGAGGTGAAGGTCGGCGCCATCGTCATGTTGTCGAGCAATGCTGCAGGCATGCCGATGCGATCGAGGAAGACCTTTCGTGCCGATTCTGCCGAGTCGATCGGCAATGGCGAGACAAAGGGTTTGGCGATCACGCCCGGCAGGCTGAGTGCGGGCCGCGGCGCTCCTGCCGCCTTGGCGAGGCCGGCATAGATTTCGCGTACCGGTTGAGGTTTCGGATTGACGAGATGGAACGCTTCGCCGTCACGGCCGGGCACATGCATCAACTCGACGAGGGCAGTGGCCACGTAATCGACCGGCACCACGTTGGTTGCGCCGAGGTTGGGGATCGGGACAGGTAGTGCTGCAGGTAGTTTCGCGAGTAGCGCCAGGCCGGGGAACAAGTAATACGGACCGTCGATCTTGTCCATCTCTCCGGTGACGGAGTTGCCGACAACGGCAGACGGTCGATAGACGCGCCAGGTGAGGCCTTCTCGTTCTCGAACGAGCTTCTCGGCCTCGAACTTGGTTCGGTGGTATGGCGTCGGAAAGCCTTGGCCGCAATCGAAATCGGTCTCGCTGAAGGTGCCCGGATAGTCGCCCGCGACTGCGACCGATGACACGTGATGAAGTGTGGCTCCCAGTTTCGCGGCAAGTTCGACCACGGAGCGTGTGCCCTCGACATTTGTCGAAGCCTGCTCGTCTCCGGCTGTGATGTCGTAGATCGCCCCGAGGTGAAGGACGTGGTCGGCAAGCGGGGGAGAGTCGATCCCCAGCTCGGGCTCGGTGAGATCTCCGATGAGTGGATGCACCCGATCGCCGTCGGGAATCGCCGACACCTGTTCTTCGAGTTTGGCGACGGAACCGGCTCTGACCAGCACGTGGATCTGGGCGGTTTCATCACGCTCGAGCAGGAGCGGCAGTACGGCTCGTCCGAGGAATCCGGTACCGCCTGTGACGATGTAAGTGGCCATAGTCGGTAACTTACTCCAAAGTAAGATCGACGGCTAGAGGGAAACGACCATCAGTGCGTCATGACACCGTCCTCGGTGTCGAAGTCGATGCCCGCGGTGATGATTCCGGAGAACAAGAACGCGACGGCAAGTGCAAGGGCGGGGATTGCAAGGATCCATTCGAAAATTGTCATGCTCCAAGTCTGACGAAATCAGCTTCGGAGAACATCGCCCTGCGGAGCGATTTAGGCGATCGGGCAGTCATCCTCGAGGACGACTGCCCAATCAGGGAAATCCACTATGTCCTGTTGCTGAAGAGTTTCGGGCGCAGTGGGGTGTGCCCTCCTTGCATCGCGTTACGTGATTTCGGATGAGATGCGGCGGCTGTTGGTCCGAGGGGGTGAAGGCCACGGGCCGGCCGCCAGTAGACCGGCGCACCATCGTCGAGGCGATGGCGTGGCCAGGCCGGCAAACCTAGACCGGTTCAGCGCCAGACAAGTCCTCGACCGCATACGGGGTCGTTCCCGCGAACAGAACACCGATCCCGAAAGGATCGGCCATCTCGAGCCTTGACTCAGCGAACCGCAGCAGCCAGGTTCCGTCAGCCCAGATCACCGCCTCAGGTTCGCCGAACAGTGACTCCGTGACGTCCAACTCCACAAGTTCGGAGTGGGCGAGGCCGAACTGTGGCTCACGCAGCTGTTGACGCAGGTAATCGGCGGCGACTTCGGCAAATTCACCGAACCGGGCGATCACGGTCGCAGCGAGCTCACGCACCGCCGACTCCGGCACGGTGGCCGGCTCGATAACCAGACTCACCGGCCTGGAGTCACCGACCCCCTGGACATCGATGATAGATGTCCAGCACGCCAACGAATCGTCCGAGTCGACTCGCGAAAACGCTGCTGAGCCGACCACAACACTCTCGGGTAAGTCATCCACGACCCCTAGTCAAACACGACTCTCCGCAGGATCCCAGGCACTCTCCAGCGACATGGCCCAGTCACGGTCAGTGGCCGATGCCGACCTTCGCGTGGACCTTTTTCATCCACGCGGGAGCCCACCAATTCGCTTCGCCCATCAACTTCACGAGTGAGGGCACGAGCAACATGCGGATGATGGTCGCGTCGACTATCAGCGCGACGATCATGCCGACGCCCAGGAACTTCATCACCGACAACCCGGACATCGCGAAGGCCCCCGTCACCACGATCAGGAGGAGGGCGGCGGCCGTCACGATGCGGCCGGTGCGTTCGGTTCCGAACTTGACTGCTTCCTCCGTCGTCGCTCCCGCGTTCTTGGCCTCGACCATCCGTGACATCAGGAAAACCTCGTAGTCCGTGGACAATCCGAAGACCACCGCCAGGATGAGCACGACGAACGTCGCTTCCAGCGGAGTTTGACTGACCCCGAGGAGTTCGACGCCGTGACCGTCCTGGAAGACGAAGGTGAGAACACCGAAGGTGGTCGCGAGGCTCAGTGCGGCCATCAGCACCGCCTTGATGGGTAGCACCACCGAACCGAACGCGAGGAACAACAGGATCAAGGTGGATCCGACCATGATGAGGATCATCACCGGCAACCAGTGCAGGACGGCGTTGTTGCCGTCGTCGACCATGGCTTGACCACCGCCGACAAGCAGCACCGTTCCGTCGGGAGCGGAGATCTCGCGCAAATCTGTCACTGCGGCGCTCTGTGATTGGGGTGTAGAGCCCTCGCTGTAGAGAGCCTGAACCGCGATCAGTTGATTGGTGCTCGCGACGACGGTCGCCTGACCGATGCCCTCGACCTGACCGGCGGACTCGGCGATCGCTGCACCTTCGGCCGGGGTGAGAGTGTTCCCGTCCTCGGCCTGAAGGATCATCGTCGCGCCGTTTCCGGTCTGCGGGAAGTCGTTGACCAACGTGTCCATTGCGACGCGAGCGGGGTCGTTGTCCGGCAGTGCGGTGTACGAGAGTTCTCCCAAACGGGCGCCGAGCAGGGGCGAGGCCATCACGAGCAGCACGGCCACGATCGTCACCGAGACCGCGACCGGACGCTTCATCACCCACGTGACGACGCGGCCCCAGAACTTGCGCGAGCGTTCCTCGCCGCGTTGCGCCGCATCCTTGCGCCACGTCAGGGCGTTGATGCGATGCCCCAGAATGGCAAGCAGCGCAGGCACAGCGGTCAGCGACAGGACTGCCGCGCTCAGTACTGCAGCGATCGCACCGAAGCCCAGAGACCGGATGACGGCCTGCGGGAAAACAAGCATGCCGCTGAACGCGAAGATCAGCAGTAGACCCGAGAACATGACGGTGCGACCCGCGGTCAGAACTGTCCGCTGAGCAGCCGCTCCCGGGTCCGAGCCCGAATTCAGTTCTTCACGGAACCGGCCGACAACGAACAGTCCGTAGTCGATGGCCAGTCCCAACCCGAGAAGAGAAGCGACGTTGATCGAGAACGAGGACACATCGGTGATCAACGTGAGGATCCGCAGAACCGCCAACGCGCTCAGGACACTGAGAACACCCACGAACACCGGAACCGCAGCAGCGACGACGCCGCCGAAGATGAAGACCAGCAGTACCAGAGTGATCGGAATGGCGATGGCTTCGGCGACCACCAGGTCTTTCTCCAGCTTGGTGTTGAACGCGACGCCGACAACCGTATTACCCGCGAATTGTGCCTCGGCACCATCGACTTCGAGCTTCGGCAAGAGATCGGCGAAAGTAGCCGGTGTGACGCCCGAGTCCGGTGCCAACGTGATCGCAACGGCCGCCATGGAACCGTCGTTCGAGAGCAGACTGGCCTTGGCCGCGGCGTCCGTTCCCCAATACGACTTCACCGATGCCGTCGGCACTTCCGTCTTGAACTGGTCGACGGCGGCCGTCACTGCCGGGCCGATGTCGTCCAGAGACTTACCGTCCGTGGGCGTGTAGATCGCGATGATGTCCGGGGTCTGCGGGCCGAGATTGTCTTCGATGATGTCGGCGACCTTCGCGGAGTCGCTGCCCGGATCGATGAATCCGCCCTGGCTGAGCTTGCCGAACACTCCAAGTCCCCACACCCCACTGATGAGAACAATCAGAACCGCGAGGCTCAGTACCCACCATTTCCGGGCGACGACGGTTTGGGCCCAGCGTGTCATGTATCAACTCCGGTGTGTGGGGGTGTCTGGCCAGATCGACTGTAGTGGGCGTTTGGTCTTGAATCGGAAACGTCATGCATACTGCTCGAAGCACTTGCAAGCCACGCGTGTGGGGGAAGCCGGTCCGAATCCGGCGCTGACCCGCAACGGTAGGTCGATTCTCGGTAGTCACCGAGCGTCGGCAAGCCCGATTACCCACCGCGCGGTGTGCGACATCCATTCGTCGTGGTCTACGAAAAGGAAGTCCAGCAGGAGCTCTGGCCGAGGATCAGCGTGCGGGCGGAGTTGTCTGTCGGATTCTCATTCGTGGCTCAGAGCCCTTACGAGGTCCCCGTGTCACTTCAGTTCTCCCCGTCCCGCACCGCCGCTGTTCTCATCGCGGTCGCCTTGGTTTCGGCAGGTTGTTCCAAAGGCGAAGCGGCTGGTGGTTCTTCAACCACCGAATCCTTTGCACAGCCGGTTTCCATCACGAACTGCGATCGGCCAGTGACGTTCGATTCGCCACCCCAGCGGATCATCACCATGAACGATCACGTCACCGAAGTACTCATCGAGATGGGCGTCGGTGACCGCATCGTCGGGATGGGGTACGGCGACAGCACACCAACACCCGAGACCGCCGAGCAGTTCGCGAAGATCACCAACCTCGCCAAGGAATACCCGACCGCCGAGCAGATTCTCGATCTCGATCCCGATTTTGTCGTCGGAGGTATGAGTAGCGCATTTCAAGAGAAGGAAGGCCGCTCGCGGGACCTCTTCGCCGAACGCGGAATCAACACGTTTCTGTTCTCCGAGTACTGCGGCCAGGGATTCCCCGACATCTCGATGCTGGAAAACGACTACGAGCAGTTGGGGAGGATCCTCGGAGTCGAAGGCGAAGCAGCCAAGGTCACCGATCAGGTAACGCAAGGGCTCGACGCGGTGAAGGCGGCAGTCGGAGATGCTCAGCCGGTGCCGACATTCTTCTACGACGGCGGCAAGGATGTTCCGACGACAATCGGCGGAGTGGGCGTCGGTCAGCTCGTCGCTGGTTATGCGGGAGCGACGAACATCTACTCCGAGGGTGAGCGCCCGTATGTCAAGACCACATGGGAGGTCGTGGGTGAGCGCGCGCCACAGGCGATCGTAGTCCTGGACTACGGATCTGAGAACGCTCAAGCGAAGATCGATTTCCTGAAGTCACATCCCGTCATGGCCACCACTCCAGCCGTCCAACAGAATCGATTTGTGGTCATTCCTCTCGACGACTTCTTCGAGAGCCCTCGTCTGCTGCGCTCTGCCCAGACCATCGCGGCGGGTCTGCATCCGGGCGTAGTTCCGGCACAGTGACCAGGTCTCGTTTCAGCTATACCGCCTTGCTTGCAGCGCTGTGTGTGGCGCTTGCCGTGGTCATGGGGCTGGCGGTGTCCTTCGGGTCGGTTCGTATTCCCGTCGGTGACGTGTGGGCGATAGTCGGAGCTCGTTTGGCGCCGGGGACTTTCGAGACGTGGTGGACCGCGGCGCGGGAGTCGATCGTGATCGACTCCCGCCTACCCCGCGCACTCACCGCGGCGGTGGTGGGTGCTTCGTTGGCCATGGCGGGCGCGGTCGCTCAGGCGGTCACGCGTAATCCGCTTGCCGATCCATATCTGCTCGGTGTCTCGTCGGGCGCAGGATTCATGGTGGTCTTGGTGACGGTTCTGGGGATCGGAACCGGAATGCTCGGCGTTTTCACGATTCCTGTTGCAGCGTTCATCGGGGCGATGATTCCGTTGTTCCTCGCCTTACTGATTGGTGGACGGTATCCGCAGCCGACTGCGATCGTTCTTGTGGGTGTTGCACTCGGACAGATATTTTCGGCATTGATCACCTTTTGTCTTTTGGTGATTGCGGACGAGCGTCACATCACTGGAGTTATGCATTGGCTCGCCGGCGGATTCGGTGATGCGCGATGGTCGACGCTGATCTTCCCGACGATCACGCTGGTCGTCGTCGGCACAGCGCTTCTGTTCAGTTCGCGGTGGATGGACGTCTTGCAGACCGGTGACGACGGGGCTGCTGCACTCGGTATGAACGTCCGTCGGTTCCGTGTGTTGTCCTTGCTTGCGGTCTCCGTACTGGCGGGCGCGGCAGTCAGCGTTGCCGGTGGAATCGGATTCATCGGTCTGCTGATCCCACATCTGGCCGGTTTCATCGTTGGCACCAGAGCAATTCGACTGCTCCCTGCTGCAGCCCTGCTGGGCGCCGTCGCGATGGTTGCCGCGGATACCGCTGCGCGCTCGGTGGCACAATCCACTGAAGTTCCGGTCGGAGTGATCACCGCTCTCGTCGGTGCGCCGATCTTCGTCTGGATGCTCTACCGGCAGTATCGGAGGCTCGAACAGTGACGCAGATCAGAACAGTGACACCGGCCAGAACAGTGACACCGGCCAGAACAGGGACACTCCCGAAGGACGCCGAAGCTGCGCCTCTGCTCGAACTCGTCGAGACCCGGGCGAGGCTCGGCAACCGCGAAGTCTTGCGCGGCATCACTTTCGCAGTGACGTCCGGTGAAATATTGGGCTTGGTCGGACCGAACGGCAGTGGCAAGACGACGGCACTGCGCTGCTGCTACAACGCTTTGACTCCGACAGGTGGCGCAGTTCTGATCGATCAAGCCGACTCGACGACGCTCTCGCGTAAGGACATCGCCCGAACCATCTCGGCAAGTGTTCAGGAACCTACTGTCTCGGCAGGACTTTCGGTCCGTGAATCGATCGCACTCGGACGAACTCCGCACCGCAGCTGGTTGGACCGAAGCACGGATCGTGACACAACCATCGTGGATCGATGCATCGAGCAGGTCGGTTTGGTCGAGCTTGCCGGACGGGACGTGTCGACTCTGTCGGGCGGTGAGCGGCAACGTGTCTCGATAGCGCGCGCATTGGCTCAGGAGCCCAAGGTTCTGTTGTTGGACGAGCCGACCAATCATCTCGATCTTCGTCACCAGTTGATCGTGATGGAATTGCTCGCCGAACTGGCGTCGGCGGGGCTCGCAGTTGTGGTCACGATGCACGATCTACGGTTGGCAGTCGAGTACTGCGACAACCTTGCCGTGCTCACCGAAGGTGAACTCCGCGCGTGTGGGTCTACGGTCGAGGTGTTGGACGAGCCGCTGTTGGCCGAGGTTTTCGGCATCAAGGCGCGAGTCGAACGCGGAGTACGCCCGCGGATGGAGATATTGGGGCTGGCATGACGGAATCGATAGCCGGGATCTACGCCCGTATGGCGGTAGCTGTGCCGTTCTTCGACGACCTGACCGCATATCCGGATACGGTGCCCGCGGTGTTGATGACCGACCCCCAGTGGTTGGCAGCTCGCGTCGCCGATACGGCCGAGCGGTGGGGGAGTTCGGACAGCCGAGTGAACGGCACGTTGTGGTGGTACTCGGCCAGCTCGACGCTGACCGGCATTCCGATCGGAACCGGGATGGTCACCGGGTTCGCGGCCGATCCATCGTTGGACGGTGGGCGGATCTTCTTGCGTGACAACGGCTATCTGGGCGGGTTTGCTGCCGGATCGGTCATTCCGATCTCGCGGAGTGTGGCGGAGTTGGGTTACGCGATGTTCCGCTCGCTCAGCCCCGTGATCGAAGTACTCGCCGAGGTGTCCGGCGTTCGGCAGCAGGCGCTGTGGGCGATCACGACGGATTCCATCGCCAATCGGAGCCTTGACGCAGCCGGTAGCGCGAGGGAGCGTGGAAGTGCATTTGCGGCCGGTCTGATCGATGTTCTCCGGGGCGAGAACCCGGGCATTCCGGTTCCGCGTTTCGTCGACGTCGACCGTCATGAAAGTGTTGTGCGCGTTTCCAATCCATTGACACCGGTGGCGTCAGGGCGACGCAGATTCACGCAGCGGGCGTCGTGCTGCCTGATCTACGAGGTGCCCGGTGAAGGTAAGTGCACCAGTTGCCCGAAGCGCGCACCCGAAGATCGGGTGCGCGCCTTGGCCGCTCTGGTGTGACTGTGGGTGAGCTGATTCAGGTGTTGTCGGATCAGTGAGCTGCGACCTTGGAACGGTCGAGACCCAGCGCGTCGGTCATCGTGAAGAACAGATCGGTCTGGTCAGTGAGGCCACTGACATTGGCGGCGTGCGGGCCGAAAGCTGCTACACGCAACTGAGTTCCGGTGTGTCCTTCGGACTCGACGGCCGGGTCCTCGGACGTTCCGTAGCTGATCGTCATCTCCGAGCCGTCCTTGGTGGTCAGCTTGCGGGTCAGTCCGGGGTAGACGATTTCCTGGGCGCGCTCGACCGGAATGTTCTGGTCCTTGGCGATGGTGGCGATGTCGTCCGCGCTGACGTTGGTGACGATCTGGCTGGTGTGAGCGTGGTCGGCGGTAACGATGACCAGGGTTTCTCCGTCGGTCTTCGCGAATTCGAGTGCCTTCTGCACAGCTTCGTCGAGGTCGACGGTTTCACCGATCTGACCGCACGCGTTGGCTGCGTGATCCTGCTTGTCGATCGAGGCACCTTCGACCTGGAGGAAGAATCCGTTGTCGTTGACCTTCAGTAGGTCGATCGCCTTCTGCGTCATGTCCGCGAGCTTGGGTACATCGGAGGTTCGCTTGGGGTTGTCGACGCAGGTTTCGGCGGGTTGCAGGTAACCGTCACGGGTGGCGACAGAGCCTTCCCAGCGGACGGGCATGTTGCCGTCGGCGAACAAGCCGAGCACGGGTGCATCCTGATCTGCCTTGCCGACCTCGTTCATCTCGGCGGCATTCTTCACCAGCTGGTAGCCGCGAGCGGCAGCTTGCTCGTTGAGTGTCTTGCCCTGCCAGTCACCGGCTTTCGCGGTCTCAGCGAAGGACTTGGCGCCGCCGGCAAAGGTGACGTCGGCTCGGGTGTCGAGGAGCTGTTCGCTGATCGACCCCTTGCCGCCGTTCTCGATGGCGTTCTCCGGGCAGGACTTGGACGTTGCCTCCGGCCCGTAGCACTTGCGGCCACTGACGTGTGCGACCTGCACTGCGGGGGTGGCGTCCTGCACCTCGGCAGTGGAGACGTTGCCGGTGGCCTTGCCGTTCGCCTTGGCGATCTCGAGGACGGTCGACTGGGCCTGACCCTTGATGTCGACGGAAATCGCGCCGTTGTAGGTCTTGGTGCCGGTGGACCATGCCGATCCACTGGCAGCGGAGTCGGTGACGTAGTCGGGCTTGCCGTCCTTGGTCAACGCGTAGTGCGTGTACTGGCCGGTGATCGGCAGGGCGTCGAGGCCGGGGAAGCTGCCCGCAGCGCCTTCGGCGTAGTTGCGTGCGGCTGTGATCTCCGAGTCGCCCATGCCGTCCCCGATCAGGAGGATGACGTTCTTCGCGCCGGAGGCATTGACGGCGTCGCGCACTGCGGCCGACTGATCACCGTCGATGCGACGAGCGCCACCGTTCGAGGACAATTCGCCGGTCGCGGCGCGATCGACGGTCGCGCCGTTCGAGCCTGTGGCCTCGTCGGCGCTGCTGCTGCAGCCGGCAGCGGCCAGAACGGCGACGGCGCCGGCGACGGCCGTCAACCTACGTGTGTTGCGCGAGAACGACATACGAGTAGTACTCCTGGAAACAGTATGGATGGAGATTATGAACGCCGCTAATGATCTGGGGCCAAAGTGAACGGAGTGCAGACATGCGTACATCTGAATGTGACGAGACGGTGAGGGTTGAGATTCGCTCTGTTGACTGTGGGTGAGTGACCTGGCAGACTGAATCCGAATCGAACATAAGTTCGATGCATGTGGTGCGTCTTCCCTTTCGGCATCCTCGAGCAGTCGGTCGTCCCTGACGGCCGACTCGATCAGGTGCGAGGTCAGTGTGGGTTGGGGAAATGGGCCGCCGACGTGGTCCGAGATGGAACGGGTGCTTTCCGGACGACCCGGCCGTGTGGAACATGAGGATTTGTTTCCGGGCGATGGAAGTGACAGCCCCGCCTGGTCAAGAAAGCGCGGCGAGTACCACGCGGGCGAGCTCACCCGTGGTGCCGGTGTAGTTCCTTACGCAGAACTGCACGCTCACTCGGCCTTCAGTTTCCTCGACGGCGCATCGCCGCCGGAAGAGCTGGTCGAGGAAGCAGTGCGTCTCGGGCTCGAAGCTATCGCCGTCACCGATCACGACGGCTTCTACGGCGTGGTGAGGTTTGCGGAAGCCGCACGTGAATGGGGAATGCGCACAGTCTTCGGAGCTGAGCTTTCTCTGGACTCGGTACCCAGAACCGGCACGGCAGATCCCGGTGGAACACACCTCCTGGTGCTTGCCCGTGGGCAGGAAGGGTATCGCCGGCTTTCGCGGGAGATCGCTGCCGCGCATCTGGCGGGCGGCGAGAAGGGCAAACTGCAGTACGACTACGACGTGCTGACCGAAGCGGCCGGTGGCCACTGGCAGATCCTGACCGGGTGCCGGAAAGGTCATGTGCGGCAAGCCTTGACGTCGGGTGGTCGCGAAGCAGCGGCGGATGCCTTGGGGGATCTGGTCGAGCGATTCGGGGCGGAGCGAGTGTCGGTGGAACTCACCCATCATGGGTTGGCGGAGGACGACGAGCGCAATGCCGTTCTGGCCGAATTGGCGAGAGAGCATGGACTACGTACGGTGGCGACCACCGCCGCGCACTTCGCCGCTCCTCCGCGTCGACGCCTCGCCATGGCAATGGCGGCTGTGCGGTCGCGTCAAAGCTTGGACGAGGCAGCAGGATGGTTGGCCCCTACCGGCGGAGCGCACCTGCGGTCGGGCGCGGAGATGGCGGCACTGTTCTCGCTCTATCCCGAGGCTGTCAGTGGTGCCGCCGATCTTGGTCGTGAGTGCGCTTTCGATCTCAAGCTCATCGCGCCCAAATTGCCACCGTTCGACGTGCCCGCCGGGCATACCGAGGCGTCGTGGTTGCGTGAGCTCACCATGGTGGGGGCGCTGGAACGCTACGGACCGCCGGAAGGTGCACCGAAGGCATACAAACAGCTCGAACATGAACTTGCCATCATCGAGGGATTGAACTTTCCCGGATACTTCCTGGTGGTGCATGACATCGTGTCGTTCTGCAAGAACAACGACATCCTCTGTCAGGGAAGAGGTTCCGCTGCGAACTCGGCGGTGTGTTACGCGATCGGCATCACCAATGTCGATCCGGTTCGCAACAAATTGTTGTTCGAGAGGTTTCTTGCGCCCGAACGTGACGGCCCGCCCGACATCGACGTGGACATCGAGTCCGACCGAAGGGAGGAGGCGATCCAGCACGTGTACGCGAAGTACGGGCGTACGTATGCCGCGCAGGTCGCCAATGTCATCACCTATCGAGGAAAGTCGTCGGTGCGGGACATGGCTCGGGCACTGGGCTTTTCGCAGGGCCAGCAAGATGCGTGGAGTAAGCAGGTCGGCCGGTGGGGTGGTATCGACAAGGATGCGGATACAGATATTCCGCGTCCGGTACTCGAACTGGCGGCGCAGATCGAAGGCTATCCGCGGCACCTCGGTATCCACTCGGGCGGCATGGTCATCTGCGATCGTCCTATCGCCGACGTCTGTCCGGTGGAGTGGGCGCGAATGGCCAATCGTAGTGTCCTGCAGTGGGACAAGGACGACTGTGCTGCCGCTGGGCTGGTCAAGTTCGACCTGCTCGGCCTCGGCATGCTCTCTGCATTGCATTACATGATGGATCTGGTGGCCGAACACAAAGGCATCACAGTCGATCTGGCGCAACTCGATCTGTCGGAAACGGCGGTGTACGAGATGCTGCAGCGGGCAGATTCGGTGGGGGTGTTCCAAGTGGAATCACGTGCGCAGATGGCGACACTGCCGCGTCTGAAGCCTCGAAACTTCTACGACCTGGTGGTCGAGGTCGCGCTCATCCGTCCGGGGCCGATTCAAGGCGGATCAGTGCATCCGTACATTCGTCGGCGCAACAAACTCGAACCTGTGTCCTACGACCATCCGTCGCTCGAGAAGGCACTCGAACGCACGTTGGGGGTTCCGCTGTTCCAGGAACAGTTGATGCAGATGGCCGTCGACGTTGCGGGCTTCACGCCGTCCGAGGCCGATCAATTGCGTCGGGCAATGGGATCGAAACGCTCCACCGAGAAGATGGAACAACTGCGCGCGAGGTTCTATCAGGGCATGCGAGACCTACACGGCATCGGCGACGAGGTTGCCGACCGGATCTACGAAAAGCTGTATGCGTTTGCAAATTTCGGTTTCCCGGAAAGCCATTCACAGAGTTTTGCCGCGCTGGTCTTCTACTCCTCGTGGTTCAAACTTCATCATCCCGCTGCGTTCTGTGCCGGACTTCTGCGCGCGCAGCCCATGGGTTTCTACTCGCCGCAGTCCTTGGTTGCCGATGCGCGCCGGCACGGAGTGCAGGTACACGGTGCAGACATCAATGTCAGCCTTGCGCACGCCACCGTCGAGGCAAGTGGATTCGAGGTTCGGCTGGGATTGGGGGAGGTGCGCAACATCGGCGATGCACTGGCCGAGAAGATCGTCGAACAGCGCGACCTCGGTGGACCGTTCACGTCGTTTCTCGATCTGACCGGCCGGGTGGAACTGACTACCGCACAGGCTGAATCGTTGGCGACCGCCGGTGCGCTCGCCAGCTTCGGCATCTCGCGTAGAGAAGCGCTGTGGGCAGCGGGCGCTGCGGCAGGGGAGCGCCCCGACCGCTTGCCGGGTATCGGTGCATCGGTCACAGCTCCCACCCTGCCCGGAATGAGCGACGTCGAATTGGCGGCAGCGGATGTCTGGGCGACAGGAGTATCTCCCGACACCTACCCGACACAGTTTCTCCGCCCACAGCTCGACGCGCTTGGCGTGGTGCCGGCGTCGAGACTTCTCGACATCCCGGACGGTGACCGTGTGCTGGTGGGGGGAGCAGTCACACACCGGCAGCGCCCGGCAACAGCTGCGGGCGTCACGTTCATCAACCTCGAAGACGAAACCGGCATGGTCAATGTCGTGTGTTCGGTGGGGTTGTGGGCAAAGTACCGAAAACTGGCAAATACGGCGCCGGCGTTGCTTATTCGAGGGAAGGTGCAAAATGCAGAAGGCGCTGTCACCGTCGTGGCAGACCGGATGCAGCTGATGGATCTGCGAGTCACAGCCAAGTCGCGAGACTTTCGCTGATGTCCGATTCTGCCCCACCGTTTTGTGTCGAGGGCACAGTTTTGTGCCGAGAGGACAAAGGCGGAGCTCAACTCTGACCTCCGAGCATATGGCGCGGGTCACAATCGCTCCCTAGGGTTGTCGCTTGAGCGGCGATCGAATCACCTGGCACGGCTACGGCCTGTGGCCTCGCTGGTGAATATCGTCGCCTTCCAAACATGCTGAATCCAAAGCACTTCGAGTCGAAGAGGAACTTCATGAGCACAGCGATTCTCGTCGCACACGTACACCCCGCGGATCCGTCTTCGGAGGAAGCATTCAACCGCTGGTACGACGACGTACATATTCCGCAGGTCGTCGAGCGAGTGCCCGGGGTTGTCTCCGCCTCTCGATTCTCTCTCGCGGATGTGCAGTTGCTGCCCGAGGCGGCATTGCCCGCGCGTCGCTACCTGAGCATCTATCAACTCGACACGGAAGATCTCGCAGGCACCGCCCAGGCATTGGGAAGTGCTTTGGGCGACGGAACTCTCGACATGTCCGAGGCCATCGCGACCACCGGTGAGACCGGTCCCGAATTGCTCTTCTACGTCCCGGCCGAGAGCTGAAGGGGAACGCTGACATGTCCGATCTTCTCGCGAACAAAGTTGCGATAGTCACCGGCGCAGGCGCAGGCATCGGTGCGGCAATCGCCCGGGCATTCGGGGCGGAAGGTGCCCGCGTCGTAGTCTCCGACATCAACGGTGACGCAGCACAGGCAGTGGCGGACTCGATCGACGGGGCGATCGCTGTCACCTCCGACGTTACCGACGAACAGCAGGTCAAGGATCTCGTCGCCAGAGCGGTCGACGAGTTCGGCGGACTGAACGTCGTAGTACCCAACGCCGGCATCGCCACCACAACTCCACTGATCGAGACCTCGTTCGAGGACTGGCGAAAAGTCATGTCCGTCAATCTCGACGGAGTGTTCTTGACCGTCCGTCATTCGTTACCCGCGCTCGTCGCATCCGGTGGCGGTTCGATCGTGAACATCTCGTCGATCTCGTCGACAACAGGGTCGCCGTTGATCGGCAGCTACGCCGCCGCCAAGGCTGCGGTTCGCAATCTCACCGAAACTCTCTCGGCCGAACTTCGCTTTCACGGAATCCGCGCGAACGCTTTGCTGCCCGGATTCATCGATACCGACCTGGTCAAGAGTCACCAGCAGAATTTCGAGAACGCCCTCGGCCTCGAATCCGGCGGCTTCGACGATTTGATGGTCACGAAGCAGACGCGCTACGGCCGGACCGAGGAAGTTGCCGCCGCGGCCGTGTTCTTTGCCAGTGACCAGTCGTCGTGGTGCAACGGCAGCAGTCTGGTTCTCGACGGAGGGTTCACCGCTTCTCTTCTCTGAGCCGCAGCACCCTTCCGAACATCACCCGAAATCATCATTCGTGCGAGGATCCACACCATGACCAACCGCGCCGTGTACGTACTTCCGCCCGGAGGATTGAACAACCTCGAATCGAGGACCATCGAGACGCCAGGGCCGGACGCGGGCGAAGTGACGATCGCGATCCACGCGAATTCGCTCAACCACCACGACTACCTCGTGGCGACCGGCGAGATAGCCACCGACGGTCCGCGGATCCTGTTGTCCGATGCTGCCGGGGAGGTCGTTGCGGTCGGAGACGGCGTAACGCAGTTCAGCGTCGGAGATCGCGTGATGAGCACCTATCTGCCGCATTGGCGGAGCGGCGCACCGGATTTCGACGGATTCGGAAATTCACCGGGTGACGGTGCCGACGGGTTCGCCCGCGACACCGTCACCGTGCCGGTATCTGCTGTGACAGTGATGCCGCGAAACTACACCTACGAGGAAGCCGCTACCTTGCCCACCGCGGGATTGTCAGCGTGGCGCGCACTGTTTGCCGGCGTTCCGATCATCCCAGGTTCGACGGTGTTGATCCCCGGGACCAGCACGGTAGCGCTGTTTGCCGTGCAGCTGGCCAAAGCGGTTGGAGCTCAGGTGATCGCAACCTCGTCGGCCGCCGACAAGATGGCTCGATTGACCGAGCTCGGTGCCGATCACGTGGTCAACTACCGCGAGCGCCCGGACTGGGGAGCGGAGGCGATGCGGCTCAGCGGCGGAATCGATCTTGTCCTCGACGTCGGCGGGCCGTCCACCCTCGGTCAATCTCTCGCGGCAGTCCGACCCGGCGGGCGGATCTGCGCGCTGGGCATCATGAACGGCCCCTCGTCGTCGATCGACCTGACTTCGCTCCTGACCAAACAGGTCACCATCGAAGGTGTTCTGGTGGGCAGTCGTACACATCAGGAGCAGATGGTTGCAGGTCTGGAAAGTCTGGCGCTTCGCCCCGTCATAGATTCCTCCTACAGCCTCGACCGCCTCGCTGACGCTTTCGAGCAGCAGAAGTCCGGGCGGGCCTACGGCAAGATCGTCATCACAAACCCTTGACTGCTTGCCGGTCCCAATGGGGATCGGTGAGGATTTCCGCCGAGTCGCCGACAAACGCACGTGCGGCAGTCTGGTCGCCGCTGAGGGTGAACCTCAGCCACGCTGTCAGGTAACCCCGGAATCCTTCGCCGTCGACGGCCCAATTGTGGCCGACGCCAAGCAGTCTGCCGCGGACGGCCGGCCCGGCGGTTTTGTCGAAGTACTCCGCTTGCGGATCGGCGGTGGAGACAGGGTCGTCGGCGCCGGTCATGAAGAACGTCGGCCCGGTCAACTTCGCCACGTCGATCACGTCGACGGGTCGCGAGGCCCACCACGGGTCCGGCAAATCGAGCACCGCCGTGGCGGTGATCAGATTCGCCGACCGAGTTGCCGCGTTGATCGCGCCGCCTGCACCCTGCGAGTGCCCCACCGAGGCTATGTTGTCGGTGTCGATCCGCTGGTGAAAGATGGTTTCCGCGTTGGTGTCCTGATCCACGATGTACTGGGCGGCAGCCAAGATCTCGGTACCGTCTCCGGTGACGCTGCTGTCGGCTACCACGACGACGAAACCCCACGACGCGAGGTGACGTAGGAGGGCTTCGTACTCCTCGTAAGTCGCGTAACTGCCGTTGCCGAAGGTGACGACGGGAAGCCGATTGCCGTCAGCGGACAAGTCGGCTGGGTAAAACAGTTGGTACCCGGGAACGGAATCGGCAGCCACCTCGTGCGCACCCTGGGCTGCGTACAGATCGCTGATCGACTCCGATGCGATGGATTCGGTAGTCGCGGCTTCGGGAGCGGCCGGAACCCCCGCACTGGCGTGTGTGACGGCACCCGATAGTGCCAGAACAAAAGATGCGGTCACGACGGCGATCGAATGTGTGGTCCGAGAAGGCATGGGTACAAGTATGTCCGAACGTCTCGAGCCGTCAGGCCGTGACGTGTGTGGGCTGGTCTTCGCCGACTCGGCCTCGAATGAGGAATATGGCGACTACACCGAAAGCGATCAACAGGACCGTCAGGAGGGACGCGATCGCGGCGGCGCCACTCACCTCTGTAGTCACGGACGTGTCCAACCCGCCGCTCGAGAGGATCGTCGTCGGATCGGTGAGGCCGTGCAACACGATTGCGGCCCAGATCGTCCCCGTCACTCGCATGGTCAGGTACATGCACATGCCGAATCCGAACGTATAGACGACTGTGCCGAGAACGGTTGCCAGTTCCATCCCCGCAATGAAGTTCACGGTGTGCATGAGCGCGAACAACAAGGACGATACGACCGCGACGAACCGTTCGCGGTGGCCGGCGTCGCGGAGCATCTTCACGGCGATACCTCGGGTGAGCAGTTCTTCCGCGAGCCCTACGCACACACCGAGAGCGATCAGGGAAACGATCTCCCCGGTCGACCACTCGCTCCAATCCGTTCCGACCAGGTGTGCAGCGATGGCGGCGACCACGATAATCGGGCCGATCCACATCCACCCGCGCCCGCGTATGGGTTGTGGTCCGAAGATGTCGCGCAGCCAGCCCAGCTTGGTCGCGAAGATCAGCAGTGCGATTGCGCCGATCGCGATAGGCAATGCGACGCCGAAGATGATGCTGGAAGCGCTTGCGACAACGTTGTCCGTGTCGATCTGGTCGGCAAAAACCCGCGAGGTAACCTGCCCGACGGCGAGGTAGAAGGCCAAATAGGCGACGATCACCGAGAGCAACTTCCACAAGGACGGGCGACTCCAAAAACCCGACTTTTCGGGAACGGTATTGGTCATTGTCAGATCGTAAAGGGAGCCGCAGGAAAACACGCGGTACCGTCTATTCGGACAGCAGCGAACACGAAGGCAGGACGCAGAAAAATGTTGGAAGTCGACTTGAATGCACTGGACGCGGCGCTGGCGGCGGGTGAGCCGTTGATCGACGTCCGTGAGGCCGACGAGTTCGCTCAGGTGCGCGTTCCGGGTGCGTCGCTCATTCCGCTCAGCGAGTTCGTCGCTCGCGTCGGCGAGATCCCGGACGCAGAAACGGTGTACATCATCTGCGCCGTCGGGGGACGGAGCTTGCAAGCCGCTGAATATCTCCAGGCCCGCGGCATCAATGCCGTTTCGGTGGCCGGTGGAACGATGGCGTGGTACCAGTCGGGTCGTCAGGTCGAGACCGGGGAATAGGGCGTAGCTGTTGGGGCAGCCCCGCATTCGGCGCTGCCCCAACAGGTCACTTTCGCCAGAACAGGTGATGCGTCACGCCGCTCGGGCTCGGCACGATTTCGAGGTTGAAGCGATCACGTAATTCGTCGGGTGTCTCCCACAGGCGTAGACCGGATCCGAATTCGATCGGGGAGACAGCGACGTGCATCGTGTCGACCAGATCGGCGTCGAGGAATTCACGGATAGTGCTGACTCCGCCGCCAAGTCGAACGTCCTTGCCCTGCGCCGCCTCACGTGCCTGCTCGAGGGCCGTCGCCGGGTCGGCGTCGACGAAGTGGAATGTCGTGTCCGAGAGTGTGAACGACGGCCGCACGTGGTGGGTCAAGACGAATACCGGGGTGTGGAACGGTGGCTCGTCGCCCCACCAGCCCTGCCACTCGAGATTCTCCCAAGGGCCGCGGTAGGGAGCGAATTTGTTGCGGCCCATGATTTCGGCACCGATGTTGTTGGAGAAGTCTCGGGTGAAATAGTCGTCGAGGCCGCGGCTGCCGCCGGGATCGGTGCGGTTGGGCCAGCTGGCCGTAGCTCCCGCCCACGCAAACATTTCACCGTGGTCGAGGCCGAACGGGCTCTCGAAACTCTGGTCCGGACCGCATGCTATTCCGTCGCTGGAAACGTTGAAATTCTGCACTCGTAGCAACTGACTCACCGTGTACTCCCGCTCTCGACAATGGTCTACGTGAGTACAGACCGTACGGCGAGCCGAAACTCATCGGTGCGATTTCAGGCGGCTGCGGGAAGTGCGCCGCTGCGGATCGAGCGGACGGTCCGTACCGCGACGGTTGCCCAGATGGGGATCAGCACGGTCAGCAGGGCAAGTGCGATTCCCAGAATCAGCGTCGAACCGGTGGCGACTCCGAATGCATTCGCGCCGACGGCACATGCTCCGATGGGAAAAGTGAAGCTCCACCAGCCGAGTGAGAAGTCCAAGCCGCGGCGCAGTGCGTGGATGGTGACGACGGTGACGGTGACAAACGCGATCACGCCGATGATTCCGACGACGGTTCCGTATGCGATTCCGAATTCGTGCAGGGTGTCGGCGTGCTCGGTACCGAGTGCATGCCGTGAGGCGGCGGCCAACAGGTTGGATGCTGCGATCGACTGTCCGATCACGCCCAACGGAATCCACAGTGAGGGAATGGCATTGAACGGGATCACGTCGACGCCCGCCGAGTGGTTGCGTGCGAACTGCCTGGCGACGGCTACCAGAATGCCGATGGCGGCGGTCAGCGCCAGAGCGAACAGGATGTAGCAGAAGACCAGTACCGCGACGCGCGGAGCGCCTTCGGGCATGTGGGTGCTGACGGCAGCGCCGGTGGTGGCCGAGACCATCGGGGGTACGACGGGCATGAGCCAGAACGGCATTGCCGTCGCCATCCCGGCATCTCGAACGAGTCGAATCATCATCACGACGTAGGTGACCAGGCCGAGTGCCGTGCCGAGTGTCCACAGTGTCAGCGACACGGTGATCGCCACGTCGTGGCCGAGGAAGTCCGGGCCGGTGATGCCGGTTGCGGATCCCACGGTCAGAAGTGCCATTGCGACGGCGCCGTAGAAGGGGAACATCGCGGGGCTGTGCAGGTAGGCGAGGGCCTGACATCGATGTTGTGACCAATGGGTGGCAAATGCTCCGATCAAGGCGCACAGTACGAGAACCGCCAGAACCCAGAAGATCTCGGAGACCAGTTTCAAGCCCTCGATCTCCGGTTCGAGCGAAGCGGCGGCCACCGAGACGATTCCCGTTCCCATCGCTGCCGCGAACCAGTTCGGGGTGATGTGGGCGAAGGTGGGACTCGTGGTGGTGGTCATGTATTTCACTGTCGTCTCATCCGGTTCGTACCGGTAGACCGGTTGTCCTTGAATGCCCACAAATTCGCCTTGTGGGTCTAATCTTGGTCTATGTCGTTGTCCCCTCGGGTGCCGGAGCTCAGTGCCCTCGACGTCCTGCTTTCCGTAGGGCGTCTGGGCAGCATGGGTGCTGCCGGCCGGGAGCACGGACTCAGTCAGCAGGCAGTCAGCGCCCGTGTGCGTTCGGTCGAACGTCAGCTCGGCATCAAGGTTTTCGATCGAGCGGCGACCGGTGTTCGTCCCACCGCCGAGGGCGGTCTGATTCTCGAGTGGGCAAGTCACATCCTCGTCAGTGCCGAGGAAATGGCATCGGGAGTTGCGGCACTTCGCGGTGAACGCGACGCTGCCGTCACCGTCGCGGCCAGCATGACCATCGCCGAGTATCTGGTTCCCGGATGGACGGTCGCGATGCGGCACAAGTTCCCCAATGTCGTGGCGTCGGTGAGCTTGCACAATTCCTCGGACGTCTCTGCTCAAGTGCAGGCAGGCCAGGCCGACATCGGATTTGTCGAAGGGCCGGATGTGCCGTCGGCGCTCGCGTCGTGCGAGGTGGCACGTGATCACCTCGTCGTAGTTGTGCCGCCAGGACACGACTGGGCCAATGGTGTGCCCGTTCCGGTTGCGGACCTCGCACGCACACCGCTCATTCAGCGCGAGTCAGGGTCCGGTACGCGGTTGACGCTCGAGAATGCCGTTCCCGATTGTGTGCCGCCGTTGCTCGAGCTCACTTCGTGCACGGCCGTCAAAGCTGCGGTAGTGGCCGGCAATGCGCCCGCCGTTCTCTCGTCGCTGGCCGTGGCTGCAGATCTGACGGACGGGCGACTGGTCGCGGTCAACGTCGACGGCTTGCGGATGCCGAGGCGGCTCCAGGCCGTCTGGGATCCAGATCGCGGATTACGCGGTGCAGCAAGGGATTTCCTCGACATCGCGCTCGGTTCCAACACTGCTGTTCATTCGCGCTGACGGCTGCAGCTGACGGGAACGGCTGCTATCTGGCGGTGTCGATCCCCGCGAGGATGAGATTGATACCTGCCAAAAACTGCTCGCGGTCGTCGTGGTCGCGCAGTTGTGTCGACACCTGATTGAGGAACGGGTACTTCGCAGGGTCGAGTTCTTCCCATCGTGTAGCGACGGTCGAAAGGAAAGCGGATCGGTCTGTCTCGCGGGGGAGGAGGCGGGCGCCCGCGGCGTACTGGCCGGCGAGGCCGAGTACGTAATTCAGGAGTGCGGACGCGCAGTCGAACTGTGCCGATTCGGGAACGCCCAGGGCCTGGAGCTGTGTGCCGAGACTTTCGAAGATCTGCATCACTGCTGATTGCCACGGCTCGCGCGAGAGTTGGGTGCCGACCCACGGGTGAGCGTCGATCGCGTCGAACACACCGAGGGTGATGATCCGGATCGCCTCGCGTGGAGTTGCGCTTTCGGTTCCTTCGGTTGTCACGCGGGCGATGACGTCGTCGGTCGCCGCGGCGAGCAGTTCGCTCTTGTTGGCGACGTGCCAGTAAATCGCCCCGCTTCCTGTTGCCAGGCGTGCGGAGAGTGCGCGAAATGTCAGCGCAGTTTCGCCCTCGTCGTCGAGGATCTCGATCGCAGCCTCGACGATTCGCTCCTTCGAGAGCGCGTCCGTACGTCGTTCGGTCCGCTGATTCCTGGTCGCCATGCGAACCATCTTGACATATCTGGAACGTCGTTCCAAGATTGTAGTTGGAACATCGTTCCAATCCATCGAAAGGACTCAACATGAACACGCCGATCTCGATCATCGGGGCGGGCCTAGGCGGCCTGACCCTCGCGCGCGTCCTCCACATTCACCGCATTCCCGCGAAAATCTACGAAGCTGAACCGTCGGCAGAAGCCCGTACCCAGGGCGGACAACTCGACATCCACGAACACAATGGCCAGGCGGCGCTCCAGGCTGCCGGCCTCATCGACGAGTTCCGCGCGATCATCCACGCGGGCGGCGCCGCGTCGCGCGTACTCGATCAACACGCCACCGTGCTCCTCGACGAACCCGACGACGGCACGGGAGCACGTCCCGAAGTGCTGCGCGGAGACCTCCGTCGGATCCTGATCGAATCCCTTCCGGACGACACGATCGAATGGGGACGCAAGGTCGACAGTGTCCGCTCGCTCGGCTCACCGAACACAGCCGACGAGTGCGCTGACGGCCGACACGAACTGACCTTTGCCGACGGTTCGACGGTGACTACCGGCCTCCTCGTCGGCGCCGACGGTGCCTGGTCGAAGATCCGCCCCTTGCTCTCCGATGCGAAGCCCGAATACGTCGGCACCACGTTCGTCGAGACGTATCTGTACGACGTCGACGAGAAGCATTCGGCTGCAGCCGAGGCCGTCGGTGACGGGGCGATGTACGCGCCCGCACCAGGACAAGCGATCGCCGCGCATCGAGAGGCGGGGGACATCGTGCACACCTACGTCCAGCTGAACCGTACGGCGGAGTGGTTTGCCGGTATCGATTTCACCGACGCTGCCGCTGCGACAGCGCGGGTCGCGGCCGAGTTCGACGGTTGGGCACCGGAACTCACTGCACTGATCACAGACGGCGAAACCGCTCCGATTCCGCGGGCGATCCATGCCCTTCCCGACGAGCATCGATGGGATCGTGTGCCCGGGGTCACGCTCCTCGGTGATGCGGCACACCTGATGGCTCCATCCGGTGAGGGCGCGAACTTGGCCATGTTCGACGGCGCCGAACTGGGAAGGGCGATCGCCGCGCACCCCGACGACATCGAAGCGGCACTGAGCGGCTACGAGGAAGCGATGTTTGTACGCAGTGCATCCGAGGCCGCGGACTCGCACGTGATCCTTGATCTCTGCCTCGGTGAAGGCGCACCGTATTCACTGGTCGACTTCTTCACCGGTGCTGCTTCCGTATCCGGATAATGGGCGAATGCCTGTTGATTCCACTCCCTCGTCTGCCGCGATTGTGCACGTGAGCGGCCTCTCGAAGGGCGCCCCGTTGGATCGAAATCACCGGGTGACGTTGCACTTTCATCCGGACCTCCCGTCTGAACGTGGTCTGACACTGGCCTCGATCGCACGTCGAGGCACCTACGTGACACAGTTCGAGACTCGAACCAGCAACGGCGGACTGACGGCGCATCACGGAGGCGATCGTTGGCGTTGGGAGAGTCGGATATTCGGCGGGGCTTACGACGAGAGAGAGCCGTCGGAACGGCCGAAGTACGGATCGTTGAACTTTTCCGCCGATCCGTACGGGGCATCTCCTCGGTTCGGCTCGTCCTACTTCCGGCTTGCCGAGCACACACTCGACCGCACCACTTTCTGCTTTCCCGACAGTGTCTTCGAGCCTGATCTCTTCGGAACGGCGGACGCGATGAGCCTGGTCGACGCCGCAGGAGCCGCCGAGTTCGACGATCCGCTCGACCACTACATCGAGGCGCACGTCCACGGCGCCGTCGTCATCGGAACCGACGTCGAGGCACTCGTTCTGGACCCGAGCTACCGGGGCTCACGCATCGAAGAGATCGCCCACTCGCTCCCATGCCCGGTGCTGTGGCACGACGGTTACGCGGTCGACGTCGAGGAAGTCGCCGAACATCCCGAATATCGGGGAGCGGCCGTCGTCGACCTCGCGCGAGAGATCGCAATCGACGGGCGACTGACGCCTGCCGTCCTGGGGTTCGCCCGGGGTGCGTCCTTCGATGCGCAGGGCGTCAAGAAGGTCTGGCACTACATCGCTCGATTCGGCGGCAGGGGTTAGAACTGGGCATTCGCGTGTCGCCGCCCGTCGACGACCGCTGGTTCCGGGACCGCACATCGGTCAGAAGGGGGCGGTGAGGAAAGAGTGATTGTTACGCAACATCGGGCATGAACTCCCGAAACAACTGCATCCGAAGATGGAAGTCGACCTTGATCCTCGGTCGAAGGGATGCATGAATCGATGGGCGCTCAACTCACTACCACCAGTGTCGACACACTCTGCGCGTACTGCGGGGTCGGCTGTGGTCTCGTCCTCGACATCATCACCGATCCGGAGACGGGTCGTCGGAAGGCTGCGAAGTCTTCCGGTCTGAAGACACATCCCACCAACTTCGGGCGTCTGTGCACCAAAGGGACCACGACAGCAGACATGCTCGCAGGTCCGGGGCGTATGGAATCTGCATATCGCCGTCCACACCGAGGTGATGCGATCGAATCGGCCGACATCGGTGCCGTCATCACCGAAACCGCCCACCGCCTCCGTGGGATCATCGACGAGCACGGCCCCGACGCGTTTGCGTTGTACGTGTCCGGGCAGATGTCTCTCGAAGCCCAGTACTTGTCGAACAAACTGGCCAAGGGCTTTATCGGAACCAATCAGATCGAATCGAATTCCCGGTTGTGCATGGCGAGTGCAGGCACCGGCTACAAGCAGTCTCTCGGGGCCGACGGACCGCCCGGTTCCTATCAGGACTTCGAACACGCCGACGTGTTCTTCGTGACGGGCGCGAACATGGCGGACTGCCATCCGATCCTCTTTCTGCGGATGCAGGAGCGGATCAAGGCAGGCGCGAAGTTGATCGTCGTCGATCCTCGACGCAGCGCCACCGCGGACAAGGCGAACTTGTTCCTGCAGATCGCTCCCGGCACAGATCTTGCGCTACTCAACGGGCTCCTCCACCTGCTCGTCGTGAACGGCCACACCGATCCCGACTTCATCGCCGACTTCACCGAAGGCTGGGAGGTGATGCCCGGTTTCCTCGCGGAGTACACCCCGGAGAAGGTCAGTGAGATCACGGGTATCCCCGAAGCCGACATCCGCACTGCAGCGCAGTGGATCGGTGAGGCTGCCAACTGGATGAGCTGTTGGACTATGGGGTTGAACCAGAGCACCCACGGCACGTGGAACACCAATGCCATCTGCAACCTTCACCTTGCGACTGGAGCAATCTGCAAGCCCGGCAGCGGTCCGTTCTCGCTGACCGGGCAGCCGAACGCGATGGGCGGGCGTGAAATGGGCTACATGGGGCCAGGTTTGCCCGGCCAGCGTGCCGTGACGGTCGACGCCGATCGCGAATTCGTCGAGGAGCGTTGGGGGATCCCGGCGGGTTCTCTGCGCACCGACATCGGCGGCGGGACCATCGACCTGTTCTCCCGCATGGCGGCGGGGGAGATCAAGGCGTGCTGGATCATCTGCACCAATCCTGTTGCAACAGTAGCCAACCGCAAGACCGTCATCGACGGCTTGGAGAAGGCTGACCTCGTCATCACCCAGGATGCGTTCCTGGGTACCGAGACCAACGAATACGCCGATGTTCTGCTACCCGCGTCACTGTGGACAGAGTCGGACGGAGTGATGATCAATTCCGAACGCAACCTGACGCTCTTTCAGCAGGCGCTGGATCCGGTCGGGCAGGCGCTGCCTGATTGGCAGATCATCGCCCGCATCGCCTGCGAGATGGGGTATGGCGAGGCGTTCACCTATACCTGCGCCGAAGAGGTGTTCGAGGAGATCAAGCAGTTCTGGAATCCGAAGACCGGCTACGACTTACGCGGCGTCACCTACGAGCGCCTCCGCAAGACGTCAATCCAGTGGCCGTGCCCGCCAGACAGTGATCAGGACCGTCATCCCATCCGATACGTCAATGACGGTGACAGTCAAAGGCTCCTGATCCGCGAGGACGGCAGCACTCCGCGGCTCGCATTTCCCACCGCCACTGGCCGTGCGATGTTCTTCGCACGGCCGCACATGCTTCCCGCCGAAATGCCCGACGACGACTATCCATTCCTGCTCAACACCGGTCGTCTCGCGCACCAGTGGCACACCATGACCAAGACCGGCAAGGTCGCCAAGCTGAACAAACTCAACCCAGGTCCCTTCGTCGAGATCCATCCCGACGACGCCGCCAGGCTCGGCGTCGTCGACAAGGATGCGATCGAGGTTGCCTCACGCCGCGGCCGCGCTGTGCTCCCGGCGGTTGTCACCGACCGAGTGCGTCCGGGAAACTGCTTCGCACCGTTTCACTGGAACGACGCCTTCGGTGAGTACCTGTCCATCAACGCCGTCACCAACGACGCGATTGACCCTGCCTCGCAGCAACCGGAGTTCAAAGCCTGTGCTGTCACTATGACGAAGGTCGCCGTGAACACACCCGAGACAGTGCTCGCCGAGTCGCCGCGGGAGGCTCCTGCGCCGGACGATCGGGTTTTGTCGCGAACCGATGTCCTGGCCGGGGTCATCGGTCAAACAGGAACACCTGCAGTGGTATTCGATGCGCTGCAACAGAGCTACCTGGCCGGCCTTCTCGCGGCGTTGCGTGCGGACGGTGATCGTACGGCCGGTGTGCCGACCTTGCCGTCGACTGCGCCGTTCGAGACCGAAAAGAGGATGTGGGTCGACGGCGTATTGGCCGGCCTGTACTCGCGGACCTTACTCCCAGACGCGGATGGGCCTGCGTTGCCATCGAGTGCGGGCATTGCGCCGGAACGCGCGCCGATCGTGGTGCTCTGGGCATCGCAGACCGGAAACGCGGAGGAGTTTGCCGCAGCCTGCGCTGCTCGTCTCGGGGAAGTTGGCTTGCCCGTGGTGATGCACGCGATGGACGAGTTCCCGGCCGCCGACCTGGCAGTTACCAGAGAGGTCCTGCTGATCACCAGTACCTCCGGTGACGGCGAATCCCCGGACAACGGCAGCGGTTTCTGGGACGCATTGTCTGCTGACACGGTGCCCGGCATGGCCGAGACACGTTATGCAGTCATCGCTTTCGGTGACTCGAACTATGCCGACTTCTGTGGACACGGACGAAAGCTCGACGCCCGCCTTGCCGAACTGGGCGCCAGTCGTATCGTCGATCGCGCCGACTGTGAGCCCGATTTCGAGGACACCGCTGCTGGATGGCTGGACGCGGTCACGGCTGAACTTCAGCGCTCGGAGGCTGGCGCGACGACCGACGTCCTCGTTGCAAAGAACAATTCTGGGACAACCGTTGCGGCCGCGCCGATTTCACCGGCGATGTCGGCGCCGCTGCAATACAACAAGAAGGCGCCGTTGGCCACAGCCTTGACGCGCAATATCGTGCTCAACCGGCCAGGCTCTTCCAAAGACGTGCGGCAGTTGGGCTTTCACCTTCCGGACGACACTGTCAGTTACGAAGCCGGAGACGCTCTCGGAGTCTGGCCGCGGAACAGTTCCCCGTTCGTCGACGAGTGGCTCACCCTTACCGGCCTCGACGGTGAGGAGACCGTCGACTTGGGGCAGCACGGTTCCATGACTTTGCGTACCGCGCTCACCGAGCGCTTGGAGATCACTCGAATCTCGAGCGACATGATTCGGTTCGTGCATCAACGAACCCGCGATTCGGACCTGGCCGAGTTGTTGAAGCCGGAGAACGTCTCCACGCTCAAAGACTGGTCGTGGGGACGACAGTCCGTCGACATTCTCGCGCAGTCGCCCGTTCGTGCCTCGATGGACGAATGGCTCTCGCTACTCAAACCGCTTCAGCCGCGGCTGTATTCGATCTCTTCCAGTCCGAAGGAGAACCCACGCGAAGTGCAGTTGACGGTGTCCGCGGTGCGATACAACATTGCGGGTGTCCCACGGCGTGGGGTGTGCTCGACTTACCTCGCCGACCACGCCCGCGATGACGACATCGGTATCTACGTGCAAAAGTCGACCCATTTCCGGCCACCTTCCGATCCCGAGACCCCGATGATCATGGTCGGACCGGGGACCGGCATCGCGCCGTTCCGTGCCTTCCTGCATGAGCGGCGGGCATTGGGGCACACGGGTCCGAACTGGCTGTTCTTCGGGGAACAGCACGCCGCTACCGACTTCTACTACCGCGAAGAAATCGAAGAATTGCGGAAAGACGGATTCCTCACCGAACTCGACCTCGCATTTTCCCGGGATCAAGCCGACAAGGTCTACGTGCAGGACCGGATGCGTGAGCGGGGTGCGCTGCTGTGGGAGTGGTTGCAGAAGGGAGCGCACTTCTACGTCTGCGGCGATGCCAACCGGATGGCTAAGGACGTCGACAGTGCCCTCAACGGGGTGGTCGCTCAACACGGAAAACTGGCACCTCGTAGTGCGGAGGCGTACGTGAAGGCTCTCTCGGCCGAGAAGCGGTACGTCCGAGACGTCTACTGACGTCGATCAGACGGCGCCCTTGAACCCGTGCTGACGCCACGCCTCGTACGTCACGAGGGCGGCAGCGTTGGACAGGTTGAGGGACCGGCGTCCGGGAAGCATCGGGATACGCAGGCGCTCGGTGACGTGTTCGTCCGCCAATACCTCTTCGGACAGTCCGGTGGGCTCGGGCCCGAACAGCAGGACGTCGCCGGGTTGGTAGGCGATATCGGCATACGACGTGGTCGCGTGCGCGGTGAAGGCGAACACGCGAGCGGGAGTGACGGCGTCCCAGGCAGCGGCCAGGTTCTCGTGGACCGTGACAGTAGCCAGATCGTGGTAATCCAAGCCTGCGCGCTTGAGCTTCGGCTCCGACAGGTCGAACCCGAGAGGGCCGACCAGGTGCAGTTCGCAACCGGTGCCCGCGACCATGCGGATCGCGTTTCCGGTGTTGGGTGGGATGCGGGGCTCGTGGAACATCACTCGGAACACTCGAGGAACTGTACCGGGCGGCCCAGCGGTGCCCGCGTCCGTGAGAAGGGCAGTCGAGGTGTGTGGGCGAATTGGTAACAAACCGGCCAGTCCGTGCGAACCTATTTCCGGCACTCTTCGCAGAACGGACTTTTGATGAACCCTCCCGCCGGTTGGAACCCCGACCCCTTCGACCCCACGATCGACCGTTACTGGGACGGTCAGCAGTGGACCGCGCAGACACGGCCCAAGGGCGTCGACGCACCCACTCAGGCTTTCGGCACTCCCACGCAGGTCTTCGGTGCACCCGGATCGGCAGTGCCGGACGCAAACGCCGAGGAAGGCAAGACGCGGCGTAAGTGGCCGTGGATCGCCGGCGCAGCAGTCGTGGGGTTGGTTGCCATCGCCGCGGCAACGGGAGCGGGCAAGTCGGAAGAATCAACGACGCCTGCTGTGACCTCTTCGACGACAGTTGCTGCGACGACAACTGCTGCGACGACAACCAAGAGCACTGTCCCGTCGACGACGAAGACCACGACTTCGTCCCCCGTGCCGACGACGACAACGATCGTGCCGCCGACGACGACAACCACCGTGGCGATCGTGCCGCTGGTTCCGCAGGTCCCGGAGACCACGACTACGCCGTACGTTCCGCCCGCCCCGGCGTACACGCCGCCGAAGACAACGGAACCCGCCTACGTTCCTCCGAAACCGTCGGGAGGAACGGTAAATCCGGGATCATTCTGTTCGACACCTGGAGCAACAGGCGTGACGACAAAGGGCAGAGCGATGGTATGTGGGATTGGTAGCGACGGACGAGATCGCTGGGTGTCGGCCGGCTGATTGTCCGCTGCCATCAGGGGCGCTGAACCGGTGTCGGTGTGGCGGGGCAGTATGGACGTCATGCTCCCCGAAGAATCCGACGACGTCGTCGGCGAAGACTATTCAGACGCGCGGCTGGCCGGGCAGAAGTGGCGTCAGCGCACTTTCACCAACTGCAATTTCCGAGACGCCGACCTCACCGGACTCACGACGGAGTCGGTGGTGTTCACGGACTGTGATTTCACCGGCACCGATCTGGGGGAGTCCGTGCACACGGGAACAGCGTTCCGCTCGTGCAATTTTGCTCGGACCAGCCTGTGGCACAGCACGTTCCGAAACTGCAGTCTGCTCGGTTCGACGTTCGACGGTTGCCGTATCCGGCCGTTGACGCTCGATGAAGTCGACTTCTCGTTGACCTCACTGGGCGGGGCGGACTTGAGGAAGATCGACTTCACCTCGTGCCGCTTCCGTGAAGCGAACTTGGTTCGGGCCGACATGCGGGGCGCGGTTCTGGCGTCGGCGGATCTGTCCGGTGCTCGCACGGGTGGACTCAAACTCGAAGGTGCAGACCTGCGCGGTGCGCGGATCGACCCGAGTCTGTGGACGTCCGCGTCTGTCGGAAACGCGCAGATCGAGTTGATGCAGGCCGTGGCTTATGCGTCGGCGCACGGTCTTGTCGTCGACATGAAGTAGTAGCGCCTAGCTCTGCACGCGCTCCTCGAGGTGCACGGTCACCAGTTCGCCCGCCTCCTTGCCGATGGCTTTGCGGAGATCGGCTTTGACCGGCAGCTTGTGGTTGCCGTCTCCCAAGGCCATGAACGAACTCTGGAACGGATGTCCGTCGATCGTCCCGCGAACCTTGACCAGGCCGCGGGTGCCGAAGAACTCGGCGGACTCCGGCCAGATGACGTAGGTCCACCCACCCTTGGCGTCACTCTTCTGCAAGGGGGCCGTGAATTCCTTGTCCAGCAACATGATGTCTGTCCTCTCGGGCCGGGGCCTGTCGATCAGCGGATGAATTCCCGTGCGAGCAGATCCATCAGCAGGCCGTCCTTCCACTTACCGTGGCGATCTCGCGAGTACTCGCGCATCACCCCGACGTCCTTGAAGCCCACTGATCGGTAGCAAGCGATGGCGACGGAGTTGTCGACTTCCGGGTCGATGACAAGACGGTGAAATGCGAGGTCGTCGATCAGATGGGCACACAGCACCCGTATCGATTCGCGGCCGAACCCTTTGCTGTGAAAGTCGGGATCGAGGAACAAGTCGAGACCGGCGTGGCGGAAGTCGGGGTTGTCTTCCGCTTCGTACCACTGGATGAAGCCGATCAAGTGGTCGTCGTAGAAGATGCTGTAGCGCGTGGTGCCGGCCTCCGGCGCCGCAGGCCAGTCGTCGTCGGGATTCTGCCACCACTGCACGACGTCCGGGTGCAGGTGAATTGCCCGCAGACGAGCGTGATGGTCGGGCGAGACGGGGGAGAGGAGCACCCTCGGGCCGCGTAGTTCCGGAGCCGTTGTCACTCATCGACCCTAACCTGGAACAATGGTCGCCGTGACTGCAACGATCCTCGACGGCAAAGCTACCCGCGACGAAATCTTCGAAGACCTGAAGGTGCGGGTGAGCGCTCTGAAGGCAGAGGGCATCACACCCGGCTTGGGCACCATCCTGGTGGGCGACGACCCCGGATCCGCGGCTTACGTGCGCGGCAAGCACAACGACTGCGCCAAGGTCGGTATCAATTCCTTGCGACGTGACCTGCCTGCCGACATCACGCAGGAACAGCTCAACGCGACGATCGACGAACTCAATGCCAATCCCGAGTGCACCGGCTACATCGTGCAGTTGCCGCTCCCCAAGCACCTCGACGAGAACGCGGCCCTCGAGCGTATCGACCCCGACAAGGATGCCGACGGCTTGCATCCGGTCAACCTCGGTCGACTGGTGTTGGGCAAGGAAGCCCCGCTGCCGTGCACCCCACGTGGAATCCTCCATCTTCTGCGTCGCTACGAGGTCCCGATTGCCGGTGCACACGTGGTGGTTGTCGGACGCGGCGTCACGGTCGGTCGTCCGATCGGATTGCTGCTGACGCGTCGTAGCGAGAACGCGACGGTCACGCTCTGCCACACCGGTACCCGCGATCTCGCAGCCGAGGTTCGCCGCGCCGACATCATCGTCGCCGCCGCCGGCGTTCCCGGCCTCATCACCGCGGACATGGTCAAGCCCGGAGCAGCGGCCCTCGACGTCGGCGTCAGCCGCACCGACGACGGCCTGCGCGGTGACGTCGCAGCCGACGTCAACGAGGTCGCCGGATTCGTCTCACCCAACCCCGGTGGTGTCGGACCGCTGACCCGCGCGTTCCTGATCACCAACGTGGTCGAGCGCGCCGAGCGGGTTCTGGCCGGAGCCTGAGTCCGATGTCCTCACTGGTCGGCCTCGCGAAGAAGAATCTGCCCATGCTCGCGGTCCTCGCCGTGATCGCGGCAGCCGTCGTTCTCGTGCTGGCCGACCGGTGGCGTCGCGGCGCCCTCGTATTCGGTGTTGCCGTCATCATCGGTGCTGCTGCTCGGTGGTTCGTTCCCGAGAATCGTGTGGGGTTGCTCGCGGTGCGTGGAAGGGTCTTCGACACCGCGGCGATGGGCGTCATGGGTGTGTTGATCGCGACGCTCGCCCTGACCATCGATCCGCTCGGCACCGACTGAGAAGATCAGTCCCCGTAAAACGAGCGAATGTCGATATCACTCAGAGGGATCCACTCCGGCGGATGTGTGGATGTCGACTTCTTTCCAGCCTTGACCGGCGCACTTCGCAGCGTCACCGCGAGTGCAGGTTCCTCGTCGATTCGCCCGGCGAGGGCGTAGATCGCGGCGAGATGGTGAACGCACGGCGAGCGTCGACCTGAGCAGTCGCAGTTGGCAGTGCACTCCGAAAGATCAACGGCGACTGCGATATTTCGAGCCTGCAGTTCGGTGACGATGCTGTCCGGCAGTTCGCCGGTGGAGACGGATCTGTTGGCCTTTCCCGCCGAGCGGAGAAGGTTCTTCACTGCAGCGATCTCGGATGTGGTCCAGAGCGGGACACCAATCGTCACCGACGAAGTTTTTGCTTTGGTGCTCACCTCGGCTACGACGGTCCCCGATGAGACGACGGTGAACTCCACGGAACCGTTGCGTGCCAGGGTACGGGCTGTCGGCAGGGACGGGTTCGGACCTGATGCCGCCGTCCGCTCCACCGTCCGCAGCCACGCTCGACCCCAAGCGGTGACGCCGAATTCGTTGGCCATCAGATGATCACCGCGCCGTCCAGTTCGAGAAGTTCACGCAGTTCGGTGTCGGGGAGATCGGCCAGGGCGGCCTCGACGTTCCCGGAAACAGCGTCGGCCACAGCTCGTTTGGACTCGTGCATCGCTGCGATGTGATCCTCCACGGTTCCGCCGGTCACCAAGGTGTGGACGTTGACGGTGCGCTTCTGGCCGATGCGGTGTGCCCGGTCGGTTGCCTGATCTTCGACGGCCGGATTCCACCACCGGTCGTAGTGCACGACGTGACTCGCACGCGTGAGGTTGAGGCCGAAGCCTGCGGCTCGCAGGCTCAGAATCAGAACCGGCGGGGAATCCGCGTCGTTCTGGAAGGCGTCGACCATCCCGTCTCGCTTGTCGGTGTTCAGGCCGCCATGGAGGAAGGGGATTGCGCCGATTCCCAACTCGGATCCCAGATGCCGCGAGAGCATCTCGCCCATCGTCCGGTACTGCGTGAATATCAGCGCGCGATCGCCGTCATCGACGATCTCGGCGATCATTTCCGTTGCGCGGTCGAGCTTTCCGGATCTTCCGTAGAGGTCGTCCGTATCGCCGGTGACCTGCGCCGGGTGATTGCATACCTGCTTGAGGGTGGTCAGAAGCGCAAGGATGTTGCCGCGCCGGGCAATTCCCGTACCCAAACCGGTGTCGAAAGCATCTACTACAGCAGACCGATAGATGCGCGCTTGTTCCGACGTCAGAGTGCACGAGACGGTGGAGAATTGCTTGGGCGGAAGATCCTTGGCCACTGTGTCTTTGGTTCTGCGCAGAATGAAAGGATCGATGACCGCGGCAAGCCTGGTCGCCGCGGTGGCGGATCGACCGGATTCGATCGGTACGGCAAACCGTTGGCGAAAACGTGCGCGAGTTCCGAGGACTTCGGGATTGGCGACGCGAAAGAGCGACCACAATTCTTCGAGGCGGTTCTCCACCGGCGTGCCCGTCATCGCCACCTTGACGTCGGCCGACAACTGCATTGCTGCTTTCGCAGCGAGGGAAGCGGGGTTCTTGATCTGTTGCGCCTCGTCGAAGGTCGCCGAACTCCACTGGATCGGGGCCAATTGGGCTGTGTCGGAACGCAAGACGCTGTAGCTGGTCAGAACCGTGGTGCCGGCGGGGATACGAGTGGGAAGTGCGCGAGCGGTTCCGTGATGAACGTGCAGTGGCAGATGCGGAGCGAATCGCTCGATCTCGCGGCGCCAGTTTCCTATCACCGAGGTGGGACACACGACCAGATGCGGACCGTCGTCCGCGCGGATCGCGATCATCGAAATCGCTTGCAGTGTCTTGCCCAAACCCATCTCGTCGGCGAGAATTCCACCGCCCGAACCCGACAGCGCAGTCAACCAGGCAACTCCGTGCACTTGATACGGGCGCAATGTCGCCTGAATCTGTGCTCGGCGAAGACTCTCGATTGCCACGCGCGCTTGCGTGAATAATCGCACCGTGGACCGGGCGCTTCTGATTTTCGTGTCGTCGCGCTCGATCGCGGCATGCGCTGCGGTCGGAATGTCATGTGCGCCGGTGTCGACGACGCGCTTCCATGCGAGCAACGACGGTCCGAGGTCGTCGCGACGTGCATCGAGGGTGTGCAGGGCGTCGATCGCGGTGGCGAGGTCGAGCAGTTGCGCTTCGACGTCGGTTGCTGCGATCGACTCGTCGACCGGGATCGCGAGGCGGCAGATGCCCGGCGACCCGGTCGGCATCCCCAGCTCCGCCAGTCGCGCTTCCGGGTCTGCATCACCCCAGAACGCGAACGACATGTGCTCGGGAATGTACGTAGCCTGCAGGCGCGTCGAGCATGGCTGATTCACGTTCGCCGATGCTAGCCGCGCCAGCTCGGGTACGCCAATGAAAATGTCGGGAAAACCTGCAGATCAGCTGTGGTTTTCCCGACATTGACGGATCCTGAAAATGTGGCTCTGTGCCGGATCAGCGGGCCGTGCGTGCGAACTCCATCGTTCGGCGCAGCAGTCCGGCGACAGCGTCCGCCTCCGTCAGGAAGCCGTCGTGGCCGTCCTTGGACTTGAGGATCTCGAGGCCGGAGCACGTGGAAATGCCGTCGGCGATCTCCTCCTGCAAACGAAGGGGATACAGCCGATCCGAGTCCACGCCGCCCACGACGACCGGCGCTGTGATCGATGCCAACGCCGCCGCAACGCCGCCGCGTCCACGACCGATGTCGTGCCGGTTCATGGCCTCGGTCAGGAGGACGTACGTGCTCGGGTCGAAGCGGTCGACGAGCTTGTCTGCCTGATGTTCCAGGTAGCTCTGGACGGCGTATCGTCCACCGTTCCAAGGGTTTTCGTCGTTCTGAGCAGAGTTCTCGAAGCGCGCGTCCAGTTCGGACTCGGTGCGGTACGTCAGGTGCGCGATGCGACGGGCGATGCCGAGTCCGGCGCGAGGTACCCGCCCCGTTCCGTGGTAGTCACCGCCCTGCCAGTCCGGGTCGGACACGATGGCAGCGATCTGCGTCGTCTGGGTGCCGATCTGATCCGCAGTGGCCCGTGAACCGGTTGCGAGCACCAACGCGGAGCGAATGCTGTCCGGGTAGGTTACTGCCCATTCGAGCGTGCGCATGCCGCCCATGGATCCGCCGACTACCGAGGCCAACTGGTCGATCCCGAGAAGATCGACGAGCTTCTTCTCCGCTGCGATCTGATCCCGGATGGAAATCTCCGGGAACCTGCTGCCCCACGGCTTGCCGTCGTCGGCCAGCGAACTGGGACCGGTCGTGCCGCGACAACCACCGAGGACATTGGTTGCGATGACGCACCATTCGCCCGTGTCGATCGGTTCGCCGGCGCCGACCATTCCGTTCCACCAGCCGGGGGAGGGCTGATTTGCGGAGATCGGTCCGGTGACGTGTGAGTCTCCGGTCAGTGCGTGCTCGACGAGTACGACGTTGTCGCGGTTCGGGGACAGCTCACCCCACCGCTGAACGGCGAGCGAAACCGATGGGAGTACCGCGCCGCTCTCGAGTTCCAAGGCACCGATGTCGACGAACCCCACCTGGCCGTCGGGCGGGGGGAGGAGGTCGATCCTGGGCTCCAATTCGTTCACGGTCACGAGTTTGCCACCGCAGCCAGGCCGACGGTGAGATCGGCGAGGATGTCGTCGATTCCTTCGATTCCGACCGCGAGGCGGACGAGCCCGGGTGTGACACCGGAGGCTAGCTGCTCTTCGGGGGTGAGCTGCGAATGCGTCGTCGAGGCAGGGTGGATGACGAGTGAGCGAACGTCACCGATGTTGGCGACGTGGCTGTGCAGCGTCAGGGCGTTGACGAACGTCTTGCCCGCATCGATACCGCCGGGCAGTTCGAAGGTGACGATGGCGCCGGTTCCCTTGGGCGTCAGCTGCTTTCCGCGTTCGAACCATGGTGAGGACGGGAGTCCCGCGTAGGAAACGGAGGCCACCTCGCCGTGGCCGTCGAGGAATTCGGCGACCTTTTGTGCATTGGACACGTGACGCTCGATGCGCAGGCTCAAGGTTTCGATGCCCTGCGCGATGAGGAACGCGTTGAAGGGCGCCACGGCGGAGCCGAGATCACGCAGCAGCTGGACGCGCGCCTTGAGTGCAAATGCCGGCGCGCCGAGGTCTGCGAAGGTGACGCCGTGGTAGCTGGGATCAGGCGTCGTGAAGTTCGTGTGGCGACCCTGCGTCCAGTCGAAGGTGCCACCGTCGACGATGACGCCGGCGATTGCTGTGCCGTGTCCGCCAAGGTATTTGGTGGCGGAGTGAACGACGATGTCGGCGCCGTGCTCGAGTGGGCGGAGCAGGTACGGCGTCGCAACGGTGTTGTCCACGATCAACGGGAGACCGTTCTCGTGGGCCAACGACGAGATTCCTGGGAGATCGAGGATGTGGTTCTTGGGATTGGCGATCGTCTCGCCGTAGAAGGCCTTCGTGTTCGGGCGAATGGCGTCGCGCCATTGCTCGAGATCGTCGGGATCCTCGACGAACGTGACTTCGATGCCCAGCTTGCGAAGCGTGTAATGCAGGAGGTTGTACGTGCCGCCGTACAGGTACGGGCTGGAGACGATGTGGTCGCCGGCCTCGGCAATGTTGAGGATCGCGATGGTCTCGGCAGCCTGACCCGAGGACAGCAGGAGTGCGGCGACTCCGCCTTCGAGGGCGGCGATGCGCTGCTCGACGGCGTCCTGTGTGGGATTCATGATCCGCGTGTAGATGTTGCCCGGCTCGGCGAGGCCGAACAGTGCCGCAGCGTGATCGGTGCTGTCGAAGACGTAGCTGGTGGTCTGGTAGATCGGCAGAGCGCGCGCATTGGTGGCGGTGTCCGCTGTTTGCCCGGCGTGCACCTGCTTTGTCTCGAACGACCAGTTGGCGGTCGGATCAGAAGTTGCTGCGGCGTCGGCTGTGTTGTCGGTCATGATTTGTTCACTCCAGTGGTCTGACGGATAGATGTCGGACGGGGGCGAAGGATCGCCGCCCCGTGCTGGGGTCTATCTACAAGTGCGACACATACTGAGTTACCTCCGTGGGGCTCGGCCCGGTCTGGGGTCCGTCCCTGTCGGACCCGCGCTTGTCACCCGAATTGCGGTGGAACTGCGTGAGCAGATCCACGTCGGGAAACCTGGTCATCACCCGGGGCACCCCACCGCGGTTGGAGGGTTGCCGTCCAGCGAGCCGGGGCTTGACGCTGGCACTCATGACCAAGTCGGATTCTACCGGGAAGTGAGCGCAGTCCTGACACGGGGCGAAATGTGAGCCGCGACCGCACGCGAGACAGAGCGACGCAGCCCACTAGCAGGCAAAAGTTACTCGCGAGTAGAGACCGGTGGGTGGACCTGCCGGTTGCAGCCTCACGGGTTAGCAGTACGCTTGTCTTGTTTGGGACTCATCTCCCGAGATCAGTCCACACCGTCTAGGTTTGATAATCGAACCGTTCGCGGACCCACTCACAAAGTGTGACCGCAACCGTGTAACCAGGGAAACTTCCTAGGAGGACGCGAAGCACCCATGTCCAAAATCAAGGTTGAGGGCACCGTCGTCGAACTCGACGGCGATGAGATGACGCGCATTATCTGGCAGTTCATCAAAGACAAGTTGATCCATCCGTATCTCGATGTGAACCTCGAGTACTACGACCTCGGTATCGAGTACCGCGACGAGACCGACGACCAGGTCACCATCGACGCAGCGCACGCGATCCAGAAGCACGGCGTCGGCGTCAAATGCGCCACGATCACGCCGGACGAGGCACGTGTCGAGGAATTCGGTCTCAAGAAGATGTGGCGTTCCCCGAACGGAACGATCCGCAACATTCTCGGCGGCACGATCTTCCGCGCACCGATCATCATCTCCAACGTTCCGCGACTCGTTCCGGGCTGGACCAAGCCGATCATCATCGGCCGTCACGCATTCGGCGACCAGTACCGCGCCACAGACTTCAAGGTCCCCGGCCCCGGCAAGGTGATGATCACCTACACGCCTGAGGACGGCAGCGCACCGATCGAGCACGAACTGGTCAACTTCCCCGAAGAGGGCGGCGTCGTCCAGGGGCAGTACAACTTCACCACGTCCATCCGTGACTTCGCTCGCGCGTCGCTCACCTACGGACTGCAGCAGAACTACCCGGTGTACCTGTCCACCAAGAACACCATTCTCAAGGCGTACGACGGTGCCTTCAAGGACATCTTCCAGCACGTCTACGAGACCGAGTTCAAGGCTGAGTTCGATGCCGCAGGTCTGACCTACGAGCACCGCCTCATCGACGACATGGTCGCTTCCGCACTCAAGTGGGAGGGCGGCTACGTCTGGGCATGCAAGAACTACGACGGCGACGTCCAGTCCGACACCGTGGCCCAGGGCTTCGGCTCGCTCGGCCTCATGACGTCGGTTCTGCTGACACCGGACGGAAAGACCTGTGAGGCAGAGGCTGCTCACGGCACCGTGACGCGTCACTACCGTCAGCACCAGCAGGGCAAGCCCACCTCGACCAACCCGATCGCGTCCATCTTCGCGTGGACCCGCGGGCTCGAGCATCGTGGCAAGCTCGACAGCACCCCTGAGGTCATCGGCTTCGCGCAGGCGCTCGAAGACGTTGTCATCAAGACCGTCGAAAGCGGCCAGATGACCAAGGACCTCTCGATGCTGGTCGGCGGCGATCAGGGCTACCTGACCACCGAGGAGTTCCTCGGCGCACTCGACGTGAACCTGCAGAAGGCCATGGCCGCGAAGTAGATTCACCGCTTCACCTTTCAGATGGGACGTCCGGGAAACCGGGCGTCCCATTTGTGTTCGTGGTCTCACGTGAGTGAACTCACCCGCTCTCACTTGGAAGTTCAACCAGATGTGAGACCACAATTGATCAGTGACTTCGTCTACCCTCTCCCGTTCTGACACCTCGACTCCCGGGGTTCGTTCCACCAGAGGTCCGGCGATGCTCGCTCTCGCCCTCGGCGGTTTCGGTATCGGCACCACCGAGTTCGTCGCCATGGGATTGCTCCCGGAAATGGCATCCGGGCTCGGCGTCTCGGAACCCGTCGCGGGCCACGTGATCTCCGCATACGCGCTCGGCGTTGTCGTCGGCGCTCCGCTGATCGCCGCACTCACCGCACGAGTACCGCGCCGCACGCTGTTGATCGCACTCATGGTCGCTTTCACCGTCGGCAATGCCGCTTCGGTTTTCGCGCCCTCCTACACGACGCTGATGATGGCTCGCTTCGTCGCCGGATTGCCGCACGGCGCCTACTTCGGAGTCGCCGCACTGGTCGCAGCTCACCTGGCCGAACCGGGAAAACGCGCGAAGGCCGTGGCCATGGTGATGATGGGCCTTTCCGTGGCCAACGTGATCGGGGTGCCGGTCGCGGCCTGGATCGGCCAGGCACTCGGCTGGCGCAGCGCCTTCGCCTTGGTCGCCGTAATCGGGGTGGCAACGGTTGCTTCGCTGTTCGTCTGGATACCGCGTTTGGACGGTATGCCGGTGACGAATCCGATCACCGAACTCGGAGCGCTCGGCCGCGTTCAGGTGTGGATGACCTTGATCGTGGGCATGGTCGGATTCGGCGGCATGTTTGCCGTTTACACCTACATCAGTACGACTCTCACCGACGTGTCCGGGCTCGGCGCTTCGTTCATTCCCCTCGCACTCATGCTGTACGGACTGGGCATGGTGGCCGGCAACTTCGTCGGCGGATACCTCGCGGATCGCGCACTGATGAAGGGTTTGTTCCTGTCGATGGGATCCCTCGTGGTGATTCTCGCGGTCTTCGTGATCGCCGTGCGCAATCCGTACACGGCGCTTGTCTTCGTCTTCCTCATCGGGCTCGCCGGGTCCTCGATGGTTCCCGGCCTCCAGACACGGTTGATGGATGTCGCCGAGGACGCTCAGACCTTGGCTGCCTCTCGCAATCACGCCGCGCTGAACATCGCCAATGCCTTCGGAGCGTGGATCGGCGGCGTCGTCATCGCGGCTGGTTACGGGTACACCGCGCCGGCGGCAGTTGGGTCGTTGCTGGCCGTCGCAGGTCTCGTCGTGCTGGCGGTTGCGGTGATTCTGCAGCGTAGGGCCGTGCGCTGACCTGGGAGCCCATCCGCGTCGGTGGAATCGGCTACGGTGCTTGCCGTGCCACAAACTGCTGACTCCCACATTCTTGCGCCCCACACCATCACGTCCGTGAACGTCAACGGCGTTCGAGCAGCGGCCCGCAAGGGCATGCTCGACTGGCTGGAGAAGACGTCGGCGGATTTCATCTGCCTTCAGGAAACGCGTGCGTCGGACGATCAGCTTCGCGAGACTCTCGAACCAGCGCTCGGCAACGGATGGTTCCTGGTCTCCGCCGAGCCGTCTGCGAAGGGACGAAACGGAGTCGCGGTGCTCTCACGTACCGAGCCTGACGCGGTGCGGATCGGCCACGGGGACGACGAGTTTCTCGACGCCGGCCGATACATCGAAGCCGACTTCGCGGATCTGACCGTCGCGAGCCTGTACCTGCCGTCCGGTGAGGCGCTCACGCCGAAGCAGGAGGAGAAGGAGCGGTTCATGGCGCCCTTCGCAGTTCACCTCGCTACCACCGCTGCGGCGGCCGAGGCTGCCGATCGTCACGTGGTGGTCAGTGGCGATTGGAACATCGCGCACACCGAACTCGACCTCAAGAACTGGAAGACCAACAAGAAGTCTTCGGGATTCCTTCCCGAGGAGCGCGCCTGGATGGATCTGCTGTTCGCCGAAGATTCCGCGTGGGTCGATGTCTTCCGCACCCTCCATCCGGGTGTCGACGGTCCGTACTCGTGGTGGTCGTACCGCGGCAAGGCCTTCGACAACGATTCGGGTTGGCGTATCGACTACCAGGTTGCCACCCGCGGATACGCCGAGCGGGCCAAGGTCGCGGTCGTCGAACGCGCTGAGTCCTACGACCTCCGATGGTCGGATCACGCACCTGTCACCGTCTCGTACCGGTAGGGACGCGCATGCCTGAAGGTCTGAAAATGCCGAGCGCAAAGACGCGCAACGCCATCATCACGGTTGTCGTGGCGGTGGTGGCACTCGTGCTGGCGGTCACCCTGTCTTCGCGGGACTCCGACAGTTCGGCATCTTCGGCGTCATCGTCGTCGGTTACGAAGTCCGCGAGTGTCCAGCCTTCGAGTGCTCGAGCCAAACCGGGTGCAACTACCAAGGCTGCGCCGTCGAGTTCCGAGCCGTCGAGTTCCGAGCCGTCGAGTTCCGAGCCGTCGAGTTCCGCTGCCAAGTCAACGCAGCAGGCAAGCAGCGATGCGCCGGCGCGGGTTCTCGCCACGCTGGTGGAGATCGACGCCGGGCGGTGGCCGGATTCCGCCAATGCGCCGGGCACGAAGGGCGGCATCACCTTCCGCAACAGCGAAGGGCGTCTACCCGCGGTCGGTGCTGGTGGCGGACGTGTCGTCTACCAGGAATGGGACGTCAACGCGAAGAAGAACGGCCAAGGTCGCGATGCCGAGCGGATCGTCACCGGCAACGACGGTTCGGCGTGGTACACCCTCGATCACTACGACACGTTTGTGAGGATTCGCTGATGTCCGACTCGTCCACGGTCAGCGTGGTGCAGTGGCTGGATCCGTCTTCGGATGTGGCTTCGGTGGCGCTGCAGGGCGACCCGGCCGTTGCGGATGATCTTGCACGGGAACTCCGTGGCGAGAATTTTGTCGTTCGGGTGGTTCGCGGAGAGAACATGCGAACAACGGCGCAGCTCTTCGACGAGTTCGCGGCGGCCTTCCAGTTTCCGTCCCACTTCGGGCGCAACAAAGACGCTTTCGACGATGTCATGCGCGATCTCGACGACGTACTCGGACTCGGCGCCGGATATGTAGTTGTGGTCCGCGGTGCGGGTTCTCTACTGTCCGAGCAACAGGATCAGTTGGAGTGGTTCCGCGAAACGATGGACTTCTACGCCGAAGAATGGGAACCCGTCGTTTTCCGGACCGTCTACCAATTCGGCGCGGACGACCTCACTGCCCGCGGTGACGACCTCGTCGAACTCACCTACCCGGGCACCACGCCACTGCACTGATTTCCACTCGTGAAAAGATCGGAACCATGTCGACCCCTGCAGAACAGAAGCCCACCGCAAAGCCTCGCGTGCTTTCCGGCATCCAGCCGACGTCGGATTCTTTCCACCTCGGCAACTACCTGGGCGCGCTGCAGCAGTGGGTTCCGTTGCAGGACGATTTCGACGCTTTCTACTTCATTCCGGATCTTCACGCCATCACGGTGACGCAGGACCCGAAGGAACTGCGTCGTCGCACCAAGGTGGCGGTCGCTCAGTTGCTTGCAGTGGGTATCGATCCCGATCGGGCGACGCTGTTCGTGCAGAGTCAGGTTCCCGAGCATGCGCAGTTGGCGTGGGTCCTGAACTGCATCACCGGTTTCGGTGAAGCCAGCCGTATGACGCAGTTCAAGGACAAGTCCGCCAAACAAGGCAGCGACAACGCCAGTGTCGGTTTGTTCACGTATCCGGTTCTGATGGCCGCGGACATTCTTCTGTACCGCCCGCAGCGAGTTCCGGTCGGTGAGGATCAGCGTCAGCACCTCGAACTCGCACGCGATCTGGCCGGCCGGTTCAATACCCGCTACGGCAAGGCGTTCGTTGTTCCCGAACCGCAGATCATCAAGGGCACGGCAAAGATCTACGACCTGCAGGATCCGACCGCGAAGATGAGCAAGTCCGCTGCCAGTGCAGCCGGACTGATCAATCTGCTCGACGATCCCAAGGTGTCGGCGAAGAAGATCAAGTCGGCGGTCACCGACAACGAGCGCGAGATTCGCTTCGATCCGCAGGCCAAACCGGGCGTGAGCAACCTGCTCACCATTCAGTCGGCTCTCTCGGGAGTACCGATCGAGACTCTGGTGGCCGGCTACGAGGGCAAGGGGTACGGCGACCTCAAGACCGATACCGCTGATGTGCTGACCGAGTTCGTCACCCCGCTCAAGGCGAAGGTCGACGGTTACCTTGCCGACGAGGCGGAGCTGGATCGCATCATCGCGGCCGGAGCGCACCGCGCCCGTGAGGTGTCTTCACGCACTCTCGCTGCTGTCTATGACAAGGTCGGATTCCTGGCACCGAAGGGCTGACCGACGCGAATTCGGACTCACGACGCCTGACCGAACATGAGGGGGACGGCAATGGCTGACACGGACGACGACGCACCGAGCTTTCTCGAGAAGCAACGGGCAGCGCGACCATGGCTCGATCATCTGGTTCGCGCGGCTGGACGGTTCCAAGAGCAAAAAGGCGATTACTACGCTGCAGGAATCACGTACTTCAGTGTTCTCGCACTGATTCCGATCATGATGGTCGCGTTTGCCGTGGCCGGCTTCGTATTGGCCGGGCATCCCGAGTACTTGGAGTCGATTCAGGAGCAGATCACCAAGAGCATTCCGGGCAGCTTGGGTGACACCATCAACACGCTGATCGATTCGGCCATCGACTCGCGCGCGAGCGTCGGAATCTTCGGTCTCCTGGGTGCCGCGTACGCGGGTCTCGGTTGGATGGCCAATGTTCGTGACGCACTGACGGCGATGTGGGAGAGCAAGCGCGAGCCGAAGGGTTTCCTGCGTACCAAGCTCGGTGACGCTGGTGCCCTGATCGGTCTGGCTCTCGCCATGGTCGTCTCGCTGGGCATGTCGGCCTTGAGTAGCGGGCCGGTTGCGACTCAGATCCTCAAATGGCTCAACCTCGAGAACATCACCGGTGTCGGAGTCGGGCTCAGAGTCGTTTCACTGGTGCTCTCACTCCTGGCGACGTGGGCGGTGTTCCTGTGGGTGATTGCCCGGCTACCGCGCGAGCCTGTCACGCTGCGTAGCGCCGCGCAGGCAGCGCTTATCGCCGCGGTCGTGTTCGAGATCTTCAAGCAGGTAGGTGCGATCTACCTCGCGGCCGTCACCAGCGGCCCGGCGGGCGTGGCATTCGGCCCGATCATCGGTTTGCTCGTGTTCGTCTTCACGGCGTCGAGGATGCTGCTGTTCTGCACGGCGTGGGCGGCGACGACCAAGGAAAGCATGGCTCTGGCGTTCGTTCCACCGCCGGACCCAGCCGTGATCTCGCCCCGAATCGTTGTCAGTGACGGGGCTTCACCATCGCGCGTGGCTGCGTTGATCGCCACGGGTGCGGTTGCAGGTCTGGGACTTTCGGGCTTCATGCGTCGTCGGCCGCGCTAGCGCCTTCGACGGTTGAGAGCAACTGCTCCCGCCACCAACGCGATCACCACTACTGCGCCGACAGCACCGACGAGGATGCGGTCAGTGGTGTCCGACTCGGCGTCGGTAGCGGTGGGTGCTGCCGAGATCGATCCTGGTGCGGCGGCAGACGGTGTGCGAGTGACGTCGGGCGTGGCGTCGTCGGTGGATCGGTCCGTCAACGAGCCGACGGTTGTGCTCGCGGGGAGCGCATAGCCGTAATCGAGAAGACGGGCAGCCTGTTCCCACGGACGGATCGGCTTGGCTTCGCCGCCCATCAATGTCACCAGTAGTTTCCGGCCGTTGCGCTCCGCAGCACCCACGTACGTGTGGCGGGCGTCGTCGGTGAAGCCGGTCTTGCCGCCCAAAGCGCCGTCGTAGTTGTAGAGCAACTGGTTGTCGTTCGCCAGTGTGAATCCAGGGCGGTCCTGATCGTCAGGAATCGTCGGATCCTTGGGGAAGCCGGGAAACTCGACGGTTTCGGTATGGATCAGACCGGCAAACGTCGGATTCTGCAGGGCGGTATGGAAGATCACGGCCAGGTCGTACGGCGAGCTGCTCATGCCCGGGCCGTCGAGTCCGGATGGAGTTGCCGTGCGGGTGTCGAGGGCGCCGAGGTCGGCGGCGAGGGCGTTCATCTTCGACACGGCCGCAGCGTCGCCGCCGAGTTGGCGGGCAAGAGCATGTGCGGCATCGTTTCCCGACGCCATGACCAGACCCTGCATCAGTTGCCGGTTGGTGTACTTGCCGCCCTTGCCGATGCCGACAGCGCTACCTTCAGCGTCCGCGTCTTCGGCGGTTGCAGTGATTTCGGTGTCGAGATCGAGTTCGTCGAGTGCGACGAGAGCCAACAGCATCTTGATGGTGCTGGCCGGTCGGTAGCGACCGTGCGGATCTTTGGCGGCGAGGACTTCACCGGTCTCGGCGTCCGCGAGTACCCATCCGGATGCCGCGATATCGGCCGGGAGCGGGGGAGCGCCGTCTGGAAGTACGACGCCGCACTCGCCGAGTTTGTCTCCACCGACGGGGCTTTCCGGAATCGGGACAGCGGTGGGTGCCGTGGATCCGGGCGCGGGTGCTTCGGAGAGATCGATCGCCGGCGCCGGGAGACTGGTGAACGGGCAGCTGTCGGTGTTGGGTGTGGTGAACGGAGCCTCGGTGGTGGTGGGCGGCGGCGGGGCCGGTTGGGCGCCGGCGATTCCCGAGGTCCCTACGACACCGGTGAACACAATGCTTCCTGAGAGCACTGTTCCGGCAACTGCCACTGCACACTTTCGACGCCACATCATCGATATACGAGGGTATGCGAACCGGAGGGAACGTCCGAATCGCCACGCTAGCGCGGAGATCGAAAACAGACGATTCGGTTTGTAGATCGGGCATAGTGGACGGATGAACCTCGCAGGTATACGCGGACGCCGGACGCTCGCGGCAATGACGCTTCTTGGAGCGTTGGTAGCTGCGGTGGGGTGCTCCGGCGAGTCGGAGCCGTCGGCCGAGAGTCAAATTTCGGCAGTCGTCGGTAAGAGTTTCGAATTCATGGCGGCAAGGGACTGGGAGGCAGTGGACAGCACTCAGTGCAGTTCGATGCGCAGCGAGAGTCCGCGGGGCGACGAGTCGCCATTCGACGACACACTTGCCAGTCTGAGGCTGGACGGTGTGGAGAACATCGTGGTGAACGGGGATTCGGCGACGGCCGACACTCGCCATTACAGCACCGAGGATCCGTCCCGGATGATGCGCGAGGACATCACGTTGATCAAAGAGAACGGCGCCTGGGTTGTGTGCTGACTCTTCGGGTGCTGACGCTGCCGATTGCCGTCGATGAGTTCCCCGACCAACCAGAGTCTGTAACAGTGGGGTAGTCGACTACTCGCACGGTGCAGGAACACTGACGACAGGGGATCGGTATGGGCAAGATCGTGGTGACGGAATTCGTGTCTTTGGACATGGTCATGGAAGCGCCCGGTGGTGAACCGGGCTATGCGCATTCTGGATGGGTCTTTCCGTACCAGGAGGGCGATCAGATGAAGTTCAAACTCGACGAAACCCTCGCCGCGGACGTGCTTCTACTCGGTCGGCGGACCTACGAGAGCTTTGCCGGTGCCTGGCCTGACCGCGAGGACGACCAAGGCTTCGCGGACAAGATGAACGAGATGCCCAAGTACGTCGTCACGAGTTCGACGGAGCCACTCGAGTGGAACAACTCGACGGCGCTCGACGGTCCCATCGAGGAATCTGTCCCGAAGCTCAAGGAGCAGATCGACGGCGAGATTCTGGTGGCGGGAAGTCGGACGCTCGTCCACGCGTTGTTGCTGGCCGGTCTGGTCGACGAGTTGCGACTGATGGTCTTTCCGGTCATTCTCGGGTCCGGCGGGAGAGTGTTCCCCGAATCGGCCGACAAGATCGTCCTCGAGTTGAAGGACGATCGTCGGTACGAATCCGGAGTTCAGGTACTGACGTACCACCCCACGGTCGCGTAGACCTCTCGAAAACATCTGTGGCCGAGACTCTTCGAGAGTCTCGGCCACAGATGTCTTGCCGGTTAGCTGTTCTCGGGGAAGCCGAGGTTGATACCGCCGTGGCTGGGGTCGAGCCAGCGACTGGTGACGGCTTTACCTCGCGTGAAGAAATGAACACCTTCGGTCCCGTGAGCGTGGGTGTCACCGAAGAGGCTGTTCTTCCAGCCGCCGAAGCTGTAGTAGGCCATGGGAACCGGGATGGGGACATTGATGCCGATCATGCCGACCTCCACCTCGTTCTGGAAGCGTCTGGCAGCGCCGCCGTCGTTGGTGAAGATGGCGGTGCCGTTGCCGTACGGGTTGTCGTTGATCAGTTCGAGGGCTTGGTCGTAGGTATCGACGCGCACGACGGAGAGGACAGGTCCGAAGATTTCGTCGGTGTAGATCGACATGTCGGTAGTGACATTGTCGATGAGGGTGGGCCCCAGCCAGAAGCCGTCCGGTCCACCATCGGCCTGGACTGTGCGTCCGTCGACCACGATGGTGGCGCCGTCCTTCTCGCCGGCATCGACGTAGGAGGCGACCTTGTCGCGGTGGGCCTTGGTGACGAGCGGACCCATGTCGGAGTTCTTGGTGCCGTCACCGGTGACGAGGGGAGTGGTGCGCTCGACGATCTTGGCGACCAGTTCGTCGGCGATGTCGCCGACTGCGACCAGGGCGGAGATCGCCATGCACCGTTCGCCCGCGGAGCCGAATCCGGCGTTGACCATTGCGTCGGCGGCAAGGTCGAGGTCGGCGTCCGGCAGAACGATGGCGTGATTCTTGGCGCCGCCGAGTGCTTGCACTCGTTTGCCGTTGGCGGTGCCGGTGGCATAGACATAGTGGGCGATGGGGGTGGATCCGACAAACGAAATCGCTTTGACTGCTTTGTTTTCCAGGAGTTCGTCGACGGCGAGCTTGTCACCTTGGAGGACGTTGAAGACGCCGGGAGGCAGACCGGCTTCGGCCCAGAGTTCGGCGAGCCAGATCGCCGCGGTGGGGTCCTTCTCCGAGGGCTTGAGAACCACGGTGTTCCCGGCGGCGATGGCGACCGGGAAGAACCACATGGGGACCATCGCGGGAAAGTTGAAGGGGGAGATGATGCCGACGGGGCCGAGGGGTTGGCGGATGGAGTAGACGTCGACCTTGGTCGATGCATTCTCGGTGTATCCGCCCTTGAGGAGATGCGGTATTCCGCAGGCGAATTCGACCACCTCCTGCCCGCGGCTGATTTCGCCGAGAGCGTCGGAGAGGACCTTGCCGTGCTCGGCTGTGATGATCGCGGCGAGTTCGCCTTTGCGAGCGTTGAGAAGTTCGCGGAAGTTGAACAGTATCTGTGTGCGCCGGGCCAGGGAGGTATCACGCCAGGCGGGGAAGGCCGCCGCAGCAGCGTCGATGACAGCGCGGGCGTCCTCGAGGTTCGCCAGGGCGAGTCGGCCGGTGATCTGTCCGGTGGCGGGGTTGGTGACGGGGGCGGTGTTCTCGGATGTTCCGGCGAACGACTTGCCGTCCAGCCAGTGTGCGATGACACGAGTATCAGTGCTGGTCATGGTATTTCCTAGTGGTCTGGTGGCTCAGGAGTTCGGGGAGGTGTACTTGGCGACGTAGTCGTTCATCGTCTCGCGCTGGTACCGGGAAACCTCGTGCGCGTTTTCGTTCTCGGCGAAGACGCTCGACACCATCACGGTGTTGTCGCGATCGTAGAAGCCGAGTTTGCCGAGACCGCCGAAGAATTCGTCCCAGTTGACGTCTCCGTCACCGATTTTGAGATGCTGATGCACTC